>Ga0105048_10000851_pt1 | contig 48502 bp, 34 predicted proteins | sample MAT05_FD_78382 | JGI IMG/M metagenome (GOLD analysis project Ga0105048, IMG submission 78382) | Freshwater microbial communities from Lake Fryxell liftoff mats and glacier meltwater in Antarctica - MAT-05 | ecosystem: Environmental > Aquatic > Freshwater > Ice > Liftoff microbial mat | place...
GCCTTGGTGGGCCGAGTGTTCGGCGCCGCAGTCTGAATGGCATCGCCGCTCGTGCCACGTCGTGAGAGTCAGTGAAACGTGCACTGTCACTGAAACCAGGACGTGAGAGTCAGTGAAACGTGCACTGTCACTGAAACTCCTGTCACTGAAACTCCGTGCACTGTCACTGAAACGGGACCGTGAGAGTCAGTGAAACGTGCACTGTCACTGAAACTTCCGAGAGTCAGTAAAACGTGCACTGTCACTGAAACTCCAGTGAAACGTGCACTGTCACCGAAACTCTGTCACCGAAACTCCAGACGTTTGGGCAACGCCGGTGCATCGAGGGCGGTCACCTGCACCATCGGCCTGCCGGCTGTGGCGATCACGAAGGACTCTTCGCTCGCCGCCTGATCGACGAGGCGCGACAGATGGGTTTCGGCTTCGTGGATGTTGACGGTGGTCATGAGCGTTGCGCAAGCATGAACCAAACTCGATGAACCGAGGTTGAAAAATCGGGTCACGGGCAAGCGTGCAAGCTGATCTGGCGGGCGGGCGGGGGGGGCGGGCGGGCGCGCGCGCATCGTGCCGCCGACACTGGGGCCGCTCGTCTCGGCCGACAGGATTGCGCACAGGATCACATCTGACGAGCCTTTCACCTCGCGATCCCCGGACAATCATCGCACTCGCTGCCATGTCGGACTCCGCCGCACCCGTCCCCACCACCGCCACCCACGACCTGCCGACGCTCACTGCCGAGGAGCGGCAGCGGTACGCCCGGCACCTCTCGCTGCCCGGCGTCGGTCTCGACGGACAGCGTCGCCTCAAGGCGGCCCGCGTCCTCATCGTCGGCGCGGGTGGGCTGGGCTCACCGGCGGCGCTCTACCTCGCCGCCGCCGGTGTGGGCACGATCGGCCTCGTCGACAACGATGCGGTGGACGTCACGAACTTGCAGCGCCAGGTGCTGCACGGCACCAGCGACGTCGGCCGACCCAAGCTCGACTCGGCCCGCGACCGGCTGCACGACCTGAACCCGCACGTGCAGGTGATCACGCACGCCGCGTGGCTCACGTCGGCCAACGCGATGTCGATCGTCGCGGACTATGACATCGTGCTCGATGGCACCGACAACTTCGCCACGCGCTATCTGGTGAACGACGCCTGCGTGCTGCTGGGCAAGCCGAACGTGCACGGGTCGATCTACCAGTTCGACGGGCAGGCGTCGGTGTTCGCCGCGGCAAACGGTCCCTGCTACCGCTGCCTCTATCCCGAGCCGCCGCCACCGGGCATGGTGAAAAACTGCGCGGAAGGTGGGGTGTTCGGCGTGTTGCCCGGGATGATCGGCACCATTCAGGCGGTCGAGACACTCAAGCTCATCACCGGCCTTGGTGCGACACTCGCCGGACGTTTGCTGATGATCGACGCGCTCACGATGGAGATGCGCACGGTGGAGCTCGGGCGTGATCCGGAGTGCCCCGCCTGCGGCACGCGCACGATCACGCACCTCATCGACTACGACGGGTTCTGTGGCACGCCATCGCTGAACGCGAGCGTGCGTGCGGTCGAGGAGATCACGCCCATCGCGCTGGCCGCGCGCCTTGCGCGTGGGGACGACCTGACCCTGATCGACGTGCGTGAACCACACGAAGCCGCCCTGGATGGCATCGCACGAGCGAGACTCGTTCCACTGGGCGCGCTGAGCGCCGCGCTCGGTTCGCTCGATCCGACGCGTGACGTGGTGGTGTTCTGCCGCAGCGGCACGCGCAGCGCCGATGCGGCGCGGCAACTCGCGGCGGCCGGATTTTCTCGCGTGCAATCGCTGGCTGGCGGAATGCTCCGCTGGGCCGACGAGACGCACTGACGTCGCCGCGCTGCGACGGCGCCGTGATCAGCGTACCTGCTGCGCCGCCGCGCGCCCCGCTTTACGCCCGCTGAAGATGCACCCGCCGAGCAACGTCCCCTCCAGCGACCGATAGCCGAGCATGCCGCCGCCACCGAAGCCGGCCACCTCGCCCGCCGCGTACGATCCGGCGATCGGAGCGCCATCCTCGCCCAGCACGCGCGACTGCAGATCGGTCTCGAGGCCGCCACGTGACTTCCGCGTGACGATGTTCAGCCTGACGGTAATCAGCGGACCAGCCTTCAGCTCGAGGATCGGTGCCGGCGAGGCACGGCGGATCAGCCGCTCGCTGACCATCGCGCGGGCGCTGCGCACGATGGCGAGTTGCGGATCCTTGCCGGCAACGTTCTCCACCTGCCGGTCGCGGTCGCGCACGGCGTCGGCGACCGTGTCGTCGTCCGCGCGCGCGCTGCGGCTCTCCGGCCGCAACCCCCACGCGTGTGCGTCAGGTGAGCGTCGCGGCTTGGCTCGTTGCGCCTGCGTTCGTCGAAGCACCCGTCCCGGCGCAGACGGTGCAATACCGCTCGCCGCTCGGCAGGCGCTTTTCGTGCGTCGCGCGGACCGCGGCCAGCGATCCGGACCGCCCGCGCTGGCGTAGGTGAAGGATGCGTCTCCGCACCGCCATCACCAGAGCCATCACCAGACCCGTCACCACGGCCGTCACCATGGCCGTCACCATGGCCGTCACTACGGTCATCACGACGACCCTCGCCGCCGCGCCGCTCACCGCACAGGCCATCAGCACCGCCGGCGTCGAGCGCGACACCGGCCAGCCGCACAGCTGGCGGCTGGCCTACGACAACGACTTCTTCACCGCCACCGATCGCTACTACACGCAGGGGATCGTGCTCGAGCTGTTCGACCCACGCCTCGCGAGACTGTCGGCCATCCTGCTTCGCGGCCCACGCGGCTCGAGTCTGCGCACCGGCATCGCCTACCAGGACGACGGCTACACGCCGAGCGATCTCAAGGCGCCCGGCATCCTTCGCGGTGACCATCCATACGTCGGCACGAAACAGCTCCGCATCCTCGGCATCGCCATCGACACGCTGCGACGGCAACGCATCACGTCCTCGCTGACCCTCGGCATCATCGGGCAGGGCGCGGGCGGCGCAGCGATCCAGACCTGGATCCACCGGCAGACCGGCAACACCACCCCGCGCGGTTGGGTGCACCAGATCCGCAACGACGCGATCGTGAACTACGAGGCGGGTATCGAGCGCGAAGTGTTGCGCGCCGGTCGCTCGCTGCTCCTCACCACGTCGGGCGTGGCGCGACTCGGCACGTACAACACGGCCCTCACGGCTGGCACCACGCTGATGCTTGGCCGCGTCGGCACGCCATTCTCAGCACGGCCTGCGTCGCGGCGCGAAGCCTATCTGTACGTGAAACCGCAGCTGAATGTCGTGGGATACGACGCGACGCTGCAGGGTGGGATGTTCAACCGGTCCAGCCCGTACACCATCGCCACCGGCGACGTGGCGCGACTCGTCTACCGGCAGCAGGTGGGGATCGTGTATCGCTCAGGGTCGAAGTTCATCGAGTACTATCGCACCGATGCCACGCGCGAGTTTCGTGGTGCGATAGCGCACCGGAGCGGCGGGTTCCTGGTCGGGGTGACGCGGGGGCGGTAGCTACGACGGGTCCGGCGAGTCCGCCAGCGCCGCTGCTTCACGCGCCACGAGATCGAACTGCGCGCTCCGCGTTCGTGCCCACCCGGGCAGCGTCATGATCGGCGACGCCGCCAGCGCCGCCGCGATCGCGCCGAGCCCACCGGGCACACGCGCCAGACGGCGCGCGGCGGACGCGGACCACGCGAAGCATACGCGACTGCGAAATTCGCGCGCGATGCTTGCCTGCGCTGCGCAACTGCGACGGCCCATCTGACGGGGTGCCGTGCAATACATCAGCCCGCCGCGTCTCTTGTGGATCTGCATGCCGCACATCATCGTCTCGCCATCGCGACCTGCGTGCGCACCGCGTCCGTGGCGGCTCCGATCCATCCGGGTTCTGTCAATCCGGATGGAGACACTGCGACTGCGGGGGTGGCGATGTCGGCACGCAAGCGTTCCGTCGGAACGGGCACAAAGGCTTCCAAGGCGACTAAAGCCCCGCGCAAGGCGCCCGCCAAGGCGCCGACGAAGCGCCGGGCGTCGACTGCGGCAGCGTCCGCCACCGACGGCGACCAGACTCTCGCCACGCCGCGACGCGGTCCGACGCAGTCCGGTCGAGTCATTGCGACCCGTGTGACCAACTTCACCAAACTCGGTCTCGACAAGCTCTTTCGCTCGTCCGACTTCGTCGCGGGACTGACTCGGGTGCAGCTGCCGCCGCTCGGCGTACCGATGCGGCGACCGGACGATCACTTCGTGGGCACGCTGTTCCGCGACAACCTCTCCATCACGCGCGGCAGTGACCCCCGACTCGTCCGCGCCAACGCGAGCAAGCCGGCGCGGCTGATTCTCGAGTTGCCACCGCAGTCGTTCGGCGAGGAAGCCTATCTCGACGCCACGGGACCCGAGGCACCGACCAATGCGCCACCGGGCGAGGCATTCCTCGAGAAGCGCAACGCGACCAGGAACGCGGCCGAGCCGTTGCGCGCGCTGCCGTCGGTGAAGATGCGCATGGCCGGTCCGAGTCGGCTCGCCTTCACCATGCCGGCGGGCGTCGCCAGCGTTCCGTACAGCTTTGCCGGCATTCTCGCGGCCTGCCGCACGTGGCCGATGGCCCGCGCCCTCGCCGCGCAGCCACCGGCTCCGCCACTCGGCCTTCTGTTCAAGCACGACGTCGGCTTCGTCCTCGGCATGATCGGCAGCCAGGAATTCGTCTCGAGCCGCACCATGCTCTCCGACGCGCTGAACACGCTCGGCGGACCGGATCTCGATCGGCTGGCGCAGAACGCGTCGGCGCGTCTCGCGCGGCAGGCCACAGAGCTGGTGGCCAATGGGCTTCGCGAGGGCACCGACGTGCAGATGACGGCGCTGTTCCGCGCCGAGGTGGATGGTGTGTCTGCGCGCATGCCCGTGGCCCGCGATGCGCAGGTGCGCGCCGTGGTGGTGGCGGCGATCAGTCTTCACACCACCAGCGCGCTCGCCGAGCTCGCGCGCGCGCGGCCCGAGTTGGACATCGGCGACGTCTTCCCGATGATGCGCATGATCATCCAGCCACAGCCCGTGCCGTGGAATCTGACGAAGCTCGAGATCCCCTACCGACTCATCATCTCGCCGGTGGGCACGGCGCGCTTCGAGCATGACACCGTGGCACGTCTGAAGGGCGGGCGGCACGAGCTCTGGCACACCCACGTCACCGCGTCGGACCTGCGTACCGGCCCCGATCGCGCGACGGCCTTCCGTGCCATCTGGTCGGACGACTACGCCCTCACCGAGGCGCGACGTCAGGAGGTCTCCGACGACCTGAAGCCATTCCGCATGCCAATGGATCCCATGGATCGCGGCATGCTGGTGTCGCTGATGGCGGGCTTTCACCTCGAGGCGGCGAGTATCCGGCCGCGACCGTATCAGCCCATTCCCTCCACGGCGCAGCGACTGCACCTGTCGTCGCTCGGCGCGCTGCTGGACAGCGAGGGTAACTGGGCGACACGTCCGGTGGGCGTCGACATCATGCAGTGGCGTCACCTCGCGACGCTTGGCCGCGACCATTACGTCCGTGTGATGTACGTCGGTTTTCTCTGGCCGTTCGGGCACGCGGCGACACTGGTGAAGGTCACCGAACGCAAGTTCGAGTCGGCGACGCATGTGCCTGGTGCCACGGCCACCGCCAACCGCGTGGCAGTGCTGCGTCAGCGCTTCTTCATCGTCGTGCGCGAGGCGGTGAAGGAGTATGCGGGGGCACGGCATGTGACGGGCGGTCACGTCTTCCCGTTCACGAAGATCGAGATTCTGACGCGCGTCACGCCGAACCTCACCGCACCCACCGACAACCGCGTGCGGCTCATCGAGGTGACGGGGAAGCCGGTCATCGGCGATGGGATCGCGAAGCGGATGGTGTTCTGGCCGATGACCGGCGGCGGCGACTTCCCCTTCGAGATCGCGGCGACCGATCGGGACGGGCAGCAGTCCACCTTCTCGCTGCCGTTGCTGTTCGTGAGCGAAGTGCCGAACCAGCGGGCACCGAAAGTGGACCACATCAATGCCGCCTACGCGACGGCACCGGCGGTAAAGCGCACGGCCGAGTTGCGCGGCGCCAGCGTCGCGTTCGCGCCGGTGGACAGGAGCGCGCTCGGCGACACGCGCCTGCCGACGCAGCGGCTCATGTTCACGGCGGGAGCGGTGTCGTTCTCATCGACATTGTGCAACGTCTACCCCGAGATCGACACGGCGGTGGTGGGGATCAAGGCGGTGCAGCGGCTGCTCGGCCGGAGCAACGCCGAGACGACGGTGCGGTACGAGGCGAAGTACCGGACCGACGGCTTCAGCGGTGGCAACAAGGGCGAAGTCTTTTTGCGATTGGTGACACCGTACGACCTGAAGTTCGGCGGCGATGCTGCATCATCGAAGAACGACAGCCTCGGCGCGTTGGCCTCGCCGTCGCTCGCAATCGCGGGGCTCTCACGCCTCATGGGCCCAGCCGCTGACATCGACAACATCATTGCCGGTCCCGGCAACTCGGCCCCGCGGTTCGATCCGGCGAAGTTCTTCGAGAATGCGAAGATTCTCGGCAGCATCCCGCTCGAATCGCTGCTGTCGGTGGTCACCGGCATCACCGGCGCCGATGTGCCGAAGCTGGTATCGCGCACCATCGATGCCGGCGGCGGCCTGCCGGAGCGCGTCGAGGCGCGGTTCTCGTGGGTCACGGCGCTGAAGAAACCCGACCTGCTGAACATGTTCGTGCCTACCAGCGGCGGCACGAAGCAGACGATGCTGGCCATGAACGGTGTGATGAGTGCCCCGGTCTCCGATCCGACCGGCGCAACGTTCGAGGCCGATGCGAAGATCAACGACTTCAAGCTGAACCTTTTCGGCTTCATCATCCTGTCGTTCGTCTCGCTGCGATTCGATGTGAAGCGCGGACAGAAGCCCGACGTGGCGGTGGATCTCGATCCCGTCAACGGTGTGCGCTTCGGCGGACCACTGGAATTCGTGAACAAGCTGAAGGACATCATCCCGGCCAACGGCTTCTCCGACCCGCCGTCACTGTCGGTGACGCCGAGCGGCATCAGCGCCAGCTACAGCCTGAACGTCCCGAACCTGCAGGTGGGAATCTTCGCGCTGAGCAACCTGAGTGTCGGCGCCGGCTTCTCGCTGCCGTTCGACACTCAGCCAGTGCAGGTGACCTTCAACTTCTGTACCCGCGAGAAGCCCTTCTCGCTCACCGTCTCGCTGCTCGGCGGCGGCGGATTCTTCGCGATCGGCATCGGTGCCGATGGCGTGCGCGAGATCGAGGCGGCGATCGAATTCGGAGCCGCGCTCTCGATCAACCTCGGCGTCGCCTCGGGCAGCGTCGAGATCAAGGCCGGCGTCTACTTCCACTGGATCACGTCGTCGGATGGCGAGGGTCTCGTCGAGCTCACCGGCTACATCCGCCTGTACGGCGAATTGTCGGTGCTCGGGCTCATCTCGGTCTCGCTCACCTTCAACCTGCAGCTCTCGTATCTCAAGGAGGGCAGCCGCTCGACGGTGTGGGGCGAGGCGACGCTGACCGTCACGATCGACGTCCTGTGTTTCAGCGCCGACGTCTCGGTGCATTGCCGACGCGAGTTCGGCGGGTCGCCCTCCGATCCCACCTTCCTCGATCTCGTACCCGACGCATCGAACTGGCAGGCGTATTGCCTCGCCTACGGAGAGGACTGACCCATGGCGAAGCAGACATTGTTCTGGACGGTGCTCCCCAACGGCATCGACCGCGAATCGGGTGGACTCCGCGTGTCGGTGCTCCTCTCGCCTCGCCTCGAACCGGCTGGTGCTCCACAGCGGCTCGACAGCTTCCGTGACTTCATGGACGGCGACAGTGGGCGGTGCTGGATCGACACGATCGGCGAGGCCGCATTCACGTTTACCTGCGGCAGCAAGAAGGTCGAGCGCACCGCCAGCGACATCGATCGTCGCCTCGATCGGCCCGATGCCGCGACGTGGAAGGCGCTGTTCCGGCCGACCACGCTCGTTCGGGATTACAAGTTCTCCGACCGGACAGACACCCGTGTGCTGTCGTTCGACGCAATTGATGCGCACCGGCTGCTGCAGGACACGTATCATGACGCCGCCGACGGCGCCGATGACCTGCCGGCGATCGGCAACCTGCTCCAGAAGCCCTCGCTGAAGGCCCTGATCCTGGAAGTCTCGCAGCTGGATCGTGCGGCCATGGCGTCTGCGACCCTCGGCTGGATCGACGAGGCTTTCGAGCGCTACGTGGAGAACGACTATCCGGTGAACCAGCCGACGCAGCGCCTGCTGCGGACCTTCCGCCTCTTCCACACTCCGCCGTCCAAGCCGACCACACAGACGTACACCTCCGCCGAAGCGGCCAGTGCCGACCCGCTGCTCACGAACGCCACCTGGCGCACCCACGCGCAGACCCCGTTGCCCGCGCCGTCGGCGTTCGCGACGATGTTCGACTTCCACCAGATCGTGACCGCGATGCAGCAGTACCCGCGCCTGCTGCGCCGGCTGGGCCTCGTGCTCGATTTCGTCATCCCGCGCGGCAGCTTCACGCAGTCGCCTGACGCGATGCTCAGCGTGAACGTCACGCTGCGCGGCACGTCGGCCGGCGTGACGCGCAAGGAGATCACGTCGCGCACGCACGTGCGTATCGCCCGCGCCGTGTTCGAGCCGGTCCCCACGCCCAACGGCGGTGCGGCACAGGCGTACGCGATTGCCGGCGGCTTGCTGCGCCCTGACGAGCGGCTCTTCGTCCTGCAGGTGGATGTCGATGCGAGCATGCACAAGCTGATGAATTTCGCCCGAACGTTGATGAGGAAGGGCCAGCCGGAGCGGCAGCTCGATCCGGTGACGAAGCTCCCGCTGCGCGCCGGACTGCCGGCGCTGCGCAATGGTGGCATCTCGCTCGTGCATCGCGGGCGCGGAGGCGCGCTGGAAAAAACCTTCTCGCGCGCCAAGGCGCTGAACGTCACGGCCACGGGCCCGTCGGCTTCCCCGGAACTGTGGTGGGAGGACCTGATCATGGGCTTCCGCACCGATGCCTGGGACCGCACCACGAGGCGCTGGCGCTCGCTCTGCGAACGCGTGAGCCAGTACATCCTGGACGGCGGCGTGGTGACCGTGAACGACGTGCTCGAGGAGGGCACGATCCGCATGGCGGTCACCTCGGCCGCCGACGGATCGCGACCGAAGCTGGTGTCCTTGCACGAGACGATCGTGACGTGGGCCGGATGGAGCCTGGCTGCGCGGGCGCCGACGCAGACGATCGACAAGCACGATGCCCCTGCGGCGCCCGACACGGAGATCCCACCAGGCCTCCGGCTGCGGACGGAGTTCGTGGCCGCGCCCGGGTCACTCCCGCGCCTGCGCTATGGCCGCTCGTATGCGTTGCGTGCCCGCGTGGTGGACCTGGCCGGCAACTCCCTGCCGCCCCGTGCGGAGGACTACGGCGACGAACGTCCCGACGATCGCGCGCGGCCCTACCTCCGATTCGAGCCGGTGCCGGCACCGAACCTGGCGCTCGTCAGCGACGGTGCCACGGTGGAAGGACCGCGCGAAGGCGAGTCGATGGACCACCTCGCAATCCGCACGCTGAACGAGATCCACGACGATCCCACTCCCGCCGCACAGCTTGCGCGCCGTCACGGCGTGCCGCAGCGCACGAACGTGCGCGAAGCGGAATTGCACGGCATGCTCGATGCCGGCGGGAAGATCGACCCGTTCACGTATGGCATGCTGGTCGCGCAAGACAAGGACCTCCCGTCGACCATCATCACGCTCGCCGGCCCGATGGGCGAATCGCCCGATGACGCGGAATACGCGGTGCTGGAGCGCGGCGCGCCGCTGCCGTACCTCCCCGATCCGCTGAGCGAGGTCATCGCCGCGCGCTTCCTGAACCACGCGCGCATCAGCGCGCAGACGGTGATCGACATTCCGCTCTACCCGTCAGGCTCGTGGCCGGCGGCGGTGCCGTTCCTGATCGAGGTGTACGAGTCCGCCGTCGATGCACCAAGGTATGTCGCCGCCAGGCACACGCTGCGCGTCCCGCTCGCGAAAGCCGCCCGCACCACGCTGCGACTCTCGTCGCGGCTGTCGGCCGCGGCGTTGTCGAAGCTTGGCGTGTGGCAGTGGCTGGACCGTCCGGCACTGGCCAGCAAGGCGCGCCAGGGTCGCCTTTGGGCGCTCACGCCGTGGCGCGACGTGGAGATCGTCCACGCGACCCAGCGCCCGCTGCTGGCACCCGACATCGTCGAGTTGCAAATCGATCGCCTGCAGGGGGACACGTACATCACGCCGTTCATCCGGTCCCGCTGCAGCATCGCCAGCACGGCGCGCGTGGACCTCCGCGCGCGCTGGCACGAGCCGCGCGACGCGGCCGCGGACGGTGGACGCGACGTGGCCAAGACCGATACCGCCACGACGATCAAGATCACCGATCCGACGATGTACGCGGCCACCCACGACATGCCGCCGGGTGATCCGCTGCTCGGCGCGTCGGATCACGCCATCACGGCGAAGGACGAAATCGCGATCGGGTCGGACAAGCTCAACGCACCGTCACGCATCCACGACTTCGGCGACACCCGCTACCGCCGCATCGAGTACTGGTACGACGCGACCACGCGTTTCCGCGAATACCTCACGCACGACCTGCTCACGGAGGAGGTTCTGCCGGGCACGCGGTTGCCATCGGAGAAGCGCATCAGCGTCAGTGGAGCCAAGACGCGGACGTGGGTGCCGAGCAGTGCCACACCGCCGGCGCCGAAGGTGCTGTACGTGGTACCGACGTTCGAGTGGGTGCGCACCACCGGCGCGAACGGCAAGAAATCGAGCCTGCGACGCGGCGGTGGTATTCGGGTGTATCTCGACCGGCCCTGGAACGAGTCGGGCTACGGCGAGATGCTGGCGGTGGTGCTGCTGCCGTCGACCACCGCCGCGGTCCCTGATGCCAATTCGGAGCGCTACAAGGCGGTGGTGACGCAGTGGGGGAACGATCCGGCGTGGAAGTCGCCCTTCGTCGAAGGGCAGGCACCGAAACGCGCGGCCTTCTCGCTTCGTCGCGAGGCTGCCGATCCAACGGGAGCGTGGCTGCCGTCGTTCGCACCATCGGAGGAGGCCGACCAGCCGCCGGGGCCGTTCCGCGTGACGGGGCTGCAACTCCCGGCCACACCGGCCATCCCGGCGACGGCAACCGCGCCAGCCGTCCCGGCGCAGCCCGGTCCCAATGTGGACATCGCGCCGCACGACGTGTTCTACGACGCTCAACGGCAGCTCTGGTACTGCGACATCGAGGTGAGTCCGGCGCAATCGTACTTCCCGTTCGTACGGCTCGCGCTGGCCCGCTATCAGCCGGTGTCGCTGTCGGGGTGCCACCTCTCGAACGTGGTGCTGGCCGACTTCATGGCGCTCACGCCGTCACGCTGGCTTTCGGTCACACCCAGTGCGTCGCCAATGCGGCGCCACGTATCGGTGTATGGTTACTCGCACAGCGAGAGCGCCGGCTGGCGCGAGAACGTCTCTCAGGGCAAGGTGACCCAGGACCCGGCCACCGGAAAGATCGATATCGTGGTTCCGTCCGGGATCGCGCCGCGCAACGTGATCGAGCTCTGGATGGAGGAACTGCAGCCCGACCTCGGCGAGGACCTGGGCTGGCACCGCGTCTCGACGACGGCGACCCGATCGACGCCCGGCGTGATCGACATGCCGTCCGGGCCGATCCTCGGTCGCGAGGCTCGCCCGGACACGAGCGTCGCTGGCGCCGTGAAGGGACCGGCGCTCACGCGTCGCGAGATCACGCGCTACGAGATGCTCCTCGGCAAGCGGCAGTTCGAGCCGATGCTGCGCGAGGGGCTGCTCGAGCGCATGTCCGCACTGACGCCACTCTGGCATGGCAGCGTGATGCTCACCAACGCGCCCACGGCGGGCCGCCGGTACCGGATGGTGATCGCCGAGTACGAGGAGTATCTCGTGGATGATGCCGATCCGTATACCGCTCCCGACTCGGCCAAGGACCGACGCCTCGTGTTCGTGGAACACGTGGAACTCGGCTGATCACGCTGGTCACCGCTCGTCGTGCCCCGACATCGCCGCGATGGGCTTCCGCCTGTCGCGGCGGTGCCGCATCATCAAGGGATGATTCAGCCCTCTGCCCGTCGCCCACGCCGGCCCCTGCGTGCGCTGATCGCACTCGTCATCGCCTGCCTGGGCAGCACCGCGCTGGCCGCGCAAGGCCGCGGTGGCGGACTGTCGGTGTTCGTGTACGACGCCGACGGCGCGCCACTCCCGCAGGCAACGGTGACGGCCGAGTTGAGCGGCACGCGGCAGTCTCGCATCACCGACGATGACGGGCGAGTGGTCATCCCCGTACCGGCGACGGGACGGGTGGAACTGGAAGTGCGTCGCATCGGCTATGCGCCGGCCTCGCTCGGCGTGACACTGCCGGTGGAGCGCAATCGTGTCGAGGTGACGCTGCGTCGCGTGGCCTTCGCACTCGACACGGTGCGGATCCGCGCCGAACGGACGTTTGCAGGGATCGTCGCGTCATCCACCACGCAGCTGCCGATCGGCGGGGCGGAGGTGTCGGTGCTGGGCACGCGCGTGCGCGTGCGAACCGACAGCGCCGGCACGTTCACGCTGCCGATCGAGACGCAGCGCACCGTCACCCTCTCGGTGACGGCGAAGGGGTTTGCGCCTCAGGTGGTCATCGAGCGCATCGCACCGGGGCAGAGCCGCGAGATGCTGATCCTCCTCGACATCCCCGGCAAGGTCGGCAACCGGATGTTGCAGTCACAGGAGGATCGCGGTGAGCGCTTGCGCTGGCGCGGCAACGACGCCGGCGGTGTGGGCGGTCGTGAGCTGCGTGCGTCAGGCGCGCGCTCACTCGCGGATGCCCTGCTCGCGAGTCCAAGCGCCGTCGAGAAGGGGCTTCTGTTCGATGAGAACGCCTGCCTCTTCGTGAACGGCGATCCGCGTCCCGGGCAGACGATCAGCAGTTTTCCGACCGACGCGGTGGCGCTGGTGGAGTTCTACGGTGCCCGCGGCGACTTCACGGGGAGCCTCGCCAGGCGCTGGCCGCAAGGGCAGCCGTGCGGCTCCGGTGTTACGCGGACGCTCAACCCGAACACGGCGCGCTGGGTCGTGATCTGGACGCGGTGAGCGGGCGCGCGGGGCGGTGACTGACGGCGGGGAACTCGCTGCGAGGTCGTGGCTATGCACGGTGCGGCCCTAGACGTACCGAAGACGCCGCCGTCCACTGCCACAGTGCCGCATCCGTGACCGATCTCCCCGACCTCGCCGAGACCACTGCCCTTCCGCCGCCGCCCGGCATCGCACGCGACGCGGTGTTCGAGCGCGATGTGCTGGCCGCCCTGCCGGCGGTGGCGCGGTTCGCCCGCTCGCTGACCCGCGACGCAGCAGCGGCCGACGATCTCGTGCAGGACACGTTCCTGCTCGCGTATCGCTTCCGTCACACCTTCCGGGCCGGCGAGGATGTGCGGCGCTGGCTCTTCACGATCTGCCGCCGCGCCTGGATACGGGACAACATGCGCAGCCAGCGGATGGTCACGACGCAAGAAGGCACCGACGCCGAACTGGAGACACTGGCAGCCGTGTACGGGCATGTCGCAGCGCGGCGCACCGGCGAGGATTCGCTGTTCGAGCGGCTCGATCTCGCCTCCGCGATCGACATCGCGATTGGAGAGCTGCCGGAGCAGTTCCGCGCCGCCGTGGTGCTGGTCGACGTCGAAGGTTTCAGCTACGACGATGCGGCGGCGATGGAGGATGTGCCCGTCGGCACCATCCGCTCGCGCCTCTTCCGCGGCCGGCGACTGCTGCAGGAACGGCTGCTCGAGTTTGCCCGTGACGCCGGCTACGCCACGGCGCATCCGGTCCGCACTCCGATCACAGCCCACGAACGCATGGCGCCGCGCCGACAATCGAGCCATGCCCGCGCACACACGCCGACGCACGAGGATCCGACACGTGACTGACCTCCCCTCACTCACCCCGGCGACGATCGACTGCATGACGACCGTACGTCGTCTCTGGGATTATCTCGACGCCGAACTGGACGAACAGCAGGTGGCCGAAGTCCAGGCACACCTCGAGACCTGTCTGGAATGCCCGGCGCATTTCACGTTCGCGCGGCAGATGCTCGACGCGCTCGAGGCGAGCCGGCGCGACCCCGACGGCCTGTCATCACTGCGCGCGCGCGTGATCGCGGCGTTGCGCACCACCGGATTTCGCGGGGGCGTCCGATGACGTCCGACACGACGATTCGAGCCGCGATGCCGGTGCCGGCACTCTCCATCAGGCAGCAGCGCGCGCTGCTCGCACTGCGCATCAGCCTGGGCCTGCTGATGCTGGTCTGGGGTGCCGACAAGCTCGTCAACCCCGAGCACGGCATCAAGGTGGCCGCGCGGTTCTACTTCGGTGTGCCGAGCTCGCGGGCGATGATGCCGGTGCTCGGCGCGCTGCAGTGCCTGCTCGGAGTGCTGGTGATTGCCGGTGTGCGGCGGCGGATCACCTTCGGCGCCCTCACCGTCATCACCGGTATCACGCTGTTCGGCGTGTGGCGGTCGGTGCTCGACCCGTGGGGCTGGTGGATGGCAGGGACGAATGCGCTCTTCTTTCCGTCGCTGATCGTCTTTGCCGGTGCGCTGGTTCTGTTCACGTTCAGCCCTGCGCCGCGCCAACGCTGATCGACGTGAGACGCGACGGCATGATGACGACGACGGACTCCGGGACCGCGCCCCTCAGCGCAAGATCGTCAACGAGGTCTGGCCGCTCCGGCCCTCACTCGTGGCCGCGACGATCACCGAGCCAGTGGCAGTGGCGGTCACCAGGCCGCTGGGCGACACACCGGCCGCCGCAGGCGCGGTGCTCGCCCACGTGACCACCCGGCCGGTGAGCACCGATCCCGCCGCCTCGCGCGTGACGGCTCGCAGCCGCAGCGTGTCGCCCACGTAGAGCACAGCCAACTCCGGCGTGACGGTCACGCTCGCCACCTGACTGGACGCCTGCGGCGGTGGCTGGACGATCCCACCACGTCCGCTCGTCACGTCGCTGCCGCACGCGGTCACACCCATCAACGCGCTCACGCGCGCCATACGCACCCACTGCGCCATCGCTCGATCTCCCGGCCCGGTCACTCGCCAGGCAGGTTGCCCAGCGTATCGGGTGGCAAATGACGGTCGAATGCACGAGAGTTCCCACGACGCGGGGGACCGCGACGTTGGCGGCTCCGGTACCGTGTCACGAGGGTCAGTGCGGGTCAGTGCTCATCCACACCATGCGCAGGCCCATGCTCCAGCGCCGTCGGCGTCGCGCCCCGCCCCTCGTGTTACTGCAGTAAATCGCGTCCGTCGGACGAGTCGAGGATCTCACCGAGTTCGTCGGTCAGCGTGTCAATGGAAGGCGACGACGCCAGTCATGGTGACTCCGGGCTCATGCGATCTGGTCGGGGAAGCCGATGCGCGAGCTTACGGCGAGTGCTGCAGTGGCGCCAGCGCATCGTGTCATGGCCCGGAGCGCGCCACCATGATGGCGACGGGCTCGTCTGACGCTGCCACGCACGGACTGCATTCGCTGCGTGGCGCCCCGCCATCGGGCGAGGTCGCTGCTACACGCTACGGTCGATCGCCCGTGCCCCCCGCTTCACCAACCCCCAGACGATCAGGACCAGCGCGACGACCGCGAGCAGGTGAATGACCCCCGCCACGATGTGAAATCCGAGCCAGAGGATGGCCCAGGCCGCGAGCAGTACGACACCGAAGAGGACGGTTGGATTCACGACGAACTCCAAGCAACGGTTGGAAAAAGCAGCGGTCAGCGCGATGCTCGCGCGGGACGATGGTCTGCGGTCATTCGACTTTCGTTCCAGCGTGCGTCAGCCCTCCGCCGGCACAGCCTCGCTCTCGGCGCCGGCATCCGCGTCCGCGTCCGCGTCCGCGTGCAGCGAGGACATGTCGATCACGTAGCGATACCGCACGTCGCCCGACTCGACCTTCTTGAACGCATCGTTGACATCCTGGATCCGGATCACCTCGATGTCGGGCGCGATGGAATGATCGGCGCAGAACTCCAGCACTTCCTGCGTTTCGGCGATGCTGCCGATCAGCGATCCCGTCACCGTACGCCGGTGAAAGGCCACCTGCTGGTTGTTCACCGGGACGAGCGGCTCCAGCGCGCCCACTACGCACAGCGTTGCATCACGCTTCAGCAGTGCAACGAACGGATTGATGTCGTGCTTCTCCGGCACGGTCGACAGAATGAAGTCGAACGTGAGCTCCAGCTCGGCCATGCGCGCCGCATCGCCCTCGTGCACGGCCGTGAGCCCATTCGCCGTCGCCTCGGCCGCCTTCTCCTTGCTGCTGGTGAAGATCGTGACCTCCGCGCCCATTGCCCGCGCGAGCTTGACCGCCATGTTGCCCAGCCCGCCGTAGCCCACGACCCCCACCTGCTGACCGGCGCCGACGTCCCACTGTGTCAGTGGCGAATACGTCGTCACACCGGCGCAGAGGATCGGCGCGGCAGCCGCGGGGTCGAGCCCATCGGGAATCATCAGCACGAAATCTTCGTGCACGACCAGCACGGAGGAGTAGCCGCCGAAGGTGTTGTCACGGCCGTAGCTGTTTTCCCCTGTCTTCGCCATCGCCTTCGGCACCATCGGGCCGTTGTAGGTCGCCAGCCAGCTGTTGGGGCCCTCGCAGTAGTTTTCATCGCCCGACGCGCACGGCTCACAGGTGCGGCAGCTGTCGAGCATGCATCCGACCCCGACGAGGTCGCCGACCCGCGCCTGCGAGACGTCGCTCCCGACCGCCGACACGCGCCCCACCACCTCGTGGCCCGGCATGCACGGATACACCGTGTTCGACCACTCGTTCTTGACCTGATGGATGTCGCTGTGGCAGACGCCACAGAACATCACGTCGATCACGACGTCGTTAGGACCGGCATCCTCACGCTGGAAGGGAAAGGGCTTGAGGCGACTGAATGAATGCTTGGCGGCGTAGCCGATGGCGTCGATCATGATCACGGTCCCGTGGACGAGTGTGGTTCACCTGGCCGGCGGCGCAAATGCGGTGCGGGGCGCGGTGAGTCGTGTCTCCCGGGGGTACAAGTCGCGTGCCACTCGCGGCGCAGCGACGGTCCGAGCAATTCATTCAGCCGGCGATCCCGACCTTGGCGTGGCGCTCCAGCGACAGTGAACTGCAACGAGATACAGCCTGTCGCAGAAGAGATGAACGGCGGAACGCACGACCGCAGCAGCCGCCGCACGACGCGCGGCGCCGGGTCTGTCGGAAAAACTGTGTAGGAACCACGACTCTGTACGACGGAGGTGGATATGGCTGGACGGAAACGAGCGGTCTTGCAGGATGGCCGTCGAGCGAAAGAGCCTATACATTCCTGCTTGCGAATAGATGCACTCTCTCCCGAGCACGCGATGGCCGCGAAGAAAATGAGTCCTGAGCTGCTCGAGCTGGTGGCGGAACGCTTCCGGGCGCTGAGCGACCGCGCGCGCCTCCGCCTGCTGCAGGAGCTCCGGGGCGGACCGCTCACGGTCAACGATCTCGCGGCGCGGACCGAGATGGCGCAGGCGAACGTGTCACGGCATCTGGCGGTCCTCTTTGCCAACAAGCTGGTCGTCCGCGAACGCGACGGGATCTACGTGCACTACGCTCTCGCCGATCGTGATGTGCTCAAGCTCTGTGAGCTCGTTTGCGGCCGGCTGGAATCCGAGCTGTCGGAGCAGCGAAAGGTGATCGCCGGGCGCTAGCCCGGACGATCACCAGTGCCACGCCACTGCACGGCCTGCGGCTACCGCCGCTGGCAGCCGAACACGCCGAACAGCGCCAGAATCTTCTCCAGCGGACAGAAGTGCGTCACGCTCGATTGGATCAGGTTCACACCCACCAGCACGCCCAGCAGCAGCCAGGCGGGATTCACGAAATAGCCCATCGTCACCGCGATGAGCGTGAAGGCCCCGGCGAATCGCCGGATGACTGTCTCAGGACACATCGTGCGTACCTCGACGTGAGAGTTCCCAGTACAAGAGCGGCACGACGACCATCGTCAGTGCCGTCGCGACGATTGCGCCGCTGATCAGGGCCACGGCCAGGCCCTGGAAGATCGGGTCGAGCACCATCACCAGCCCACCCACCACCACCGCCGCCGCCGTCAGCGCGATGGGACGGAAGCGCACTGCGCCGGCCTCCAGCACCGCATCGGCCACCGACCGGCCGCGCGCCTCCTCGATCTGGATGAAGTCCACCAGCAGGATCGAGTTGCGCACGATGATTCCCGCCAGCGCGATCATCCCGATCATGCTCGTGGCGGTGAAGAACGCCCCGCTCAGCGCATGCCCCGGCAGGATGCCGATCAGGGTCAGCGGAATCGGCGCCATGATCACCAGCGGGATCGTGAAGCTCCGGAACCACCCCACCACCAGCACGTAGATCAGCAGCAGCACGATCGCGAAGGCGATGCCGAGGTCGCGAAAGACCTCGATCGTCACCTGCCATTCGCCATCCCACTTGATCGCGGTCTCACGCACCGTCGTCGGCTGGACGGCGTTGTAGCGCGTGATCACCGCGCCGTTGACGCGGATCGTGTCGAGTGCCGCATTCATTGCGAGAATGGCATACACAGGACTCTCGATCTCGCGCGCCACGTCGCCGGTGACGTAAATCACCGGGCGCAGGTCGCGGGCGTGCCGCGTGCCTTCCCGACGCGTCGGCACCACGGTCACGAACTGCGCCAGCGGCTGCGGACCACGCGCAGTGGCGATCGGCAGCGACAGCAGCGCCGCCACGCTCGAGCGCTGCGACCGCGCCAGCTGCGGGATGATCGCGACGCCCTCACGCGCCGTCGCCGAGTGCGACAGCCCCACCGTGCTCCCCGACAGCGCCAGCGTCAGCACCTGCGTGATCTGCTCCACGCTCGCACCCGACGCCGCGGCGCGGTCGCGGTCCACGCGGAAGGCCTGCTCCTGCTGCGGCGCCTCGACCGTCCAATCCACGTCCACCACACCGGGCGTCTGCTCGAACACCCGCTTCACCGCCACCGCTGCCGCCAGCCGCGAGGCATCGTCGGCGCCATACACCTCCGCCACCAGCGTCGAGAGCACCGGCGGTCCGGGCGGAATTTCGGCCACCTTCGCCGACGCGCCGTAGCGACGCGCGATCGAATCCACCGCCGGTCGCACCGCCACCGCAATCGCGTGGCTCTGGCGCGTGCGCTCGCCCTTGGGCAGCAGGTTCACCTGTACATCGGCCACGTTCGCACCGGCGCGCATGAAGTAGTGGCGCACCAGCCCGTTGAAGTTGAACGGCGCCGCGGTGCCCGCGTACACCTGCGTGCTCACCACCTCCGGCTCACTGCCCAGCCGCGCCGCAATCTCCGACGCCGCACGGTTGGAGGTCTCGAGCGACGTCCCCTCGGGGAAGTCGAGCACCACCTGGAACTCACTCTTGTTGTCGAAGGGCAGCATCTTCACCTGGACTGCCCGCACCACCAGCAGCCCCGCGCTCGCCACCAGCAGCAGCAGCACGGTGGCGTAGAAGCCGCGCCGCAGCCCGCGCTTCGCCATCAGTGGCGACATGATGCGGCGGTAGATGCGATCGATGCGTCCACCATCCTCGGGCTCGTGCCCCGGCGCCACCTCCACATGGTGCACGTGCCCCTTCAGCAGACGGTACGCCAGCCACGGCGTCACGACGAACGCCACCGCCAGCGAGGCCAGCATCGCCACCGACGCGCCCACGGGAATGGGGCGCATGTACGGCCCCATCATCCCGCTCACGAACGCCATCGGCAGAATCGCCGCGATCACGGTGAACGTCGCGAGGATCGTCGGGTTGCCCACCTCGTCCACGCCCTCCACCGACGCGAGCTCCGGCGAACGGTCACCCATCGCCAGATGGCGGTAGATGTTCTCCACCACCACGATTGCGTCGTCCACCAGAATGCCGATCGAGAAGATCAGCGCGAACAACGTGATGCGATTGAGGGTGTAGCCGAGCGCGTAGTAGGCGAACAACGTCAGCGCCAGCGTCACCGGCACCGCCACCAGCACCACGATCGCCTCGCGCCAGCCAAGGAAGATCCAGATCAGCGCCGACACGCTCAGCGTCGCGATCAGGAGGTGCAGGATCAGCTCACTTGCCTTCTCGCCGGCGGTCTCGCCGTAGTCGCGCGTCACGGCCAGCGTGATCTCCGGTGGCAGCAACGTCGTCCGCGCCTGCTCCACACGCTGCAGCACGGCATGGGTGACCTGGGTCGCGTTGGCCCCCTTCCGCTTGGCGATCGCGATCGTCACCGCCGCCTCCGCCGTGCCGTTCCCCTCACGGTGCGAGACGTACGAGGTGACCTCACCGAAGTCCTCCTGCACCTGTGCCACGTCACGCAGGGACACGGGCGCACCGCCGCGCGTCGACACCACCACGCCACCCGCATCGCCCGCCGAGGCGATCGGCGCACCAACGGAGATGCGCACCACGCTGTCGCGGGTCGTCACCTCACCGCCCAGCAGTCGCGCGTTCGCACCACGCAACGCCGCCACCACGTCACCCGGCGTGACGCCGCTCGATGCCAGCCGTGCGGGATCGATCAACACACGCAGCGCACGCGGCGATCCGCCGATCACGCTCACCTCGGCCACCTCGCCGACCGTGCGGATCTCTTCCACCAGATGGAGCGCAACCTGGCGCAGCTGGTTCGCATCGGCTGTGGTCGAATGGAGCGTCAACGCCATCACCGGCACGTCGTCGATGGAGTGCGAGCGGATCACCGGTGGCAGTGCCCCCGGCGGCGCCTGCATCGCGGCGCCAGCCAGTGCGGCCTGCACCCGCGTCACACTGCGCTCCTGGTCTTCGCCCACCTTGAAGCGAACGGTGACCATGGCGTACCCATCGCCGGCCATCGTGTAGACATGGTCCACACCGGGCAGCGCCATCATGCGCTGCTCCACCGGCTTGCCCAGCACCTGCTCTGCCTCTTGCGGCGATGCGCCCGGCATGGCCACGATCACGTCGATCATCGGCACCGAGATCTGCGGCTCTTCCTCGCGCGGCGTGGCCATCAACCCGATCACGCCCAGCGCCAGCGACGCGACGATGATCAGCGGTGTGAGCGGCGATTGCAGGAACGCGCGTGCGACGCGTCCCGAGATGCCGAGCGGCAGTGGTGCATTGTTCGTATCGGGTGTCTGCGGCGCGCTGGAGGTGCTCATGGTGCCGTCGCAGGCGGAACGACGATCGTCTCACCAGCGCTCAGCCCGCCTGCAACTTCCACCATCGTGCCGACCGTCGCGCCCAGCCGCACCCAGCGGCGCTCGTCGCGCGTGGCGCCACGCACCATCACGCCCGTGAGGTCGCCGTCGCGCACGATCGCGCGCTGTGGCACGAGCAGGCCATGCTGCGCACCGGTGGAGAGCCGCAGTGTCGCCGTGCTTCCGGCGGTATGCGTCCCCCCCGCGTTCGCCACGATTGCATTGACCATGAACAGGTTGCCGACCGACGCCGGGACGACGCCTTCGATTCGCGCCGAGACTGCCGCGCCATCGATCGTCGCATCGAGCACCTGCCCCCGCTGCAGCGATCGCGCTGCCGCGCCGCTCGCACTGACACTGATGCGCAGCGTGGAGACATCCTGCACCGTCACCAGCAGCGCCCCCGGTGCCGCGAACGCGCCCGGGTCCACCATCCGCGACGTCACGATGCCGGCGAACGGAGCCCGCACGGTGGCGTAGCTGCGCACCGCATCGAGCTCTCGCGCCGACGCCTGCGCGGCCCGCAGTCCCGCCTCGCTGCGGGCCAGTCCTGTCTGCGCCGCCTCGTTCTGCGCCTTCGTCGCCGCGCTGTCCGCGTACAGCGCCCGCATCCGCGCCGCCTGCGTGGTGGCGTCGGCGAGCTGCGCCCGTGCATCGGCGATGCCAGCCGCCACCTGCCCCGCCTTTGCGTCGAGATCGCGCGCATCGATGCGCAGCAGGGGCGCGCCGCTCGTCACGCGATCACCCTCCTGCACCAGCACCGCCGTGACGGTGCCCATCAGCTTCGTGCTCAACGTCGCCTGCCGCATCGGCTCGGCCACACCCGAAGCTTCGATGCCGCCGGCAAAGGTCGTGTCGCGGATCGCCATCGCGACGCCGGCGCTGCGGACCGCTTCGGCCCCTGTCGCGGGCTTCAGCTCACTCGTGCACGCCGCCGCCAGCAGCAGCGTCAGCGGCATGGTGGCGTGGCGATGGAACCCGGCACTCGAAGTCTGATGACGCATGGAACGCTCGTGGTGTGGCATGGTGCGACGCGTGGCGCCGCGGGCAGTGATGTCGGTGTGGGATGTCACGGGATCAGCGGCCCGGGTCGAGCGTGGCGAGGTCGCCGGCATCGCCGCCGATGACATGCCGGTGCGTCGCAATGGCGTCGAGCAGCGCATGTCGCGCGGCCGAGCGTGTCAGCGCCGCGCCGGTCGCGCTGGCGTCGGCGGCGAGCAGCTCGGCCACCGTCGCGAGCCCGCCTTCATAGCGCCGCATCACGAGGCGGTGCACCTCGCGGCTCTGTTGGTCGGCCTGAGTCGCCAACGAGCGTCGCTGCAGCGCGAGCGTCACGGCGCGACGCGACACGTCCGCCTCGACCCGCGCCTGCGCAGTTGCGGCGTCGCGACCGGCGCGCGCACCGGCCGCCCGCGCCGAGGTGCGTGCCATCTCGGTGAGCTCCGATCCGCCACCGAACAGCGACCACGAGGCCATCAGGCCGACGGTCCAGTTGCCTTCACCACCAGCCAGCGCCTGCTGACCGTACCAGTCGTAGCGCGCGAAGCTGTTCACGCGCGGCAACAGCGTGCTCGCGGCGCGCCGGTAATCGGCATCGGCTGCCGCCATGCCGTCGGTGGCCGCGCGCAGATCAGCGCGGAGCATTGCTCCGGCGGCCGTCACCGACGCCGTGTCGCGGGCTGCGAGTTGCAGCACGCCGGCATCCTCCGGGAGTGCGGCTGGCACGGCCGGCAGATCGTCGAGGGTACGGCCGAGGAGCGTGGCCAACTGCTGGCGTGCCGAGAGGGCATCGTCCTGCGCGGCGAGGAGCTGCGACTGCACGTCGAGCACCCGCACACCGGCCTGAAGAGCGTCGGCCTTGGTGACGAGCCCCTGCCGGACCATTGCGTCCACCTGGCGCGCCCCGGCCTGCGCGGCCTCCCGGGCGACGCGGAGGGTGCGCACCTTCTCGGCCGCGAGCACCGCACCGTACCAGGCGCGCACCACCTGCAGCCGCACCGAGCGCGCGGTCCACTCGCCGCTGGCGCTGGTCGCCGACGCCGCAGCGAGGGCGGCGCGACGCCCGGTGTAGGCATCGGCGTTGAAGAGCGGCACCTCGACCACGATGCCCCGCTGCACGTTGCTGATCGGCGCGGGGTTGTTGAGGCGGTCGGGATCGAAAGCGGCTGGCGTGATGCGGCGTTGCCGGAGCGCCGCGCCGAATGCCCCGATGGGATCGGTGGTGCGGATGACACCGGCCTCGAGTCGGGCCGAGGGGAGGATGCCCCTGAGCGGCAGGCGGGCAGTGGCCCGCGCCTCGCTGGTGGCGGCCTCCGCGATCCGAATCGCGTAGGCGTGCCGGCCGGCCTCGGCGAGCGCGCCGTCGAGGCCGAGGGGCGCGGCGGGGGCCTGGGCGTGCAGCGGGCCGGCGGCGAGCGCGAGGGCGAGCAGAAGGCGCCGGCGGGGGTCGGAAAGGAGGATGAAGGTTTGCATCTTCGTATATACATACTTAAGCATATACGAATCCGCAATCCCCTCGAGCCGCGGCTGCCGCGATCCAGCAGGAGCAAACAGACACAGCAACGGCATGTCGCTGAACGGCACAGCGCAGCACCACACAGCCACAGAACGGCCGAACAGCAGAACGGCACCCGTCGCCACCTTCCACGCGTACCGCATCCGGCATTTGGTCGGGTACTGCCGCAGCGAGAGCCGTACCCGATCGACATCCGCTCCGCCCGTCACGGACGCTGACCCCACGCACGGCAGCCGCACGACGGTTCGCGCCGCAATTGTGCTGATCAGCGGTTCTGTGGCTGTTCGGTTCTGCGGCAGTGCCGTTCTGCGATCTGTTGTGAGCTGCTGCTGCTATCCGGCCGCCAAAAGCGACCCGCCGAGCGCCGTCGCCAGTCCGCTGGTGCGCTGCGTGGGCTGGGCGACGGCGGCGCGGAGGGCCGAGTCGGTGCCGATGATCGTGACCTGCCGCCGGGCGCGTGTGACGGCAGTGTAGAGCAGTTCACGGCTCATCACGCGGCTCGCCTCCGGCGGGAGTACCACCACCACGTCGTCGAACTCGGAGCCCTGCGCCTTGTGCACGGTCAACGCCCAGGCCGTCTCGACCGCGGGCAGGCGGCCGGCCGCGATGGAGCGGAGGCTGCCGTCGAGGGCGCGGAAGTGCACCGCGGTTCGACCGTCGTGCGTCCACACGACACCGATGTCGCCGTTGAACACCTTGGTTGCGTAGTCATTGGCGGTCACCAGCACGGGCCGGCCGTGGTACCACGGCTCGTGCACCGGTCGGCCATGCCGCGCGAGCCACCGCTCCACGGCGGCGTTCAGGCCTCGCACGCCCCAGCGACCCTCACGCTCCGGTGTCAGCAGTCGGAATGCGTCGAGTGCAGTCAGCAGCGCCTCGGGCGAGGTCGCGGCGAGGCACCGCTCGAGGTGTGGGATCACCGGCTCGAGCGGGGAGGTGAGGGCATCGGGGCTCATCACGCGCACCAGCGCTGCACCGTTTCCCGGTTCACTCGACGCTACCGCCCGCCCTGCCGCCAGCGCCGCATCGCCGTCGCCTGCCAGAATCGCTCGCGCCAGCGCACCGATTCCGGCATCGCCGGCAAAGCGCCAGCTCGTCGTCAGGCGTGTCACGGCACGATGCAGTGGCTCTTCCGGCATCGCGTCCGCTGCCGCACGGCAGAGCACTCCCAGAACGTCGCCCGCGTCCACGCTCGAGAGCTGGTGATGATCGCCCACCAGCATCAGCCGCGCGCCGGGACGCAGCGCCTGCAGCACGGCGTCCAGCAGCAGCACATCCACCATGCTCGCTTCGTCGATGATCACGAGGTCGTACGGCAGCGGATTGGCGGCCGTGCGCCGGTAGGTGTCGGTGTCGCCGCTGTACGACAACAGGCGATGCAGCGTGCGCGCCTCGAGGTCGCGCAGCGCACGCTGCACCTCTGGGGACGCATGCGCCGTGATGCCGTCCGATGCGATCCGCAGTCGGATCGACTCGGTGAGCCGCGCCGCCGCCTTGCCCGTGGGCGCCGCCAGCGCCACGCGCAGCCCCGGCGTGTCCGTCACCATCGCCACCAGCGTCGCAGCGACACGCGTCGTCTTCCCCGTCCCCGGCCCGCCGGTGATGATCGAGAACGCCGGCACCGCACCGACCTCCGCATCCGCGACCGGCGCCGCCAGCCGCACGCGGATCTGCGCCGCGATCCGCTGCTCGGCCGCGAAATAGCGGTGGAACTGCAGCATCCCGCCGTGCCGCACCAGCGGGGTCACGAGCTGCCCAGGGCCCACCAGCGCCGATGCGTCGAAGTGCGTCTGCCACCAACGCTCGTCGCGCAGTGGCAGCGAGAGCAGCGCCGGATGTTGCGCCGCTGCCTGCACGTCGCCAGCCTGCCGAGCGAGCTGCGCCAGCGTCAATGCACTGTGCCCGTCACGGAGCGCGCGGCTGACGAGCATCGCAGTCAGCACGATCGCCACACCGCGCTCGCCGGTCTCCGCGCCACGGCGCACCAGCATGGTGGCGACCTGCACATCCAGCGGATCCATGCCCGGCAGCGCGCGGAGCATCGCGACGGGCTCGACGATGGCCCCCGCGGTGGACTCGACGCTGGGCGCCGTCATGCGCGCCGTCCCAGTGCAGCGTCCAGCGACACCAGCAGTGTCGGCGATGGCCGATCGGTGAACCAGCCACGCGCCCCGCTCCCATCGATGCCACGCAGGAAGGCGTACGCCACGCCGCCCCAATGCAACGCCGGATCATACGCGCGAACGCGCGCACGGAGGTGCCGGTGCAGTGCCAGCGCATACAGGTGATACTGCAGTGTGTAGTGCGCCTGATGCATGACCTCACCCAGCACCGCCGCCTCGTAGCGCGCATCGGCGGCGCCGAGCTGGTTGGACTTCCAGTCCACGATCCACCAGCGGCCCTGGTGTTCGAACACGAGGTCGATCACGCCGCCGAGGTACCCCTCCACATCGCCATCCCGCAGCGTGCGGAGCAGCGGCGCGTACGCCTGCGCGTGCGGGGACCCGTGCGTCGCCAGCACATCGGCGACGCGGCGCACCGACGTGCTGCCCACGGACATGTCGAAACGCCATTCGCGAAGCGTCGCATCGTCCGCGACTTCCGACAGTTTCACTCCCGCCTCCGGAATGGGCGAGCCACAGACCTGACGTACCATCGTCGTCACGTCGTCAAGCCGCTGCATCGACGTCGCAGCGTCGCCCGCCAGCCCATGCGATGTCAGCGTGCTCGCCACGAGCGTCGCGGTCGCCGGCTCGCTCACACGTGCGAAGTCCACTCGCTCGAACAGGGCGTGCAGCGCGATGCCGACCTGCGTCCCACCGGGAAAGGCGCGGAAGCCCATCGCCACGGTCGCCGCATCGGGGAGCACCGCCACATCCATCACATCCCGCGTGACATGCGCCGGCGCGTCGGCCACCAGGCCGGTGAAACTCGTCAGGCGCCAGGTCGTGAGCTGGTCACGACGCAGCGCGAGCGACGTCGCACGCAGCTCGATCTCCTCCACCGCCGGCGCGGCAGCCCGCGGCGCCGGCGTCTCCGCCGCGAGGTGCGTCAGCGACATCGTCCCCTCCGACGCGGCCACCAGCGCGGTAAGCACATCGCGCACCTGCCCGCGCTCCACCGGTCGCAGCAGGTAGCCGAGCGGCGACTGCATCGCCGCGCCATTCTGGCCGATGTCGCCGAAGGCGATGTAACTGCGGTGCCGCGCACGTGTCAGCGCCACGTAGACGAGCCGCAGCGCCTCCGCTTCCTCTTCGGCGTGCATCGCCTGCACACGTTCGCCGTGCGCGGCCGATCCGATGTCCATCACGAATCGTCCCGATTCGTCGCGCGCGGAGGCGGCGATGAGGCCGAACGGTCCTTGCCGCACCGTCACCGCATCGAAGAGCGTCGGACAGAACACCACGTCGAACTCCAGCCCCTTCGCCTTGTGCATGGTGAGGATCTGCACCGCGTCGGCGTCGGTCTCGAGCCGCTGCATGCGACGGTCCGGCGTATTGGCGACACTTCGCTCACGCGCCACCCACGCACCGACGCCCTCGAGCACCACGCCCTCGTCGTCAGCCGCACCGTGCAGCAGCTCGATCACGTGTCGCACGTTCGTCAGGCGACGCGCGCCATCAGGCAGTGTCAGCAGTCGCTCAGCCGTGTCCTGGCCGGTCAGCAACGCACCGAACGCCGCCGACACGCCCCGGCTGCGCCAGATGTCGCGCAGTGCAGCGAAGCGGTCGGTGATGGTACTCCACGCCACGTCACCGCCATCACCTACCGCTGCCGCAATCTCGCCGGCAGTGCTCCCGTAAATGCGCGTCGCGAGTGCCGACGACACCGCGCGGCGATCGTATGGCGACGCCATCGCCGCCGCGATGCGCACCAGCTCCGTCGCCTCATCCGACGCGAGCACGTCGTCACCACCAGCGATCACCGACGGAACACCCGCGGCATCCAGCGCGAGCTTGATGTCCAGCGCCTGCGCGTTGGTGCGCAGCAGGACGGCGATGCTGCCGCACGGCACCCCGCCCGCCGTCAAGCGAACGACTTCGGTCGCGACGGCGGTGAAGATGATCGCCTGAGCCTTTTCCTTCGCCACGAATACACCCTTCGCACCGAGCGACCCGTCCACCCACCACCACACCATCGCACCCTGTCCATCGGTCGCGAGGCTGCCCGGTGCGTCTGGCGACGTGGCTGCGGTGACCTTCGGAAAGTCGATGCGTGCCTCGTCGTAGCGGAACGGCCGATCCGCGCGCGTGAAGAGCCGCTGCACGGCCGAGACGCAGGCACCGGTGCTGCGATGGTTGCGTGTCAGCGTGTACCGTCTCGCAGCGTGATCGGCGGCGTCGAGATAGGCGTGGATGTCCGCACCCCGGAAGCCGTAGATCGACTGCTTCGGATCGCCGATCAGGAACAGGGGGCAGCCGCTGAAGGCGTGACTGAAAATGGGATATTGCGTGTTGTCGGTGTCCTGAAACTCGTCGATCAGCGCGGCGCGATACTGGGTGCGGATGCGTATCGCCAGCGGCCCGTCGGCACCCTCGGCAGTGATCACGGTCGAGAGGTTGCGCAGCAGGTCATCGAAGCCGAGCAGGTGGCGCCGCGACTTCTCGCGCGTGAAGGCCTCGTCCACCGTGTGGACGAAGTCGGCGACCAGCGCCTGCGACGGCACGTAGGGATCGAACGCGAGCGTCGTCCCCGACTGCCGGCGAAAGCGTGCGGCGAACGTCTTCACCATGGCGCCAAGACCGCAGCCGTCGGCCACGAATGCTCCTGCCCGCGAGGCATCCCGCAGCAGCCGCGACCGCGTCCAATCCATCGCGGCGCGCAGCAGCGGCTCCGTGTCGTCCTGCACGAATGTCGTCCGGAACGGCATGCGTGTCTCGAGCGCGTTCTCCGTCAGCATCCGCTGACAGAAGCCATGGATCGTCGAGACTGCCAGGTCGTCCAGCGCGCCGAGCGCGGCACGGATGATCGCGGCACCGGTGTCGCCGTGATGCTCGCGCAGCACGAACAGGTCATCGTTGACGACGTCGCGGGCCGGCGGTGAGTCACCGAAAACGAGGTCCGCCTCGCGCAGCACGCGGCGGATGCGCGTCACCAGCTCCTGCGTCGCCTTGTCGGTGAAGGTGACGACGAGGATCTCCGACAGCGACGCCACGCGCCGCTCGAGCAGCAGGCGCAACACGAGTCGCGTGATGGCGAAGGTCTTGCCGGTGCCGGCGCTCGCCTCGACCAGCGTCACGCCGGGATCGAGCAGCACGGTCAAGGCGTCGAACTGCTCTGCAGCGGCACGGGATGACAGGGGCACGCTCACGACGCCACTGCCGGCAGGCGCGCGCCGAGCACGAGCTGCGCCAGGACCTCGAATTCGCGCCAGCGTTCCGCCAGCGGGTCCACGCCGCGGAAGCAGAGTGCCACGTGGGCATCGGCGTGATCACCTGGCGCACTGCCAAACGCCGACTCGGCCGCGAACGCCTTCAGCGCCTCGTGACGCGGGTCCTTCTCGGCCGCATTCTTTCGTTGCTTGCCGGTTCCGTGCGCCTTGAGCCACGCCACCGCTGCCTGCGGGAAGAATACCAGCGGCATCGTGCGGCCGATACGCGCGTGCGCGACGAGCGCCGTCAGCACGGCCATCGCATCCGGCACGGCTCCGAAACGCTCGCAGATCGTTGCCTTGTCCCTCTCCACACCGATCAGCACCGAGATCGGCGGGATGCTCGCCTGCAGCGCGGGATCGCCGGCCGCACACTCACGTGCCGCACACATCACGACATGCTCCACCCACGCACGCAGCTCGTGGTGTGCGCTGAAGCGACCGGCGCGCACCACGTACCGCGCGTCGCCGCGCACGCCGTCGAACGTCCCGTTTACCCGCCACTCGTCGGCCGCAATGCTCACCGGCAATCTCCGCGCCGGCTCGCCGGGCACGAGCGTCAGCGCCGCATCCACTCTCTCACGCAGCAGCGCGTGCCATGCCTCGCCGAGTGTGCCGGGTGGCAGGTCGCCGCTGCCTTGCAGCCGTCGCATGTCACGCGCGGGATCGGAACCCGCAGGCAGCGCTGACGCCAGCAGTCGCGCCCGCAGGCTTCCCTGCTCGAGCGCATCGGGCATCAGCAGCTCGTCGTCGCTCGCATCGTCCCCCACGTCGCCAATCGTGAACCCCAGTGCCTGCTGACAGAAGAACCGGCTCGGGTTGCACCAGCAGTCGGCCAGCTCACGCGTGGTGAGCTCGAAGGTGCCACCGCCGTCGCTGGCATCTGGGACGATCGGCGCCGTGACGAACGGCAGGTCGGCGCGTCGCGCGCGCAGACTCGCGGTGGCCGTGCGGGCGTGCGCGCCGGAGAACGTGAACAGCCGCGGATCGCGGTCGGCCACGAAGTAGCGCCGCGAGAAGGGCTGCAGCGGATGCTCCACCAGCACCGTGCTGCGCGCCATGCCTGCCGAGCGACGGTCGAGATGATCGAGCAGTTCGTCCAGCACCACTGACGGCGCGCAGGGCGAGTTGTCGCTCACCGCGCGGCCGCTGAACGCGAGCACCAGCCGGTCGCCGGCGGCGAGCAGCAGATCGAGGAAGAGCTGCCGATCGTCGCTGCGCAGATCGCGGTCGCCGGCGCGGCGGTCGGCGGCGAGCATATCGAACGCCGCACGCCGCTCACGACGCGGAAACACGGCCTCGTCCAGCCCGACCACCGCGATCACGCGGAACGGCAGGCTGCGCATCGGCTTGAGCGCGGCGACCGTCATGCCACCGGCGAGGAACCCGGAGCCGACGCTCTCGCTCTCGAGCTCAGCATCCAGCCAGTCGCGCACCACACCGAACGGCACCTCGCCCACGTACTGCGCGCGTCCTTCCAGATCACGCAGCCGCTCGAGCAACGCCGTCACGCCGGCCACCGCCTGCGCATCGCGCATGCCGGGCTCACCGAACAGCAGCGCGACGGCGTCCCGCATGGACGTCACCCACTCGGTCAGCGACCGTGGCGAGCCCCAGCTCGCGAGCGTCGCGGCGATCGCGTCCACCCACTCCGCCAACCGCGCGAGACCCGCGGCATCGCCGATGGTGTCGCCGATCGCCGGCAACAGGTCGAGCACGAGATCGTCGTGACGCCCGGTGGTGAGCCCGAGCAGCAGCCGATCCAGCGTGGCTCGCCACGTCGCCGCCTCGTACGACGGCAGCCCCATCGCCGCGCGACTGGCCGCATCGTAGCCCCACCGTGCATTCGCCCGGTGCGTCAGCGTCATCAGCCGATCCACCTGCCCCTCGGCCAGCCCCATCGTCTCGTGCACCAGCGGATGCGCCAGCAGCTCGACCAGCTCGCTGTGCGTCAGACGCCCGCCCTGCAGCGCCAGCAGCATCGCGAGCGCCGCAGACGCCGCATCCTCGCGGCGCGCGGGCCGGTCGGCAATGCGGAACGGGATGCGCGGGACGTCGCCATCATCGACGCCGAACACGGCGTCCACCAGCGGCGCCCAGGTGCCGGCATCGGGCACGAGCAGCAGCAGGTCGTGCGGCCGCAGCGTCGGATCGGCGGCGAGTGCGTCGAGGAGCTGATCGCGCACGATCTCGAGCTGGCGGGTGTTGCCGTGCGCGCTGTGCACGCGCAGCGAGGCGTCGGCCGCGTCGAGTGCCAGCGGTGTCGTACCAGCGGCGCCGCGCAGCAGTTCATCCTGCAATTGCACGAGCAGTGAATCCGTCGCCGCTACGGGTTCGTCGAGCACCGTGTGTTCAGCGCCGAGCATGCGCAGCGCGTCGATGAACTCCCGTCCCTGTGCACCGAAAGCGGCGGCGAGCGGATGCGGTGTGTCTGCCGTGAGCGAGGCGGTGTAGACCGTCACCGGCAGATGCCGCGACAGCGCCTCGAGCATCTCCATGAACAGCGGCGGCAGCGTGCTCACGCCGAACACCGTCACACGCGCCGGCAGTCCACGCGGCCGCACATTCGTACTCAGCATCCGGATCGCCTCGCGCAGCCGTACACCGGCGTGGGGCGTCGCATTGATCCCGGCGCCGCAGAGCAGCCGCCACAGGCCCGCCTGCCAGAGTGCGTGCGTCGTGCCGGGCGTGTCCGCTCCCGCCTCCCACGCGGCCAGCAGGTCGGCGCGATAGAGCTGATAATCATCCAGTCGCGACGCGATCCGCTCGGCCAGCCCGAAGCGGACGCGCTCATCGGTGCCACCAAGGCCTGTGTCCAGTGCATCGGCGCCGCGCAGATAACGATGCAACGGCTGGTAACGTGGCTCGTCGGGCAGCGTGCGCAGCAGCATCTCCACGCGCCAGGTGAGCGCGTCGCGCGAGAAGGCATCCTCGCCCTCGCGCGCCGCCTGCGCCCCGTCCAGACGCCGCGCGAGGTCGTGCATGAAGCTCGCGGGGAACGGCAACGCCAGCGACGCCGCCGCCCCGAAGGCGTCGGCCACGCCCTGCGTGAGCCAGCGGCGCATGCCCTGGCTCTGCACCACGATCGTCTCCGTCTCGCGCGGCGGTATCGGGGCTGCGGCCATCACCTGCACGAGGTGCTGCAGCAACGGCGAGAGACGGCGTGCGGTGATGAGGTGAAGGCGGGGGGCCGGCGGCATGACGGTCAAGCTACTGGGGCCGGTGACGTCCGTGGTGGCCGATCACGGGGGCAGCGTCCTCGGAGTCCGTCACTGCAACGGCTGACAGCGTATCGCAGAACGGAACAGCCGCCAAACGGCAAACCCTCGTCCTGCACAGCCGCCGAACGGCACGGCGTGGGCACCGCGAACGTGGCTGTCTGCGCCTGCGAGAAGGTGACGCGCTTTTCTGGGGGTGTGGCTCTGACGGTCGGGCACACCCTCGAGATCGTCTGATCTCGCAGACGCGTGCAGTGGTCGCACCAAGCGAGGACGGTGGCGCGGTTCTGCGGCTGTTCGGTTCGAGGGTTTGCCGTTCGGCGGCTGTGCAGTTCTGCGGTAGGCTGTCAGCAGTGCCGACGCCAACAACTCCAAGAAATCACGAGTCCAGCACGCCGTTCAGACCTTCACGTCACGGTTTCGGCGGTCCCAACGGGCTCGGCGCGCACCCCGACTGCTGCATTGTGTACGACGTCGACGCAATGCGCCACGCGCCGGCCGATCGCACCAGCGTGAAGACGTCGGTACCGCAGTGCGAGAACTTGCCGTCGATGTGGAAGTCGTAGGGCGCCGTCACCTCGGCCAGCGATGTCCCGATGAATCGCACGGACGGCGACCAGATCCGCTCGAGCAGCACCTCCGTGACGCCGGGTAGCGAGGAGTAGAACGCCGCATCCGTCTTGATACGAGCGGCACTTCCCGGATGTTCGGGATCGGTGACCGACGCAAAGATCGCACCCGGCAGCATCGTGGTGCGGGCGAGCGCCGTGTCCTTCGTCGAGATCGCACGGATCAGTGCCTGCGCCACGGCCACCACCGCGACCGAGTCGGCGCGCTGCGCCTGCGCACTCCTCGGGAGCAGCACCGCGAACGCAACCGTCAGGGACAGCAGAACGCGTGTCATGGGAAACGCACCCCACCATGAATGCAATTTCCCCTGTTTACCTTCACGGCCGTCACCGTCCACCCAAACTGCGGCACGAACACGATCGTCATGGATGTCACCATTCTGCGTGTGCAAGGGTCGGATGCTCACCTGCGCCGACGCAACATAGCTTCGTGGAGACCGGAACGGCGACAGCTCACAGCGTAGCGCAGAACTGAAGCGCCGCGGAACGGCGAACGACGGAACGGAAAGGCCGCCGCACGGCGCCATCGTCGGCTCATGGGGCGACGGTCATGTACGTCGGTGAGAACCAATCCTTGGAAGTGTGGCTCGACCTGCCGAGCCACACCCCCGGAATCCTCTGATTCTCGTGGAGGGGTACGGTGGTCGCACGGCGCGAGGCCGGACGCCTGGTTCTGTGGCTGTTCGGTTCCGTGGCTCGCCGTGCAGCGGCCGTGCAGTTCCGCGATAGACTGTCAGCAGTGCCGACGCAGAACCAGCCGCTCAATTCCCGTGCGGCAAACAACTCTCGAACGCCCGCCGAGCCGCCCGCGGATCCCCGATGATCCGATAGAACTCGCCGAGAAACGCCAACGCCTCCCGCTTCCGTTGCGCATCGAGCGATGGGACCGATTCGTACACCGCCTCGATCGCCGGCCGCGCCGAAGTGAAGCGCGCGAACACCGGTGCCCACTGCGCGTCCGTGAGACAGGGACCACGGTAGAGTCGATCCGTGGTCACGCGGATGCCAAGCCGCGCATCGGGAAACGCGTACCGCGGATTGACCGCGCCGCTCCAGTCAAAGTCGTATGCCACCGGATGAATGCTGCCGACCGTGTCGCGCATCAGGGCCAGATTGTGCAGCCCCGAGATCGACCAGTCGGTGTTGGCCACCATGTACTCGAACAGCGCCGTGATCGCCAACTGCTGCGGGTCCAGATCGCGGAACAGCGCGCCCGTCGTCTCCTCCACCTCGGTGCGGAAGCGGCGCGCCACTTCCTTGTCATCCTCGATGAAAAACGCCCATGACGTCACGTCGGCCATGGCGTTCGTCGAGTCGTGGTACGTCACGCGAGCGAGACGCGTGCGGAAGTGCTGCGGACTCACCAGCTGATAGGCGCGGTACAACGCATACTCGGCCAGGATGTACTGCTCGTACTCGGCACTCCCCGGACGACAGTTGGTCGTGATCTTGAGGTTCGCGTTGCCCTGAAAGAGCAGGCCCTGTACTGCCTTGCGCCCGAACTCCAGCTTGAGCGGCGGGAAGCCGCAGTTGCGCGCCTGGCGGCGGAAGTGCCCACGCGTGCGCAGCGTGGCCGGAAACGAGCGCGACACACCCGTCGAGTCGCGGTAGCTGAGCGTGGCCGCATGCGGCCCGAACTTCGTACTGTCGCGGTCGCGCAACAGCGTCTTCAGCTCGGTCACGATCGTCACCTCCAGTGGCGCCGTGCTGCGGAAGAGCCCCTGCGCACCGACCACCGTGGCCGCGCCACAGGTCAGCGCCAGCAGCATGAGCCGTCGGATCATCGCTTCATCTCCACGCTGCGGACATCGGCGTCGGGCTGTTCGCGCAACGTCTGCGACACCAGCCCGGGGGTCACCTCCTCCAGCATCGCCACACCGTACTCGACGATTTTCGCGCCATCCATGCCCTTCGCCTTGCCCATGTACTTCCAGCGCGAGAACAGGTGTGGGAAGCACCGTTCGCACACGACTCGCGTGCGCTCGACGTCGGTCGTGTGCACGCGCAGCATGTGCGTGTACGCGGGACGCTCGTCCTCCGCCGCATCCGGGGCGTTGCGCTTGCGGCGGCGCCAGGCGCGATCCGCCAGCGCCTCGAGCTGCTCGGGGGCGAGATCCTTCAAGACCTCGTCGTCCAGCTTCGCCACGAACATCCCGGTGCGATTCGCGGTCTGCAGCACCTTCTCCATTCGCTCCGCCGCCTGCCGACCCTCGAGCGCTGGGGCGCGCCCGAAATCGGTGAGCCAGAGGCCGAGCGCGAGGATGTTGTAGATGACCGAGATCGCGAAGGCCACCGGCGGCTCCACGGCCGCCGCCAGTCCGATGCCGGTCACCACGAAGATGTTCGCCGCATCCTTGCTGTCTTCCAGCGTCGTGCGAAAGCGCACCGCCGCCACGATGCCGCCCAGTGAGAACGCCAGTGCGAGCGAGTGCTTCACCAGCACGACGATGCCCGCCACGATCACCGGCAGGATCAGGAAGGTCTGCACCACCGACTGCTGATAGCCCTTCTTGTGGCGGGTGTAGGTGTAGATCCACGTCACCGGCAGCGCGGTCGCGAACGCCGCCAGCATCGCCACCATCGTGGGGACCAGCGCCGGCCCCTCTTCATTGCCGCGCGTCAGCGCATCCGAGCGCCCCGCCATCCCGGTCATCGCCCCCAGGTCGCCCATGCCAAGGATGCCCCAGTCCACCGGCGCGTAGCTCCGCACCGTCAACCACGCCGCCGCCGACCCGACGTACCAGAGGATGGTCCGCAGCACGACCTTGAGGAGGGGACGCTGGTCGACGTGCTCGTTCATCGGGATGGCGTGAGAGTGGAAACCGGACTCTGCGAAGCTGCGACGATCCCCACGCCGGGGCAACGGCTGATCACGGCCGCGACTGCGGTGTACTGTTCCCCCATGCTCCGTCGCCTCCTCCTGGCCGCGCAGTCGGTCACGCTTTCCGCCCTCGTCGCGGCCTGTGCCGGCGCCCAGAGCGCCCCGCGGACCGCCCCCGCGGCGGCCCCGGCCCAGACCGCTGCGGCCCGCCCGACGCTGGTCGTCTTCATCACCGTCGACCAGATGCGCGGCGACTACCTCGCGCGCTTCAGCCGCCAGTACACCGGCGGGCTCCACCGCTTCGACGTCGCCGGCGCCCAGTTCACGCAGGCATTTCATGACCACGCCAACACCGAGACCGCCCCCGGTCACGCCTCCTCGTTGTCGGGACGCTTCCCGGTCAGCACCGGCATCGCCGCCAACTCGTCCGGCGTCAACGACCCTGACAGTCCACTGATCGGCTCCACCGACCCCGGCGCCTCACCAAAGCGATTTCTCGGCACCACGCTGCTGGACTGGATGCGGGCGAAGGACCGCCGCACCCGCTTCCTCTCCGTCTCGCGGAAGGACCGCGCCGCCATCCTCCCGATCGGGCGCAGCAAGGGCGACGTCTACTGGTACGCCAGCAACGGCACCTTCACGCAGAGCGCATGGTACGGCACCGAACTGCCGAAGTGGGTGCGCGCCTTCAACGACAAGCAGCACCCGCTGGAGTACGCCGGCTGGTCGTGGACGCCGCTCCTCGCCGACTCCGCCTACGCGGAACCAGACAGTGTGCCGGTGGAATCGTCGGGTCAGCAGTTCATGTTTCCGCATGCCATCATCGACGACGCGACGATGGCCGCCGGGACGCTGCCGAACTTTCCCGTCATGGACGAGCTCACCCTCCGCTTCGCACTCGAGGGGGTGCGCCAGCTGCAACTCGGCGCCGACGCCAACCGCACCGACCTGCTGAACATCTCGCTCAGCACCACCGACGCCGTCGGGCATCGCTACGGCCCCGATTCGAAGGAGCTCCACGACCAGCTGCTGCGCGTCGATCGCTCCCTCGGCGCGTTCATCGACTCGCTGTTCACGCTGCGCGACTCGACGCGCGTGATCCTCACGCTCACCGGCGACCATGGCGTCACGCCGTTCCCGGGTGTGCGCTCCGCCATCACGCCGAACCCCGGTGCGCGGTTCGTGGATGTGATGCCGGCGTTCGACAGCGCGTTCCGTCAGCTCGCCGCGATGGGTGTCGATACGAACCAGGTCGCGATGAGCGATGGCGCGCTGCTGGTGGGCGACACGGCGTCGTTCGTGAAGGCACGCGTGTCGGTGGACTCGGTGGCGCGTGCCCTCGCGGCATCGGTGCGCGCGGTACCCGGTGTGCATCGCGTCGACATGCTCAGCGATCTGGTGACGGCCGACACCACCACCGACCTGATCGCGCTGCGCTGGCTGCGCATGTTCAAGCCCGGCGGCACGGTGCGCTTCGTCACGACGCTCGAACGCTTCAACTATCCCAGGGGCGCCCGCATTGCGATGCACGGCACGCCATGGGACGAGGATGCGTGGGTGCCGGTGGTGTTCTGGGGCGCGCGGTTTCAGGCGGGCAGGTACGACACCCGGGTCCGCGTGGTGGACATGGCTCCGACGCTGGCCGAAGTGCTTGGGATCCGACCGCTGGAGCGGGTGGATGGTGCGGTGCTCAGGGCTGCGCTGCGGCGCTGACGAGTTTGCGCTTCGGCGCCTCAGCGCTTCAGGAGCAGCCGCACCAGCGCCGGAACCGCCGACCGTTCCGGCGTATGGCCCGTCCGCAGCGTGTCCATCAGGAAGCCGCGCCCCTGCGCGCGCACCGCTGAGGGCGAGAAGTCGTCGCTGGCGGCACCGGGGTCCATCGTGAGGACGTAGTGCCCGGCAATGCGGCGCGCGGCTGGCACGGAGAGGTGCAACGTGTCGGTGAGCGTCTTCATCGGATGCGGCACATCGGTCGGCGGCGGCGCATTTGCGGGAACCCAGCCCGGCACGATCAGTCCATCACGCGCGCTCTGCTGCACGAGTGCGTTGAACCCCGCACCAGCCAGCAGCGCCAGACTCTCGCCTGAGTCGGGGAGGAATGCGTCGACGTACACCACGCGCGAGACGCGGTCACTCGCCTGATCGGCCACGCCGGTGATCACCATCCCGCCGTAGCTGTGCCCGACGAGGATCACATTGCGCAGCTCCTCGAAGCGGATCGTGTTGACCACGTCCATGATGTGCGTCTGCAGGCCGATCTGCGCGGTGGCGAGGTGCGCGCGTTCGCCGAGTCCGGTGAGGGTGACGCGATGCACGCGATGCCCGCGCGCTGAGAGTGCGGAGTCCACCGCCTTCCAATCCCAGCCGCCACCCCAGGCACCGTGAACGATGACGTACTCGCGGGGCGGCCCGCGTCGTGCCTGGGCGGCAACCGCAGCGGGGAGGAGCAGACTGGCGAGAGCGATTCCGCGCAACGTGATGAACATCGCAGGCTCGGGCGGGGGAGAGAATGATGCCGCACTGTCACTTCCGATTGCGGTGAAGGATCACTGAACGTACCGCGGACACGCCAGCGCGGAGCGCCACCCCTGCACCTCCGTCGGTGACCATTGACAACCCCCCAGGCTGGGCTCAACGTTGTCGGATCACCTAGACATTTAGGAGTTACCCGCCGTTGACCGCCTTCACGCCTCGCGAGCTCGAGATCACGACCGTGGTGTGCCGCGCACCCGCCGCGCCGTGCGCCCGGCAGCCGCGCCTCGCCTGGCTGCTCGACGCGCACGTTCCACGCGACCGCTCGCCGACGCAGCGACGGCGCGCGGCCGTGCCCGCGCTGCTGACGATGGCCGGTCTGCTCACCGCCTGCGCCGTCCCCACGCCGCCCCTCGCTCCGGTCGCCGCACCGTTGGAGGTGATCGTGCGCACCGCCGCGGACACCGCTGCCACGACGGCGCTCGTCACCGCGCAACTGTCGGCGGCAGGCGAAGCGTTCGTGCTGACCCACGCCGGCAACGGTCGCTACACCGGTACGCTGCCGGACAGTGCGCGCGAGTTCACGCTGACCGTGCTCGTGCCCGAACATGTGCGACTGAACACGACGCTGATGCGCCCGGCTGGTGCGCGGTCGCGCTTCACGCTGCGCCTCCGCCCGCTCATCCCGCGCACGGTGGTCGAGAACCCGCGCGTCATCGGCGACTTCAACGACTTCGCCGTCGGCACGGCCGTCCCGCTCACCGCCGGCTCCGACGGCGTGCTGCGCGCCGCGATCCCCTTCCGCGGTGACTCATCCCGCATTCAGGTGCTCGGCATTGGCAGTGGCGGCCGCGGCGCCTGGATGCCGGTCAGGTCGTGGGCCCTGTCGCCGGCACTGCCCGACGCGAGCGCGTCGTGGGCCGGAGTGCTCACGCCGCGACACGACACGCTGCGCATCGCCGTCGATACGGCTCGACGCACGCCTGACGTGCGTGCCCCCACGATCACCACCGAACCGCTCGACTCCACGGCCTCCATCGTCAACCAGCTCCGGTTGGCGCGCAACGACGCCTGGGCGAGCGAGCAGGCACTGCGTGAATGGCAGCCCGACAGGAAGACCGGCATCCGCATGCAGGTGGTGACTGGTGCGCGCGCCACGATGACCGCCTCGACCGATGGGGTCGTGCGCGCCCACGCGCTGGTCACGCTGCTGGCGATGTCGCCACTGCCGCATCCGCAGGTCCGCGCAGACAGTCGGCAGTTCTTCGCCTCGATTGCCCCGGGCAGCCAGATCACGCGCGATCGTGACGGGCTCCGGGCCGTGGACATCGCGCTGGTTTTCTCCACACCCGACAGCGGTGCACCGGCACGCGACACGGTGGCCTGGCGTCGACAGGTTGCCGAGCGCTCACGCGCCTACTTTTTGCCGGTGGCGCGGTCCGCCGTCGTTGATTCGACGCTGCGCAAGAGCGCCTGGCTCGACATGATGTATCTGCTCGATGCCATCAGAGACGACGGCATCGACTCCTACATCGACGAGGCGATCTCCGCCTATCCGCAGGATCCGATCCTGGGTGCGCTGCCGCAGTCGATGGGCAGGCGGCGCGTCCTCCGCGAAGGCGCGGCGTTCCCCGCCTTCCGCCTCACCTCGATCGGCGAGCCTGCGACCGAAATCACCAACGCCACGTTCGCCGGCACGCTCACGCTCGTCGATTTCTGGGGCACCTGGTGTGGTCCCTGCATCGTCGAGATGCCCTTCCTGCACCGCACCCACGAACGCTTCCGCGATCGCGGGTTCACGATCTTCAGCATCGCCTCAGAAGAGTCGGTGGACGTCGTCCGCACATTCCGCGCAGGCCAGTGGAAGATGCCGTGGCTCAACGCCTGGACCGAGGGCAGTGGCAACTCCAGGGCGCTGTCGGCACTGGGTGTGATGCACTTCCCGATGGCAGTGCTCGTCGGCCCTGACGGTATTGTCATTGCGATCGACACGGGGCTGCGCGGCGAGGATCTCGCGCGCACGGTGGAGCGTCACCTGCCGCGCTGATCGCCGATGCTGCGACGGCAGAGCGTCGCGCAGTTGGCCCGGCAGGGCAGCCACGCGACGCTCATTTTTTCAGACAGCGCGAATCACACCGCGCATCCATCGTACGGCGCATCGTACGGCGCATCAGCCAGCGCGCTCAGCCGACTCCAACCTCCGCTCCGCGATTGCCGCCGAGACCTGCTGTGCTGCACTCACGGCCAGCGCAGCAAGCGCCTCGAGCCGCGCATCCGTCACTCGCGCCCGCGGCCCGCCGAGCGTGATCGCGCCCACGACGGCGCGCGCATGACCACGGATCGGTGCGGCGACGCCGAACATCTCCGCATGCCACTCACCGCGCACGACGGCGTGACCCTGCTCGCGCACCCGGCGCAGCTCTGCCTCGAGGACGTCGGGATCCGTGGTCGTCGCCGGCGTCTGCGCCGGCAGCCCTCGGCGATAGAGGCTCCGACGCTCGTCGTCGCCCGCGTACGCCAGCAACACCTTGCCGCCAGCCGACGCGTGCAGCGGCAGCAGGCAGCCGATGAGCGGCGGCACATCGCTCATCAGGCGGGGGCCCTCCACCACGTCGATCACGCGCGCCGCGAGCCCGCTCCGCACCATCAGCGTTGCCATCTCGAGACCTTCCGATGCGAGCTGCTGCAACACCGGGTGCGCCACACGCTGCAACTGCGTCGAATGCTGCGCCAGCGCACCGAGGGTCGCGAGCCGAATGCTCAGCCGGTAGCGACCCGAGGCCGGATCGTTGTCGAGGAAGCCGGCCGTCGACACGCGAGCCAGCAGCCGGTACGACGTGCTGCGCGGCATCGCGAGGGCCTGCGCCACTTCCGACGCCGCCCATTCGGGGCGCTCACGTGTGAAGAGATCGAGGACTGCGTTGAGTTTTTCGATCATGAGGCCGCGAAAGTCTGAATGCCGTGCACGCCGATCGCGCAGGACGCAGCATGCGCTGCAACCGGTCGGTCAGGGCAGCACCTTGAGCGGGAGAGCGAGGCAATCACGACGGCGGCGGATGGAGGCAGGATGCTGCGCACCTCGCGGGGCAGCCACGCCTTGCAGGAGCGGCCCGCGACGTCGCAGACCCGACACGCCGCCACCCGCGGAGCAGCGAAGGCATGTTCAATTGCAGGATTCCCACACTATGAGATGTGAGATTCGTTTGTGTTACCTAATGTTACGATACCACACACCGCTCGCAATACAACTGCCGTTGTGCGATGTCATCATTGCGAAATGGAGGGCGATCGTACACGCGCCCGGTGTCCAGTGACACGTGCGCGGCGGATCAGTCTCCTCGATGGGGTTCCTCAGCTGCTGACATATCAATGCGTCCAGGGATCGACGCTCTCCACGGCACCACCAATCTCGACCGTGACGGATACGTCCAGCGTCTCCGCGCCGCCACCGACATAGATCGTACCCGAGGTCGGCGTCGCATCCACGTAGTTGCGACCCACCGCCACACGAACGTGGTCGGTCTGCGTCAGAATCCCGTTGGTGGGGTCGAATCCTTTCCACCCCACTTCGGGCAGGTAGACCTGCAGCCAGGCGTGCGACGCCTCGCCCTGCCGCTGATTCAGGTGTTTCGGCCCGGTGTACACGTACCCGCACACGTAGCGCGCCGGCACGCCGAGGAGTCGTGCAAGGCAGATGAAGAGGTTGGTGAAGTCCTGGCAGACGCCGCGGCGTGTGGCGTACACCTCGAACGGCGTCGTCGCGACGGTGGTCGTGCCCTGCCGGTACGCATACTCGCGATGCAGCGCGCCGTTGATGTCCAGCAGCGTCTCCAGCAGGTCGGAATCGTTGCGCTTCACGAAGCTCATCGCATAGTCGAGCAGCTCGTCGAGCTGACTCTCCGGCAGCTCCGGCGGCAGCAGGAACGGCTCGAGGATCTGCCGCTGCCATGGCATCCACACCAGCGGGATCGACGAGCGCACCCGCAGCGGACGGAAGTCGAGGGGATCGGTATCGAGCAGCTCCACGCTCGATCGCGATTCGATCACCAGCTCGGTGTACGGTCGCTCGATCAGCAGTCGCTGCGCACGATTGCCGAAGACGTCGTCGTAGACGCGCTGCTGCATCGCGGTGAGCGGCTCGCCATCCACCATGATCGCGACGTCGTGCTGCCGCAGCCGCTGCAGGTGATCGTGCACCGGCACCAGCCGCAGGGTGTGCGTGCTCCGTTCGACGGCGCGTCCGTAGCGATAGATGGTCCGGTGCGCGACGTCGAGAGCACGGGCGGCAACGGCCGCGGGATGCGGGCGCACCGCCACCGGAACACGCGGTGCGAGTACGGACGCGGCAGCGGTGCCGGCGGGGGCCACCTCCACCCGCACCGCCCCCTGCCGGATGATCAGCAGATGGCCCGGCGTCACCTGCCGCCACTGCGCATCGGGCATGCCGTGCACAGGCAGCGGGTCGGACGATACCACCACACCCTTGCGACTCTTCGCACCGCGCTGCGTGAGGTCCACCGTCAACTCGTCGTCGCCGAAGCTCAGTGCCGCGTACGGCGGCACCACCTGCCAGACGAACACGTCCCCCACGCCGCCGTCATCCGCGTACACCGCCAGGTCGCGGCCATCGCTGATCACCGTCGTGAGCGATCCCTGTCGGTTCAGCTCCGCGAACCAGCCGCGCAACACCACCGGATCGGCATCACCGAGGCTGCGCCAGCCACGGTCGGCGATGCGTTCCAGCAGCTCGCAGAAGATCTGCTCCGTGTCGGTCGATCCCACCACCTCGAAGCGCGCCGCCGCACGCAGGGCCAGACGTTCGGTGAGGCTGCCACCATGCGCGATCAGCCAGTCACGCCCGCCCCAGCTCCGCGAGAACGGCTGCGTGTTGGCGTCGGTGACGAGCCCCCACGTCGCGACCCGGATGTGCAGCACGAACAGCGACGACTCGAGGTGATCCCAGGCCTTGATCAGCGCACTGCGGATGCTGCCGTGCGGTGGCGTGGGTTCCTTGAGAACCGCCGCCGACACCCCACCACCGGGATAGTACCCCAAACCCCACCCATCCGGCGGCCGCCGATCGGGCCGCAGGCAGTGCAGGTCGAACGACGGGGCGAAGTCGCCCTCGAACGACATGGCGAGGTACTTGGGCATTGCGACGACGGCTCGGTGGCGGGATCGTGGCCCTGCCGCGCGCATGCGGCCGGACGCTGCGCCCGTCACCGCGCGCCGTGACGGACGGCGGCAACTGCGGACGCTCGTCCAGACTCTCCCCTGGACTGTGCCTTCACTACGGTGCCTTCACGACTGGGCTCGAACTGCTGTGCTCGAACTGCTGTGCTCGAACTGCCGTGCTTAAAATACTGTCCCTGGAATACGGCGTTGCAACCCTCGTGCTGCAAGTATCGTCACGGCGACATCGCAGGACGGCTTGCCGTGCCCCCCCGGGGTCGGCGCGCCGCCGCCGGTGCCGCTACTGCTCCAACCGGTCCGCGTCGGTCGCCGCCGTCACCTCGGGATCGGCGCCGAGCAATTCGCGACTGATCGCCGTCCCGATCGCCGACACCTCGTCCACCACGTGCGTCAGCATGGCGTGAATGTCGCCGTCCGCGCTGTCATCCAGACCGCGCGCCGCCTGGACGGAGACCCAGGCGTCGAGCGCCAGCAGCCGGGCCTGCGATGCCGCCCCGGGGAGCATGGGCTGATCCGGCGGCCGGATCACCTCCAACCGGCACCACGCCTCATGCACGCTGTACGCGATCGACTTCGGAAACACCGGCTCGAACATGAGGAAGTGCGCCACGGCGCTCCCGGTCACGCGACCGCGACTCTTCTTCGTGAACGGTTCGTGGCCGGCACAGGCGCGCAGGAGCGAGAGCCAGAGACCGGTCTCCACCACCTGGCTCGCGCGCTCGCGCAGCATCAGCGCATGGTGGTGCACATCCACCACGCGCGCCGTCTGCGACGCCCGCTCCAGCAGCATGCCAAGCCAGACGAAGTTGAGCGGCGACTCGTGCAGCATCGTCGACCGAAGCAGCCCGGCGATGAGCTGGCAGCCCTGCCGCAACCGCTTGTAGAACGAGTAGCGCGCCGTCTCGTACTCGCCCTTCGCCACGTCGCTGCCGAGCCAGAGGTACATCTCGTTGATCGCCTCCCACACCTCGAGGCTGATGACCTCGCGGATGGAGCGGGCGTTCTCACGCGCCGCACTGACGGAGCGGTGGATCGAGACGAAATTCTGCTCATCCCACGTCATGTAATGCTCCACCCGCTCACCGACGTCGATGTTCGACGGCCGCTCGCCGTGCACCGTGGCAAAGCGTGACTCCTCGCCGCACACGATCACGACCGGTAGCCAGCACTGTCGTGCCTCCAGCTCATGATCGAGCGAGAGGTTGCGCGTGATGTAGAGCAGGCGCGCGTTCGCCTCGGTGCGCTCGAGGTACCGTCCCAGCCAGAAACAGGCATCGGCGACACGCGAAATCATGCCTCGGCCTCCCGCTGGACCCAGGTGTCCTTCGACCCACCGCCCTGCGACGAGTTCACCACGTACGACCCGGGGACGAGCGCCACGCGCGTGAGCCCGCCTGGCAGCACCCACGGCCCATCACGCGAGGTGAGGATGTAGGGACGCAGGTCCACGCGCCGCGCCTGCATGCAGCGCCGGTCGGCATCCCACGTGGGACAGGTCGAGAGCTCGATGCGCGGCTGCGCAATGTACTTGCGCGGGTCCGCGATCACGCGCGTGCGAAACTCCTCGATCTCGGCCCTGCTCGCCTGTGGGCCCATCAGCATGCCGTAGCCCCCGGACTCGTCCACCGCCTTTACCACCAGCTCATGCAGATGCTCCAGCACGTACTGCCGGTCGTCATCGCGCAGGCAGACGTAGGTCGGCACCTGCTCCAGCAGCGGCGCCTCGCCCAGATAGTAGCGGATCATGTCGTGCACGAACGGGTAGATCGCCTTGTCATCGGCCACGCCATTGCCCGGCGCATTGGCAAGCGTGACGTGACCGGCCGCCCACGCGCGCATCACGCCGCGCACGCCGAGCAGCGAGTCGGGGCGGAAGACCTCGGGGTCGAGAAATGCCTCGTCGGTGCGTCGGTAGATCACATCCACCTGCTTCGGGCCGCGGGTGGTGCGCATGTAGACGCGGTCGCGCTCGACGAACAGGTCGGGCGCCTCCACCAGCTCCACGCCCATCTGCCGCGCCAGGAAGCTGTGCTCGAAGTACGCGGAGTTGTACGGGCCTGGCGTGAGCACCACGACGGTCGAGTCATCAGGATCGCGCGGTGACACGGCCTGCAGCGTCTCACGCAGACGGGTGGGATACTGCGACACGCTGTGCACCGCATCCTGGTCGAACAGGTGCGGAAAGATCCGCTTGGTGGCCTGCCGGTTCTCGATCACGTACGACACGCCGGATGGTGTGCGCACATTGTCCTCGAGCACGCGGAAGGTGCCATCCGGATCGCGAATGAGATCGATGCCGGCGATGTGCACACGCACGCCACCCGCCGGCACGACGCCGCGCAGCATGGGCATGTACTGCTGCGCGCCGAGCACGAGTTCCGCGGGGATCACGCCGTCGGTGAGGATGCGCTGCGCGCCATACACGTCATCGAGAAAGCACCCGATCGCGCGCACGCGCTGCACGAGCCCGCGCTCGAGTTGCGTCCAGTGCCGGGCCGCGACGATGCGCGGGACGAGGTCGAACGGGAACACCTTCTCGGTGCCGCGATTGTCCGCATACACGCTGAACGTCACGCCCTGATGCATCAGCGCCTTCTCGGCCAGCGCCTGGCAGCGCGCGAACTCGTCGGGGGACGATGCGCCGAGCGCGGTCAGCACCCGCGCGAAATCCGCGCGCGGCGCGCCAGTGGCATCGAAGAGTTCATCGTACGTTCCCGGCGGGGACTGGTACCGCTCGAAGAGGCTGGTCATCGGCATCACGCTCGTACTGGTGGGAGGAATGCGGTGCAGCAGCGGCCACTCGTCCATCGCCAGCGAGTGCGTCAGGGCGGTCCCGGGAGTGCGGCCTCACGCCGCGACACCTGCATCGTGAAGGTCACGTCGCACGCGGCGATGTCACTCGTCCCGTCCACCGGGGCCGCGTTGGCCGGCACGGCCGTCGCGGCGAGCGGAATGTGGCCCTCGCCACAGAGCAGCCCGCTCGTCGCATCGACCCCGATCCAGCCCGCGCCGGGCAGGTACGCCTCGGCCCAGGCGTGCAACGCGACGCTGTCGGTCGGCACCGTGCTCACCTCGCCCAGCACCGACGGCTCATGGGCCAGCTGGATCAGGTAGCCGCTGACGAAGCGCGCCGCGATGCCGCGCGATCGCAGCGCGGCCATCAGCAGCACGGCCGAGTCGCGGCAGCTGCCGCGGCCTTCGTCGAGGGTGCGCTCCGGCGTCCAGATGCCCGCCTCCTCTCGCTCGACGTAGTGGAGGGCGCCGTGCACGGCGGCGGTGAGCTGTACGAGGAGCTGCACCGTGTCGCCGCCGTCGGGCAGCGCCGCGAGGAAGCCCTCCAGCCGCACCCCGCCGGCCAGCGCCGCCTCGTCACGATCGAGGGCCGGGGCGAGGTCGGCACGCAGCGCGCTCGGATAGGCGAACGGCGCCGTCGCGCACGGTGCATCGACGAGAAAGTCGAACGGGTTCACGGTGTGCACGTCGCAGTCGAACGCCACCGCGATCTGCAGCGTGCTGGCGACGGTGCCGGCGGGATAGGTGAGCCGGGCGATGTGGTTGCCCGTCGGATCCTGCAGCCAGCGGAGTGCACCGGCGGGCGCCGCGTCCAGCCGGTACCCGTCGATCGCGATCCGCGTCTGGCTCGCCGGACGCAGCCGGATCAGGTGCGGCCCCAGCCGCGCCGGCGACCGGTACGCCCAGGTGCTCGTGTGACGGACGGAGAGGCGCATGCAGGCAGGGTAGGCCGGACTGGGCGGGAGAGCAATCCCGGCACTCGTGCGCCATGAGCGACCGTCATGACATGGTATCGACCGAACAAATACCAAAACCGGCCGCAGGCTCACGGGCCAGGTCGGTGCGCAGCGATCGACATCGACATCGACATCGACGACAGCGGAACGCAAAGTTTCAATGGGACAGAAAGGCACAGAGGATCTGGCGCTGCCCGGGCAAGGCCTGCGTTGGAACGATGGGCGGCGTGAGGACAGCACCGAAAAGTGCACGATGCCTTCCTCAGCGAGTGCGGCGGCTGTGGTCGAGTCCGGTCATCCCATCCGGGTACGCCCGATTCACCGCACAGGCAATTTGATCCGCAACCCGGCAGAGCGGGCACCGGCGCGAAAACTGCACTCGGTGCGGCATTTCGAGCACACGACAGCGATTGCTGGCATTTTTCGGCGCTCGGTGTTGCAGATTCGTGCAGATTCCGCAGATTCAAGCGGCCTGCGACACCGCTGCATCGATGCCACCCCACCCCGCCTCACCGAGGCCCCCGTGAAACTCATCACCGCGATCATCAGGCCCGAGAAACTCGCCGACGTGAAGGAGGCGCTGTTTCGGATGGGCGTGACCGGCGTGTCGTTGAGCCGGTGCAGCGGGCATGGCGGTGAGGCGCATGTGGTGGAGAGTTTCCGGGGAGCGTCGGTGGTGATCGAGTTTCTGGAGAAGGTGAAGATCGAGATGGCCGTGTCGGAGGTCTACGTCGAGCCAACCATCGACGCCATCGTCTCGAGCGCCCGGACGGGCGCAGTGGGAGATGGGAAGATCTTCGTGGTGGCGCTGGAGCAGGTGATCCGGATCCGGACCAGCGAGCTCGACGTGGCGGCGCTGACGCCGGTGACGCACCAAGCGATTCAGCGCGACCTTCGGCCATCCGCCGTCGCCTGAGGGCCGTCGCCTGTAGGCCGTCGGCTGCGGGCCGTCGCCTGTAGGCCGTCGGCTGCGGGCCGTCGCCTGTAGGCCGTCGGCTGCGGGCCGTCGCCTGTGGGCCGTCACCTGTGGGCCGTCGCCGTCGGGGCGTGATCCCGGGACAGTTGGCCCCATGGCGCTGCATGCGGGCGCTTCCCGCGGCGCGGTCATCCCGGGAAGGCTTGCGCCCTTGCCCCCGGCGCGCAGTGGGCACTACGCCGCCCGACCGCATTTTTGCCGAAGTGACGTATCCAAGGGCACGGATCGGTCGTCGTGACGGTATCTTTATATTGCATCGCCAGTCACGCGGCATTCGACCCTTTCCCCGCCTCCGA
>Ga0105048_10000852_pt1 | contig 48498 bp, 34 predicted proteins | sample MAT05_FD_78382 | JGI IMG/M metagenome (GOLD analysis project Ga0105048, IMG submission 78382) | Freshwater microbial communities from Lake Fryxell liftoff mats and glacier meltwater in Antarctica - MAT-05 | ecosystem: Environmental > Aquatic > Freshwater > Ice > Liftoff microbial mat | place...
AACTTTAACCTGACGGTTAACCCCTTACCGGCAGCTATCACAGGAATCACTAGTGTATGCGTAGGATCCACCACAGCTTTGAGCGATGCTGCAGCAGGCGGCGCATGGAGCAGTGGTACCCCGTCAGTAGCCACAATCACAGCAGGCGGAGTAGTCACGGGAGTAACAGCAGGCAGTTCGATCATCAGTTATACTTTACCCACAGGATGCGCAGTAACCGCAACAGTTACAGTAAACCCCATACCGGCATCAATCACGGGGATCACGAGTGTATGCATCGGATCAACCACAACCTTAACCGATGCCACAGCAGGCGGCATATGGAGCAGTGGAACTCCGGCAGTGGCCACAATCACAGCAGGAGGCGTAGTCACGGGAGTGATTGTTGGAAACTCATTAATAACCTATGCTCTTTCAACAGGTTGTTCGATTACTGCGATGGTAACAGTAAATCCTTTACCTGCTATTACCCTTGGACTTGTACCCGATATTTGTCAAGGATCAGTAAGTTTCAGTTTGCCATATGCAGCAACTTCAGGTGTACCATCAAGTTATAGTATTTCAACCGGTATACCTGCAATGGTTGGGTTTACACCTGTAATTAATGCAGGACTGGGAGCAAGTCCCTTAAGTATAACCATCCCGGGAGCTTCACCTTCAGGGACTTACCAGTTTGCTATTACAGTAAAAAATGGTAATAATTGCAATTCACTTTCACAAAACTTTAATCTTAACATTAATCCTTTACCTGCAGCTATCACAGGTCTTACCAATGCATGCGTAGGCTCAACCGCTACTTTAAGCAATGCTACTGCTGGAGGAATCTGGAACAGTGCGAGTCCGGCAGTTGCGAACATTGATGCAGCAGGCCTAGTAACTGGGATTTCTGCCGGAAGTACAATAATAAGCTATACTTCGCCAACGGGATGCTCTGTAAATACGCTGTTTACAGTGAATACACTTCCTGATAATACACTTTCTGTGAGCGATCCTACCGTCTGTTTTTATGAAAATGCTTCTGTAACAATTACTGCGTCTGAAGTTGGCGCAAGTTACCTGTTACAGGATATTTCGAATATAGCAGTCGCTGGTCCAGTAATTGGAACTGGTGGAGATATAAGTTTTATGCTCAATTCTAATGTATTGGCAGTTGGAACTGTAAATTATACTGTTCTGGCAGCAACTGGAATTGGATGCAGCATTGTATTACCAGATCCGGCCACAATTACTAAAAGACCGGAAACTACTTTCACATTTGCAAAAACAGATATTACTTGCAATGGTTTGTCGGACGGGATAATTAATGTAACCGCATCAAACGGAACCGCTCCATATACAGTATCTACTGATGGCGGGCTTACTTTTTCAAATAGTGAAGGTGTTGACATAATGGTCGGTAAAGGCAATTACAACCTGATGGTTAAGGATGCAAATAACTGTTTATCTATTGTTCAGATGGCTGTAATACTTGAACCAACAGTTCTGTCAAGTTCAGCATCAAAAACAGATATTACCTGCAATGGATCCAATAACGGAACCGCAACTATTACTCCTTCCGGAGGATCATCTCCATATACTTATTCCAATGGAGCATTACCATATCAGGCTTCCAACCTCTTTACCAATCTTTCGAAAAGCAGTTTTACTTTTAATACTAAGGATGCTAATTCATGTGTTAGCACCACTATAGTTTCAATTGATGAACCTCTTCCATTATTAGTACTTAGCGAAGGAAAAGTTGATAATAACCTATGCTATGGTGACAGCTTGGGTGAAGTGCACATATTTACCGTTACTGGTGGTGTCGTACCTTACGAATATTCAATTGACGGAGGAATAAATTATTTTCCATCTGGAAATTTCCAAAAGCTTCCTGCTGGGAACTATCAGACTGTTGTTCGGGATGCAAATGGATGCACTGTAAATGGCGGGAATAACCTTATTCATCAGCCAGCGAAGATTTTTATAAACAGCTATTCTCAGGTTGATGCAAGCAGTTGCTTTGGCAGCAACAATGGACAGATTAATATAAATGCTTCCGGGGGAGCGGGTTCCATTTCTTATTCCCTTGACGGAATCGTTAATAATGCAACTGGTATATTTACACTAGTTTCTGGTGGGAATCATCTGATAACGATGACTGACACGAAATTCTGTACCATTGATACTACAGTTGAACTTTTGCAACCTACTAAGATAGTTTTTTCATCACTTACAATTACAGATGTAACCGGTTGTAAAGGTGATATGAATGGGGCTATAAATGCTGTTGCCGGAGGAGGCGCAGGTTCATATACATATGCTTTTAATGGAAGCGCATATCAGGCCTCGGGATCATTTAACAGTTTAGCAGCCGGGAGTTTCACTCTTTCTGCACAGGATGCTAATTCATGTATCAAGGATTCAATTATTGTTATTCTTGAGCCTGCTCCTATAAGTATGCTTAGTCAGACTGCAATAAGTATTAGCTGTGCAGGAGCAAATAACGGAAGCATTAATGTAAGTGCAAATGGAGGAACTGCACCTTATACCTTCGTTCTCAATCCCGGAGCAACAGAAACCAACAACACCGGAGTTTTTAGTTTATTATCTCCCGATATATACACAGTTGATGTAAATGATAATATGGGTTGCGGGCCTATTACTTCGCTTCCAATAACTATTTCTGAACCTTCAGCTATGATGAGAGATTCAGTGGTAAATAAGGAAATAAGCTGCGCCGGGTCGGGAAATGCAGAAATTCATATTTACGTTTCAGGAGGAACTTCCCCCTATACCTATAGCAATGATGATGGTTTGAATTATGGCTTGACATTAGATTTTATTAATCTTTCTCCCGGCACTTTCCAACTTAGCGCTCAGGATGCAATGGGATGTCTTTTGAATCTCGACACATTAGTTTTTTCAGATCCTCTGCCAATTTTGTTTGTAAGTGAGAGTAAGCTTGATATTGCAAGCTGCTCAAACGATCCGGTTGGTGAGCTTGATTTTGTTGTAAGTGGAGGCAAAGGAAGCATTGAATACAGTACAGATTTAATAAACTGGCAGGCTTCTGGGCACTTTACAGCATTAACAGCTGGAAATTATACTGTTACAGCCAGAGATCAGAACTTGTGCAGTCTGAACTCTTCACTTTTAACTATTACTGCTCCAACTGCAATATCTGCAGACATTGCCACTACCCCAGACCTGAATGCATTTAACAAGGGAACAATCACCATCTCCAATGCAACAGGAGGCACAGGAATACTCGTCTTCTCTATAACAGGCCCAGCCGGAAGTTTCAGTTCGCAAACAGACTATGCAGGGCTTGATGCAGGAACTTATCCCGTAGTTCTTCGCGATGATAACAATTGTACTTTTGAACAATCCGCAGTTGTTTTATCTATACCCACACTTGACGTTACAGTTTCCTATACTCACTCAAGTTGCAATGGAAGTGATGATGGAACAATTACACTTGTTAGTTCCAATGGACAAGATCCCCTTGAATATTCAATAGATGATAGCACAAGTTGGGTAAGCACAGGAACATTCATAGATCTTACTCCTGGAACCTACTACATTTTTGTCAGAGATGCGCTAAGCAGATATTTTCAAGATACTATACTTTTGACTGAACCTATTGTAATTAACATTTTTGGAAGTATTACTCCAGCTACATGTTCGTCATTTAGTGGAGACGGTGCAATTAATGTAACTGTAAATGGAGGAAATTCGCCATATACATACCTATGGGTAAGTGGAGAAATTACACAAGATCTTTCAAGTCTCAATGCTGGTTCGTACACACTTTTTGTAACTGACGCAAAAAACTGCAGTAATGAAAACAGTTTTGATGTGCCTGCAATAACAACTGTAGTAGCTGATGCAGGGTCCGATACAACCATTTGTTTTGGAGAGAGTTTAGTCCTTAATGGATCAGGTGGGTCGGTATTTAGCTGGTCGCCTGTTGACGGATTAAGTAATCCAAATATTGCTAACCCTGTTGCCGATTTGACAACTGACATGAGTTATGAGATGATCGTCATAGGATTTAATGATTGTTTTGATACCGATAGCTTAAACGTTAGTGTTAGACCACTTCTAGGACTTAGTGCAGGAAATGACACATTAATTATAAAGAATCAGGAGATAGAATTACATGCAACGGGTGGCAGTTTTGTAAGTTATAGCTGGGCACCCGTAACAGGATTGGAAAGCCCCACTCAGCCTACAACTCTGGCAAATCCATTGGCTACAACAAATTATATAATTTCGGCACTTACAGAGTTTGGATGTACTGAAAGCGACACAATGCTTGTGAAAATTGCAGAAAATCTCATTGTTTATGATGCGTTTTCCCCAAATAATGGTGACGATCTGAATAATTATTTTGAAATAGAATATGCCAGTTTGTATCCTGAAATCCTTGTTGAAGTTTATACACGTTGGGGAGAAAAGCTTTTCAGCTCAACAGGATATCATGACGAGCAACGCTGGGATGGAACCTATAAGGGAAAAGACGTTCCAATGGGAACATACTATTTCGTAATAGTTCCTTATAGCGGTGCTGAGGCAATTACCGGACCTTTAACAATTGTGAGATAGGAATGAAGAATATAGCCATCATATTATTATTTATTTTAGGGGGATATTCTTCCGTGCTGGCCCAGCAATCGCCTCATTTCACTCAGTATATGTTCAACGACTTCGTTATAAACCCTGCCATTGCAGGAACCAACGACTTTTATCAGATACGGAGTAATCATAGGTTTCAATGGATTGGTATTACGGATCCACCACTTACGAACACCTTAAGCTTTTATGGACCACATTCAAAATTGCCAATGGGTTTTGGCGCATATTTTTACAATGACGTAACAGGTCCTACTAGTCGCACCGGTATTACAGGATCTTATGCTTACAACATCGAGATTACAAAAGGAGTACGTTTGTCAGGAGGTTTATCCTTCGGGTTAATGCAATACAAACTCGACGGCACCCAGGTAAACCCAAAAGATCTTACAGACCTTGCCATTCAGCCTGTTGTGAATGCTTCATACATGCCGGATGCAGCGATCGGATTTTACCTGTATGCTAAAGATTATTATGCCGGATTTTCGGCCAACCAACTTTTGAATAATAAGTTGAAAATATATGATGTAAAGAATGGTCTGAATAAACTTAAATCTCATTTTTATCTTACAGGGGGATATAAATACAGGATCGACAAGGACTTTGCGGTTGAACCATCAGCCATAATCAAAGTAACATCCCCGAAAGCTTTTCAGTTCGATTTTACTGCCAGAGTAATATATCAGGATATGTTTTGGGGAGGTTTGTCATTTCGTATGAAAGATGCCTTTTCAGTATTGATTGGATATAACTATAACAATAAGTTCAGCTTTGGTTACGCTTATGATATGGGGATAAACGGTCTGAGAAAATTCAATTCCGGTTCGCATGAACTAATGATTGGGTATAGGTTTAATGATGTTAAATAGTCATTAACGAGTAGTTCAAATCGCCAATTTTTTTTGATCATCTTACCATAAATCATTCGGGGTTTAAACCCCTCAAGAAAGAAAGCTTATTCATACTTATTAATGCGCTATATTTCAAAATCTCTGCCTTTTTATTTGACTTTTTCACGACCTTTTCCAAAAAATCTCAACGGGGTTTAAACCCCGCAAGAAAGAAAGCTTATTCATACTTATTAATGCGCTATATTTCAAAATCTCTGCCTTTTTTTTTAACTTTTTCACGACCTTTTCCAAAAAATCTCAACGGGGTTTAAACCCCGTAAGAAAAAAAAACTTATTCATACTTATTAATGCGCTATATTTCAAAATCTCTGCCTTTTTTTTTAACTTTTTCACGACCTTTTCCAAAAAATCTCAACGGGGTTTAAACCCCTCAAGTTTAATGTCGTGAAAACCTAAAAAATCAGCTTGTCATAATAGTTTTTTTTGAAAATCGCCAATTTTTTTGATCACTTTACCTCAAATCTTGCAAAGGCAGAACAAAACAAATGTTAGAAGTACCGCATTATCCTTTTTAACGAAAAACCCCGCCATTTATCAGAACTTTCTTTAACCTTTATTCCAACACCCTGACTCGTGATTCTTTTTTCAGTTGAAGGTTCTGTAAATCAACATTTTCGAGCAATAAAACACCTGGTTTTTTGCCAGACTCAAAACTACCGTACCAATCATTGATTCCCAAAGCTTTTGAACCGTTTTCGCTTGCCCATAATAGTAATTCTGATAAGCTGATTTCCGGATATATTGACTGCAGTAAAAACAATTCTTCGAGAATTGATAATTTATCATTTGAAGCCAGACTATCAGTACCAATGCATATTCTATCAGGAAAAGTGTCCATCAGGTATTTTCGCGGATAAACTCCCCCAATATAAACATTCGATTTCGGGCATAGAACCCAATAGATATCTTTGTTTTCGGCTAGTGACAATAGGATATCTTTTTGAGCAGTATAAATATTATGAACCAATAAAGTTCGGATATTTTTAGGTATTTGATTCATCAGCCACTCAAAAGAGCTCATATTTCTGGGTTTGATGGAACTCAAATCAAAACCCAGTTTATAAAAGGAGTTATATAAATCCCCTGAAGCACCGGAAATAAGTTCATCCTCGGAGGTTGATTCCTGATTGTGAACCGAAATTAATACGTCCTTTGCCGTCATACCTTCCCTGATCAGTCTAAATAATTCCTCACCAAGACTGTATGAAGAATGTGGAGTAATACCGGCATTTAAAGAATATTTCTGTCTTGCTTCCTGCACAAGGGATTGGCCATTTCTGTAGATGCTCTCCGCAGCATTTGCGGCAGTCCCGAAAAGTTCAATAAAACTCTGGTAATGAATCGGACTCAGGGATTTTGTTTCAAATGTATCCGGCGAATTACAAATATCTGCAACTGCAACAATACCTTCAAGCTGCATTTCACGGTCGGCATCTTCAATAGATTTTGATATTTCCCGACTTTGTGCCTTTCTTCCGGGGATTATTTTTTCAACAAAGCCATTAAGTCCGGTATTTCGAGGGATTTTCCCCCGCATATGAGATAATTCGAGATGGCAATGGGCATTTACAAAACCGGGACAAAGTATGCCATTGTAATGCTCCAGATTTGCCTCTTCTGCGAGCTTACCTTTAGTATCATCAAGACTAAGGACACGCCCATCTTCGCAAAGATTCAGTATGCCATTTTTTAGAAAACCTGATTTGCCTGCGAAAATATAGCTTGCTGAAATTTTTCTGATTTTCATTTCACCCTATTCTTCAATGGCTTGATTTGAAAACTTTGGGGTGTTCTGTTTAAGAGTATCCAGCATGTAATTCATTTTAAGTAAAACATCGTCATACACCTTTAAATAAATATCGGGCTGCCGGATATACATTGCAACGGTGCTGTCGAATTCTGATCTTGTGATACCATACTTATCAAAAACAGCCTGATTAAGCACAACCGAATCCCCTGGCTCAAATTTTCGGGTAAAAGCAGGACCATTGGTTAAAACATCCATTATATGTATGCCTACGAGGACATCAACAAATTTTTCACGCGGGAGAATGCCTTTTTTATTGATTTTGGTAAAATCATCTGTGCAGGCTATCAGAGCTGCTAAAAGGAATAAAATTGAAAAAAGTCTTTTCATTTCTGTTTATACTTTGGCAATATTACGAAAGAAATAGGAAAGAGTCTGTATAAGATTGCATCAGATTGATAATCGAGATGGCTCTCTTTTATAAATTAAACGGCCTGAGCTTAAAGTTTAGGCAAAACTTTTATTATTCTTTGATCCCGGCACTTTTAAGATAATCTACTGCCGCAAGGTCGTATCCAAGAATATGTTCATGGAAATAATCCGTCATAAAGGAAAGAAGTGTCTTGCAAACATCATTTCTCCCCATAGCATAATCATTTTTTAAATTTATAATTCCTTCAACAAAAATATCATGTTTCAAATGGTGCTCTTTAAATCCGGAGTATTTTAATCCCATGAAATACAACTCTTCCTGAATCAGATAGTGGTCGGCATAATGTACCATGGAAAAAAAGATATCGGAAATATTGTCCTGACACGACCGCGACTTAATTATACCTTGAAGCGACTTGAGGACTTTAAAGAAATACTGATGCTGCTCATCGATAAATGCAATATTTACATTGAACTCACTTTGCCATTCCGCGGGAATAATTTTTTGTTCCATTGTTTTCAGTTTTCAATCCATCAAAAATAAGATAGGATTAGCTAATGGAATATGATGAAAATCATTAATAATAGCAGAAATTCTTAATTAATATGTAAGCATGATTTTTCTTGCATATTCTTTCCCATCCACCAGAGTCCTCACAAAGTAAAGTCCAGAAGGATAGCCTTTTAGATTAAATACAAATCTTGAATTATCAGGACTGATATCAATATTTTCAGTATAAATAACTGATCCTCTTGATGAAATAACTGAAATATTTGCAGTTTTCGGAAAATCGTTTGATACAACGACATTTAAAAGTCCGTTTGTAGGATTAGGGAAAACGTCCAAACTATTTGCTATCAGTGAAACAATTACGCTTCCTGTGTCTGCATCCAGACTTTCAACCTGTAACCAGTATTTTTTCCCTGCGGTTACTTCGATATTCTCAAGTAGGGCCGACAATTCGAGGGTAGATTGGTTATCATTGGCAGCAACTATCCTGTAGCGCGTTGGTTTTCCAGAGATGATTTCAGCTATCGAATCTGCCTCGTAAACCGCTATCCTGTCGTTAATTCCTTTAGTGTCAATACTGATTTTACCTGTTGAAGGGCCAATGAAAGCAAACCAGATTGAGTTTTGAATTCCGTCAGCAGTAGTTCCCGGACACCAGTTTGAATTATTATAACAATTGAATGGCCCTGGAAAAGGCTCTTTTTTCTGACCTGAAGAACAGTAATTTGAGAAAGGTCCGTTATTTCCAGAGTAAATTAATATTGCATCAGCAATATCATCATTTACAGGAAGTACAATATTTAAAAGGACACTGTCAGAACTGGTGCAGTTTCCAATCGACCCATCTACTCTGAAAATAGAATTAAAGTTCCCGTTTTTTTTCTGATCATCCCGTAAGGAAATCGTTGCAACATTAGAGTTAACAAGCATATCGACCTTTTCCGATTTTCTAAAGGTAAAGAGATAATCATTTGCTCCGGTTGCGGTTATTTTATAATCATTTAGATCACATCCGCATATTTGATTGCCAACAGGAATCCCCTGAAGTGATAAATTAACTTCGCTCACCACAACAAAAAAATCGGACTTTTGAAGGGTATCAGACCCCCATTCATTAGAACTTATAAGCGTTACAGAATAGTTTCCGACTTGATTAAACTGTATTTCAGGATTTTTTGAGTTTTTTGAAGTTCCATTCACAAACACAAAATTCTCCGGACTTATTGTCCAACTCCACTCTGTAGGTTCATACTTACTATTATCACTTATTAATACTGTATTATTGAAACAAATCTTAGTATTTTCGGTTGAAAATTGAGAAAGGGGAAATGTTTTAAAGAATTTGCCGCCAATAAACTTTATTTGAGTGCCGTCAGGATCCAGCCAGTGTTTAAGTTGTGATTTAATGTCTTCTTTTCTATCCCATGAAACCTTAAATGCACCATAGAATGAAGTATTTTCGCCTCCGCCATGAAGTTGCCCAACAACCCTGTGATTGTCGTCGAAAAAAGGTGAGCCTGACGATCCTCCTTCAGTAGTTCCACTATTGAATTTAACCATCCAATGAGTACTTGGATCGGTAACCTGGGAATTATCCCAACTTATACTGCCAGCATATAAACTGACAGGGCTTGATTCAACGGAGATGGCTTTTGGTTTTCCTGCTGGATGATGAATACCTGCGCCACTTAAAGGGCTCCTGCCACTGGCATCCCAACCTGCAAGATAGGCTCTGTAAACCGGGGGTGGAGTCTCATTCATCAGCATGAGCGAAAAATCAGATGCAGCGCTGTTTGAAATAAGTTTTGCCCCGGAGAGTGTCTGTCCATCACTCGCATCCGAAGAATTACAATCTGAATTCTCGTAATTAAAATATGTAACCAAAGTTGAGGCCGAGAAACTTGAACTTATACAATGGTTTGCAGACATGAAATAGGGGTTGAGATCCTGTCTGACGTTGTTTACCAAAAATCCTGTGCAAAAATATCCTGAGCCACCATCCACAAATGTCATCCTGCACACAGAGCGTTTTTCGTCCTGCCAGTTTTTACCCTGGCTGCAATTAATGTCAATATTCGCCTGAATTGAAAAAATTGTATAAATATCCCTATATGCTATTGAAACTGAGCCAAGAATAAGCTCTCCCTGAAATTTAGGATCATAAGGTTCAAAATATTCAATTATTGCATCATTATACTTAATATCTGCTGTTGCAAGTATGGAGAATTCATTATTATTCAAATGGGTAAAAGCCCCAAGTATCTGGCTATGATCGGGTGAGTAAATGAAAACTTTTCCTCCTTCCGGTAAACGAAATGATTTGAAAATAATCCCAAGTGAGAATGCATTTACTGATGTAAGTTTGTATTGCCAGATGTACCCTTTTCCTGGTATTTCTGTCTTTACTGAAAAATCCCTGAGATTAACATTTAACTCTTGCACAATGCTGTACCTGTTTGGAATTCCGAGTTCAGTATCCGCCCGCAAAAGGCTATCAATATTAATTGTTTTGAGTTTTTTATCGGGCAATGAAACACTTTTTTTCTGGGATAAAAGAAAGCTTTCTGGCACTCCGCCAACTGAAATCTGAGAAAAGGAATTATATGAAATTAAAAGAAGCAATACACACCAAAATCCATGTTTTGCAATTAGATGATGCTTTTTTTGAAAAGATTTTATAACGAAATTCATTGATTTTATATCAGGCATTAAAGTTGTAAAAAATAAATTGGAATCTATAACATAAATTCAAATGAACTTTAGAAAATAGCAATTTCTCTTTTCTGTGAAATACCGTATTCTTTATTCTAAAAAACTACCTTTGCCTTCTAATTTGAATTTCCCTTTTTTGCATTGATTTGAAATATTTTTTTAATGTCCACATTTCTGTTTGATAAAATCGTTTTTGGACCTGTTAAGTCGCGCAGACTAGGGGTTTCACTGGGAATTAATCTCCTTCCTGTCAACAGTAAAATTTGTAATTACGATTGTATTTATTGCGAATGTGGTTGGACAGAAAAATTACACCGCGGGAAGCCTGTATTACCAACCCGTACTGAAGTAAATTTGGCATTGAAGGAACGACTTCTTGAAATGTCAGCGAAAAGTGAGTATCCCGATGTAATTACATTTGCCGGAAATGGCGAGCCAACAATGCATCCCGATTTTGCTGGAATCATCGATGATACGATAGAAATCCGTAATAACTTTTGCCCGGCAGCAGGTATAGCAGTACTTTCAAACGCAACTCTTATTTATAAACCGGCTGTTTCACTCGCCCTGTCAAAAGTGGATCAGAATATCCTTAAACTTGATACTGTTATTGAGAATAGCTTCAGACTCATTAACAAAGCTGCAAAGAATATCAGTATCGAAAAAATCATCGATAATCTTGTTAATTTTAAAACAAAGGTAATTTTACAGACCTTATTTCTGAAAGGAGAATTCGGGGGAGAAAAATTCGATAATACCAGCGAGGATGAATTATCAGGGCTAATCAATGCATATAAAAAAATTAGGCCTGAAAAAGTTATGATTTATACTTTTGAAAGGGACACTGCTGCTTCGGGGCTTCAAAAAATTCCGGCTGAGAAGCTTAAAATAATCGCCAAAAGAATCCATAGCGAAGGTTTCGCTGTGGAAGTAAGTGCTTAGTCTCAGAAAAGAAAAAGACATATAGCCATTGCGCAAAATCCTGTCAAAAAACCCGCATAAATTTGTCCGGGAGTATGTGAACTTAGATAAAGCCGCGCAGTACCTGTAATTCCAGAGGCTAAAAGCGAAAGCAATACCCATGGAAAAAGATTAATCTCCTTGGTGAGTGTAATGATTACCAAAAATGCAGTGAGACCGCCAAGCCCAATCATATGCAAACTGATTTTCCATCTAAGATTAATAATAAGCGATAGTAACACTGAGGTCAGTGCGCCAAGCATAAAATTGTGCAAAAAACCATATACCGGAACTTTTAGAAAAAGCAGGTAAGTTAGAAGGTAGAAAATAAAACAAAGCGTGAGCGGGATGTTTCTCTCCAGGCGTTTCTGCAGCATAATATCTCCCTGAAAATAAGCCAGAGGTAACATGAGAGCAGGAAGGAGAAGTGTACCTGATGCAAATAGCAAAACAATCATTTTCTTTGCAGCAAGAGGGAGAAGGGATACATAGCTGCTTGTAAAAAGTAAAATTGTTATACCAGCAAGGGGCATTAAAAGTGGATGGAAAATAATTGAAAAGAAAAGAGCTGTTTTTTTTAGCATGCGATACAAGAGTGAATCAAAGTTCTTTTCTAAGCCGGGCAACGGGAATATTTAACTGCTCCCGATATTTTGCTACAGTTCTGCGGGCAATAAGATATCCTTTTTCCTTAAGTATTTCTGCTAGGCGGTCATCGGTAACGGGCTTCCGTTTATCCTCGGCCTCAATGCATTCTTCAAGAATTTTCTTTATTTCCCTCGTAGAAACTTCTTCACCTGAATCCGTTTGTAATCCCTCGGAAAAGAAATATTTTAGAGGGAAAATACCGAAATGTGTCTGAATATATTTGCTGTTTGCAACTCTTGAAACAGTAGAAATGTCCAAACCAGTAACATCGGCAATATCCTTGAGAATCATCGGCCGAAGCCTTTTTTCATCTCCATCTAAAAAATAATCTTTTTGATAATGAAGAATAGTGCTCATGGTCATCAATAGCGTATTTTGCCTTTGCCTGATAGCGTCAATGAACCATTTTGCAGAATCGAGTTTCTGTTTCACGAAATTTACAGCATCTTTCTCTGTTCGAGTGTGGTTGTTTTTTTTGGCGCTGAAATTCTCCAACATTTCGAAATAAGTACGGCTAACACGAAGATCCGGTACGTTCCTGCTGTTTAGGGTAAGTTCCAGTTCGCCGTCGTTGTTTTCGAGAATAAAATCGGGAACAATATGCTCAAGGGTTTTATTCAGGGGATCGGAGTAGCTGCCACCAGGTTTTGGGTTCAGATGAAGAACTTCATCGATGGCATCTTTAAGTTCGTCTTCAGTAATATCAACACGACTCAGGATTTTATCATAATGCCTGCGGGAAAACTCATCAAAATGGAACTTAAGAATCTCATGCGCATTAAGAACTGCCGGATCGTTCAGGTCTTTTTTTCGGATCTGAATGAGAAGGCATTCCTGCAAATCACGGGCTCCCACTCCGGGAGGATCAAAATCCTGAATAATATCAAGGATTCCCTTAAGCTCTACTTCATCCGTTTTAATGCTCAATGCAAATGCCAGATCATCAACAATAGCCTCAAGCTTACGACGCATATACCCGTCTTCATCAATATTTCCAATAAGGTATTGAGATAGTAATTTCTGTCTGTCGTTCAGCAACCTCAGCCCAAGCTGTGATTCGAGAAACTCATGAAAACTGTTTCCAACCGAAAACGGAATTTCTTCAAATTTATCGTCTTTTGAATAATTGCTGGCACTAAGCTTGTATTCGGGAGTATCATCGTCGCCTATATAATCCTCAAGCGAAAATTCATCCTGTTCCTTTTGTATCTCAGCAGCATCTTCCTCTTCAAATCCCTCATCCTCTGTAGGCTGGTCAAGTTCATCCTCAACACCTTCTTCAAGTGCAGGGTTTTCTTCAAGTTCTTTTTTTATCCTTTGTTCCAGCTGCATAGTAGGTATCTCCAAAAGCTTGATCATCTGGATCTGCTGTGGAGATAGCTTCTGAAGGAGCTTTTGCTGGAGACGCTGGTTTAACATTTAGTGCTGAAATAGTTATAACTGCTACAAATTAAAATCCATCTAATAATTGATCCCGTCAAGATAAACGATAATTGTTTAATGTCAAAAGTCAGATTTAGTTTTTAAAACATTACTGATCCCGTATCTGTTTTTAACACTTTGTCTTGAAAGACTACCTTTAAAATCTATTCATTTAGAATTCTGCGTTTCTTGGTGTTCTGGGGAAAGGAATAACGTCACGAATATTTGCCATCCCAGTAACAAAAAGCAACAAACGCTCAAAACCTAGTCCGAATCCACTGTGTGTAACTGTACCATATTTACGGGTATCAAGATACCACCATAATTCCTTTTCTGGAATACCCATTTCGCGAATCCGGTTTAATAATTTATCATAATCTTCTTCGCGCTGCGATCCTCCAATGATTTCACCGATCCGGGGGAACAGCACATCCATGGCTCTTACTGTCCTTCCATCATCGTTTTGCTTCATATAAAAAGCCTTTATTTCCCGAGGATAATCAGTAAGAATTACCGGGCAGTGAAAATGTTTTTCCACCAGATATCGTTCATGCTCAGACTGTAAATCAAGTCCCCAGCTAACGGGAAATTCAAATTTCTGACCGGAAGATTTCAAAATATCGATAGCTCCCTCATACGACATCCGTATGAAGCTGTTATTCACAACAAATTTTAATCTTTCAATAAGTTCTTTGTCAACCATTGAATTCAAAAATTCCAGATCGTCAGCACAATGCTCAAGTGCATAGTTAATCAGGTATTTGAGGAAATCTTCAGCCAGGTTCATATTATCCTGAATGTCGTTAAATGCCACTTCAGGCTCAATCATCCAGAATTCGGCAAGATGCCTGGGAGTATTTGAGTTTTCCGCTCTGAAAGTAGGTCCAAAAGTATACACGCCACCTAAAGCCAATGCAGCAAGCTCGCCCTCAAGCTGACCGGAAACAGTAAGGTTGGTAGCTTTACCAAAAAAGTCTTTGCTGAAATCTACTTTTTTATCTTCGGTTAGAGGGAGATTATCCGGGTCAAGAGTACTAACCCTGAACATTTCACCGGCACCTTCTGCATCGGATGCAGTAATTATTGGAGAATGAAGGTAAAAATATCCAAGATCATTGAAATATTTATGGATTGCAAAAGCCATTGCATGACGTATGCGGAATATAGCCCCGAAAGTGTTGGTCCTAACTCTCAAATGGGCTATTTCCCTTAGAAATTCAAAGGAATGACCTTTTTTCTGAAGGGGATATACTTCAGGATCAGCTTCACCATAGACTTCAATTTTTTCAGCGATTACTTCTACTTTCTGACCCTGGCCTTTTGATTCAACCAATTTTCCGTGAACGCCAATACATGCGCCAGTGTTTATCCGTTTTAGCATTTCTAAATCGAATGACGCAACATCAACAACAATTTGCATATTGTGAATGATGGATCCATCATTGATTGCAACAAACACCACAGTGTTATTGCCACGTTTTGTCCTAACCCAACCTTTTACTAGAACTTTGGAATCAAATTCAATTGATTTAAGCAGATCTTTTATTACGCTTCTATTCATTCTGTTTGTCCTTATTATTAATATGGAACGTATATACAGTTGCAAAAATACAATTTTGATTTGAAATTTAACGTTTGTTAAAGTAACGGGCTTAAATACACATCTTATAACTGCACAAAGCAAAGTATATCAATGCTTTAATCTATTCTGGCCGTAGTTTTCATGAAGGATTGAGATAGTTTAGCCGCTGGAGCAAGTGATTTTCAGAATGCAAACTTCATTAGGAAACCGCAGATATTTTAGGTTTCTTTTGATACTTGCTTAAATTACCTAACTTTGTTTTATATAAAATTTTAGATACTATGGTTCAAGGGAAAAATGTCTTATTAGTTACCTGGGACTTCACCGGGATGTCGGAAAATGCATTGCTTCATTCTATCAAGCTTTCGCGTAATGTTGAAACGAAAATTCGTCTTGTCCATGTTATAAAACCAGGAGATCCTCAGATTCGGTTAGATGCAGAAGAGAAGATGAAAAAGGATATTAGCCGGATACAGGAGGAATACAAAATATTGTGCGAATCTGTCATATTGGAAGGGAGTCTGTTTTCAGCGATTACAGAATATCTGCGAGACGGAGATGCAATTATGGTTATAATGGGAACTCATGGGATTAAAGGTCCGCAAAAATATTTCGGAAGCCATGCTCTTAAAGTTATCATCGGATCTGAAATTCCATTTATAGTAGTTCACGATAAGCCTGCAAATATGGAGAGGGTTGCTAATATCGTTTTTCCAATTGATTTTAAATCCGAAAATAAGGAGAAACTTCAGTGGGCAATCTATCTGGGAAAATATTTTAATTCAAAAGTCCATCTTTTTAAAGCCCCGGTTACAGATTCCTCTTTAGTTAAAAAAGTTAACGTAAACCTGAATTTTGCCATTCGCTTTCTTATTCAGAATAATCTTGATTATGAGATACATACGGCTAAGAAAAACGGAAGTTTCTCTAAGGAAATGATTTCATTTGCAAAAGAAATTGATGCAGACCTTATTCTGATTACAACAACCAAACATATTACTTTTCTCGATTATTTATTCGGAGCTTCGGAACAATATGTGATCGATAATCCTGTAGGAATCCCAGTTATGTGCGTTAACCCTAAAGCATCCTTCGCACAGATGGGACAGTTTATGTATGGGAATACGTGATTTTGATTTTGGATTGAAGAAAACAGAATCTATTCACTAAAATTTGTCTTTTTGATGTCTTCGTATTTGGCTGTTTTGTATAACCGGTTTAATACAATTCGCCTGTCTATTTTACTACCCCACCAAATCGCGAGGACTGACAAAATAAATCCCGGAATAAGCTCATACAAATTTTCTGATAATCCCGGAATACTTTTCCAGAATATCACAGTAAGGGCGCCGGTTATGACTCCAGCTTTAACCCCATTACTTGTAGATTCGCTCCAAAAAAATGTAAGTAAAATGGCAGGGCCAAAAGATGCGCCCAATCCCGCCAGAGCAAATAACACAAAACCATAAAAGCTTGTATCCAGTAATGCTCCTGCTATTATTGCGATATATGCAAGAATTACAATAGCAATACTGCTAATATATCTAAGTTTGTCTTGGGATATGCTTTTTCCTCTGCTTATTGTTTTTTCATAAATGTCGATAACCAGACTTGATCCAGCAACGAGAATATTGGAACCTGCCGAAGAAAGTAATGAACCAAAAATTGAACACAGAACCAACCCAATTAAAAGTGGATGAAGTATTGCCCCTGTTAGTCCAATAAAAACGTTTTGAGCATCTGCACCGGGAATTGAATCAGGAGTAGGAAAATAGATTCTGGCAGAAATTCCTGTAAAAAGTGCGGCCACGGTCATTAAAAGACTTACTAAAGTGGTTATCACCGCTAATTGAGGGAATTTTTCGGAATCCCTCAAAGCAATATATTTTAACAAAATTCCAGTATTGCCAGATGAGCTGAGGCCTAATGATAGGAACCCTATTAAAGTTCCCGTTGATAAAGCCCCGAAATCGAAAAAACTCGAATTTGCTTTGAGTAATTCGGAATGTATAACATCAATTCCCTCATTACGGAATAATACAATTACAGGCATAATAGTCAACACAAAAAGAATTAAGAGAGCATTCAAAACATCGGTATCATTAAGCGATTTGTATCCCCCTATAAGAACAAGTAAAAGAACAATTACTCCGGTTATAATTATACCATGCGTATTTGAAATACCCAGAAATGCGAAAAAAGCAATCCCTCCTCCCATGAACTGAGCTGCAATAAATGATAAGGAAAAGAAAATCAGAACTATCGAGAGAACTATTCTCAGAGAAATCGTTTCATCTTTATAGCGGGATGCAAACATATCAATGAATGTCACACTACTATTAATTCCAGTGAATTTTCGTACCTGCGGAGCAAGGAAAACAAACAGAAAAAACTCGGAAATAAGAAAGCCCACAATAAGCCATATTGCTGAAAGTCCATTTATATATGCCTGAGCTGTTACTCCAAATAGCAACCAGGCACCTCTACCGGAAATGGCGGCTGATACTGCCGATGTGTATGGGCTTACATTCCTGTCGCCTAAAAAAAAGCCTGTCAAATCCTGAGAAGTTTTCCGATTGGTAAAATAACTGAAAGTAAACAGAATGAGGAGGTAAATTAAGAAGGGAATAAGTATCAGAACTTTCATGAAAAGAGCGTTTGTGACATTTGTAAAATTATTAAAATTTTCTCTTCTTGAATCGTTTCATAGGTTTTTATAAAATGGTTTCGAAATACCGGAATTTAAAGTGTTAATGGCCTAATCTATAGTGCATATGAACTTAATAATGAGATCAATTCAGGTAATTAATATCTTCATTTTATTTTGCTGAGATCTTTTAAGCGCTTTCTTTTGCTTCAAAATTAGAACAAATCACAAGGGATATATGAATGAGATCATTGTATTCTTTTCCTTTGCACTTTTAATTAAGTATGTTTGCAGTAAAGAATTCAACATGTCGATCAGCTTAATAAACGTCAGCAAATATTATGGACAGCAAGCTGCCTTAAAATCAATTAGTTTTGAGGTGGAACGTGGACAAATCGTTGGTTTTATTGGTCCAAACGGAGCCGGAAAATCAACTACAATGAAAATAATTACAGGAATTATTCCTGCCAGCGCTGGAGAAATTATAGTCAATGGTTTTAAGGTTGAAGAAGATTCTCTTTCTACCCGCAGACTAATGGGGTATCTCGCAGAAAATAATCCTTTGTATACCGACATGTATATCAGAGAATACCTTTCATACTCGGCCGGCCATTATCCTCTTAAAACAAATAAAAAAGAAAGAATAGAGCAAATAATTGATGAAACAGGACTAACTCCTGAAAGCCATAAAAAAATCTCTGCATTATCTAAAGGTTACAGACAGAGAGTCGGACTTGCTCAGGCTCTGATCCATGATCCGGAAATATTAATTCTTGATGAACCAACTTCAGGGCTTGATCCCAATCAGATTGTTGAAATACGTAACCTGATTTTAAAAATTGGCAAAGAGAAAACAGTCATACTTTCAACGCATATCATGCAGGAGGTTGAGGCAATTTGCGACAGGGTGATAATTATTAAAGAGGGAGAAATTAAGGCAGACGGGAAGCCCGGGGAAATTGCACTGAATGCAGGAATTGAAAAAGAAACCATTCTTCTTGAGTTCGATAAGAAACCTGATTCAGAAAAGCTTCAGGCTATCGGGGGAGTCTTAAAACTGAAATATATTTCCGACACTAAAATTCTTGTCGAAACAGATCCATCTAGGGATATGAGACCTGTGCTTTTTAATTTTGCTGTATCCGAAGGCCTTACTGTTTTGTCGATGCAAAAGAGGGAAATGTCGTTGGAAGAGGTATTTCAGGAGCTAACTAAATAGGGGTATTTAACGCATGATCTTTTCAAATATTTAATCTTAAGGAAAAAATAAAATTTCTTCCCGGGGCAGCTACACCGGAAGCAAATGATTTATACAAACTGTCAAAAATGTTTTCAAGAGCAAACTGAGCCTGTATTGAATTATTGAACGAATATATTGTTTTCAGGTTCAAGCAGTACCAAGCCGGGAAACCCTCCGGCGTTCCTTCAGATTCATTATCCTCTCCCAAAGGAGAAAAATCTTTTTTATGCTTCCAGCCATTATAGTCAAGGCTTAGTTCTGCTGAAAATTTATTTTGATTGTAGTTTATCGCTGTCCTTCCAAAGACAGGTGGGATATGCGCAAGAGGCTCATCAAAGGTTTTATCCCTTCCATAGGTAAGGTTCAGGGTGCTTGACACGAGAAGTTTTTGACTGAAATCTGAAACTAGTGCAAACGTTAACCCTCTGATATAGGCACTGCTGGCATTTGAATTAGTTATCATTCGGTATTTATCACCATCATAAACCAAGCTATCTTGTCCGTTAAATGAATAACCGGTTCTTACAATAGCATCTGAAAGCAGCGTATAATAGCCCGTTCCGCTAAGTTTCAGGTAGCCATTAATAGTTTTATTTATTCCAATTTCAAAATTGTATGTATACTCGGGTTTCAGGCCAGGATTAGGAACGGTTACTTCACCGTCTTTTGCTCTTACCTTTCCATAGTCGTCAATATTCGGACTTCGAAATCCGGTTGAAACAACTGTATTTATCTGCCATCCGAGTCCGGGATGATAAACAATGCTGGCGCTCCCTGTAAGTGCAGGATTGCTTATATCTATTGCATCATAGGGTAATACTCCACCTATAAAATCTGAATGAAACGAAGCATACTGATATCGCAATCCTCCCGCAATAAAATATTTTTCTCCGGGTGTCCACTTGTAACTCACATAGGTTGCAGCCGACCAGGAATAGCTCCCTCCGTCGGGATAACGGGTTGGGGCAGGACTCAGTGATTTGTCGACAATATTTTGATAATATGCCTTAGAAATTGCCCGGTTGTAAGTAGCTTCAACTCCATAATTCAGTCTTTGATTTTTTGGTAAAAGCTTCAGGTAATCCTGATTAAATGTGAAAACACCCACATCTTCCTTTTGTGCCATCAGTTCGTTTCTCCGAAACTTACGGGTAAAACGGTCTTCATCAATTCTCTGATAAGCTAGGGTACTTGTCATATTTGTAAACAACAAGTTTTCTTTTTTCACAAGGGATTTCAATGACGCAAACAAGCGATTTTGCGGCCCGTAATAGTATTGTGAATATGCCAGATTATCTCCATCTGAATTATAATCATTCAGGAAATCAAGCCTGTCAATTTCGGAGCTGGTGGAATATTGCAGATTAAGAATCCAGTCGGAGTAGAGTGAAGGGGAGTACTTAAATTTCTGAAGAACGTCAACTTGAGAATACCCAGTATTTTTCTGCAGAAATTGATCTGAATTTGAGACGGTTGAATCAACACCATTTATCCGGGACACAAAATGCCGGACCAGACCATAATCACCAAAAGAAGGATCAATATTTTTTCCCATGCGGATATCCCCCAAATTTTTATAACTGAAACTGCTCAGCGAAGCAAATTTTAAACTGCCAATATTAAAGTCGAGATGCACTGTTTTACCCGAATTAGCTGTAGAATATCGGGTACCGGCCTGTAAATTGAACGTATCTCTATGCCCATTAGCCAGAGCAGGATCACGGGTGTAATAGTGTATCACTCCTCCCAAAGCATCGCTTCCATAAATTAACGATGTTGGTCCAAAAATTACCTCCACTCTTTCCAGTATGGAATTATCGATTGTAATTGCGTTCTGAAGGTGACCGCTTCTATAGATGGCATTATTCATTCTCACACCATCAAGAACAAGTAATATTTTATTTGCTTCAAATCCCCGTATAACAGGACTTCCTCCACCTCCCTGGGATTTCTGAATTGAAATATTTCCACCCGATAACAGAATATCAGCTGAATTGTCTGAAGTACTCTGGCGAAGTTCTTTTTCCTCAAGTACATCAACCATAAAAGGCATGGCTTTCCTGTTCTCCGCATATTTTGATGCCGAAATTACAAACTCTTCCATGGTGATTACTTTCCTGCTTAAATAAACAGTATTTAACTTTAAAAGCTCCATTTTTAAAAAAACACAGGATTCAAAAGATGGATGTTGAAAAAAAATACTGTCACTCTCATTGAAATATCTGATATTTGCGTTACCATAAGCATCTGTAAGTGTTGAATATTTGTGATTGGAATTATAAAGTGCAAGATTTTCAATTGGTTCCTTAGTTAATTCATTTAAGACGGTAATAATCTGAGCATTAGAATTGCCCATACTTATCAGTGAAATGAAAAGTGAAATAATAGAACAATAAGAAAATCTCATAAAGATGCTTTGTAGCAGTTTCCCGCAAAAATCATTCCATAAGATGCTTGTTTGGCGTGGTTTTCAAGAGGGAAAATTGAAAAGTAATGAAATAATCTGACAATAATAATGGGTCTTTTCAGGAAAATATCTGTGGTTTTTATGTGGCTTTTGCTGCTTGTGGCTATTATAACAGGATTTCTTTGGTTCAAATCACGTAACTCAGGTAAATCCGATCCGCGTCTCGTCCTTCCTGAAAGTACTGCAGTTTTCTTTGAATGCTCTTCAATACCTTCACTTATTAGCGAGCTGAACAACAATAACAAAATGTGGGCTGAGATTTCGTCTTCCGGAATGTTTGAGGACTCATCCATAAATCTCGCAAATATCGATAGCCTCCTGAAAAAAGATTCGCAGATTCGCGATTTCCTAAGCAGAAAAATATGTATTTCAATTTCACTCAAGGCGAACAAATCGCCTGGAATTCTTTTTTGCATCCCTGCTTCGGTTAGGAGTCAGGATAAAATATGGCTAAAGTTTTTCGCTAAACAGCTTCCCGGATTCTCTTATATTAAACGGCGTTATGAGGGCAAAACTCTTTATGATTTAAGCTGGAAGAGCGGGCCAGACATAAAGAATTTCTGCTTTACAATTTTAAATGGAGTGATTGTCGGATCATTTGCCGCTGAACTTGTTGAAGAATCTGTGAAACAATTTGATCCTGAAAAGAACCTCACCAATAATGTAAAATTTGCCAGTATTACCAAAACAATTGGAGATAAGGTATCGGGGAATTTATTTGTGAATTATGAATATGCGGCTGAGATTTTAAAGTTCTACATGAATCCCGGAATTTCGAAAAGCTCTTATTTCCTTAAAAACCTTGCAAGCTGGGCAGCCCTGGATGTTGAAATTGTTTCTGATAAACTTATTCTCAATGGTTTTACTAATATTACTGATTCACTAAATCAGCAGTTCATGATACTTAGCAAACAGGAACCTATTGAGTTTGATTGCCCAACATTTCTGCCGGAAGCCATTTCCTATTTTAAGGCCTATGGATTCTCAGATAAGCAATTGTTTTTCAAACAATTATCCAGGTTTTTATCATCTGATCCGGAATCTTTGGATTTGTTGAAACGGAAGAAAGATCTTTTTACAAATTATGGCATCGATCTTGATAAAGTGTTTCAAGACCTTATTGCTGATGAATATGGTACTGCAGGAATTCAATCTGGCAGGACAACCAGCCCGTTTTTTTTCATGGAGCTTAAGAGCCAGAGCCTTGCCGAACAACAATTTAAAGAATGGCTTACAACCTGGGCACTGAAGAACGGAAAAAGCCCCAGCGAGCTGATGCTTGAACACAAAATTGATAATAATAATTCTATTACTGTCTTCAAACTTCCTGTAGGTGGCATCCCTTCAATGGTTTTTGGCCTTTCATTTAAATCCCCCGAAAACGATTATTTTGCATTTATTAATAATTACCTGGTATTTGCAAATTCATATAGTTCACTAAAAGATTTCATTTATCAGGTGGTCCTTGGAAATACGCTGGCATCAGGGAGTTCTTATTCATCACTTGGGGAAAATATTTCAAGTCGTTCCAATATGTATCTCTTTGCAAAACCGGGAGCTATTGCAGAAAGCAATGAGGACGCATTATCTGAGCCGGCACAGAAAATTATGCATAAAGGCAAAGAATCTCTTTCGAAGTTTAATGCATTTAGCTTACAATACTCCGCAGCAGATGATCTTTTGTATACTCACCTATTTATCAATTATTCAGGTGTTTTTAGCGGCAGTGTCAATACAGTATGGGAAAGCAGACTTGATACCAGCACTGTTTATAAACCTGAAATTGTTATAAATCATCTTACTGGAGAGAAAGAAATATTTATTCAGGATCAGAAAAATCAAATTTACCTTATTAGCAATGCTGGTATTATCCTTTGGAAACAGATGATCGATGGGCCAATGAAATCGAATGTTTTCCAAGTAGATTATTTTAAAAATAGCAAGAAACAATATCTATTCAATACCCAGAATAAAATATATCTTCTCGACAGGAACGGGAATCCGGTTGAAAAGTTTCCCATAGAAATGCGTTCACCTGCCACCGCAGGCATATCTGTTTTTGATTATGATAAAGATGGAACAATTCGAATCTGTGTACCCGCTGAAGACAGGAAAATTTATATGTACGATAAAGACGGAAAAATAATTCCTGGTTTTCAGCCAGACCCAACCGATAACGAGGTAATTCAGGCAGTTCAGTATTTTCGCGTTGGGAGTAAAGATTATATCGTTGCTATTGACCGTTACAAATTCTATATTCTCGATCGTAAAGGGAAAAACAGAGTAGATGTTAAAAAGTATTTTCAGGTATCACGAAATAATGGATTTTATCTTGATATTACTAGGGGAGAGGCTCTTGCAAGAATTGTGACCACAGATACTTCCGGGAATATTATGAGAGTTTATTTTAATGGGAAAGTGGAAAAAATTATGGATCAAAAACTGAGTTCCGATCATTATTTTGTTCTGGCCGATATCGATGGCAATCAGAAATACGAATTTATAAGCGCTTCAGGAAATACACTTATTGTGCTGGACTCAGGCCTCGAAGAGATTTTCAGGCATGAATTCAATGATATAATTTCTTTTCAACCTATAGTTTATAAATTTTCAGCCTCCAACAATAAAATTGGAATTGTGCTCAGGAATCAGGGAAATATTTACCTTTATAATAATAATGGAAGCTTATATAATGGTTTCCCTCTTGAAGGAGCAGCACCTTTTAGTATAAGCAGTTTCAAGGAATTAAGTGGCAGATTTAATATGATCGTAGGCTCTAAAAACAACTTTTTATATAACTACTCCGTACAATGATTCTGTTAAAAAAAAAGGAAATGAAAGAAAGCGCTAGTTCACGAAAAAAAGCTTTGATTATCATTGTTGTATTTATGCTTTTTGGTTTGGCATCCTGCCTCGATAGCAATTACAAATTTGATAATATTTCAGATGAGATTGAACTGACTCCGGGTCTTAGTATCCCTTTGGCTTACGGTTCCCTTAAACTGGACGATATTCTGAATGAAATCGATACCGGCGATTTTGTGAAGCAATTCGCTGATGATAGCTTGCTTTATATCACATATTCTGCGAACCTCTTGTCTTATAAGGCTTCAGAAGTGATTGATGTTCCCGATCAGGATTTTCTTCAGCTTTTTATCGGGGCAGATATTGCCGCGTCAACACTTTTGCCCGTTCCTGTTGGAGAAACTGTAACCTTTACGAAAGACAAAAACGGGGAGTTTTCATTTACCAATGGAGAGAAAATTGATAGCCTGAATCTCAAATCCGTGCGAATGTTTATTGATGTCAGTTCCAGTTTTCGTCACACTGGAAATCTGAGAATCCATTCAAATAATATCCTGGTAAATGGCATACCCTTTAGCAAAGTTATTCAGATAAGCAACGCAAGTGGCGCCTTTACCTATTCTTTTAATGAAGTAATTAACAATGTAAAAGTTATCCTTGATAATACCGATCCAGATACAACTTTCCTTCCGCTGAAATTTGACCTTAGTCTGGTTAATAGCGGCGCTTTGGTTCAACCCGGAGAGAAATGCGATATTACAATGTCTTTCAGAGAAAACAAGTTTTCCTCAATATTCGGTTACCTTGGCAATTATGATATTCTTGTTGATAATGGGCAATTAGATGTTTCTATTTTTAATGAGACAGTTCAGGGGGGGAATCTGTTTTTCGCTGATCCAATGCTTGCCCTTACTATTAATAATTCATACGGAATTCCCATTCAGATCGACCTTTCAGGTATGGAAGTAGTTTCTGCAATCAATAACACAACCACTCCCATTACTTTCAATGGAGTAAACCCATTTGATATTCTTGCCCCGGAACTGGTTGATTTTGGCAAATCAAAATATTCCGAAATTCCTATTAACAAAGACAACTCGAATATTAAAGAAGCTATAGAATCATCTCCAAATCATCTTAATTATACTGCAACTGCAAAAACAAACGCTAACGGTCCGACAGCGCATTATAATTTTGTTACCGACAGCAGCACCATGGATTTGGGAATCGAAGTCATTCTTCCTCTCTGGGTAAAAGCTGAAGGCTTCTCACTGGAAGATACTCTTGACTTTGATTTCGAAAAAGAAATTGGTTCAGACATCGACATGATTGATTATTTCAGATTAACAATGGATGCAGATAACGGAATTCCGATTGAAACTAAGTTGCAAGTCTATTTTGCCGATGGAGCCTACAACATCCTGGATTCAATGTTCAGAGATAATGAGATATTACTTGAGCCTGCCATTGTTTCTGGTGAAAAGGTAACTGCACCCAGCAATACAATAAATCGCGTTGAATATACCAAATCAGATCTTGAGAAAATCAGGCTTACAAAGTACGCTTTAGTTAAAGCTTCTGTTAATACACCTGCATCAGGGACAGGTTATTTTAAATTTTATTCCTATTACGGAATTGATTTTAAGTTAAGTGCAAAAGCTGATTTTCGCATTAACTCAAATAATTTCTAAGCTATAAACCAGAGATATCATGCAAATGAAAAAAAGAATATATCTAAAACTTGCAGTTACTGCTTTATTTCTATTTACTGCTTTTGAGGGATTTTCTCAACTAACCAACTCCTCATATTTTATGAAGGGTGTACCTCAGGTTTATCAGATAAATCCAGCTTTTCAACCAGGATGTAAGTTTTTTATTGGTTTACCGGGCTTGTCACCGCTGCAATTGAGGGTGCAAAGTGAACCACTCGCTGCTCTAAAAGATGTAATTTATTATAATGATGAAGCTGGACAATTAATTACTTTTCTTGATTCTCTTGGTGATAAACAGGCATTTCTGGATGCTCTCAACGATCGGAACTTTATTAATACTGACGTAGGCGTTCCCATTCTTTCAATAGGCTTTGGTTCTCCTTCTAAAGGGAGTTTTCTGGCTTTTGATCTTACTCAGCGGGTTTCATCACAAGTCAATTTTCCTGATGATCTTTTTAGATTACCAATTCTCGGCCCCGATTCTGCAATGTATTTCGACTTTAATGGATTTGGGATAAACACAACGGTTTATACTGAATTGGCAATGAATATTTCTCGAAAGCTTGGTGATAAGGTAACTGTGGGATGGAGGGGAAAAATATTACTTGGACAGGCTAATCTTTCAACAACTAAGTTTGACGTTACCCTAAGCACTAGTGAAGAATCCTGGCCAGTTCATTCTAATATAGTTATGGATGCCACACTCCCGTTTCTTGATGTGAAATATGATCAGAATGGAATGATTGATTTTAATAAAACAGCCATGCTACCTAACCTCCAAAAGGAAATCCCTTCTCTGGTTTTTAATCCTAAAAATATAGGTCTCGCAATGGACATTGGGGTTGATGTACGCCCGTTGGATTGGTTACAAGTTTCAGCAAGCGTAGTGGATTTCGGTTCTATTAAATGGAAGGATAAAGTTTACAACCTGAAAAACACTGCTGATTATGAATTTAATGGTCTGGAAGCTACCCTAAATGGAAATAATGTTTTTACAGCTCTTGCTGACTCATTGGAAAAAATTTTCACATTTAAACCTACAAATGATCCTTACCGTACCTGGTTGCCAACCAAAATATATGCAGGTGCTGCTTTTTATGTTCATCCTAAAATAAGCTTCGGATTATTATCCCGTTCTGAGATTTACAATAAAAGCCTTCGGCAGCAGTTTACATTTTCGGCAAATCTTTACCCCATTCGTATGTTAAGCACAACATTTAGCTATTCAATTTTAGAGGGATCGTACAAAAATCTTGGATTAGGACTTGCGCTTAAAGCCTTTCCATTTAACTTCTATATCCTTACCGATACTGCACCATCTGTTTTTTTCTGGCCAACAGAAGCTAAATACATAAACCTTAGGTTAGGGTTTAATTTAATGTTTGGATGTAAACAGAAAAAGGAACCTAAGTACGACAGACCTCTGGTTTAGTAGGGTCTTTAAGCTATAAAGTTTATAAATACAGCTATTAGTCAAAAGGAATGATAGCTGTATTTTTATTTTAATTCGTCCAATGCAAAAAATAATCAGCAATGTGTTTTCAAAGAAAAGCGGAATCCTTAGCTTTGCATCAATGATTTAAAAGCAATCAAAGTGGTAAAAATACTCTTAGTAATTCTTCTGGTCTACCTTGTTATCCGCATGTTTAGCAAGTTAAGCGTTTCTTCCTATGTTTATACTGATCAGAGAAATCAGGATCAGAGAGGATCTCAACAAAAAGAAGGGAAAGTTACCCTTGAGAAGAAGGATAAGACTGAAAAGAAAATCTCCAAAGATGAGGGAGAATATGTTGATTATGAAGAAGTTAAATAAGTATTGAACACTCCATGTCAGAAATAACGCAGTATTCAATCTTTATTCTTTATTAGCACCCTCCTTGCACTTTCTTTTTTCCTGCTTTTTTAATTATTGGTTTTGCTGCTGATTGTGTATCTGTTGAAGATGAAGGAGCAGATGATTCAGCACCTCCACCTAAAGCCATTGATGCACCTTTTCTGAAATCATATTTAGCAATTTCTTCATCTGGATTTGTTGATGCCGGAACAGTGGGATTCATAATAGTTTCTGCCCAATAGTTTAGACCACCTTGCAAAACATAATTATTCTTATATCCCAGTTGCGTAGTGATCATCCAGGCTTCATTTGCCTGCAAAGTTCCGTTCGAATACAGCACATTCATCTTTATTTCCTGATCGAGAATGTCTTTAAATTCATCGGAAAGCAAATCAGTTAAAGGAATATTTATTGCCCCAGGCAAGCTGAATTTCATGAATTCATCTGGGGTTCTTACATCTATCAGCTGAAGATTTGGATCCTTTTGTATCAGGAAATCTGCAACTTCATCCGGACTTAAAAACTGAGAGCTGCTGTTGGCAACAGCAAGCATCTGCGAAGCGGTTAGTTTGTAGGGTCTGGTAACGTTTTGCGGAACTGCAGCAATGATCATTCCAAGAGGAATAATGAATAGTGCAAGATATATTCTAGGTTTCATGATGTTGTTTTTTTGTTATTTACTGGTAATATTTCAATAAGTTGAATAGCAAATGCTTCAGTAAAAAATTAATATTCAGGTTGTGGGAATTTCTTTTCAGCCCATTCAGCAACCCAAAACATTCCAAGGGCCATCAGAATGAGAATGAAAGCAAATATCCCGTCAGATAATCCCAAAACCTCACTTAACTTGGGATATCCCATAAATTGTGCTTTGAAGAAATCTTCCCAGAGTGGATATCCTTCAGCAAATAGAAGAACGCCAAGAAACAGGCCACCAATGAAAACAAATGCATCGATTTTACCTATTGATGCCCCGCAAAAGCTTGTGCCGGGGCAGTACCCGCCCATTATGAAGCCTGCTCCCATGATAACGCCACCTGCAATCGCAGAGTATAAATATGTTGGGTTTACGTAAACCAGTTCAAGGTCTATCCAGCCAAACAGACTGAAAAATAATAGGCCAAGCATGGCGGTTATGGCAGCAGTAAAAAAAACTTTCAGAACCACTGCATCGTAGCCATAAAAAATTCCTGCTAACTTCCTGCTTGAAGAAAAACCGCTGCTTTCAAGAACAAAGCCAAATCCGATACCAATTATAAATGCGAGTAATAAATTAGTATCCTGTGAAATAAATTCATATGTAACTAAGGGTCCCATGTTGTAATTTTTAAAAGTTAAATCCAGTTTTTACGAAAAAAGTAAGCCAACGCAAAAGCAGTACCAAAAATGCAGGCCATTGTTATGAAGCCTCCCATTGAAATTACCGCCATCCCCGTCAGTGCTGATCCGCTTGTGCAGCCTCTGCCTAACTGCGATCCAAAACCGAATAAAACACCGCCAGCCAATGCAAATGCAAGTCTTCTTTTGGAAGTTATTTTTGGAGAATGTTCCACTTTAAGTTTTAGTCTGCCTGCAAGTGCACCTGAGAGAAATCCACCTACAATTACTCCGGCCATCTCAAAAACCAGCCAAGATTTCATCGGGCTTCCTTCATGAGTTTTGGCATCTTCTTTATAAAATTTTGCGTTTTCTGCATGCCCAGACGCTATTGCATCAACAGTTGTGATTACTGTACTTTTAATGGCACCACTGGCACCAAGTCCTCTCCCCGATACAAAAAAGGCGGAAAGCAGCACCAATCCCAACAAAACACCTCCAAGGTAGGGGTTCAGATACTTCGTTGTTTTTGCGATTTGTTCTTTTTTAACCATGATTAGATATTTTATAATTTTTTTAATAAAGCCATCTGCTCGATTGTCCCGCAAAAGTCCATATAAAGCGGAAAAGTAATCCTCCGACAATAACTAAAACAGCAGGAATAAATATTGGGATTTTAAAATTTTTCAGTTCGAGAAATTCTAGAATTCCCGGAAGTACCATCCCGAAGAAAACTACCAGAATCCAGAATGGTGCTGTATAAGGCCCTCCAAGGAAGAGTTTTGCTGCATCGATTTGTACCTGTGTGCTTGCCAAAAATCCCATGAAAATGTGAACGATCAGAAACAATTCAATACCAATTAACATGAGGTCTATTCTTGAAAAACTGTGTCTTTCATGTTGAGTTCTGGCCATTAGAATATTTATAGCAGCTCCGGTTGATAAGCCTGACGTGAGAAATAGAGGACCCAAAATGGATGTGTTCCAAAGTGGCCGCGCATTAAAGGCTGAAAATAATATTCCGGTATAAATTCCTAAAATCAGGGAATAAATGATCATGATCCATGCAAGTATTCTTTTATATCGGGAAAAGAAAACTTCCAGAACATCCAGCCATGCAAAAGGCCATTTCCAGTTTACAAATGTTTTTTTCACATGAAGTGCTGCCCAAATAATTGATACGGGAGTTACAACCATCAATACCCAAGCACCCCATGACATAGGAGATTGCAGATTTATTGAAGTGTAAAGTCTCCAGAAATACAGCTTGTGATTTAAGTCAAGAAATAGTGCACCAAGGCCAATTATCAGTAGAAATGGCACAATTAACGGGGTTTTTTCAATTGCGGATGGAAACTCCTTTTCTTTTCCTATGAGGGTATAAAGAGCTGCAAAGAAGAGTATTCCAGCTGCCAATCCTCCCAAAAAGAGGTAAAAGGGGATCTCCCATGCCCAGATATGTAACTGTGGATCAATAGCTACATTCATTCTGCCACTTGTAATGAGTTCTTCTCTCATGATTGTGATTTCAAAGTTTTATCAAATCAGAAAATATAATTCGGGTTTTGTGCCTGCCTCAGGAATTAATGTTTTGAATTTCCTGGTTTTCAGCACCTTCGAGACGGGACTACTCGGGTCATCCAGATCTCCAAAATACATGCATTTTGTAGGGCAGGTAGCCACACAAGCAGGCAATTGCCCTTTTTTTACGCGGTGCAAACAAAATGTACATTTATCAACATAGCCATCAGGATGAGGATAACGTGCATCATACGGACAAGAAGCAATACACGCCCCGCATCCAATACATTTTTCGTGGGTAACTATTACAAATCCCCCTTCTTCAATATGACTTGCACCGGTTGGACAACAACGCACACAAGGAGAATTATCGCAATGATTGCATCTTTCCGAACGAATTTCTAATTCTAGTTGAGGATAAGTTCCATCTACAACTTCCACTACCCAATCTCTACAGTACCCTATGGGAACATTATTTTCTGTCTGGCAAGCTACCACACAGTCACTACAACCCACACATTTTCTGGTATCAACGGCCATTGCATATCTCATGACGCAACCTCCTCTGGTTTTTCGGTTAAGAATGTTACAAAATTACCTCGCATACCCGTTCCTCCCATTATCGGGTCAAGCATTACATTGGTAATCATTTCAGTATCGCTAATCCCTTTTCCGTATGTTCGGCTAAGTTGTTTGGTTGCATGACCAAATCCATGCACCATATAAACAGAATCCCAACGGATTCTTTCTGTAATTCTAACTTTTATGGGGAAATTTGAAATTTTACCATCCTGGTTTTTTAGCCAGATTTCTTGAGCTTTTTTTAATCCCCATTCTTTAGCAACTTTTGGATTTACCCATAAAGTATTTTCATCCATTAAATCGTTAAGGTTAGGGTTATTGGATGTCCGACTAAAAGTGTGCATTGGTGCCCTGCCGTAATTTAGACGGTAAAAGCCGGAAGGAGGTTCAGGATGAGCAGTATAAACAGGCAAGGGATCAAATCCCTCATCCAGAAACGCGGTTGAATAAAGCTCAATTTTTCCGGTAGGTGTAGAGAATTCATGATGTTCCCCAGGCTGAAAGTAAAGATCATCAGCCTCTCTTTCAAATGTTTTAACCCCAATTCTTTGCATTTCCTCGAGTGAAGACCCAAGTTTTTTTAGCTGCCAGTCGAGATAATCTTCAAGTTTTTCAAATGGAAAAAATTGAGCTAAACCCAATCTAACCCCAATTTCTCTGGCCATCCAGTATGCAGGTTTTGTATTGTTTTTTGGTTCAAATGCAGGCATTCGTAAAGCAATTGCCGGCTTACGGTGAGGCCCTGTCCGGATGCTGTCATATCGTTCGAGATAAGTACATTCTGGAAGAACTACATCAGCCCAGCTTGTTATTTCCATAGGCATGGTATCAATGACTACCATCAGATCAAGATGTTTTATTGCTTCAATTGTTTTTGACTGATCTGGGAATGTCATAATGAGATTGGTGCCATATACAATCCAGGCTTTAAAACTAAAGTTTCTAACTTCAGAAGGTATTGTGGCATCACAAATTTTGGATGATACAGATTCATCGGCGAGATGGAATTGGTCAGGAAATGCGTCTCTCCAAGTTGTTTTTGGAGTTGGAAATGGTGGATGTGGATAGGTAGGAACTGCGAAGGTGGCTGGGTTATAGAATCCTCCTCTACGTCCCCAGGATCCTAAAATAGCATTTAAAATGGCAACTGTACGTAATCGTTGCGTATCGTCACCATACCAGGTTACATGTCTTCCGGGGTGAACAATTACAGCTGGAGAGGCATTATACATCTCTTTAGCTGTTTTACGAATAATATCCGGATGAATTCCGGTAATACCGTAAGCCCATTCAGGAGTCATTGACTTTACGTGATCTTTTAGCAAATCATATCCGTAAGTATTTTTTTCAACATAATCCTTATCGATCCAGTTTTCAGTTACAAGAACATTTATCCATGAAAGCAGTAAAGCTAGATCGGTGGCTGGTTTTATTGGTAGCCAAAATTTGGATTTACTGGCTACAACTGAAAACCGCGGATCTACTGTGATTATTGTAGCTCCTTTATCAATAGCATCAGACATTTCCTGTACTTGCCCGTTATGCATGTTTTCACCAATATGTGAACCAATCAGAACTAGGCAACGTGTATCACGAATATCTGTCCTTTCAGGCGATTCAACAGCCTCTCCAAAAGTATTAATAAATGCCACTTCCCTAGGTCCGCGGCACTGAGCATACGAAGGAGCTGCAATATTTGTAGAACCATATGCTTTAAGAAGATCCCCAAAATACTTACCTCCTGATCCGTGGTTCAGTAGGGCAACCGACTCAGGTCCATGTACAGATGCAATGCTTTTCATTTTTTCAGCAATCAAATCAAGAGCCTCTTCCCAACTTGCTTCTCTGAATTTATGTTCTCCTCTTTCTCCAGTCCGTATCAGAGGTGTTTTAAGTCTGTCAGAATCATTATAGGTTCCTACACCACCGGTACCTCTGGGACAGAATCTGCCATTACTGTGCTGGTCTTCATCGTTTCCTGTAATCTTCCAGATACTTCCATCCTCTCGTTTATAGACCCAGCCGGCACATTTCCAGAAGCAAATTTCGCAGTAAGTGGGGGTGCGGCTAAGATTAATTTTAAGCTCTGCTTTTCCCTTCTCCAAACTACTAAAGTCGCTGACATATTTAAACGCGGATAAGCCGATGCTCAAGCCTCCAAGGCCTAAGGCAGATGTTTTTAAGAATTGTCTTCGGGAACCCATGCTTTTTGTTTTAAATACTTAAGAAGCAATATTTGAAATCATGTTATTCTAATAACATAAACAAATTTATTAAAAAATATAATAATCTAGATATGTGGGGAAACACATATTTAATTGTTTTTCAGAAATGGGTGTGTAAATATCAAAATATCAGGTAAATAGGAGTTATTTAGAATAGAAATGAATTATTAAACATTAATTATTGGGAGAGGTAAGGAACCAAAATCGCTCGGGTAATTAATATTTTGAAAGCTTAAAGCTGGGCTCTCGGGAAAGGGAACAAACCTGGTGTTAACCTTTGACAGTAATTCCTGCATTTTATAGTTTCCATGATTAATCATTTCTTCCATAAAGGGGATTACAGCAACATTATAAATTCCAACAAGAGGTTCGGGGAGATTTTGACGATTTAAAGCAATAGTTATATCGAAGTTCTCCGAGTTTTCAATTAATATATCAATTATTGATAAGGTTATTAAGGGGAGATCGCAGGGTAGGACAATAGCATTTTGGCATTTTATCTGTTTGAGGCATGAAAATATTCCCCCAATTGGACCCAATCCAGGCATTTCGTCTTCAACAATTGTGCAATCTGCTTGTTTGAAGAGCAGGTTTGAAGAACTCAAAAGAATATTATTCGAGAAATGCTTTAGGACGGAAAGACTATATTCGTAGAGGAAATACTCACCATACTTCATGAATGCTTTATCCTCGCCCATCCTTGAGCTTTTTCCCCCTGCCAGAAGAATTCCAGAATATTTTTCAGAGAGATTCTTCATATTTAAGAAGTCTGCTCATTTGATTTTAATCAGTTACGGAGTTTTTTTGCCAGATTTGTCGCAAAAACAAAGTCGTTAAGTTCTGTGCAATCTGTTGTAAGGATCTCATCATTACTCCCTTCCCAGATTTTTTTGCCTTCGTAAATAAAAACAACCTTATCACCTATTTCCATAACTGAATTCATATCATGCGTATTGACAATGGTTGTAATATTGAATTCTTCAGTAATATTTTTTATCAAATTGTCAATGACTATGCCGGTTTGAGGATCAAGTCCCGAATTAGGTTCATCGCAAAACAGGTATTTCGGATTAAGAGCGATTGCTCTTGCGATTGCTACGCGTTTTTTCATTCCTCCGCTGATTTCTGAGGGGTACAAACGATTAACATCACTAAGGTTTACACGGGCCAGGCAGAAATTAACCCTATCAAGTTTGTCTGACAAATTCATATCTGTAAACATATCCAGCGGTAGCATGACATTTTCCTGAACATTAGAAGAATCAAATAAGGCTCCTCCCTGAAAAAGCATACCGATTTCCTTTCTAATTTCCTTCTTCTGTTTGAAATTCAGAGCGTTATATTGCCTGTCGTCGTACCAGATTTCTCCCTTATCAACGGGGAAAAGGCCAACAATTGATTTAAGTAAAACAGTTTTTCCGGATCCGCTTTGCCCGATTATCAGGTTTGTTTTACCCTGTTCGAATGTAACATTAATGTCATCTAGGACGATCTTATCATCGAATTTTTTTGTAAGATTTTTTACCTCTATCATGACAGGATAAGTTTAGTAAGGATGAGGTTTGCGAGTAGGACAACGATTGAGCTATATACAACTGCTTTGGTGCTGCTGCGGCCTACTTCAAGGGCACCACCCTTTGCAAAATATCCCTGATATGCTGACATAGTTACAATGATAAAGGCATAAAAAAAGACTTTAGTAACGGAGTAACCTATGTAATGAGGGTAAAACATATATTGTATACCATAAATAAAATCACTGGGTAATAATATATCTGTGAAAAGACACGTTAAATATCCTCCGAAAATCCCAACAAACATGCTAAGTAATGAGAGAATAGGAAAGAAAAACATGGCTGCTACAATCTTCGGTAAAATCAGATAGGAAGCAGAATTTACTCCCATAATTTCAAGAGCATCAATTTGTTCTGAAACCCTCATGGTACCTATTTCAGATGCTATACTAGAGCCTACTTTTCCAGCAAGAATAAGGGCAACCATTGTTGACGAAAACTCCAACAAAAGAGAATCTCGTACAGTGACTCCTACTAAATATCTGGGTAGAAGGGGATTCTCCATATTATAATTGGTTTGAATAGTTATTACAGCTCCAACGAATATGGAAATAATAACAACGATACCAAAAGAGTTCAGGCCAATTTTTTCTATCTCACGAATCGTTTGCCTGTAATACAAATAGTATTTTTCAGGTCTAGCAAAAACTTTGGAGAGTAAAATAAAATATTGCCCAGCATGTTCTAAAAACTTCATAAACTTCAGTTTTATGCAAAATTAGGATTATTATTGATCAATCCGAAGTGAATTGTAAAACATTAGAGTCGCTCCTGTGAAAACTTAAAAAAACTGTATCTTTGATTCCTAAAATTAATGAGAACCAGTATTAATGAATAAACATCATTATTGCATAATAATGGCAGGCGGCATAGGCAGCAGGTTTTGGCCTCTGAGTCGTTCAACAATGCCAAAACAATTTCTTGATATTCTGGGTGTTGGGAAAACATTATTACAACAAACATATGAACGTTTTGTACAGATTATTCCTGCTGAAAACATTTATATAGTTAGTAATGCCGAATACAGAGATATAATTGAAGCACAACTTCCGGATATTAATCGTGAAAATATACTTTCAGAGCCTTATCGCAGGAATACAGCACCTTGTGTTGCTTATGCTGCTTATCGTTTAAAACAGATTGATCCTGATGCTATTATGGTAGTTGCACCTTCCGATCACTTAATTTTAAAGGAAGAGAAGTTTTTAAATCAGGTTCAGGCGGGGTTGGAGTTTGTAGCTGCGTATGATGCATTGCTTACTCTGGGAATGGAACCAAGTCGCCCGGAAACAGGATACGGTTATATTCAGGCAAATGGAGAAAAAGCAGTTGAAAAGCACGGTAATATTTTCCGAAAAGTGAAAACCTTTACTGAAAAGCCTGACCTAAAACTTGCTCATATATTTCTAAAGAGTGGCGATTTTTACTGGAATTCAGGAATCTTTTTCTGGTCTTTAAAAAGTATTATTCAGGCCTTTGAGTTTTACCTTCCGGAAATTAGCTCCTCTTTTGAAGAAGGTAGCGGGGTATACAATACTCCGGAAGAGAAAGTTTTTGTTGAAAAAACCTATGCAGGGTGTAAAAATATTTCACTTGATTACGGGATAATGGAGAAGGCCGACAATGTCTATGTACTTACGACAGATATTGGTTGGTCAGATCTTGGAACTTGGGGTTCTCTGTATGAACAAAAAGGGAAAGACACTCATAACAACGCTCTCATTGGGGACAATATTTTTGTATATGACGTAAATAACTCTTTAGTAAGTGTTTCCGGAAAACAGCTTGTTGTGTTGCAGGGTTTGGATGACTTTATTGTCGTTCAAAGTGATGATATTTTATTGGTTTGCAAGCGTGAAGAAGAGCAAAGGATAAAAGTTTTTGTCAATGATGTGAAAATTAGCAAAGGGGAAAGTTTTGTTTAAAACGGAATAATTCTTTCGGTTTTAGAAATAAAAAAAGGCCATCCTTAGTAAAGATGGCCTTTTTTTCTGAAGGGGATAAATTAGAATTCCCAAAGATCATGTTCCATCTCCATAAGAGAAGATTTAATTTTTTCTGATTCATATAGAATATCGTCACCTACGAGGTAGTCAACAATATAACGGTTTTCAAACACGTTTGATTCGCCATAAATATAAGAACCAAATCTTCTTTGCATGAAAAGATCGTCGAAAGAAATGTTCTGAGCGTCACTAAAACGGTTGTAAATCTCATATTTTGCAAAGAGTTCTCTGAATTCAGGAAAGTAAATCCAAAATAAAATTTCACGAGTTACCTCCGGACTAACAGTTATGCTACCATTAGCATCCTTTAGCTCTTTGTTATATACTTTAATAGGAGCAATACCAACTATCTGAACCCTCATCGTGGAATGCTGTTTATCGAAAAACCATTTTTCTTTTACAAGAAGCTGTTTAACAAGGTTAGTTTTTAAGCGGATTTCTCCACCAAGCAATGTGTCAGCCCCCAATTGAGCTACAAGGTCTTTATAACCAAGCATAGTTTTTGATGAGAAGAGATTATGCGTATCATCTTTAAATGCATGAAGGTTATGTTCTCTTACACCATACATTACCAAGCCAAAGAAACTCATTCTTTTGCCGATTGAAGTTGTAGGAAAGTAAAGAGGCTGGTTCATCTTTTCACGTAAATCGATGATCCTCCATACATCTTTTGCCCACATTACATCGGCTTCTCTTATGGGTACATAAGGAATAGGTTTTTTCTCGGCGATATGAATTTTATCATAAACATCCACAATCTTCAGTGTATCAAGAGTTAATTGCGGATTGGGCGTTGCAGGCTGTGTACTCTGCGTCACAGTATTCTGTGACCACATTACCTGAGCGATGACAAATGTCCCAACCAGAAATAAAGCAGCTCTTTTCATTATTCTAGGTATTAATTTATTTTCAGTACTATTGAATTAAGTGTCCTGGTTTTACCGTCAGGACCTACGGCTTTAATGCTTTCAAATGTTACCCTACCCCCAGTTTTTACCTGAGAAATAATTTCGACCTGTGCCTTGGAATAGTTAGCACCTTCTGATTTTTCAGTTTTAGTAAAACCTCCAGATAGAACGGCTGAAACTGTAAATTCAGTAACTACGAAATCAAGGTCAAAGTCAAAGTTTTTAAGAGTAGCTTTTACTCCGCCAGCTTTTGAAAGTTCACCGATACCAATTAAGCCCTGCGAACGACCTGCAACTTCAGCAACCGGATCAGGAACATCTTTTACCCTGAAGTCCATGCTGCCCATAAAACGTGTTGTATTATCAACTTTTGCTGAAACTCTGACTGTAACAATCTCGCCTTCAGGGCCTGAACCGGGAAATACTTCCCACTCATTACCAACGCGTTTAATACTTCCTTTAGAAATATCGGCTATAAGATTTTCTTTTGGTACACCAGAAACTGAAATCGAAACAGGGTTTTTAACACCACGATAGAAAACATTCATTTTTGTTGGCGAAATAACAGCACTTGCTTCAGCAACCTGATACTCCTTTTTAAATTCTCTACGAATTACATTTCCATCTCCACCATCAAGTACAATTGTACCAGCCCAGGTGCGGGTTCCAACTACACTACCTACAGCAGTATAAACGCCTTTACCATCTTTTACCGGAAGTTCTGTTCCGTTTTCCAACTGTACAGTGGGAAGTTTTGTGGAGTCGTATGCAGCAAGGAAAACCTGAGCTTTGTATTCTTGTCCTTTAAAAATATAGTCTGAACCTGAAATTACAACCGCATCAATTTTATTGAATTTGAATGATCCGGCGTCGATCTGACTAAGTAAATAGTTTATTATATCTGATTCGCAATTTCTAATGTCGCTTTGTAATTTAGATAACATAGTAATTACAGCAGCGAGAGGTAAATGCTCGAAATGTTCTGATTCCCAACTATGAAGTTCTCCCGATTTAAGTGGAGGAGGATCTTCTGTATCAAGGTTAGATTCCAGAGAAGCAATAAGCGAAGCATACATTTCCTTATCTTCAATTAATGAAATAAGATATTCCCTATGTTTAGCAAGGGCTTCCTTAAGTTCAATACCTTTTTTATTAAGGATCATAACTTCGGCAGGAATATTTGTATTATCTTTTCCTTTTACCTCCTTTAAAATGACTTCTTCTTCTGTGACAGCAGGAGTTTCGGGTCCTTCACCTTTTATAACAATAAGCTTCTTATCTTCCTGCATTAAATCATAAAGCTCCTGAGTTCTTTTCTTGACCTCTAAGGCCTTATCATTCCAGTCAGCAACTTTCGTTTTATTTAATTGATAAGCTTCTTCGAAATCGGCATAAAGACTTTCGTTCTTTTGAAAAAAGTTGTGGGTAGTCTTAGTCAGACCTTCATCAACAAGAATGAATGCATTTAGGACGTCTTTGGAAACGTTCATTGCCAATAATGCGGTGAGTACTAAGTACATCATACCGATCATCTTTTGCCTTGGGGTTTCCTTTCCGTGACCCATAATGTATTGTATAAAATTAAAAAATTATTTTTTAGAAATTACGCTCATAGCTGAAAGCATATTTCCATAGATATTATTCAATTCTGAAAGATTCTGGCTAAGTTTGCTGATTTCATCCTTATACTTCTGAGTTTCATCAACAGAAGATTTCAGATTCTTCATCATGTCATCCATACCTTTGTATATTGACTCTGAGCCTTTGATATGATCCTGACTACCCTTAACCTGCTGCATGTATGCAGTATTCAGTTCAGCAAGATTTTTATTCAGAGAGCCAAGCTGCTCACTAAATTGTTTGTGACCCTGTGTAATATTAGTATAATCTGACTTAACAGTTTTTGAAAGTTCTGTATAAGTGGAAGTAATATCAGCACTTGACTGGGTAAATTTTTGTGCGATTTCCTGACCTGATTTATCAATCATTTCAGCAGTTTTCTTATAAGAAGAAGACAGTGCATTTACTGAACTTGTAAGCTCACCAGAGTTTTGAGTGTAGATATTGGAAAAAGAATTAACTGACTCTGAAGCAGCTTTCATATTACCAAGATAATCTTTAGTAGCAAGACTTGCTGCGGTAATATCGTTCAAATTTCCAGCTGTTTTATTAAGGCTAGTTAGACCCGTACTTAAACTGGTAATTGTTTCGGGTCGAATATCCGCCTGCTGGAATAATTCATCAAATTTCTGTAAACCCACACCTCTTCCTGAAATGCTTTCTTCCTTAAACTCTTCCATTTCGTCAGGATCTGTCATACCTGCAAGCTCGGGGTATACAAGTGTCCAGTCAAGCTCTTCATGTAGAGGTTCGAATGCAGAGAAGAAAAAGATGACAGCTTCAGTACCCAGACCTACAGTAAGCATAGGACCTGCACCTGGCCAGTGCATGATTTTAAATAAGGCTCCAACGATAACAACGGCAGCTCCTATACCATAGAGCTTGGCCATGAAATTCTTCCAGCCTGAACTCTGAACTATTTCGGCAATGTTCATAATATTAGGATTTTATAGTTTTAGTTTGTACCAAGGTAAGAACGAACGCATCTGAAACCAACGTAAGATTTAGCTGTGTCTTGATATTCATAGTCTCTTACACTAACTTGTAGAAAATGTGCAACATCTTTCCATGACCCACCACGAACAACTTTTCTTTTCATAACAGGGGGATCGTCTGGTCTTGCATTATATTTATAATCCGGATTCATATTGTGTGAGAACACATATGCAGATTCGTCATAAGCATTAGAAGTCCATTCTGCAACATTTCCAGCCATATCGTATAAACCATATTCATTTGGTGAATAAGAACCAACTCTTTCAGTTATGAGAGCACCGTCATCGATATAGTTACCACGTAATGGCTTGAAGTTAGCTACGAAACAGCCCAATTGGTTTCTGATATAAGGACCTCCCCAAGGATACATGCTTAAAGCAAGGTTTCCACGGGCAGCATATTCCCATTCTGCTTCAATAGGAAGTCTGTAATCCTGAACAAATGGCTGGCCCTGAGCAGACAGAGCAGTATTTAAGTATTGCGTTCTCCATATAGAAAAGGCAGTTGCCTGTTTCCATGTAACTCCAACTACAGGATAATTATCATATGAAGGGTGATAGAAATACATATTTGCATAAGGCTCATTATAAGAGAAGGTAAAGTCAGCTATCCAGCACAAAGTATCAGGATATACAAGAACCTCATCTTTAAATACAAATGACTGACGGCCTTCAACCTTTGCAGTTGATCCATCAAGTTTGGTTATATTTCCCTGATAAGCTTGTGATTTTGCATCATAACGGTTTGCTCTTTTTGCAGCTTGTTGCAAATCAATCCAATAATAAGTATAATTAAGTTTTTCAACTGCAATATCCTTACGATTGAAAAATTGAGCATCACCTGTGTAATACAGACCAATTCTCTCAATAGAAGCGTTTACGTTTTCGTCTTTGCCACTATAGTCAAGAGGTTGTTCCCAATTGATTGCAGAAGCATCGGGCTGCCCATTTTTATTAATTAATACTGGATTTCCCTCTTTATCTTTGAGGATAAATTCATCGATCTGATCATCAACGAGAGCTTGTCTAACGATGGAATCTCTAACCCAAGTTACAAATTGACGATATTCATTATTTGTAATTTCGGTTTCGTCCATCCAGAATGCATCAATAGAAACTGTTTTTGATTGTGCATTTTGTGAAAATGACAAATCCTGATCACTGGGGCCCATTACAAAACTTCCGGTGGGAATAAAGAGCATCCCAAACGGGTCAGGCTCAACGTATGCTTTACGTCCCTGAACGCCAATCAGTTCTCCAGTATCTAAAGAGGAACAGCTTCCAAGTATTGCCAACAGAATCAGCAAGGGAACAAACTTTTTCATAGCTTTTGGGTATTATTTGCTAAAACAATCTTTTTTTCAATGTGTAAACTAACTAAAAAACTCCATAAAAATAGTGAAATTATTATAAAAATCTAATACTCTTATATTTTTGTGGTGATTTATCTAAACTTAAATCAAAACAGTATCCTAATGTAAGTTCATGCGAACCATCACTATATTTGCCAATTTTGGAGGTGACAAAGTCGTAAGAATAGCCAACCCTAACCCCATTAAACAACTCCAGACCCACTTGTCCAACTACTGCATCTCCCGCTCTATATGAAACGCCACCCCAAAATCTTTTATTGTATCTGACATTTGTATTCAGATATAATTGATTCGCTCTTCCATCCGTTTTCAAAATAAAATAAGGCATAATTTCAAACATAGGATTGGGTAACTGCAAGGTATAACCAGCTGTAATATAGTAATGTCTGACCAGCCTGGGCGTTGCATTAGGGTATTTTATACGTCCCTGATTAATATGTGTTGCAGAAATTCCCATAAAAATATTATCAGTACGGTAAAAAACTCCAAGTCCCATGTCAAAAGCCGTTCTGCTGTCTTTGGTTGCCGGAATACTAGGATCCCCTTCAGCACCGTCCTGAATTTCCCCTGTAGTTCCAATGGTTTTCCATTCCGGACTAAGAGATTTATTAAGTATTCCAGTATTTAGCCCAATTCCTAGTTTTCCTGAGCCTAAATCCAAACGGTACGAATATTGAAGATTAATACCTAAATCGGAATTAAAACCATAATTATCATTCAAAATTGAAATTCCTGCTCCCAAATTTTTACCGAAAATACTAAATGCTCCATCTGCACTAAAATATGATGTTGAAGGTGCATTTGGAAAACCAACCCATTGTTCACGATGTACGGCATTCAGGCAAATTCTGTCGTGACTCCCAACGGAACCTGGATTATACAGGCTCATTGCAGAGTTATGTTGACTGAATTCTGGATCCTGTTGAGCATACGTCATAACAGTTATGAATAGTAAGGTAATATGTAATAATATTCTCAAAATCTTCAATCGTATATGCCAGCTATTTATTGTTATTCTAAATAAGTTTAAAAAGAGTTGTAAAATAAGTAAAAATCCACAATAGAAACAAATTTTATTAACACATTATTGTTAATAAGTCAAACTATCTTGGGTTTCAGAACTTGTAGGAGGCTAATTATCTCTGAATAAGAGATTTTGAATGTATAAAAAAATTGAATCTTAGACCAGTCTATGAAAAGCTTTCCACCAACGTTCGGGAATCTCATTGGAACTTGCCATCTGATAATCCTCATAATTACAGGATATTAAGTAATTCATCTCAGTTATGGGGTTTATTGCCGGGATTTCCAACCACCATCTTTCTGTTTTGAGGCTTTTATAAAAGGAGATGTCTTGTCCTGCTGATTCAAGAGTAACGATAAATTTAGTTGCACCGGCAATTTGCGGGTTTTCCTTTATTCTAATATATACTCCTTCGAGAAAGTACCATATTGTTTGAGCGGCAAGGTGAGATGAGTGTCCGTTGATGTCATTTTCCGGGGATAATTCAAATATCCCAAATGCTTTTAGTTCAGGAGCAGCTCCGGCGTAACGGGCAAGTTGGCAAATTTCCTGCCCGAAGAAACCATTTGGAGAAGGTAGAGTAACTCCTGGAGCGTCTGATTGCCTGACAGAACTCATATCCAGACTTAAGAAGCTAGTGTCTCTGATCTGAGGTTCAATGGCAGAAAGATTTGAACGCACGTACCCAAGACGAAGACTCTCATAGCCTTTTTTATCAATCATGTCTTTTAATCGGTCGGGCGTAAAATAGGTCTGATGTCCGATATTTGTATAGTTAAAGAATCTGGGATCCTTATTAGGTAAAATAGTATCAAGATAATTTCTTGAGCTGATGGTTTTCTCTTTAAAGCCCAGGTCAAGGCGTGCATCAATACTTAGAAAACTATACATTGAATTTTTCTTATTCAATGCCAAATCAACACCATAGGACAAATCCTGGCTTCCACCAATTAGTAAGGCAATCACAGATTTTTCAGTAAGCTCCGTAATAATGTCTCTTAAGGCAAAGTAGGTATCATTGCTGTTCGCTGTCTGCTTGAGATTTCCAAGGTCAATAATTTTAGTTTTTCTGTTTATACTTGCAAGCTGGTAAAGTTTACTACGAACAGCATCAGGTGCATCTGCAGAGCCTTTTATAAATGCATTTTTATCATCCGGCACGCCGATAATTGCAACATCAAAATCAGAAATTTTCTGAATTTTATGGTCAGCAGTATGGATCTTAATTTTCCTGCTAAAACTGAGATCATGAGGAATCAGATGGATGGCAGGTTTTTCGAGGCTTACCGGGTTAAAATAATCATTTAAGTCCATACTTCCTTATTATTTTTTCTTCTTTTTTATCGGTTTGGCACCACCTGTCTTAATAATAGTGCGGCATTCCTCAAGGGTAAGACTTGCAGGTTCTTTTGCTTTAGGGATTTTGAAATTGTTCTTTTCAAAAGCAATATAGGGTCCGTATCTTCCATTCAGTATTTGAATTCCCGGTTCTTCCGTAAAAGTTTTAATGACCTTATTTTTATCGTCACTTCGTTTATTTTCAATAAGTTCGATGGCTCTTTCCAGGCTAATTGTCATCGGGTCATCCACTCCTTTTTTAAGGGAATAGAATTTGCTGATATGGCGCACATAAGGGCCAAAGCGGCCAACACCAATAACGACTTCCTGATTTTCGAAGCTCCCAACAGTTCTTGGAAGTTTAAATAATTCGAGGGATTCTTCCAGGGTTATTGTTTCTAGGCTTTGTCCTTTCTGAAGACTAGCGAATTTTGGTTTTTCTTCTTCTGTAGCCAATCCGATCTGAACAACGGGTCCATAGCGACCTATTTTTACCAAGACAGGTTTACCACTTACAGGATCGATGCCAAGAGTTCTTTCTCCATTAGAGCGTTCCCCTGTTTTATTTGTGTCATCAACCTTTGAATGAAAGGGGATATAGAACTTATCAATCATTTTGCTCCACACCAGATTTCCGTCTGCAATCTGATCAAATTCAGCTTCCACAGTAGCGGTAAAATTATAATCCATGATTTCGCCGAAATACTGTTCGAGAAAATCATTTACGATCATTCCGATATCTGTAGGGAAAATCTTAGATTTTTCGAAACCGTAGTTTTCTTCTTTCTGAGTTTCTTTAATACTTGAACCAGTAAGTACGATAATTCTGCTGACTCTGGTATTTCCCGGGCGATCTTCCTTAATTACGTATTCTCTGGTTTGAATAGTAGAAATAGTTGGTGCATAGGTAGATGGGCGTCCGATTCCAAGTTCTTCCATTTTCTTAACCAAGCTCGCCTCAGTGTAACGCGGAGGATGCAATGTGAATTTCTCAGCTGCTTCAATCATTTTTAGTTCAAGGGGATCTCCCGATTTTAACGGTGGGAGAAGGCCTTTGGATTCTTCGTCGGTGTTTTCATCATCGCTTGACTCCATATATACTTTAAGGAATCCGTCAAATTTCAGAACTTCCCCTGAGGCTACAAATATTTCCGGTGTTTTTGAATTACTGATACGGATATTGGTTTTTTCGAGAACAGCATCGCTCATTTGAGAGGCGAGCGTCCTTTTCCAGATTAGTTCGTATAATTTTTTTTCAGTTGCGTTCCCGTCAATGCTGCTATGCTCCATAAATGTTGGACGAATAGCTTCATGCGCTTCCTGGGCTCCCTTTGATTTGGTTACAAAATTGCGGGTATGAACATAATCCTTTCCGTACAGCGATTCAATTACAGACGAAGAACCTAAAATTGCAGTCTGTGAAAGATTAACGCTATCCGTTCTCATGTAGGTAATCTTCCCTGCTTCGTAAAGACGCTGGGCTATGGTCATTGTCTGTGCAACAGAGTATCCAAGTTTTCGGCTGGCTTCCTGCTGCAAAGTGGATGTTGTGAAGGGAGGTGAGGGAGATTTTTTCCCTGGCTTTTTTGTAACGTCGGCAACTTTAAAGGAGGCTCCGATTAATTTTTCAAGAAGACTTTTTGCAGAAGATACTTCTGAAATTCGTTTTTCCAGTTCAGCCTGAAGTTCAGAAAATTTCCCTTTTGGGTCGTTGATGTTAAATAGTGCAGCAATCCTGAAGGCGGAAGTTACCTGAAAGGCATTGATTTCACGTTCGCGCTCTACAATAAGTTTTACGGCAACCGATTGAACACGGCCGGCTGAGAGTGAGGGTTTAATTTTTTTCCAGAGAAGTGGCGAAAGTTCAAATCCCACTAAACGATCAAGAACACGACGCGCCTGCTGAGCATTAACAAGGTTTACATCTATAGAACGCGGATTTTTAATAGCATTGAGGATAGCGTCTTTGGTAATCTCGTGAAAAACAATCCTATGCGTTTTTTCAGGTTTTAATCCTAACTCCTCATACAGATGCCACGAAATTGCCTCTCCCTCGCGGTCCTCGTCAGATGCCAGCCAAACAGTTTTTGCACTTTTAGCCAGTTTTTTCAGTTCATCAACAACTTTTTTCTTATCGGGAGAAACGATATACTCGGGCTTGTAGTTGTTGGTTAAATCAATACCAAGGTTCTTCTTCGCCAGATCCCGAATATGTCCAAAACTAGACTTCACCAGATAATCTTTACCCAGAAACTTCTCAATAGTTTTTGCCTTCGCAGGCGATTCAACGATCACCAGGTTATCTTCCATAAATTAATTTCCTCTATCTAATGAATTTAAAATGTGCAAAGTAAATCAAATACAAAGCACAGATCAAAATTTTGAATGAAAATAATTGTTAATTTTGCATCAAAGCTATAATGCTATGTCCTTAAAAAGCAATCAGAACTCTCGTTATCTCAGAATATTATGGGGTCTTTTCGCACTTCCCATTTTAATAATTATAATTCTGTTTATACTGATATCACAAGGTAAACTAGGCTATATGCCAAGTTTTGAGGACCTTGAAAACCCCCAGAATAATCTTGCTTCGGAAGTATATACCGAAGATAATGAATTATTAGGAAAGATTTTTATCGAAAACAGAACTTTCGTCGAATATCGCGATTTATCCCCAAATCTGATAAATGCGTTAATTGCAACAGAAGACATCCGGTTCAGCAAACATTCGGGTATTGATATCAGAGGACTAGGCAGAGTTTTTTTTAAGACAATTCTTGGCGGTCAGAATACCGGGGGAGGTAGTACGATTACCCAACAGCTGGCAAAAAATCTTTTTGATACAAGAGAAATAAAAGGCAGTAACAAGCTAGCCAGAAAAATTAATCTCTTTCTGATCAAACTTAAGGAATGGCATACCGCTGTTAGACTTGAGAGATATTATACGAAAAATGAAATTCTGGTGATGTACCTCAATACGGTTACTTTTGGTCATGAGGCATTTGGAATTAAATCAGCTGCGCGAATATTTTTTGACACTACACCTGATTCACTCAAAATAGAACAGGCTGCGATTCTGGTAGGAACTTTACGTGCGCCTACATATTATAGTCCGGTTCAAAACCCTGAAAATTCTTTAAAAAGAAGGAATGTAGTGTTACGTCAAATGGAGAAAAACGACTTTATTACCAAAGAAGTTTGCGATTCGATAAAGCTTATTCCTATTGAGTTGAACTATCGGGTTCAGAGCCACAATGTCGGTTATGGAACTTATTTCAGGACTTATCTTAGAACATTAATGATGGCCGGAAAGCCGGAAAAGGCTAATTATTTTACCTATTCAAAATATCAGGAAGACTCTGTAAAATGGGAAACGGACCCGCTTTACGGATGGTGCAATAAGAATTTTAAACCTGATGGCACTCCTTATAATCTGTATCGAGATGGAGTGAAAATATATTCCTCTATAAATTATAAGATGCAACAATACGCTGAAGAAGCTGTTGAAGCGCATTTGGGAGGCACACTTCAGGATGAGTTCTTTAAAAACCAAAAGGGCAACAGAAAAGCTCCGTTTTCAGACGATCTCACTTTGCAGGATATTGACAGAATCATGTTGCAATCTGTCAGACGAACAGATACTTACAGGAACCTGAGAGCAAAAGGCCTTGAGCAGGATTCTATTATGAAAATCTTCAAAACTCCGCGGAAAATGAGAGTTTTCACATGGAAGGGCGATCGTGATACTATTATGACTCCTCTTGATTC
>Ga0105048_10000853_pt1 | contig 48473 bp, 43 predicted proteins | sample MAT05_FD_78382 | JGI IMG/M metagenome (GOLD analysis project Ga0105048, IMG submission 78382) | Freshwater microbial communities from Lake Fryxell liftoff mats and glacier meltwater in Antarctica - MAT-05 | ecosystem: Environmental > Aquatic > Freshwater > Ice > Liftoff microbial mat | place...
CTGGCTTTGAGCGCGAGAATCCGATCTGCCATGGCAACGGTGGCCGATTGTCGAATGAGGTCAAATTGGGTGTTGATGCTCTGCATAAAATTTCCTTTTTGATTAATGGGCGTGAGTGTATCAAACAAACAAAAATCCCGTCAACAATTTGACGGGATCAATATTTACGTGCAGAATACTTTACTTAACAAATGGGTTTACTGAATCGAGTGTATCGTTTGCTTTGCCAACAGGCAATAAGAAAGTGAATGTGCTGCCAAGGCCTTCCACGCTTTCAGCCCAGATGCGCCCGCCGTGCATTTCGATCATCACTTTTGCCACGGAAAGACCAAGTCCCATGCCGCCATGCCTGCGCGTTAAATGAGACTCTACCTGATAGAAACGTTCAAAAACATGCGACAGATCTTTAAGCGGAATGCCAAGGCCGTCATCTTCAACCGATACTTTAATAAAATCTGACTGCGGCTCTGCGCGAAGTGTGACATGCCCGCCGCTGTTGGTAAATGTAATTGCATTTTTTACGAGATTACTGAGCACGATTGCGATTTTGCTTCCATCGGCGTCCACCAGCAAATCCTGACCGCGTTCCAATTCAACTTTAAGTGTGACCCCTTTTTGATCGGCAATGTCGCGGAAGGAAGCAGAAACATCCTCGACGACTCGGAAAATCGAAACTTTGCGCGAGCGCAGGCTTGCGCCTCCGGTTTGATAATTATCCACACTCGAAAGGCTTTCGATGATCTCTTTGAGTTTGGATGCGTTACGAATAATGGCTTCTACTTGTTCTTCATGTTCATTCCCAACCAGCTCACGCAAAAATGTGGAATGGCCGAGGATCAAACCCAGCGGCGTGCGGAGTTCGTGTGAAGTAATGGCAATAAATTCATTCTTGAGGCGGTCAAGATCGCGGGCTTCCTCTTGAGAGGATTGCACGGTGCTTTCGAGCATATTATTTTGCATGGCAGTTGCGGCAAGCGATGCAAGGGTTTCCAAAACAAGAGCATCTTCTTCGGTATAAGCAGCAGAACCTGCTTTATTAAATACTTCAAATACGCCAACTGCTTTGCCATGTAAAATAAGCGGAACGCCCAGCAAGGAACGAGTGACAAAACCAGAGATTTCGTCGATCTTGGCATAATGACGGTTGTCTTTTTTTACATCCTCAATCATCAGCGGCTTGACATGCAGAAAAATCCAACCGGCCGCACTGCCATTCAAAGGGACATGGGCATTTTGGATGGTATCGCGATGAAACCACGGCACATATTTAAAACAAAGATCCTGCGCGGCCTCGTCAAATTCCATAAGAGACGCGGTTTCGCTCTCTGTTAATTCCGAGGCAGCTGAAAGAATCGATTGCACGTACGCCTCAAGATCAACCAGCGTGCTGAGGTTGCGGGTTACTTCCAAAAGGCGTGCAAGGAGTTTTACCTGATCTATGGTCATATTTATCTACGGTAAGATTATACTTCAAGGGTCTATCTGAAATAAAAGCTGGGCACAAAGCAACAAGGAAACTGTAATTTACAAAATCAAGGAGAAAAAATGGCAAATAAAAAAGTGCGGGTCGCCATCATCGGCGTAGGGAACTGTGCATCTTCCCTCGTGCAGGGCGTCCAATTCTACAAAAATGCAAAAGCGGATGAAGCCATCCCGGGCATTATGCATACACAACTTGGCGAATACCATGTCGGCGATATTGAATTCACCATGGGCATTGACGTAAATGTCAACAAAGTTGGCAAGGACCTTTCCGAAGCCATCTTCGCCGAACCAAATAACACCTTCAAATTTTCAGAAGTTCCTCATCTCAACGTGCCCGTCGTGCGCGGCATGACGCATGATGGTCTCGGAAAATATTTAAGCGAGATCATTACCAAAGCGCCCGGCCCGACAGCGGATATTGTCAAACTGCTCAAAGAAACCAAAACAGATGTCATCATCAACTTCCTGCCTGTTGGCTCTGAGATGGCAACCAAATGGTATGTGGAGCAGGCGCTTGAAGCGGGCTGTGCCTTCGTAAACGCCATCCCTGTTTTCATCGCATCCTCTGAATATTGGGGCAACCGTTTTCGTGATGCGGGTTTGCCCATCCTCGGCGATGACATTAAATCCCAGGTTGGCGCAACCATCGTGCATCGTGTTCTGACCAGCTTATTCGTCGATCGCGGCGTAAAAATTGACAGAACCTATCAACTCAATTTTGGCGGCAATACAGATTTTCTCAACATGCTGGAGCGCGAACGCCTCGAAAGCAAAAAGATTTCCAAGACCAACGCCGTCACCAGCATGGTGCCTTATGACATCGGCAAGGATAACGTCCACGTTGGGCCAAGCGACCACGTCCCCTGGCTGACCGACCGCAAGTGGTGCTACATCCGCATGGAAGGGACAACTTTCGGCAATGTGCCTCTCAACCTGGAACTCAAACTCGAAGTATGGGACAGCCCAAACTCCGCCGGCGTAATGATCGATGCCGTCCGCTGTGCCAAGATCGCGCTCGACCGCGAACTCAGCGGCCCGATCGTTGGCCCATCCTCCTACTTCTTCAAGACCCCGCCCAAGCAATTCCGCGATGATATTTGCCGCGACAAAGTGGAGGATTTTATTTCGGGCAGAAGTGATGAGTAGCCAGTAATCAGTGAGACGTTTGCGAAAGCAGGCGTCTCTTTTTTTAGAGTAGAATTCGAGACATGAAATCGAATGACCACTTACCACTTACAAATTACGGATTAAGCACACACCGCCTCTTTATCACCCTCAGCCTGCTTGCTGTACTATTGGCAGGATGCCAACCCGCAGCCGTCACCGCCGACCCAAACATCGTGGTGATGACCGCCGCTTTCGAAACTGCCTTTGCACAAATTAACGTTCCAACCGAAACGCCTTCGCCCACTGAAACGCCCATCCCCACCGCTACCATTCCGCGCACACCTCCCGCACTACCTGCAACGTATCAATCCTCCATCTTAAAACCAGAAGACCTGCCGCGCACTTATGTGACAGATAGCTGCCAATACCTGCAAAATAAATGGAATACAAATAACTCGCTACCCGGCACAGTGGTCATGCCGATCATGTTCCACGGCATCACACAAGATGCGGCAACAGGCCCGAATCAGATATCCGCTCAGGATTTCAAAAAATTGATGAATGACCTGCATGAGTTGGGCTTTCAAGCCATCCACATGCAGCAAGCTGTAGACTTTATGTATACCAACACAAAAATTCCACAGCGTTCCGTCCTACTGATCGTAGATGACCGTCACTTCGCAGACTCATTTAACGAGCACTTTCGTCCATACTATGAACAGTGGGGCTGGCCTGTGGTCAATGCCTACATCGGCATTGATGAGCGCCCCGACCTGTGGGCTGAAAACGCCGCACTCTCCGCAGAAGGCTGGGTAGACTATCAAGCACATGGCTATATTCACAACATCCCGATCATGAACTCCTCGACCGAGGAATTTATCAATAGTGAAATGAACGGCGCGATCACATCCCTGCAAAAGTACATGAACAAAACTCCCATTGCATACATCTGGCCCGGCGGAGGTTTCTCAGCGCGCGCTGTGGAAATTGGGACGCAGTTGGGTTACAAACTTGGATTCACTGTCAACCAACGCGGCCCCGTCATGTACAACTGGATTCCACAAGCAGACAGTTTTAATCAATCCAATCCTTTGGCAATTCCAGAAATGCCCGCCAACAATCCACTGATGACCATTCCCCGCTATTGGGACGTGAACGCGCGCGGTCAATTGGATAATGTGCGCCAGATCAGCGAGCAAGCCGCGCAATATGCCGAGCAGAATAAAGCTACAGAGTTGGAATATTACGATATTGTTTGCGCGCCTGCTTATGGTCCAATCCCATAAGCTCGTCAAACACAGAATGTAAGACAGATTTTTAAAATTTGAATGGAAAAAGCCGTTCTAAAATATCGTTTACAATGTGTGCTATGAAAAAGAAGGAAAAAAATAAAAGTCATATCCTGTATCGAATCACAAGTATTCTTTTGCTGTCTTTTATCCTTGTTTCGTGTGAACCGTTTACATCCGCCCCAACTATAAAAGCAGCAGAAACAATTACAGAAAGTGCATCTGTAAATACGGCATCTGTCCCAGCCATTCCAGCCTTGCCCGCAGTATTTCAATCAAGGTACTCCAACCCACTTGATACACCGCATACCTATATTCAAGATTCCTGCGTCTATTTAGCCAATCGTTGGAATCGATTAAATTCCGAACCTGGCACAGTCGTCATGATTCTCATGCTGCAAGACATTGTCACGACCCAGGTTGGAGACAGCGGCAACGCCAGCAACATATACATTTCCGATTTGCGTAAAATACTTGATCAGCTTAAATTTCAGGGATTTGAAGCAATCAATACCAAACAACTGCTTGATTTCATGGAACGCAATGTCAAGATTCCGCCGCGCTCGGTGCTTATTATCCAGGACGGCAGTCATAGACTGGAAAACTACGATAAAAGTTTTCGTGAATATTGGGTGCGCTGGGGCTGGCCTGTCGTCAATGGCTGGGTCAGCAGTACAAATCTATCTGACGAAATATGGGCTGAAAACATAGCGCTCGAGAACGAAGGATTTATAGATCACCAGGCGCAGGGTGTCACAGAGGGAACCTTGTTATCCGATGATTCATCCAAAATTGTCATTGCGCGTGAACTGAAGGGGCCGATTGATCCTTTTATAGATCAATTCCGCAAGAACCCAATCGCGTTGATCTGGCCCAATGGCGGATTCGGACAGCGTCCCGTAGTCGCGGCGCGCCAGTTAGATTATCAACTCGGATTCACATCCAATTCACGCGGGCCCGTTATGTATAATTGGGTACCGCTCGCAAATGAATTTGACCCTGAGCGCCCAACCTATATTCCTGAAGGCACACTCAACGATCCCCTGATGACACTTCCACGTTATTGGCCGCGTGAAGCCTTGAATGCAATTGATAAAGTACGCATCACTGGTGAAGAAGCAAAAGCCTACGCAGAAGCCAGCAAAGCCGCTGAATTTGAATATTACCGAATCGTCTGCGAACCCACCTACGGCCCAATGCCAACCCCATAGCTAAAAACCACGGGGTGCGGACTTCAGTCCGCAAAATAAGGCAAACTGATACTTCACAGACTCAACACAAGCGTCTGCACTCCATTATTCAGATAGACTATTAATCATTATTTTTTCGGAGAACAACCATGCCAAACTGTATTTTCTGTAAAATCATCACAGGGGATATTCCCAGCACAAATGTATTTCGTGACGAACAGGTAACAGCCTTCCGTGACCTGAACCCTGCCGCGCCGACTCATATTTTGATCGTGCCCAACAAACATATTGACTCTCTCAACGTGCTTGCCCATGAGGATGAGCAGGTAATCGGGCATCTCTTCACCACCGCAAAACAGCTCGCCGCGCAGGAAGGCATCGCCGAGGATGGCTACCGTCTCATCATCAACACCAATGCCCACGCGGGACAAACTGTCTTCCATATTCATCTGCATCTTTTGGGCGGCGCTCCCATGCAGCATCCAATGGGATAAACCAGTAATCACTGATTACTGGTTACTAATTACTGATTACTGATACTGGAGCCCACATGCCCGAACGAGAAATTTACCTGCTATCCCCGCGCGCGCTCAGCCCTGAGACCATCGCAGTTGCGTTTGCAAAAACATCGCGTGCGCCCGAATCCTTTCGCGAAATCGCGGCGGAATTAAGCGACGAGAAATCCGCGCAGTTCCATGAGAAATGGGTAGTGGGATACGGTCACGCTTCTGTTGCTGAGCATGCGGTTCTGCATTTTGCATTCGAAAATGTCTCACGCATTGCGATTGAAACCATTGAAAGCAGCAGACTCGCATCCTACACAGAAAAATCCACCCGCTATCAAAAATGGGGGCAAGCTGACTTTACCATTCCGCCTGAATTGCGCAAAGCTGGACATCCCCTGCAAGAGGAATTCATTGAAACGGTACGCTTCCTTTTCTCGACTTATGCTGAGTCACTCGACCCTGTAAAGAATCTCATCCTCAGCAAATCTCCGCGCCGCGAGAACGAAAGCGACGAAGCCTACGACCGCCGCATCCGCTCACAATATGTAGACCGCTGCCGCTTCATCCTGCCGGCCGCCGCCAACGCAAATGTCGGCATGACCGCCAATGCGCGTGTGGTTGAGATGGTCATCCGCAAGATGCTTTCCCACCCACTCGCAGAAGTAAGACAGATCGGTGAAACAATGAAAGAAGTGGCGAAAGCTGAAACCCCAACACTCGTCAAGTATGCTGACGCAGCGCCTTATGTCGTTGAGACAGTTAAGGACTTAGGACGTAGGAATGAGGAATACCCGATACCCAATTGCCAATCACCCTCTTCCGAGTGGTGTACCTTAATTGACTACGACAAAGACGGCGAAAAGAAAGTTCTCGCGGCGGCTTTGTACCGCTTCAACGAAATGGCTTTCGCCGATGCACTGGCGTATATAAAATCACTGAAGAAAAAAGAGCGTACCGAATTAGCCGACGCATTGCTCAAGCGTTTGGGAAAATTTGATGTCCCATTGCGCGAGTTGGAATATTCCAACTACACCTTTGACCTGGTCATGGATCAGGGCGCGTACGCTGAGTTCAAACGTCACCGCATGATGACGCAGACTCCGCAACGATTGACGACTCAACTTGGGTATACGATTCCGCTCCTCGTAACAGAAGCAGGTTTCGGGTCGAAGTATGAAGCGGCGATGGAATCCGCGATCAAGATGTATGAAAAATTAGTTGCGTTCAATCCAGATGTCGCGCAGTATATTGTCCCCAATGGATTTAATCGCCGCGTGCTGGCGCAATTCAATTTGCGTGAAGCCTTCGCATTCTGTCAATTACGCACCGCGGCCAACGCCCATTTTTCGATCCGCAGAGTGGCGCAAAAGATGTATGAAGACATCGCGCATGTACATCCGTTGCTGGCAAAATACATGAAACTGCACAACGAAACGTGGCAGGGCGTGGAAGAAAACTATTTTACAAAAGTATAAACAACATCCCTCCCCATCAACAAAAAGCAACTTGCCCGAAGTTAACCTTCGTAAGCAAGTCGCTTTTTTATAATCACATACCATTCCGTTTATCCACTTCGCGACACTCGCACCGCACTGCGTTTTGTGCAGTGCAGGTGAGCAACCCGTTGATAAATCTGTTACTCTTCGTTTTCTTCCTTCTTCACTTCAAAGATCACATCAATCTTCGCCATGATCTCGGGTGTGATGGCATCCACCACATCAGCAGCTTTCATGTTTTCATGCACCTGCTCCACGCGGCTCGCGCCCGTGATGACCGTGCTGACAAATGGATTCTTCAAACACCAGGCCAGCGCCAGTTGAGAAAGTGAACAGCCAAGTTCTTTTGCAATCGGTTCCAACGCAACCACCTTGGCAATTTTTTGTTCATCGGTCAGCATATTTTTCAACCACTCATAGCCTTTGAGCGAACCGCGGCTATCTTGCGGAATGCCCTTGTTATATTTACCCGTCAGCAGCCCCGAAGCCAGCGGACTCCAAATGGTGGTGCCGTAACCATAATCTTTATAAAAGCGGACATAATCCCCTTCGAGTCGTCCGCGTTCAAACATGTTATATTGCGGCTGCTCCACGACAGGTTTGTGCAGGTGATGTCTTTCAGCAATTTGAATCGCCTGCGCAATTTCAGAAGCAGACCACTCGGAAGTTCCCCAATATAAAGCCTGCCCCCATTCGATAATATTGTGCATCGCCCAAACGGTTTCTTCAATTGGCGTACTTGCATCGGGGCGGTGACAGTAGATCAGATCGACATAATCAAGCTGCAAACGTTCGAGTGAACCCGCAATGCCTTCGATCAAGCGTTTGCGATTAAGCGTGTTCTTTTCATTGACGCCGTCATTAATACCCCAAAAGAATTTGGTGGAAATCAAATAACTGCTTCTGCGCCATTTCAATTCCTTGAGCGCCGCGCCCATCACCGTTTCTGATTTGCCGCCCGCGTACACTTCCGCGTTATCAAAAAAATTCACGCCCGCATCATACGCTGCGGCCATCATATCTACTGCGGCTTTCACATCTGCCTGCGTGCTAAATGTAACCCACGAACCAAAAGACAGTTCACTGACTTGCAAACCGGTCTTGCCGAGATGACGATATTTCATTGTTGCCTCCAGAGATTTTGTTCGTCTATTATAATCACCTAATGCGTAATCTAATATTCAGCATCAGCGCTGGATCACAGATCAAATCGCGGACTTCAGTCCGCGTCTTTCCTTACACAAGCAGACTAAAGTCCGCGATCCAAGTATGCGTTAGTGTATTTCTTCTGACGGCCTGTGCGCCCGCGTCCATACCAAACACCTCCAGCAATTCACTTCAACCCTATATCACCGTTACGCCCAGCCTGACTTCCACGCCGAATGTGCTTGTCATTGCTGAAACACCATTCCCAAGCGCCACGCCGTTTATTTATACAATTCAATCAGGCGATACCTTCAGCGAACTCGCCGAGCAATTTAAAATCTCACAAGACAACTTAAGAGCCGCAAATCCTGATGTCTCTCCGAACAGCATGTCGGTCGGGACGACTCTCCTCATTCCAGACGATTCCTCTCCCCTCAGCACCGCATCAACCCTAACGCCCGTACCTGCTCCTGTCACCCAAACAGTCTGCTACCCTTCAGCAGATAACGGCCTGTGGTGCTTCGCACTGATCCACAACGACACCTCTGATGTCCTTGAAAATGTATCCGCGCAAATCACACTGCTTGATGAAAACAACAATCCGCTCGCCAGCCAACCCGCCTTCCCGCCATTGGACATGATCCCTGCAAACTCATCATTACCTGTATATGTTTTCTTTCCCAATACATCTGCAAGCGCAGCTATACAAATTCAATTATTGAGCGCCATTCAATCCAACAACGCGCGTTATCTGCCCGTCACCTTAAATAACACCATCGCCCAAATTGACTGGAATGGACGAACCGCTCAACTCAGCGGACAGATCCTCCTGTCTGCTGAGTCAACAGCCGCAACCCAGGTCTGGATCGCGGCTGTTGCTTATGATAAAAACGGTCAAGTGGTTGGGCTCAAACGCTGGGAAGGCGGAGCGATACAGCCCGGGGGAAATATCTCTTTCAGCTTTTTAGTCGCCAGCCTCGGGCCTGCGATTGACTCGGTGCAGTTTGTGATAAATGCAGAATGAGAAATGCAGAATGCAGAATTTAGAATGCAGAATATTGAGCAAATCCTCATTCCTCATTCCTCATTTACTTCCCATCCAGCCACATATATCTTTCAAGTGAAACAGAGATCGGCGTGAATACAAAACCTTTCACATACGGCTGCACCAGTTGATAGGAAAGCGAGTGTGTTGTAAATAACACGGGGGCATCATCCACGATCATTTGCTCGGCTTGTTGATACATGGCAATGCGTTTGGTCACATCACGCTCTACGCGAGCTTGTTCAAGCAGCGCATCCAACGCAGGGTTGGAGTAACCGCCATTGTTTTGGCTTGAACCGCTGTGAAAAAGAACATCGGCAAAATTTTCAGGGTCAGGATAATCAGCACACCAGCCGCCGCTAAAAATCTGTCCGTGATTGCCTGAATAAATCTGGTCATAATAAAAATTACTTTCTATATTCTCGATCTTAAGCGTCACCCCAAGATTCTGTTCCCACATCTCCGCCATCGCGGCCACATCAGCACTAACGTAACTGCCAATGCCGCCGTTTGTATAAACGATGGGAGGCAGTCCCTGCGGGCCGCCATATTTGGATTGCTTGAGCAATTCACGCGCCTGTTCAGGGTCATAAGGCAGGCCTTTAAGTTCATAACTAAAACCCGGCAACCCGGGCGGGTATGGGCCAATGGCCGGCAAAGACTGTCCGCGTAGGACGACATCGATATAACGCTGTCGATCAAACGCCATCGAAAACGCCTTGCGGACATTGACATCGTCAAATGGCGGCTTTGTATTATCAAAAACAACATAGCCCGTGCAAAGGTCAACACCCGAAACGAGTTGGCTGTGTAACGGCTCGGCAGGGTCAAGCATACGATCTACATCATACAGGCTGACACCCGCCACATCCACATCGCCTGTTTCAAACAAGCGCAGGTCACTACCGGCGTAGAGTTTAATCACCACATAGGGAATGGATGGCGGCCCAAGATAGAACTCCTGATTGGCTTCATAAATAATATATTCTTTAGAGCGCCACTCCGTCAGCCGGTATGGACCTGTGCCATTGGGCGTGCGTACCCATTCTTCGCCAGTTTCCACATTTTCCTTATCCACGACAAAAGCTGTCGGGAAGGTAAGTTTCAAAAGGAAGTAAGGCTTGGGCGCATCAATCGTGATTTGCAGAGTGAGGTCGTCAATTGCCTGTAAGCCGCTGATGTGATCTGCCTGACCCGCAACCATTTCACGCACGCCAACAATATCGCCGAGATAAGTAAGCACCGTATCAGACGCAAGCTGGGGGCTGGCTGCCCGTTCCCAGGAATAAACCACATCTGCGGCAGTGACAGCCCGCTGATTATGGAATTTAGCATTCTCGCGTAAATGGAAAATGTAGACCATACCATCGTCGCTGACTTCCCAAGATTCGGCAATATCAGGCGTGAGATTCAGATGCGGGTCGAAGGAGACCAATCCGCTGAAGACCAGTTTGTTGCCTGAGCCGTATGTGGTGGCTGGGTCATAAGTACGCAGGTTGGTGGATTCTCCACCGCTGTAGACAATTGCCTGATCGAGGGGAACGTCAATTTGTAAGGCAGATGCTTTTTTGGCGCTGGTGGAAAGCACAAGAGAAAGTAACAGAGTAAGGATAAAAAGAGAACTCACGAAATGCTTTTTATTTTTGAAGAAGATACTCATTTTTTGCCTGCCTTTTGATTATTCGAGCGGACAATTAATCCCAAAGCCAATATGCCCAAGATGAGCAGGATCATCCCACAGAAGCAAATCAATGCGATGGTTAATGCTATTGGCGGACCCTTTGGCGTATTCTCTGAATCAACAAATGATGATGTGGGAACTGCAAATGGAATAGGAGTCATTGCCAAGGGCGCACCCGAAACGGGCACATAGGTGGGAACATAGGTTGGGGTGGGTTGTGCTGTCGCTTGTGCAGAAACAGCTCGAGGCGCGGCCCCGACCGATTCTCTCCAGGCGTCTTCCAATCCATCAGTGTCGAATTTATAAACTTCGAGCAGCGCATCGTCAATCGGTTTTGCATCGCGCAGAGCGCTGAGTAATTCTGTTAGTTTTTCCTGCCCGTATTGTTCAATTAGAAAACTGACAATGCTTTGTGATTGGCTGTAGGAAAGATTGGCTTTGTCGGGCAGTTCAGAAAAACCGCCGTTCAATGAGCGGACAGTAATCAAGGTGTCATTACGAATGGCATCATCCAACTGCGCTTGCATGTTGGTATCCAGTTTGCCTTCGCTGAACATGGCGAGACCTTCATTCAACCAGGTGGGGACAGTGCCGATGCAGGAGAATGTGAAATGCCCGATCAGAATATGGGTCAATTCATGGATGACGGTATTTTGATCCCATGTGGAATCTGAAGCCGATATGCCCATGATGAAAATATTATGTTCCGGGAAAGCCATGCCGCCCGTCCAGGAAGGTTCATAGAGAATGGCGTCTTTCATATCGTCATAGTTTGGATAGACATAAAGATCAACAGGCGCATCGGTAACAAGACCCGCCTGTTCCTTGTTGCGGCGCAGACCTTCAAGACCGGCATCCAGCATGGTTTGAGCAAAGGCCTTATCGTTTCCGTACCAATGCAGGCGCAAGTCACCGCTTGAGATGGTTTGCCAATCATGAACATCATCGAGCCATGTGGCGGTTTGTATTTCACTTGAAAATTGCGCGCCTGTTTCATCTGTATAAAGCCAGCGCCACCAGATGCTTGTACCCGGCGGAAGCGAGCCGCTCTGGCGCATATCCCACGTCCACTCGACTTGTGTGGTTTTTGCGGAAGCGAATTCAGGGAAGGCTTTGGCAACCACGTCACCGCAGGTCAGTTGTTCATTGCCATATTCCAAAGTTACAGAAGTGATATTTGAATTGGCCGTTAGCGTGGATGAGAATGTGGCTGTGTTTGGAAATTCAAACGCCACTTGATCATTCGTCACATCTGCGCGCGGCGCGGCAAATGCCGGCTGCGCGGGCAAAATGACGAGTACAAATAATAAAAAGAGTTTAATGGTTCCTGCTCGCATACAAGATCCTCCTTGGGAATTTCTGCCTACTATATCACCAAACGAAATTATCATATATAAATGGGACAAAATCGGGAGGTTTTAGTGACATATATCCACCCTGAAAACTAAGCGTTATTTAATCTCTGCATGTAAAATGAATATAGATTGTTATATTTTACACATCTTAGGTTTTTGAGGCGCTTCGTCTCAAAAATACATTTGGAGGAACCATGCAACGTACTAAATTCTTTCTTGGCGGCGTGCTCATTCTGGCGTCAGTAGTCTATCTCATTTTTTCATCCACCAAGGCCAGCGCTGAATATTTCATGACCGTTGATGAAGTAAAAGCTGAAGGCACTGCGATCGTTGGTAAAAGCTTGCGCCTCTCCGGCGCAGTACTTGGCGATACGATCCAATATGACCCTGAGACATTGACCCTTACTTTTGATGTGGCACATGTCTCCGGTGATAATTCCGAGATCGAAGCCCAGGGCGGTCTGGCGCTTGTGCTTTATCAAGCGGTAAATGACCCATCCCGCCAGCGAGTGACTGTCACTTATGTTGGTCCCAAGCCAGATCTTCTGCGCGGTGAAGCACAAGCCATTATGACAGGCAAGCTTGGTGAAGACGGCATCTTCTACGCCGATGAACTTTTGCTCAAATGCCCCACCAAATACGAGCAAGCCGTACCTGAACAGTCAGCATCGAAGTAGTTAGTTGGACAGTTAAATAGTTAGGTAGTTAGGAACAACTTAATACGCTACCCAAAAACTATAAAACTAAAAACTACCAAACAAAAAAACTAAATAAGGAATTCCTATGTTCGCAGAATTTGGATATGGCATTTTAGTGGTAACTTTTATCGTCGCCTTTTACAGCATCCTTGCGGCGGTCTACGGGGCGAAAAACAAATCTGCATCCCTGGTGGAAAGTGCGCGGCGCGCCATGCTGCTCACATTTCCGCTGATCTCCATCGCGGCTTTGTCATTGATCTATCTGTTGGTTAACAATCACTATGAAGTTGCCTTCGTTTACGAAGTAACCAGCCGTAGTATGCCCACCTACTTAAAGATCACCGCCTGGTGGGGCGGACAAGCAGGCTCACTTGTATTCTGGTCATTCCTGCTTTCGGGTTTCGCTTCAGCGGTCACTCTGCGCAAATGGGACCGCGATATCGAATTCCTGCCGTGGGTGATCGTGGTCTGTTCCATCACCTTAATGTTCTTCCTCGGTTTGGTGGTCTTTTACGAAAACCCATTCACACGCTACTGGCTGGTCGGCGGAAATGTTGAGCCGCACATGTTCGCACCTTCAAATGCGACTCTCTTCACCGCTGCTGACGGGCAGGGATTGAATCCGCTCTTGCGCCACCCGGGCATGGTCATTCATCCGCCCATGCTTTATCTTGGCTTCGTCTCTTACGTGATTCCCTACGCCTTCGCCATGGCAGCACTCATTACCGGCCGCACCGATGACCGCTGGATCCGCCTCACCCGCCGTTGGTCTTTGTGGGCCTGGCTCTTCCTCTCCTTCGGTCTCGTCCTCGGCGGACGTTGGGCCTATGACGTATTAGGTTGGGGCGGTTATTGGGGCTGGGACCCGGTTGAGATTGCGGCTTTTATGCCGTGGTTAACAGGCACAGCATTCCTACATTCTGTCATGATTCAGGAAAAACGCGGCCTGCTCAAACATTGGAACATGATCCTCGTCATCCTGACTTACTCCCTTGTCATCTTCGGCACGTTCCTCACACGCTCTGGCGTTCTTTCATCAGTCCACGCATTTGCCAATAGTCCAATCGGGCCGTTATTCATGGGATTTGTGAGTCTTTCATTGATTGTTTCCATCTCGCTGGTCATTTGGCGCTGGCCTGACCTGCAAAGTGAAACTGAGATGAAATCCATGCTTTCCCGTGAAGCATTGTTCCTTTTGAACAACCTGTTATTTATGAGCATTCTTGTCATATGTTTCTGGGGCGTGATCTTCCCGCTCATTTCAGAATTATTCACCGGCCAAAAAGTGACTGTCGGCCCGCCATTCTATGAACGCGCCACCGCTCCCCTATTCTCGGCGCTGCTCTTCCTTATGGCGGTTGCTCCGCTCTCTGCCTGGGGACATTCCACCTTCCAGACTCTCGGCCGCGCCATGTGGAAATCTGCAATCGCCGCCGCACTCGTGACCGTGGCCCTGTTTTTCAGCTACACACAAAATATCGGCGCCTTGATCGGATTCTTCCTAATCGCGCTAATCTTGTTCATCACCTTTCAGGAATTCTGGCGCGGCGCGCGTGCCCGTCAAAAAGTACAGGGTGAAAATTTCTTTATCGCTCTCTCACGCCTCATGGGACGTAACCGCCGGCGCTACGGTGGATACATCATCCACATTAGCATGGCGTTGATGGCAATTGGAATCCTCGGCATCGAGATATTCCAAAGTTCCACACAAGGTATGCTTGCTCAAGGCGAAGAGTTGGAAATCGCAGGCTACACTGTGAAGTATCGCGAACTGGCTTCATGGGATGATGCAGGCAAAGGCGTCAACTTTACCCGTGCCACACTCGATGTCTATGAAAACGGTGTCTTCCTAGGGGAACTCAACCCGCGCATTGACTATTACTTCGACTCACAGCAAAACATGACCATCCCCGGCAACCGCTCTACGCTCAGAGATGACCTGTATGTGCTGCTTGTAGACTGGCAGCCTGTATCCAATATGGGCGCAACATTCAAAATTTACGTCAACCCATTGGTCAACTGGCTATGGATTGGCAGCCTGCTCTTCCTTGCTGGTATCGTTTTTGCAGCCTGGCCAGATCACGACCCAGCGGAAGAACCAATCCGTGCGGCTCGGCAAGTGGGACAATCCAGCGCAGCAGATTAAATAAAAGGTCAAAAGTCGAAAGTCGAAGGTTCGTGACTTTCGACTTTTGACCTGCGACTCTTTGGAGCTACCATGAAAAAGTTTTTACTGACCCTTGCTTTTATATTTTTACTAAGTTTATTTACAGGTGTTGCCTTTGCTCAGGAAAGCACGCCCTCTGATGATGAAGTGAACGCTGTGGCAAGCCAACTTTATTGCCCGGTCTGCGAAAGTACTCCGCTGGATGTATGCCCAACCGAAGCCTGCCGCCAATGGCGCGACTTGATCCGCCAGCAATTGGCTGATGGCATGACAGAAGATCAGATCAAAAAATATTTCGTCGATAACTATGGCGCGCGTGTTTTAGCTGAACCTCCGAAACAGGGTTCGTACTGGCTCTTTTACCTCCTGCCGCCTGTCATTATTCTCGCAGGTGCGTTCATCCTCTTGCGCTCGATGAAAGCGTGGACAAAGCCTATTGTGGCCCAACCAGCTCACAGCGCGGCGCGCAGCGAGACGTCCACTACAGATGAGTATGTCTCACAGTTTGAAGAAGAATCAAAGAAAAGAAAATAAATAAAATCCTCTACCTTATATATTTTATTGTTCACCTGAGTGACTGCCATCCGCTGTCTGCGGTCAATCAATTGATAAAAGCACTGTTATTTTCTGGAAGTCTACGGTAGAGAAAAAAAATTCAACCTGACAGGTTTTTTTATACGGAGAATGTGATGAGTGAAACAACCAACCCCAAACGCGGCGTACCCATTTGGGTGCAGATTGCCATTTGGGTATTTATTGCCGCCCTGCTTGCCCTGGTAGGGATAACGCTTAACAAACGCCAGCAAGGAACTGTACAGCCCGGCGACAGCATCCCTGATTTCACATTGCCCTTGTTTAGCGGCTACGAATATAACGGTCAGAGCGAAGTAAAGCTCTCGGCTTTCGAAGGCAAACTGGTGGTACTTAATTTCTGGGCCTCCTGGTGCAAACCCTGTGAACAGGAAGCCGCTGAATTGGAAGAGGCCTGGCAATTCTACGAACCCGGCGGCGAGGTGGTGTTCCTCGGCGTAGACTATGTGGATACAGAACCGGAAGCACGCGCCTACTTGAAAAAATTCGGCATCACGTTTTACAACGGCCCCGATATGGGCACAAAAATCTCGCAGATATTTCGTGTACGCGGTGTACCTGAAACCTACTTCATTGATCAAAGCGGCATACTGTATTATGTAAAAGTCGGACCGTTTGTTTCTGTGGATGAGATCAAATCCATTATTAACCAAAAACTCCCTTAAGGCGGAAACATGGAACTAGGCTCAATCTTTCTTATATTGGCAGTCATCGTCATCATAGGCGTTTATTTATACGCGCCATTCACAACCCGTGCGCGTCGTGGCCGCTCAAGTGAATCACATCAAATTTCCGCGTTGAAAGCAGAACGCGACCGCGCGATCAACTCTTTGCAGGAACTTGATTTTGATTTCAATCTTGGAAAAATCCCTGCGGGAGAATATCCCGAACAGCGCGCTTCTCTTTTACAAAAAGGCGCGGATATTTTACGCAAACTCGACGAACTTGCTCCTGTATCTTCTTCAGCGCTCAATGCAGAAGCGCGTATTGAAAAAGCCACAGCCGCAGGCCGCGCAGATTCAGCGTTAACCTCCAATGCAGATATTGATAGTGATGATGATATTGAATCAATGATCTCAGCCCGCCGCAAACAACATAAGAACAAATCTGCCGGCTTTTGCCCAAAATGCGGCAAGCCCGTCCTGGTGACAGATAAATTCTGCCCAGCCTGTGGAAAATCTTTGCAATAACATTTAAACGTTTAAACGTGCAAAACGTTTGAACGTTGATCGAGGAATTTATGAAATTACGTCACACTTTACTGATCGCCATCATCGCCGTTCTTCTCACCGCTTGTAACTTCACCCTCGCAGAAGATGTCACCCCTCCGCCTGGATACGTAGCTCCTACCCCCATGCCCACGCTGGGCCCGTTGTATCCTGCCAGTGCGCCAGACCCTGCCAACGGCGCAATTATTTTTGCTGAAAAATGCGCGCCCTGTCACGGCGCCACAGGGTTGGGTGATGGTGAACAAGGCAAACAATTGCCCGTGGCGGTTATCCCCATTGGCTTGCCCGAAACCGCGCGCAAAGCGCTGCCCTCTGCCTGGTACACACAAGTGACACAAGGCAACCTGGATCGTTTTATGCCGCCCTTTGCAAGCTTAAACGATCAACAGCGCTGGGATGTAGTTTCCTACGCGCTCACTCTGCACACTACGCCCGAACAAATTGAAATGGGCAAATCACTTTTTGAAACAACCTGCGCCGATTGTGCTAATGCGTTCAGCGATCTAAAAACAATGGCCGCGCTTTCTGAAAACGATTTGATTCAGATCATCAAGGAAGGCAAAGACAGTTTCCCTGCATTCGGAAAAGATTTTTCAGATGACGAAGCCCTGGCCGTCGCAATGTATGTGCGGACGTTGAGCTTCGCCACGCTTCTTCCCACACCGACAGCTGTTCCAGCCAGCGAGACTCCCGTCAGCGCTGAGGCAGGGACTCCATCCGCTGAGACAACGCCTGTGGATGGCACACAAGTTGCAGCTACGTCTGAAGCGGTTGTCGTCGCTGGAATGGGCAATGTGCGCGGCTTGCTTGAAAATAAAACAGGCGCAGACCTTCCGTCTGATCTCAAAGTCAAAATGACCGCCTTTGAACATGGCGCCGATGCAACCGCAGGCCCGCAAGAAGTTGCATCCTACGAAACAACCATCAACGCCGATGGAACCTATCTTTTTGAAAATGTTGAAATTCCCGAAGCCCGAATCTACATCACCGCAGTCGAAGTGAATGGGCTTTCGTATCAATCAGAATTTGCGATCGTGGAAGCAGGCGCGACAGAATTAACGGTGGCGCCCATCGTTATCTTTGCCACCACAGATGATGTCACAGGTTTAACAGTCACCTCGCTGCAAATGTTCTTTGATTTTGCAGGTGAAGATTCGGCACAAATATTCTCGGTATATTCCATCACCAACACCAGCGATAAAACGGTGGTTGTAAACATGGGCGCCGATAAAAAAGTTCCTTTCATTACCTTCCCCGAAGGCGCAGAAGGACAGGGCTACGAAGCTGCTCAAGACAGCGCAATATTCGTACCCACGGCGGATGGTTTTGCCATGCCGCCCAGCGAAACGCCATACGGCCTGATTGCGTTTGCCTCCATTCCAAAAACAGATGAGATCGCCATTTCGCAATCCACACTTCTGCCGATTGGTGAATTAATGATATTCCTGCCCGAAGGGATGGACGCCAAAGGAACAAACCTCACAGATGGCGGTGTGCAACCCATACAAAACGCAAACTTCCATGTGTATACAGGCGGCGCGATAGCCAAAGGTGACATGGTCGAATTCGCACTTTCAGGTGAGTTAAAAGATTCAACCGCGGTTAATCCTGATGTCACACAGAACAAAACATTGCTGATCGGCATCGGCGCTTTGGGGTTGGCGCTCATCCTCGCAGGCGCATGGATGTTCATGCGCGACCGCCGTAATGGCAAAGGTCAGCAAGAAGAAGGGGACGAAGAAAGTAACGATGAGTTTGAAGACTCTGAATCCATCATGGATGCCATCATTGCGCTCGATGATCTGCACCGCGCAGGCAAACTCTCTGATGAAGCCTATCAACAACGACGGGCTGAATTGAAGAATGCATTAAAGAGAAAAGGATAAGTAGTAATGGGTACATTAACAATTACTACGATATGAACCTCCAATGATTGAAGTAAAAAAACTTGTCAAACGATTTGGACTCAAGACCATCCTGCGCGGACTGGATTTTTCTGTTGCGCCGGGCGAGTTCGTGGCCTTACTCGGCCCGAACGGCGCGGGCAAAACAACTTTTCTACGCATCCTGGCCACACTCTCACGCCCGTCCTTGGGCGCTGTGAGTGTGGCCGGGCATAGCCTTCCAGCGCAATCGGCTCAAGTCCGCGCCAAATTGGGAGTGGTCTCTCACCTGCCTTTGTTATACCCAGACCTGACCGCCGAAGAGAATCTCCTTTTTTACGGACGCATGTATGGCATTGCAGATTTGGAAGCACGCATCAGCGAAGTGTTGGAAATGGTTGACCTGAAAAATCGTCGCAAGGATCTCGTGCGCACCTTTTCACGCGGAATGCAGCAACGCCTGGCGATTGGCCGCGCCGTAATCCATGATCCCGAAGTGATGTTATTCGACGAGCCCTATACAGGGTTGGATCAGGATGCCTCTGAAATGTTGGATGAGGTTCTTCGTTCGGTCGCCGCGAAAGGCCGCACGGTTGTCATGACCTCGCATGATCTCGCGCGCGCCGAAAACCTCGCCACCCGTTTTGACATTCTCTCACGCGGCGTGATCGCGGCTTCTGTCTCGAAAAAAGAATTGGCAAAAACCAACCTGCTCACATTTTACAAACAAACGCTTGAAGCATAGCCATGAAGAAAACCTCCCCTTCCCTCCTCAAAGCAACTCTCGCCATTGTGCAAAAAGACCTGGCCGCCGAGTTCCGCTCTTTTGAACTCATTTCAGCCATGCTGGTCTTCTCGTTATTGGTCATCATCATTTTCAACTTCGCGTTGGAATTGGATATCAAAACACGTCAATCGGTCACTGCCGGAGTCTTATGGACGACTTTTGCCTTCGCAGGTACGCTCGGCCTTAATCGCTCCATGGCTGTTGAAAAAGATCGCGGTTGTATGGATGGTCTCCTGCTGGCCCCGGTGGATCGCTCTGCCATTTATTTTGGGAAAGCAATCAGCAACCTGGCCTTCATGCTCATCGTCGAAGCCGTCATCCTGCCTGTTTACAGCATGTTATACAACGTGAATTTATTTCGGCTGGACCTGCTCGGTGTGATTCTGCTCGGCTCGATTGGCTATAGTGCGGTCGGCACACTACTCTCAACCATGTCGGCCCAGACGCGCACCCGCGAAATACTACTCCCCATTCTTTTATTCCCAGTTGCGATCCCTGTTCTACTGGCGGCTGTCAAAGCCAGTAATGGCTTGCTGGCTGGCGCAGAGTTTTCAGAGATTCTCACGCCGCTGAATATTCTGATTGTGTATGATGTGATCTTCATTGCTGTGGCGTTCATGGTCTTTGATTTTGTCGTGGAAGAATAAAAATACTGCAAAATCTACATCACCAAAAGGTCGCCACTCAGCATTTTTTATAGCAATTCAAGTTTAATGAAGAACCAAATCTTATAAAGGAGTTCGTCCAATGCAACCCAAGCCCATCGCCCTCAAAATTCTGGATGTCGTTTCAATCATTTCCATCGCTGCCGCCACCTATCTTGCGCTTTTCTTTGCCCCCACCGAAGCCGTTATGGGACAAGTGCAACGCGTTTTCTATTTCCATATTGGAACAGCCTGGGTCGCCATGCTGGGATTCATCCTTGCGGCAGTCGCGGGCATCGCCTACCTTGTCACTAAAAACATGCTCTGGGATCGCTTCGAAGTTGCCGCTGTAGAAGTGAGCGCCATGTTCTTCTTCATCACCATCGCGCTGGGTTCCATCTGGGCTCGCCCCGCCTGGAACACCTGGTGGACGTGGGATCCCCGCCTGACCACCGCCGCGGTCACAGAACTGATCTATATCGCCTACTTCATGCTGCGCCAGGGAATTGAAGACCCCGAAAAACGCGCGCGCTTCGGTGCGGTCTACTCCTTACTGGGCGGCTTAAGCGCCCCGATCACATTCATGGTCATTCGTCTCTTCCGCACGATTCACCCTGTAGTGATTGGCAGTCAAAGCGCAGCGGCACAAGGCGGCTTCAGCATGACCACCAATATGCGCACCACTTTCTTCTTCGCCCTCTTTGCCTTCACGGTACTCTTCATTGATTTGATATGGCACCGCATCCGTCTCGGCGGCCTGGAAGAAAAAGTTGAACAGCTAAAACTCGAAGCTTCAATCTAAACCAATCAAAAAATGGAGAATACAATGTTCCTCGAAACCATCCCCGATACCTCTGGCTATATGATCGCAGGCTTTGGCGTATGCTTCGCCGTAATGGGCATTTACATACTCAGCATGTATTTACGCGGCGCCAACCTAAAACGCGACGCAGAAATGCTCGAATCCTTACAGGTCGAAAACAAAAAAACGAAGTCCAAGACCGATACCGCAAAAAAGAAATAGACAAAACAAGAGAGAGTCCGCTATAATGGATGCGGACTCTCTTTAATACTATGTCGCGCCGCTGGCTGCTCGGACTCCTTTCCATATTTATCGCCATCTCTGGCACAGCGTTCACACGTAACTTTCAGCCTGCTTCTGATACCAATCCCCCACCTGGCCCGGACCGTATCACGGTTATCACTGTAGAATACACAGCCTACGAATGGTATCTGGCCACCTGGAAGGGACAACACGTAGTCTGTTCAGTCATTATCGACCACGAAGATGTACCACTGCCGGGGGAAATATACAGAGATTGTGGTGAAACAATCTACAAAAAATGGATCACACAAAAACCCTGTGTTCTTCAAAATCAAAATGCCTGTGACGGCTACTATACAGTTTTTGTAGACAGCCAACCCAAGAAAAAAGAAATACCCGCACAGCTCGCACCTGCCAGCGCATGGATATCCCTTGAAGGCTGCGAGCCTGTATTCAGCACATCAACCAATATATGTGAAGCCACGCCCGCAATCGTCATCAGCGGGCTTGAGCCGTTGCCTAACGAATCGATCACTCGTATCGAAGGCACATACGATGGCAGAGCCTTTAACTGTGACAAAACCGACGTATGTAAAATTGACATTAATCAAACCAAAGAAGAAGGCGTTACCGTGGAATTCTGGTCGTATTCCAGTTACGGTGATAGCAGCATCATCTATAGCGCGCAAGTTCGCGTACAAAAAGTTGACGAGGGCGACCCCGATCAATTGTATTGGTATGTAGATGTACTCTCTTCACAATGGCAGGGGCAAAGCGTCGCAACCTGCGCTGATTCCTGGAATGTATTCCCACCTGTGGGCGGCCCTCCGGAATGGCTAACCACACCCACCCTCAGCGAAGAACTAAGCAGCGACATTCCCTATACCTATCTGGCCGCCAACTTAATTTTACAAGGTGAAGTGGATGCCAGCGCCTGCACCGATGGCGGTCTGGTCTCGGGCGGCAGCGTCAACCAATGCGGGCTGGAGGCAGCACGCCCGGCCGTTAAGGAATGGCAAAATCAATTTGACGCGTTGATCTTAACGACAGCACAGGAAACTGGCGTGCCCGCGCGTTTGTTGAAAAATCTATTCGCGCGAGAAAGTCAATTTTGGCCGGGCATTTATCAGGCCAGAGGAGACGTGGGCTTAGGTCAACTGACAGACAACGGCGCAGACACCACCCTCTTCTGGAACGCATCCTTCTATGAACAATTTTGTCCACTGGTGTTGGAAGAAGGCGTGTGCGGCGATGGATACATGCACCTTGATGAAGAACAACAAATCTTATTACGTCACGCGCTTGTTGGAAGTGTAAATGCAACCTGTGAAGATTGTCCGCTTGGGTTGGATCTCACGCAGGCTGATTTTTCAGTCGGCGTCTTTGCTCACACCATGATCGCCAATTGCGAACAGGCAGGGCAGGTCGTCGAAAATTATGCGAGAAAAAGTCCGGGTGCGGCAGCCTCATTTGAAGACTTATGGAAATTCACCCTCGTCAACTACAACGCGGGCGGAGGCTGTCTTGCGCAGGCATTGACTCCTGCCATTGCACAAGACCTCGAACTCACCTGGGATAATGTCTCGCCTTTTCTTACAGGTGCCTGTTCTGGCGCAGTGGATTACGTAAACGATATAAGTAAATAAGCCATTTTTTTGGACGATCCACTTTCCTACAGGGATTTACTTTCCTGTGGGAATTTTTTTATTAACTCACCTTACGCAGTAGGGCAATCGTATTAGAAAACATAATTTTTCCAAGGTCAGGAAAAGCTTAACGTAAATTTCGCAAATAAACCCTTTAAAATTTACAAAATTTGCTCATCAGCAGGACGGGCGTTCCAAAATTCACGCTAATCATCCTGAATAAATTCGCGAAGATTAGCGGATAGGAAACCAAAATGCGATTGCCCTGCCTTACGCAGTTTTTCTTGAAAAGCCTGTTTTTTGATTTGCGGATGGTAGTTTTACAATCCTGAAAGGATGACATTAAACCCTGGATGATCAGGACACCCCTTCGGGGTTTTATAAATTTTTGCGAATCTAGAATCATTTCATGTTTCGGCAGGCTCAACACATCGCCTTCGAAGTTGCATCTGCGTAGGGTGAGTTATTACGGGAGGAATACTTCGTTTAAGTAATCAGTCTCCATAAGCAAGTCTAATAAGTGAATATTATATAAATCACTTGTTTGCATAAGGCGAATCAATAATAATTATGAAAAATAACACAACTTGTGAGGCAAAGTGAAACTAAAACCTATTGGCTTATTAATTGCAGGTGCCTGTTTGATCGCAGCATGTGCGACTATAAAAGTTGAATCTTCTACAGGGACGGAACAGCCTCTCGCAACAGAAGCAGTTCTCGCGTCGACGCCTGAAGCGGATAAATGTCTGGCTTGTCATACCGATAAGCAGCGTCTCATTGATACGGCTAAACCCGTTGAGATCGCGGAAGCAGAATCCAAAGGTGTTGGCTGAGGGGGCGATGTGGCTCCGTTGGAGCCATGGGAAAAAGTTTTGGTGGATGCAGGGAAGTTCCTGCCAACCGATCATGGACAAATCGCATGTATGGAATGCCACGGCGGTGTGCAGGCTTCTGAAAAGGAAGCTGCCCATGTAGGGTTGATCGTCAGCCCGAGTTCGGAACCTGAAAAATATTGCGGTGGTGAATGTCACAGTGAACAAGTGGCCACATATCCATTTGCGCTTCACTCCACACAGCAAGGATATTGGACTGCGCTTGAAGCGCGCGGGGGGAGTCACCCTGCGTTGAACGAGATGTTCGGGAATCATTGCGCCACCTGTCATACGACATGCGGTGAGTGCCATGTAAGTCAGCCGAAGAATGTGGGCGGCGGCCTCTTTACCGGCCATGTCTTTGAAACAACTCCACCTATGACGCGTTCCTGCACGGCTTGCCATGGCAGCCGCGTGGGCAATGAATTCCTTGGCAAGAACGAGGGGATTCCGGGTGATGTGCATTTCCGTGAGGCGCGTATGAACTGCGTGAAATGTCATGAGGGTGAAGATATGCATGGCACAGCAACGGATGCCATGACTGCTGAAGTGAATCGTTTTGCCGGGACGGAATCTCCGAAGTGTGTGGACTGCCACGAAGAGGCCGCACCAAACGGAGATGACAACCCAATGCATCAGGTACATGGCGATACGCTTTCGTGTCAGGTTTGTCACTCGGTGACGTATACCAGTTGCGATGGATGTCATGTGGCGGTGAGTGAGACCAGCGGGAATCCATTCTTTGAGACCGATGCAACATATCAAACTTTCCTGATCGGACGTAATCCCATTCAATCTGAAGAACGTCCTTACGCCTTTGTGCCAGTGCGCCACACACCGGTCACAACGGATGCCTATGAATATTATGGTGAAAACCTGCTGCCGAATTTCAACGCAGTGCCCACCTGGGTCTATTCCACGCCACACAATATTCAAAAAAATACGGCACAGAATATTTCCTGCGAAACATGTCACAACGGTGATGCGAGCATCTTCCTCACCGCAGATAAAGTGAAGCCGGAAGAAATGGAAGCCAATCTCTCTGTGATCGTCGAGTCCCTGCCGCCGATGCTGACACTGGAACAGACGCTCAACGCGCCGGGCACGCCTGCGAGTCATTTGGAGCATATCTCAAATTCATGCACAGCCTGTCACACGGAAGGTATTCGCAATGCGCCTATCAGCCCCGAAGACCACATGGCTTATAAGGACAGAAATTGCTCTGGTTGCCACAAGTTGCAAAAGTAACTTGATAAAGAAAAAATATTAAGGAGAAGCACCATGTCTAAAAAAATGCAAGTATGGTTCGGATTGCTCATAGTTTTCAGTATGATCCTGAGTGCCTGCGCCCCCGTCGCAACACCTGCCGCGGAAGCAACTGAAGTTGCCGCTGTAGTCACTGAAGCCCCAATTGTAGAAGTCGGCCCGGATGCACAAGCGCTGTTTACCGCCCTCATAGCAGACCTGCCCGCTGATAAAGGATACGGTTCTGTCAAAGCCTCCGCGCTCAGCGAAGAAATGGTTGACAAAGCCCCCTTCATTCTTGATGTACGCGAAACCGCTGAAGTGGAAGAGGGCGGCTTCATCGAAGGCTCAATCAATATTCCGGTACGCGAAGTACTCGCCAATCTTGATAAACTTCCCGGCCTTGATGAACCCATCGTAGTCACCTGCGCCTCCGGCCATCGCGGCGGCATGACCATGGCTGCCCTCAAAATGCTGGGCTATACCAATGTCCGCAATCTCAATGGCGGCCTAAATGCGTGGAAGAAAGCCGAACTCCCTGTGGTCACCGGCTCCATGCCCGCAGCCCCAACAACCATCAGCACAGCCATCATTGAAGATCAGGCTTTGTATGACATGCTTAACGGTTTCCTCTCGACCTTGCCCGAAGGATTCTACGCTGTAAAATCTGACAAGCTCGCCGAAGAACTGGCAGGCAGCACTCTGCCGACCATCATTGATGTGCGCAGTCAGGCCGAATGGAACAAAGACGGCTACATCGAAGGCTCGATCAACGTCCCGTTCAGCGACCTATTCACCAATCTGGATCAGATCCCCGCTGACAAAGATGCCCGCATCGTAGTGCTATGCGCCTCCGGTCATCGCGGCGGAATCACCATGATGGCACTGCGCCTGATGGGCTATACAAATGTCATCAATCTTAATGGCGGTCTGAACGGTTGGAAAGCCGCCAGTATGCCTGTGGTTGGTTATGTAGATTGGGCAACCGTTTGGAGTGAATACCTCACCAACATGCCCGAAGGCTACTACACCATCAAAGCACCAGACCTTAACATCGCCCTCACTGAAAACGCCCCCTTCCTGCTTGATGTGCGCGAAGCGGCTGAAATTGAAAAAGACGGCTACATCGCCGGCGCAGTCAACATCCCAGTGCGCGAAGTTCTCGCCAACCTCGACAAACTCCCCGCGCAGGATCAGCCCATCGTCATCTACTGCGCATCCGGCGCTCGCGGCGCCCTCACAATGGCATCTCTGCAATTCCTCGGCTACACAGATGTAAAAAACCTTGCAGGCGGACTTGCTGGATGGAAGAAAGCCGAACTCGCAGTTGAGACTGGCGCGCCTGCCGCACCGGTAGCTGGTACTGCACCCGAAGTAGACGCCACCCGTTTAGCGAATCTCACCACCTTCTTCACCGACATGCCCGAAGGTTTCTACACCGTAAAATCTGCCGACTTAAACGTGGAATTGACCAGCACCCCCGCCCCATTCATCTTTGACGTGCGCACCGCAGACGAATTCGGAGCTGGCTACATCGAAGGCGCGATCAACATCGCCATCAACGATGTCCCCGCTAACCTTGCCAGCCTGCCCGCCGACAAAGCCACACCGATTGTAGCGCTGTGTCAAGCTGGTCATCGTGGCGCTTTGGTCATGATGTACCTGCGCATGACCGGCTATACCAATGTCCGCAATCTTGCGGGCGGCATGAATGCCTGGGCAGCCGCTGAATTACCCGTAGTGAAATAACATACCTCTTATACCCAAACAGCCTGCGGGGAAACTCGCAGGCTGTTTTTTCTGGGGGATTCACCCCATCAACGCACACACAACTATTGACAATTCTCACTGGCAACAACCATGACAAACACTTATCCTTGTAACAAACAAATATCAGAGTTACTTATCAGGGAGAAGAAAATGGTTGAGTTATCCACCTTGCGTGTGTTCCTTGTCGCCGCAGAAGAGAAAAATTTTAGTCAGGCGGCGCGCCGATTGAATATGTCACAATCGGCTGTCAGTCAAAATATTCAGTCGATGGAACGGGTATATAACGTGGAACTGTTTCAAAGGCATGGCCGCTCAGTAATTCTGAGCGAAATCGGAGAAGCCCTGCTTCCCATGGCGCGTGATGTGCTGCGCGCAGCCCGTCTAATGGAAGATAGTATACGGGATGTGAAAAATGAGATCGGTGGAGAATTACTGATCGGCTGTTCCACATCTGCCGGAAAATACCTCATGCCAGCGCTGCTCTCCATGTTCCAGTTGGAATATCCCGCTGTTCATCCACGAGTAAAAGTAATGGGGCGGGAAGGCGTTTATGACCGCCTGTACAATCAAGTAATTCCTTTTGGCGTTTCAAGCAAACACTTCGATCACCGCGACCTGGAATGCACACCTCTTTTTGAAGACCAAATCTTTTTAATCGTTCCCATTAATCACCCCTGGGCTGCATACGGCCACGCCCTGCCCGATGACCTGCTCGACCAAAAGATCATCATGCGCGAGGAGCTTTCGGGCACATGCGAAACCGTGATGCAAGGACTCAAATCCTACGGGATCACACCTGATATGCTCAATGTGACCATGGAACTCGGCAACCCGGAAGCGATTGAAATGGCCGTCGAACGCGGTGTGGGAATTGCCTTCGTCTCCGAAATGGTTGCAGCGCGCGGACTGGCATTTGGCCGCATTAAAAAAGTTGAATTACAGGGACTGAACTTACAACGCACCGTACACATGGCGCGTCACATTCATTATCCATTTACGCGTGCCCAAAACCGATTTTGGGACTTCGCAAAAGCCCAACACGACAAACTAAACACAGAGATTTGGGATAGCCTGGTGAATTTTTCTACAATCTCTTGAGTTGTGCTACACTAAGCACACGATGTCATTGTCAATATTCTTCATCCCCTCGAAGATAGCAATGACATATTGATTCCAGGAGGCCCCATGCTTTCACCCATTGAAAAAATCCTCTTTGTCGTTGCAACGCTTGTCTCTCTTTATTTTACCTATCGCGGCGTTGCAAGGATCATGCAGCATATCAACAGCGGACAGGGAAAAATTGATTGGTCATTGGCTTTTAAGCGGATTGGCGATCTCATCGTGAAAGTGGGATTGTTCCAACCCGTTTTTCGTTTTAGATTAGTACCCAGTATTTTGCATGGACTCATCGGCTGGGGATTTCTCTCGTTCCTGTTGATTAACCTCGCAGATCTGATCTACGCCTTTACAGGATTCAAATTACTGGAGCAGACTGGCCTGTTTGGAGATGCATATAGATTACTTGCAGACATTGCAAATGTGGCGATTATCGTTGGCATTCTGGCAATGGCCATTCGCCGCTTCGTTCTGCAGCCCGCGACTCTCTCCACACGCGAGACGACTCTTCTACATCCCAAAGCGCGTTTCGGCATTTTGCGTGACTCAGCGATTGTTGCGAGTTTTATTTTTATCCATAACCTAATGCGCTTTTTAGGAGAATCTTTCAGCGTGGCGTTGGCGGGTGAAGCTGACAGATGGCAACCTACCATTTCGTCAGTGGCAGGCTTATGGTCAGGTGTGGATGCGCGAATCTTAGTCACAGGGGAACATATTGCGTTCTGGCTGTCGATTGGCGCAGTGGTCGCATTCCTTCCTTATTTCCCATATTCAAAACATATTCATCTTTTCTTCGCGCCGTTGAATTTCGCGTTGAAGCCCGAACGAAAATCAATTGGCGAATTAAGCTATATCAATCTCGATGATCAAAGCATTGAGCAGTTTGGCGCGGCAAAAATGAAAGACCTTGGCTGGGAGCAGATCATGGACAGTTACGCCTGTATCATGTGCTTCCGCTGTCAGGAAGTTTGCCCGGCCTATAACACGGGCAAACTACTTTCGCCCGCCGCGCTGGAAATTAACAAACGCTATCACCTGAATGATGGCGGCTTGACGGATGTGCCGATGTTAAATTTAATTTCAGAAGAAGCAGTCTGGGCTTGCACAAGCTGCGGCGCGTGTGTGGATATTTGCCCCGTGGGCAATGAACCGATGCGCGATATTTTGGACATCCGCAGAAATCTTTCGATGATGGAAAGTACGTTCCCGAAACAATTGGAAACCGCATTCAAAGGCATGGAACGCAATCAAAACCCGTGGAATGTTTCGCAGGCCGACAGAATGAAATGGGCGGAAGGCATGTCTGTGCCAACCATCGAACAAAACGCCGAACCTGAAATTTTATGGTGGGTTGGCTGTGCGCCTGCAACAGACCCGCGCGCACAAAAAACCGCGCAAGCCTTTGCAAAAATTTTGAACGCGGCGGGAGTCAATTATGCCGTGCTGGGAAAGAACGAATCCTGCACAGGTGACTCTGCGCGGCGTGCAGGCCGTGAAGATATTTTCTTTGGTCTCGCTTCGCAGAATGTGGAAATATTAAATGAGGTTGCGCCAAAGAGAATTGTGACGACCTGCCCGCATTGTTTACACACCATAAAAAATGAATACCCTGCCTTTGGCGGAAATTATCAGGTGATTCATCACACTCAATTAATTAATGAGTTGGTGGGCGCGGGTAAGATTTCAATGAATTTGGACGGCGATAATATGAAAGTCACTTTCCATGACCCCTGTTATTTGGGACGACACAATAAGATCACCGATGCGCCGCGCGATGACTTAAAATCCGCTGGCATTGAGGTGGTGGAAATGCCACGCAATTCAGCCAAATCTTTCTGTTGCGGCGCGGGCGGTGCGCAGATGTGGAAGGAAGAAGAGAATGGCACAGCGCGTGTAAACGAAACTCGCTTCGCCGAAGCAAAAGCAACTGGCACGGATACGGTTGCAGTGGGCTGCCCATTCTGCATGACCATGATGAGCGACGCATCCAAAGCAGATGGCGGAAATATTCAAGTGAAAGATGTGGCCGAGATCGTGGCGGAGAGAATGAAGATTCAGTGAGTAGTGAGCAGTAATCAGTGGGCGGACAGAAATGTCCGCCTTTTCTTTCGTCTTTCCACATTCATCATTCTGCATTCATCATTCATCCTTCCACCTTCATCCTTTGTTATAATCCTCCCATCAACCATAGGAGAGAGAGTACATGCCCAAAAAGAAGGGTACTATTGCACTTCCCCTCGATAAAGAAGAAATCATAAAAGATTATCACTTTGCCTACCAAAGCAGACAGACCTCTCTCATTGGACGAAGAGAAGTCTTAAGCGGCAAGGCAAAATTTGGCATATTTGGGGACGGCAAGGAAATCGTTCAACTCGCCATCGCCCGCGCTTTTCAAAAAGGTGACTGGCGCTCTGGATATTACCGCGATCAAACCTGGATGTTCATGCTTGGCGTGATGAGCATCCAGGAATTTTTTGCCCAGTTATATTCACACGCTGATGTAACCTATGACCCCGCCAGCGCGGGGCGGCAAATGAACGCGCACTTTGCCTCGCGCAATTTATATCCCAACGGCACATGGCGCGCGCAAACAAAAATGTACAACGTGGCAAGTGACATCTCCCCCACAGCCGCGCAAATGCCGCGCGCGGTGGGACTTGCGTACGCGTCGGTTATGTATCGCAAATTAAAAGAACTGCATGAGTTCACAGACTTCTCAAACAACGGGAATGAAATTACCTTCGCCACCATTGGCAACGCATCTACATCGGAAGGCTTGTTCTGGGAATCGGTCAACGCCATCGGCGTGCTCAAAGCGCCCGCCATTATCACCATCTATGATGACGGCTACGGCATCTCTGTCCCCAATCAATTTCAAATGGTCAAGGAAAATATCGGAACCCTGCTCAAAGGTTTTGAGCGCGATTCCAGTGCGCCGCCCGAAAAAATACAAAACGGATACGATCATTACACAGTTCATGCGTGGGATTATCCCGCGCTTATTGAAACCTATCTCAGCGCCGCCGAGATCGCGCGCGAGTATCACATCCCCGCGCTGATCCATGTCATTGATGTGACTCAGCCGCAAGGTCATTCCACTTCGGGCAGTCACGAACGATATAAGACTCCCGAGCGGCTCAAATGGGAAGAAGAATTTGACGGCCTCAAAAAAATGCGCAAGTGGATGATAGACCAGCGCATCATTTCCTCGTCTGAGCTTGATACCGTTGAAAAAGCAGACTACAACACTGTGGAAGGATTCCGCAAAACCGCATGGGATAACTTCCTTGCTCCGATTCTCGAAGAACGCAATCAAGTACTCGATATGCTCGATGAGATCGCCAGCACGTCGAACCATGTTGCAGAGTTGAGAATACTCAGAGATCGGCTGTCAGTTCTCCCGTCGGTGGCGAGGCGTGATATTCACGGCGCAGTGCATGAAGCGTTGAGAATGCTGCGCGATGAGGCACATCCCACAAAGGGCATCCTCATCCAATGGAAAGCCGAAGACGAGAAAATTAATCTGGAACGCTACAGTTCACATTTGTATTCTGGTACAGCGTTGAAAGTGCCAGAGGTCAAGCCAGTGTATTCAAAGTCCGCGCCAATCATGTTTGGGTTTGAGATCATGAACGCCGCATTTGATTCCGCGCTGGCACGTGAGCCGCGCTTGATCGCTTTCGGTGAAGATGTTGGAAAACTTGGGGACGTGAATCAAGGCTTCAAAGGAATGCAGGAAAAATACGGTGAATATCGTGTGACCGATACAGGCATTCGTGAAGCAACGATTTTGGGTCAGGCAATTGGCATGGCCATGCGCGGACTGCGCCCGATTGCAGAGATTCAATATCTTGATTATGTTTTATACGCGCTGCAAATCATGTCTGATGACCTTGCTACATTACACTGGCGCACCGCAGGCGGACAAAAAGCGCCCGTCATCGTGCGCACCCGTGGACACAGACTCGAAGGCATTTGGCATTCTGGCTCACCGATGTCTGGCATTCTTAATCTTGTGCGCGGCATGGTTGTTTTGGTTCCGCGCGATATGACCCGCGCCGCAGGTTTTTATAATACGCTATTGAAAGCCGACGAACCCGCCATTGTCGTGGAAGTGTTGAACGGCTATCGCGTCAAAGAACGCCTGCCCGATAACATTGGCGAAATGACATTGCCTTTGGGCGTGCCCGAAATTATCCGTGAAGGCAAAGATGTGACCATCGTCACCTATGGCGCAAGCTGCCGTGTCGTTTTGGATGCCGCCGATAAGTTAAGCAAAGTTGGCATTGAAATCGAAGTGATCGATGTGCAGTCATTGATGCCTTTCGATATTCACAGCATGATCGTTGAGTCACTCAAGAAAACAAACCGCGTATTATTTATCGATGAAGATGTACCAGGCGGAACAACCGCCTACATGATGCAGGAAGTCATCGAGAAACAAGGCGGCTACTTCCATTTAGACTCTCCCGCGAAAACTTTATCTGCCAAAGCACATCGCCCTGCATATGGAAGTGATGGAGATTATTGGAGTAAGCCCAATGCTGAAACGATCTTCGATGCGGTGTATGAAATGGTGCGTGAGGTTGATCCTGGAGCGTTTCCAAAGATTTATTAACCCAGAGGCGCAGAGTTCGCAGAGAAAAGCGAGAGGAGAGTTCTATGAATGGGAAAAATATCTTAATTATTCAAGGTGTAAATCAAACGACAGAAGCGATCATTGGAGCGGCTATTGAAGTACATAAGTATTTGGGACCCGGTCTCCTCGAATCTGCTTATGAAGAATGTCTCTGTCATGAACTTAACTTGCGAAACATTCCATTTCAAAGACAAGTTCCACTATCCGTAGTTTATAAAGGTGTAAAACTGGATTGTGGCTATAGAATTGATTTGCTTATAAAAGATAAGTTGTTGTTGAATTAAAAGCTGTTGAAGGTATTTTGCCAATCCATGAAGCGCAGGCACTAACTTACATGCGTCTCCGCTCGGCGGTTGGAAAGTGGGTCTGATTATTAATTTCAATGTCCCAATTGTTGTAAAGGGCATAAAGCGTCTTGTTTTGGGACTCAAAGAATAAAAAACTCTGCGCTCTCCGCGTCTCTGCGGTGAAAATTTTAGAGGAGATAAACTATGGCAACAAAAGTACTCGTCCCAAGGCTCGGCGAAGGCGTTGACGAAGTAACCGTCACAAAATGGCTCAAACAAGTCGGTGACTCTATCAAGGAGTTGGAGCCGTTGCTTGAAGTTAACACGGATAAAGTGGATACTGAAATCCCTGCGCCTGTTTCGGGGGTAATTCTCAAAATTGAAATACAGGAAGGCACCGCTGCGAAAGTTGGGGAACTGCTGGCGATTATTGGGGCGGCGGGAGAGATTGTTGAAATTTCAAATACGTCGAAGGTCGAAAGCGATGTCCAGAGCGAGTCGAAGGGTCAAAAGTCAGAGTCGCAGCCATCACCGACCTTAGACCTTAGACCTTTGACCCATACAGACCTCGGCTTCATCTCCCCCATCGTTGCAAAGATCGCCGCGGAACATGGCGTGAATTTATCGCAAGTAACAGGTACTGGCCTGAATGGACGGATCACGAAGAACGACGTGGTCAGTTATGTCGAAGGTCAAAGGTCAAAAGTCGAAACCCGCTCCCTGACACCTGTCAACCTGACACCTGGCACTTCATCACCTGATACCTTAATCAAACACACTTCCATGCGCAAATCAATTGCGGAGCATATGGTCATGTCCAAGCGGACTTCTCCGCACGTGTTGACTGTCATGGAAGCGGACCTGTCTCGTGTGACAAAACATCGCGCTGCAAACAAGTCTGCGTTTGAAAAAGACGGCGTCAAGTTAACCTTCACCGCTTACTTTATGACCGCCATTGTGGCGGGATTAAAAGCCTACCCGATGGTCAATTCATCGTGGAGTGACGAAGGCGTGTTGATCCATAAAAACGTCAACATTGGCATGGCAGTTTCGCTGGCGGAAGATGGGTTGATTGTGCCCGTCATCAAAGGCGCGGACAATCACTCCTTATTGGCGATGGCGCGTTCGGTCAATGATCTTGCCAATCGCGCACGCAATAAAAAACTGCAGCCTGATGAAGTACGAGGCGGAACATTCACCCTGACCAATCACGGCATCAGCGGATCATTGTTCGCCTTCCCGGTTATCAACCAACCGCAATGCGGCATTTTGGGAATCGGCGCCATGCAAAAACGTGTGATCGTCATCCCCGCTGACGGGACACGAGATGATGCCATTGCGATCCGTCCGATGGTGTATCTGTCATTTGTCTTCGATCATCGCATTTTAGATGGCGCATCTGCCGATTGGTTTTTGGCAAAAGTCAAAGAGACATTAGAGAATTGGGCGTAATGAAAGTGTTATCTGGTGAATTGAAAGCCTATTGGGAGCAAGGCTGGGATGGCCGCATTGACTTCGCTTTCCAATATAAAGAAAACCAGAAACCTTTTATTCTGCAAAACGGTCATCAATTGACAATTTATGAAACAGACGAAAAAATACTCTGGTCTGGAAAAATTCGATTTGTAAAACGCGTTTTTTTTCGATAAGCACAAACTCAATGCCGAAATTTGGTCATATATAAAACAAAAGGGCATCTCCTATGCCGATTGGATGGACTGGTTCTGGCGCCAGCCGCCGTTAAAAGCAAAACTTAAAATTGAGGAGTAAAACATGACAGAAAAACAACAAGACCATCCCAGCATCAATAAAAATATTCATCCGCCATTTGTGGCGCTGTTTTATATTATTGTCGCGCTGATTCTGGGCAGGGTCGTCATCACATCTTTCAGCATGCCGCAGATCGCAAGAAACATCGGGCTTGGCTTGACCTTCATCGGATTTTTATTTGGAGTGGGCGCGTTCATTGAATTCCGCAAGGCGCGCACCACACTTGATCCGCATGGATCGGTGAAAACGCTGGTGATGAACGGTGTCTATCGCTTCACACGCAATCCAATTTATTTTGGATTTCTACTGATGGTGATCGGATTCCCACTAACCTATGGATATTTTTGGGGAATTCTGGCCGCGCCGTTCTTTATGGTCACCATGAATCGGCTTGTGATCGAAAAGGAAGAAGCCTATCTGGAGAAAAAATTCAAAGAGCAGTATACAGCGTACAGCTTAAGAGTGAGGCGTTGGGTATAAAAATAAAATCCCGTGCATGAAACCAGGTCGCTTTAATGGGGCAGAAATGGAAAGTGCTGAATCATAAGTTTGACAAGCGCGGAGTTTGTGGATATTGCCAAAAGTATGCCAATTAAAACAGATGCGCTTGCAAGAACTCCTGCGATAACCGCATACAATCTGCTGTGCTTTAAAGATGGGTATCCCTGCCAAAACCCAATGATGCTCAGCGTCATTAAGGCTGGCAGGACATCTCCCAAAAAGCGAATGCCAACCCAGAAATATAGAAGAAGAAAACCAAAAGCCAGTAGAAATGATCCGTATAAAATGCACAGGATCAAATTAAGATAGGTGCGTTCACTCGCGTCTATAAAATTTTGAGCGGCATTCCATTTGAAGACCGCCGCAAAAAACGGCATGCTGGAAAATATCGCGAATGGAAATGTATACAGTATGCCTGCGATGGGTTGGGCATAATACATGGCTGGCACGGAATAAAAGGAAAAAAACGGGGTTTCAGTTCCTTGCGCCAAAAAAACAAATGGGAAATTTTTCGTGAATTCAATAGCATTGAAAAGATAATTATATAAATTCTGAAAAACATACGCGGCAGAAAATAATTCGCGATAATGTTCCTGGAGATTCACACCCGCCAATTGATAATACAAGCCGCTCTCAGTGACGGAGCCAAAACGCGCCCAGTTATACCAGCCTAAGCATATAAAACCTACCAGCAAAGGCAGCGCCAGTGAAAGCAGTTGTATGCTTTTTTTAGATATAGAAACCTCAGTCTTATAGATCCAAACCGTAAGCGCAAAAATGATAAAGCCAATAGGCACGGCTAGAATTTGCCTTGTTCCAATTGCAAGCGCCCATAATATACCTGCGATTGCAAGCCTCCAGGCTGAGATGGAAGATCGAGTCGCAGCTGTCAAAGCCGCCAGCAAACCACTCATGAAAAAAAATTGGGCGCCAGTGATGGACGCCTCGTAAATTTTTGCACTTTCATAGTTATGCCGCAACAACATCAGCGAGCCGCCCAAACCCAGCAAAAGAACAGAAAGATAAAGAGTCCATTTGGGCAGATGATAAAAATATCGTTTCCAAATGAAAAAAAGCAGGGAAGTTTGAACTAAAAATATACCGCAGACAAAACCAAATGTCAGCAGATAATCTCCGATGCGCGCCTGAAAAAATGTGTAGATCGCCGTCAGAATCAAAGCTGGAACGGGTCCCCAATAGATATAAAACTTCCCTTCATAAAAGGAAACATCTACAGGCACATCAATCCCTGCGCGTGCCAGTGGATCATACGGGTTGGGCAATGCCAACAATTTTGGATCGGGGTCAAGGGGAAGATAAAGAGTGGAATTCAGAAAACTTCTTGCCAGATTATCATAATAATAAGTGGATGACTTCCAGTTAGTCCACTTGCCAGAACTACCGAACCAGACATATATAATGATAACCATAACAGTCATTAAAAATACAAGATAATGGGACGGAAAACTTTTTATAAGTCTTTGTGTGCCAAGTAGTATAGAATCAATTTTATTTGTATATTGATAATATAAAATGGCACATACGATAACGAAAACCCCAAAAAGAAAAAGTCCCATTCGCGCCCGCCCCCACTCAGCCCGTTGACTGATCCCAATGGCATCAGCAAAAACTGCAGCGCCCGCCATTACGAATCCAATAATAAGACCGATCGTTAATATGAGTATCTTTTTCTTCATTCAATCGATTATAGCAGGCTTATTTATTGCGTTTCATAAAAGCCCTTATACTCCTAAAAAGAGTTTACGCAAGCAATATAAATATATTCAGGTAAAATTTACAGACGACAAAGAGATGTCTTTTATTTTCTTGTAAAACAGAAAACCTGCACTGTATGAATAAACAAAGGAGACCCCAATGTCCATTCACACATCCAACATTCAATTGAAAGTTAACGATACAACAGCAAATGCCTATCTCGCCGCTTCTGAAAATGGCGGGCCCGGGATCTTGGTTTTGCACGCATGGTGGGGCTTGAAGCCGTTCTTCAAGCAAGTCTGCGATCAACTTGCCGCGCAAGGATTCACCGTACTCGCGCCTGATCTATATCAAGGTCGAATCGCCGCAACGATTGATGAAGCCAAGGCCTTGATGGAGCAGCGCGATTCTGAATTGATGGGCCAGATCGTCAAAGCCGCGAAAGATCATCTCGCATCTCTGCGCATCGGTCAGCCGATGGGCGTGCTGGGATTTTCAATGGGCGCCGCCTGGTCTTTGGAAATTGCCGCGAACGAACCCGATATTTTAGCGGCTGTCCTTTTTTACGGCGCAGCCGAAGCAGATTACAGTAAGGTCAAAGCAAAAGTTCTCGGCCATTTCGCAGAAGTGGATGAGTGGGAGCCGTTGGAGTGGGTGCAAAAAATGGAAGCGGATATGAAAGCCGCCGGTCTGGAAGTGACGCTTCATACCTACCCGAAAGCGGGTCACTGGTTCGTTGAAGAAGACCGCCCCGAATACGACTCCGCATCCGCGCTGCTGGCCTGGTCGCGGACATATGAATTCTTCCGAAAAAATCTATAAACACAAACAGCCTTCTTCACAAAAAGAAGGCTGTTTGCTTGTAGTACAATTGGCGCGAAGTTCCATCCTATTCTCAATCTTATCTCTCTGGAGAGTATTACATGACAGAAAATTTTGATATCGTCGTTATTGGTGCAGGCCCTGCGGGCTACGTGGCCGCGATCCGCGCCGCACAACTTAAACAGAAAGTCGCAATCGTAGACAAGCAATGGCTTGGAGGTGTCTGTTTAAATATAGGCTGTATCCCTTCAAAGTCGTTACTGCGTAATGCCGAAATCGCCCACACCCTGCGCGAGCGCGGCAAAGAATTCGGCTTCAGCATGGACAATCTAAAATTGGATTATGGCGTGGCGGTCAAACGCTCCCGTCAAAACTCAGATCGTTTGGTCAAAGGCATCGGCTTTCTAATGAAGAAGAATAATATTCCTGTCTTCATGGGCGAAGCGAAATTTAAATCAAAAGATACAGTAGCCGTAACCGATAAAGACGGAAAAGTCACTGAACTCAAAGCGAACAATATTATCGTTGCCACCGGCGCAAGCGCAGCCGCTCCCGCCGCCTGGAAAATAGACGGCGAAAAAGTAGTCACCTACTGGGAAGCCATCCTTCAGGAGAAGTTGCCCAAATCAGTAGTTGTGATCGGCTCCGGTGCCATCGGCGTGGAATTTTCAACAATATGGAATTCCTACGGTACAGAAGTGACCATCGTTGAGATGCTATCGCGCGTTGTCCCGCTTGAAGATGAAGAAGTTTCAAAAGAACTCGAAAAAGAATTCAAGAAACGCGGTATCAAAACCCTGCTTGGGCACAAAGTGGAATCTGTTGAAGCCACAAAAACAGGCGTCAAAGTTGTAGTCAGCGCGGATGGAAAACAAACCACCCTCGAAGCAGATCAGGCTTTGGTTGCAATCGGCTTCCGTCCGAATTCAAAGGGACTTGGCCTCGAAGAAGTCGGCGTAAAAATCAACGAGCGCGGCTTTGTTGAAATTGACGAAAAGATGCAGACGAACGTCCCTGGCATTTGGGCCATCGGCGATTTGACAGGCAAGCTCATGCTGGCGCACGTTGGCTCGGCCATGGGCATTATCTGTGCTGAAAATATTGCCGGCGCAGAAACGGTCACACTTGATTATGAAATGATGCCGCGTGCCACTTATTGTCATCCGCAAGTGGCTTCTTTTGGAATCACCGAAGCGCAAGCCAAAGAGCGCGGATACAATGTCAAGATCGGACGTTTCCCCTTCCAGCCCAATGGCAAGGCACTCGGCATGGGAGAGTACGCGGGTTTTGTCAAACTGGTGATTGATGAAAAATATGGCGAGATTCTCGGCGCGCACATGATCGGTCCCGAAGTAACGGAGCTTCTGCCCGAATTAACACTGGCACACATGATGGAACTTACTCCGCACGAGATCGCCCGTAACATCCACGCGCACCCGACGCTTTCCGAAGCAATCATGGAAGCGGCGCACGCGGCAGAGGGGTCGGCGATACATATTTAGTGATTGGTGAATTGGTAATTGGTGAATTGGTAAATCGGTGATTGGTGATTGGTAAATCGGTGATTGGTAAATTGGTGAATTGAAAAAAGGTCAGTCCTGGAAAAAAACGGGACTGACCTTTTTTCAATCAGCGCTTTCAGCGTCGCGATTAAATTTACAGTTTCTCAACAACCCAAAAATGGGAGAGGCCGAGTCGCTTCAGCGGTGTCGCTTCGAGGAATTGTAAAACGGCACGCAGGAATTTCCCCAATGCGCCGAAGCGTGCGATGATGTTGTCGTATGCGCCGAAGATCACAGTACGTTCGATAAATTTCACAGGCAGGCCGTCAAACAATTTTTGGATATCATTTCTTGAATACACGCGCACATGCGGCGCAAGTTGATTGCGTAACGCACGCGGTAAATAATTCACAAATAATTTATTTCCAAAATGATATTTGCCGTTCCAAAAGATTCCGTGCGTCTCATATGGATATCCGCGATTGGGGCAAAAGATGACAACCCGTCCGCCGGGTTTCAAAACACGAATCATCTCACAGATGGCGGCGCGGTCATCTTGAACGTGTTCGATCACTTCGTGGCTGAGGATCAGGTCAAACATTAAAGAAGGAAGCGGGATCAATTCACCTGCGGCATTGATGATCTCATCCGAATTAATTCGCGCTTCAGCCGCCCGCTCCAAATCATATTCCAGGCCGATCACACGGCTCCCTAAACCTGTCAGCTTTTCTATATACATTCCCACCCCGCAGCCGTTTTCAAGGACGAGTCCTGTAATGCGCTGGCCCGCGGCTTGTACGATCATATCGAGTCGGCGCTGCTGGCCTGCCCGCCAAACATAAGAAGGTTCGCCGCGTAATGCGGCTTTCTGCATATCTCTTTCAGTCATAGTTGCCGATTATACCTTGCGCCTTCCCTCTCTCTATGCTAAAATTTTGAACGGACGGAAAACCCAATAGAGACGACATCGAAAAGTGGGTATCCCCCACTTTTCTGCTTGTATGGAACATCGCATAATTTACTAAACGGGAATCGCAGTTTTCGGCAAAGGTTTAATACTGTACGAAACAAGCGATACATAGGAGTAATGGAGTAAGCAGCATGGCTAAAAACGAATTTGCATTAGCATTCAATGAAGTACTTGAAGAAAAACAACTCGCCAAGGATGTGGTAGTTGCCGCGATTGAATCGGCAATGGTCTCTGCTTATCGGCGCGCTGTTAGCGCATCCACTGCTCAACATGTCGAAGCAAAACTTGACCCTGATACAGGGGTCGTGACTGTTTTCGCCGAGAAAGAAGTGGTCGAAGACAACATTATTGATGACCGCACTGAAGTGTTGTTGGAAGTGGCGCGTAAGGTCAACCCTGAAGCGCAACTTGGTGATATGGTGGTGGTTGAAACCACCCCCGCTGACTTTGGACGCGTGGCCGCGCAAACTGCGCGACAGGTGATTCAACAGCGCATCCGTGAAGCGGAACGTTCAAATCAAATGCAGCATTTTGAACGTCAGGTCGGCGAGATTGTTTCTGGTTTGGTGCAAGCCATCAATGCACAAGGCGCGACCATTGGTCTGGATATGAAGGCCGAAGGTGTGATGCCCAACAACCAGAAGATTCCCGGTGAACGACTCAAATTACATGACCGCATTCGCGCCGTTGTGATGGAAGTCAAAGACGGCACACGCGGGCCGCAAATTGTGCTCTCCCGCGCACACCGCAACTTCCTGCGCCGTTTGCTTGAGAATGAAGTGCCTGAAATTTATCATGGCATTGTTGAGATCCGCGCGATTTCGCGTGAACCTGGCGCTCGGGCAAAGGTGGCTGTCTCAGCTACCCAGCCGGGGATTGACCCAGTCGGCGCGTGCGTGGGTATCAAAGGTGTACGTATTCAGGCCATCGTAAAAGAATTGCACGATGAAAAAATAGATATTATCCAATGGGATCAAGACCCCATCGTTTATATTTCCAAAGCCATCAGCCCGGCGCGTGTGAACGGGGTATACCTCACAGATAGTGAAGGCACACGCACCGCTACGGTGGTGGTAGGCGAAGATCAACTCAGCCTCGCCATTGGCCGTGACGGACAAAATGCCCGTCTGGCCGCCAAGTTGACAGGCTGGCGCATTGACATCAAGTCACTGAGTGAAGCAGCTGGCGATACACTTAAGAAATTGCAGCACAATGCAGAACTTTCCGCGTTATTACCGACTGCTGTGGAATCCATTCCGCAAATTGAGGAAATTCTCGCCAAGAAAGCTGAGAATCGCCCGGTCATGCCGGAAGAATATACAATACTTGGTCAATTTGTAGATCGTGTGGAACGCCGCACGATTCAAATCAAGGAAGAAGCTGCTCGCGTGGAAGAAGAACGCACCACCACCGCCCGCGCAGAAGTCCCTGTGGCCGCGTTCCAAATGCCGCTTGAGCAGGCGGGTCTCAAGGAACACATCTTCAATATTCTTACCGAAGCTGGTTATGAAACCATTGGCAGTTTGATCTTTGCGATCAAGACCAATCCTGACAAAGTTCTTGGCTTGGCAGGCATTGGCTCGAAAGCCATGCAAAATATTGAAGAGGTACTGGCCGCTCTCACCTTCCCTGAGCCAGAACCTGTCAAGATCGAAGAACCTGTTGCGATTGCTGAAGTTGCAGTTGTAACAGACGTAGTGGCTCCTGTCATAGCGGAAGAAATGCTCGATGCGAAGAAGCAAGCAGAAGGCAACGCGAAGCGCGAAGCGAAGAAAGTAGTCGAAGAAGAGGAAGAACTCGCAAAAGATGGCGTTCCTCTGGATGAATTATTCAAGATGAAACCTGAAATCTTCCAAAACGCTGCGCCTGCCGAAGATGACTCCAGTGATAAGAAGAAGGGCGGCAAAAAAGGCAAGAAGAAAGCAGTTGAGTTGGAGTTTGATGAAGGCCTTGGCGCGGTTGTGGGTCGCAAGATTCATAAGCGCGGCGATACCACGCCTGATAATGATTGGGAATAAATTATCTCTCCCCTATTTAAGGGGAGAGACCTTCGGGTAAATTGAAGGTGACCAAGAAACCTGCTCAACGAGTAAAACACATGCCACAGCGAACTTGCGTGGGATGCCGCGAAGTTTTGCCCAAAAGGCAAATGGTGCGAATTGTTCGCACGGCGGATGGAGTACGGGTAGACCCAGGCGGTAAATTAGCCGGAAGAGGCGCTTATTTGCATGACAAGCGCGATTGCTGGGTACGTGGAATGAGGGGAGCTTTGACTCATGCACTCAAAGCAGAATTGAGCGCAGAAGACCGCGCTCAATTGGAAATTTTTATGAACTCTCTGCCGCTTCATCCTGGTGATGGAACTGATACAGAGGCCAACGAGTAAACCCATGTAGACGATCAGCCACTCGCTTACAGACACCTCGTTGGGGAATTAAGGAATATGCCGATCTTGATCGTAGAGAGTGACGCATAAAAACTAAACTGGAATTATGATTTGTATGTTTAGTGTTTTATGCAGCAAGCGGCAAATTCCAAAACTAGAAGGAGGTGGCCTATGAGCAGCAACGGAACCAAAATTGAATTACCCGCCAGTATCGTGATTCGCGATCTGGCGCTGAAGATCGAAAAAAGCCCCATTGACCTGATCAAAAAACTGATGACGAATGGTGTAATGGCAACCATCAACCAGACCGTGGATTTTGACACAGCCGCAATTGTTGTAGGTGAATATGGTTTTGAGGCAATTCTCGAAGCCGCAGAAGAAACAACGAAAGAAGAATCGGGAGAAGTCCCCCTCTGGCGTCAAATGATCGCTGGAGAAAACAACACGCTGTTGAAAGCGCGCCCGCCCGTAATCACCATCCTCGGCCATGTAGATCATGGCAAGACCAGCCTTTTGGATGCCATCCGCCAAACTGAAGTTGCCGCAGGCGAAGCAGGCGGTATTACACAGCACATCGGCGCCTATCAAGTTGAAAGAAAAGGGCGTCTCATTACATTCCTTGATACTCCCGGCCATGCCGCGTTTACACAAATGCGCGCGCGCGGCGCACAAGGCGCAGACATCGTGGTGCTGGTTGTCGCCGCAGACGATGGCGTGATGCCGCAAACCCGCGAAGCCATTGCACACGCAAAAGCCGCACGCGTGCCCATGATCGTGGCATTAAACAAAGTTGATAAAGCCAACGCCAACCCAGACCGTGTTAAACAACAATTAGCCGAACTTGAACTCGTCCCTGATGATTGGGGCGGCACCACCATGGTAGTCCCTGTTTCTGCAAAACAAAAACAAGGGATTGATGATTTGCTCGAAGGCATTTTACTTGTCGCCGACAGCAACGAAATCAAAGCCAACCCCGGCGGAAAAGTAATTGGCACAGTCATTGAAGCCGAACTCGACAAAGCCAAAGGGGTAATGGCAACTCTGCTCGTTCAAAATGGAACACTCGAAGCAGGCGACATCGTAGTAGCAGGAACCGCCTACGGCAAACTGCGCGCCATTACAGATTACAAAGGCAAGGCGATTAAGAAAGCGGGTCCATCCACGCCGGTAGCTGTCATGGGATTAAGCGGCATGCCCTCCGCTGGAGATATTTTTCAGGTCGTCAAATCTGAAAAAGAAGCGCGCAGCATCGTTTCAGAACGCGTAGATGCCGCCAAGACTTTATCGCAAACCAAGAAGAAAGTTTCGCTTGAAGATCTGTTCGCCAATGTACAGGCGGGCGAAGCCAAGGGACTTAACCTCATCATCAAAGCCGATGTGCAAGGTTCACTTGACCCAATCGTAAATGAATTAAATAAACTAGGGGAAGGCGAGATTGGTTTACACATCCTCCACGCTGAAACAGGCAACATCGGCAACAATGACGTAATGCTCGCAGCCGCCTCAAAAGCCATCATCATCGGTTTCAATGTCCAGGCCGATGTAGACGGTCGCCGTCTCGCTGAAAAAGAAGGCGTAGATATTCGTCTCTACGAAATCATCTACCGCATGACCGAAGACATCGAAAAAGCGCTCAACGGTATGCTTGAACCCAAACTCATAGAAAAAACCCTTGGCCGCGCACAAGTATTGGATGTGTTCACAGCCTCCAAATTTGGCAAAGTTGCAGGGTGTAAATGCACCGAAGGTGAATTAAGACGCGGTGCGCGCGTACGTCTCTTCCGTGGAACAGATATGATCTACGAAGGCGACCTCTCCTCCTTGCGTCATGAAAAAGAAGACGTAAAAGAGATCCGTCAGGGTTTTGAATGCGGTGTCGGTTTCAAAAGCTTCAACGATATTCAACCCGGCGATCAATTGGTTTGTTATATCGTTGAATAATCAAATTGGTAGTGTGGTTTCGTACTCAACCACCAATCGTAAATCATCATTCAGAAATCGTAAATAAAACTATGCCATCAGGAATTCGCTTACAACGCATCGCAGACCGTGTTCGTCAGGAACTTTCGGAGTTACTCATCCGCGAGATCAATGATCCGCGTCTGCAAAATATTTTCGTAACCGACGTAAAGATAGACAAGGAACTGGCTTTCGCAGATGTTTACGTCTCAGCCATTGAAGGCGCTGGACGCTCCGTCGAAATCCTGGCCGGGCTTGAATCTGCTTCCGGCTTCTTCAGGCGGATTCTCGCCTCAAAAGTTGAACTGCGCGCCTTTCCAAGGCTGCGCTTTCACTGGGATCCCACGCCAGAGAATGCAGACCACATCGAAAAGGTTCTGGCTGGGTTAAGAGAAAAAAAGAAATAGTCTACTGGGGGTGTGTTTGAAACGCGCCCCCAGTTTTTTTATCATATGTTGGAGGATACTCATAAGTGGACAGTCAACTCATAGGGGAAATAAAAGATAGATTAAGTACGGCGAAAAAAATAGTCATCGCTTCGCATGTTCGGCCAGACGGAGACGCAATCGGGTCTTTGCTTGGGCTTGGGCTGGCGCTGCGTGACGCAGGGAAATCTGTGCAAATGGTACTGGCAGATGGCGCGCCTTCCTCTTTCAAATACCTTGAAGGAAGCAAGTTGATCGACAAGGAACCCAAAGGCGGCCACGATACCTTTATCACAGTCGATTGCGCAGATTTCAAACGTACGGGGAGTATTTTTGAAAAATTCGGGCAGCCAGATATTAACATTGACCATCACAAGACAAACGAAAAATTTGGGAAACTAAACCTGATCGAAGCAGAAGAGGTCGCCACAGCCGCGATCCTTACGAACTACCTGCCTGCCTGGGGATTAACGATCACCAAACCGATTGCCGCCGCATTACTAACCGGCATCATCACCGATACACTCGGTTTTCGCACATCCAACATTACACCGCAAGCGCTGCGTCAGGCGGCGACACTAATGGAAACAGGCGTGGATATGCCAGAGATCTATATGCGCTCTCTGGTCAGAAGATCGTTTCCTGCCGCGCGTTATTGGGGCGCAGGATTATCCACCTTGCAGAGTAAGAATGGCATAGTCTGGGGCACGCTCACCATTGCAGACCGTAAAGCTGCCGGCTATGGCGGCAATGACGATGCAGATTTGATCAACATGATTTCCGCGATTGAAGGAAACAAAGTGGGCATGGTATTTGTTGAACAAAACTCCAATCGAGTCAAAATCTCATGGCGCGCGCTCGAAGCAGGTGTAGATGTTTCACAAGTTGCAAAACACTTTAACGGTGGCGGTCATGCCGCAGCAGCAGGAGCAGATATAGAGGGAAGTTTGATCGAGGTCCAAAAAGAAGTCTTAAAAAAGACGGGCGAGTTGTTAAATCTGTAGAGTTAATAAATAGATAATAGAACTCCGGTACCCCGTTGCAAAATCGGATAAATATGTCATAATTTAGATTGAATCATAATTTAAGGAGGAATAAAGCATGAATAGTCAGGATATAAAGAACGCCATCTCCGGTGCTCTCGTTGTAGACAAACCAGTCGGCATGACATCGCATGATGTGGTGCAGGCAATTCGAAATGGAACAGGCTTGCGCCGCGCAGGTCACACAGGAACTCTCGACCCGCGCGCATCAGGTGTATTGGTAATCCTTGTCGGCCCTGCCGTACGCTTAAGTGAATACGTCTCTGCATCTGATAAACGCTATCAAGCCATCATTCGGCTGGGCGGCTCCACAGACACATTCGATGCAGAAGGTTTGGTTACCCCAACAAAGGACCCAGTGGATGTAACCGAAGCCCAATTTGAAACAGCCCTGCAAACATTTGTGGGCGAGATCGAACAAACTCCTCCACCCTACTCTGCCGTAAAAGTGCAGGGGCGCAAAGCCTACGAAATGGCGCGTGAAGGTGAAGAAGTGGAACTCGCTCCGCGCAAGATTACGGTGCATCATCTCGAAATCCTTGAGTGGGCGCCGCCTGAAGTGGTGATTGATGTACATTGTTCATCCGGCACATACGTCCGCTCGCTGGCGAATGACCTCGGCGTGATGCTCGGCAGCGGCGCATATTTGGTCGGCTTGCGCCGCACCAAAAGCGGAAGATTCTCATTGCGCGATTCGGTTCCTCTGCGAAAATTGCAGGAAGCCTTCACTGCAGGCAACTGGTATCAATACCTGATCCCCGCCGCAGAAGCGCTTGGTGATTGGCCCGCCATAGAACTCAACCCCGATGAAGTGGAAGGTGTCCGTCATGGGCATCGTGTCAAAGTTGTTGGCGAGCCAGAAGAAACAAAAGTACGCGGCGTCAGCACACAGGGCGAGTTGGTTGCGCTGATGGAAATTACCATCAATGCAGATGGCACCCGCGAATGGCAGCCCAAGAAAGTTTTCTTCACTTCAGACTAAACAGAGTAAAATAAAGATTAAGCCGCCGTTAGGCGGCTTTTTCATCCTATGCAACACTATCACTCCCTCGAAGAAGTTTCCGCACAAAACGCGTGGCTCGCCATTGGTGTCTTTGATGGCATCCATCGCGGTCACCGTGAGATCATCCACAAACTGACTACAGGCGCGCACGCAAATAACGCGCCTGCGATTCTCTTAACCTTTGATCCTCACCCCGCCAGCGTCTTATCCAGCCAGAATATAAAATGCCTGACCACACCCGATGAGCAGGCAGACTTATTAGCCAGCCTCGGCGTGGACATCGTCATCACCCAGCGCTTCACCCGTGACCTGTCAACTGCCACTGCTCAGGAATATATGTCTCAACTCAAGCAGACTCTTGACCTCAAACACCTGCTGATCGGTTATGACTTCGCCCTCGGCAAAGGACGCGAAGGCAATGCCGCGCGCCTGACTGAAATTGGCAAGGAATTAGATTACACAGTTGAAGTCGTCAATGCGCTGAGCGATGAAAGCGGAGTGATCTCCTCCACAGAGATTCGTAAACTCGTCGCCACAGGCAATGTAACCGAAGCCGCAAAATTGCTTGGATACAACTACACCATGAGCGGAGAAGTCATCCACGGCGCAGAACGCGGACGTACGATTGGATTCCCTACCGCCAATGTGGATTACCCCAAACAAAAAGCCACGCCATCCAATGGCATCTACGCTTGCTGGGCATATCTTGGTGACCACTCTGCGAAATTCATGGCCGCCACCAATATTGGTTTTAATCCCACCTTCACCCCCGAAAGACAAGTCCCCAGCCTCGAAGCCTACCTGCTTGATTTTGACCGTGACATTTACGGGCAAAATCTAAAACTGGAATTTGTTTCCAGAATCCGCGATGAGTTGAAGTTTGATTCAGTGGAAGCGTTGATTAAAAAGATTCACGAAGATGTAGATAAAACACGTGAACTACTGACAGAGAAATAACTTTCATGAGAAATCGTTCTGGCATCATCCTGATCGAAAAAGATAAACTCGCCCTGATCGAACGTCACCGCGCAGAAAAACATTATTTCGCCTTTCCTGGCGGAGGGATTGATGCGGGAGAAACACCCGAGCAAGCCGCAATCCGCGAGGCTGAAGAAGAGTTGGGAATTAAAGTGGAGATCAAACAAAAAATAGCTGAAATATTTTTCAACGAAAACATCCAGTATTATTTTTTAGCAAAAAGACTGAGCGGCGAATTTGGCACAGGCACAGGCGACGAATATGGAGTATACAATCCCATCCACGGCACCTATCTCCCCACTTGGCTGCCATTGGCCGATGTGCCCACGCATAACATCCTGCCGCGTGAACTGGCAGAGGTAGTGGTCCGCTTTGCAAAAGAAGGCTGGCCTGCGGAGCCAGTTATAATCCAAGAGAAGAAGCAGTAGACGATAGACGATAAAAGAAAGTTCGTCATCCACAACCTGCTTTTATTCATC
>Ga0105048_10000854_pt1 | contig 48471 bp, 36 predicted proteins | sample MAT05_FD_78382 | JGI IMG/M metagenome (GOLD analysis project Ga0105048, IMG submission 78382) | Freshwater microbial communities from Lake Fryxell liftoff mats and glacier meltwater in Antarctica - MAT-05 | ecosystem: Environmental > Aquatic > Freshwater > Ice > Liftoff microbial mat | place...
AAGCGGTTCCGTGTCCGTACGGTTCGCATTGAGTCATCTGCGCCTCCCCACCGGACGGCATCGTTTGGCGGTGGCTGCGCTGCTCTGCGCGATCGGCATGACCGCGGGAATGGCGATTCTCGTCGCCAGTTTCGAACTCACCGTGCGCGGCTGGATCGAACGCGCGCTGCACGCCGATCTGTATCTGTCGAGTCGCGGTGCCGCGAGCGCATCCGCGCAAAACCGGATCTCCGCAACCGCCGCCCGGGCGCTGGGCAACCACCCCGGTGTCGCCCTCGCCAACACGCTCGCCGCCTATCCGATCACCTTGAACGGACTGCCGACCACCCTGTCGGGCACCGATGTCGCCTTCTGGCGCAAACATGTAGATCAGCCGTGGGTGAGACCTCCGCTCGACGAGGACGTCTTCGATCCGCGCCGAAATGCCTCCTTGGTCGTCGTGAGCGAAAGCTTTAGCGAACGTTATAAAAAACGCATGGGGGACAAGCTGGACCTGCCGACACCGTCGGGACCGCAGCGGGTGACCGTCGCCGGGATTTTCGCCGACTACGGAAACGAGCGCGGTTCCGTCGTGGCCGATCGGGTTCATGTGGAAAAATGGTTTTCCGACGAAACCGTCACGCACCTGTCGCTCTACGTTCGGCCCGGGGTGAATCCGGATGCACTGCGAGCCGAGTTGCAGGCGAGTTTTCCCGGGCTCTCCATTCTGACCAATTCGACGTTACGCGCCGAGATCCTGCGCATCTTTCGGCAGACTTTCGCCATCACCTACGCCTTGGAGGCGATCGGCGTGCTCGTCGCGATCGTCGGTCTCGGTCTGACGCTGGCGAGCGTCCTGCTCGATCGACGCGACGAACTCACGACCTTGCGCGCATTGGGGTTTGCACGCGCCGAAATTGCATCGGCCACCGCGATCGAAGGTCTCGCGGTTTCGGTTTGCGCGACACTTGGCGGTCTCCTCCTCAGCCTCGGACTGGGATGGCTCTTGATCTACGTCATCAACAAACAGTCCTTTGGCTGGACCCTCGGTTTCGCGCTGCCCTGGGCTCAGTTGGCCGGTCTTGCTTTCGGTATCTGCCTGACCGGCACCGTGGTCAGCTATTTCGTCGGACGCTGGGGTGCCGCGCTCCCCGCCGATCGCGAGGAATGACGCCATGAGACTACGCTCAAAACAATTCCACCTGCTCCTCACCTTTGCCTTGACGCTGAGCGGCCTCGCTGCGGTTGCGGCTCCGCCGAGTCCGACGAGAGAAACCCAGGCCACTCCCGCCTTCGTCTTTGCCGTTCCGCAACCCGGGTACACGTTCGCATTTCCAAGAGATCATGGCAGTCATCCCGCGTTCAAGCTCGAGTGGTGGTATGTCACCGGCCACCTCTTCGACGCGGAGCGGCGACGCTTCGGCTTTCAGGCGACGTTTTTTCGCCAAGCGGCCCCCGACGGCCAATCCCAGATCTATCTCGCGCACATGGCGCTGGTCGACCCCGCCAAGGGAACCTTTCTGCATCAGGAACGATTGAACCGGGCGGGCTGGGATGCGGACGCGGCCGAGGGAACCCTTGCCGTAAGGAACGGACCGTGGTCTCTGGGGATTTCCTCCGATGCACCGCTCGCACTCACGCTGAAGGGCGGCATTCGAAACGACGCGCGATTCATCCTGACGATGCGCCCCCAAAAGCCGCTTACGATTTTCGGCGAGAATAGCGTTTCCCGTAAAGGCGCCGATTCGACCGCCGCCAGCTATTATCTCACCTTCACTCGCCTCGCCGTGGAAGGAGAACTCACCGTGGGTGCGGAGCCCACGGCAAAAGTCACCGGCGAGGCCTGGATGGATCATGAAATCAGCAGCAGTCAGCTTTCCCCGCAACAGGTCGGGTGGGACTGGCTCAGCGTCCAACTCAAGGACGAACCCCGCGAGCTCATGCTTTATCGGCTACGTCTCGCGGACGGAACCGCCGATCCAGCGTCGACGTTGCAATGGGTCGACCGCGCCGGGCGGGCGCAAAAGAGCGGATTCACCTGGAAAGTCCTCGGCGAATGGACTAGCCCGGCCACCGGTGCCACCTACCCCGCTCGCGTCGAGTTGACCACTCCAGACCCGCAGACAGGAAAAACCAGAACCTTCCTGATCGAACCGCTTCTGCCGAATCAGGAATTGACCGGAGAGCTCTCCGGCATTCCGTATTGGGAGGGTGCCTGCCGCGTCAGCGATCTCGACGGGAAAGAAATCGGGTCCGCCTACATGGAGCTGACCGGCTATGCGGAGGCGTTGAAACTGTAATCGCTCGGGCGGTCAGGTGCGGATAAAAATGCCCTTCAGGTTCATCTCCAGCTGAGCCGGATTCGGAGAGAATTTGAGGGCGTCGGACCTGGCAATCTTCCCGGCTTTCACGAGCCGCAAGAGATCCTTGTTAAACGCAAAGGTCCCGGCTTCCGCGCCGCTATCGAGGAGGACCTGGATTTTTTCGAACTGCCCTTCGAGAATTAAATTCCGGACGGTGGCATCGGCGTTGAGGATCTCGTTCGCAGGGAACCGACCGCCGCCTTCGATCGCAGGAATCAGCTTTTGGCAGATAAAGCCTCGAAGCGAACCGGCAATCTGACGGCGGGCCTGAAGCTGCTGCTCGGGTGGAAAGAACTCGAACAAGCGAGTCAGCGATTGCGCGACGGTGGCCGCATGCATCGTCGAAAAAACCAAATGACCGGTTTCGGCCGCACCGATCGCCGTCTCGAACGTTTCACGATCGCGCATTTCGCCGATCAGAATGATGTCGGGATTCTGCCGGAGGACCGACTTGATCGCAAGCTGGAAGCTTTGCACGTCGAGGCCGATCTCGCGTTGCTGAAACACGGATTTGTCGTCTTGGAAAGTGTATTCGATCGGGTCCTCGATCGTGACGATGTGACGGTCGTGGTTGTGATTGATCCAATCCAACAACGCGGCCATCGTAGAACTCTTGCCGGAGCCGGTCGCTCCGCAGACCAGCAAAATTCCGTCCTTGGCTTGGGCCAGCTTTAAAAGGGGCCCCGGATCCAAATGGAGATCCTCGAGCGTGGGAACCCGGCTCTTGATATGACGGAAAACGATGCTCACCAATCCCCGTTGATGAAAGCCATTGACGCGAAACCGGCCGATTTCGTCGACCGAGTAGGCGAAGTCAATCTGCCCTTCGTCCTCCCAACGCTGTTTGAAGACCTTGGGGACGTTTTCGTCGACAAACGCTTGCGCTTCCGTCGCGCTAATCGGGTCCATATCCACCGGTTTCAACCGTCCGGAAAGTCGCACGTAGCCGGGTTTATTGGACTTAACGACAACGTCGCTAGCCCCACTTTCGACGGCCAGCCTAAGCAGATCGGTGAAAATTTCCGTATTGGGTGACATAGAAGGCGGACAAAATAACGTTGCGCTCTCGGTATAGTGCTCTGCTTTGCTGGGCAAGGCATCTCTCCATGAAGCTCCGACCATTCACAGGCGCAATCACAGCGTTGATCACACCCTTCAAGGACCAGCAGGTCTCCGACGTCGACCTCAAGAAACTCGTGGAGTTTCAAATCAAAGGCGGAATCGATGGGTTGGTTCCTGTGGGAACGACGGGGGAATCGCCCACCTTGGACCATGAAGAACACCTAGACGTGATCCGCAAGGTGATCGCGTTCGGCCGCGGACGGGTGCCCATCATCGCCGGAACCGGTTCGAACTCGACGAAAGAGGCGGTCGAATTGACAGGACTTTCACATGAAGCGGGCGCCGACGCGATGCTCGTCGTCGCGCCCTACTACAACAAGCCCAGCCAGGAAGGCCTCTTTCGTCACTATTGCGCGATCGCCGACTCGACGGACCGTCCGATCATCCTTTATTCGATCCCCTCCCGCTGCGGCATCGAGATTAGCGTCGGGGTCGTCGAACGCCTTGCAAAGAAGTACCGCCACGTGCGTTGGATCAAAGAAGCCGGCGGCTCGGTCGAACGCGTCGATCTGCTCAAGCAGGCCATGGGCAAGGATCTCACCGTTCTCAGCGGAGACGACAGCCTCACACTCCCCTTCATGGCAGTAGGCGCAGAAGGCGTGATCAGCGTCGCGTCGAACCTGCTCCCGCGAGAGGTGGTCCGATTGACGCGAGCCGCCCTCGAGAACGACTTTGCACGCGCCGGGAAACTGCATCGAAAGCTGTTCCCGACTTTTAAGGCGCTCTTCCTCGAGCCGAATCCGGTGCCGGTCAAGGTGGCGATGGCCCGTGCCGGCATCATTAGTTCCGCCGAAGTGCGCGCACCACTCAGCGACATCACTCCGTCGAGCGAAAAGGCCCTGTTCGAGGCGCTGCGCGGGCTGGGCAAATAATCCGTCATGAGTCCCACTATCGGTGTGATCGGCTCCCGCGGTCGGATGGGTCACGCCATCGTCGCAGCGGCCCGCGAGAATGGCGTCGCGGTGGGTGCGCAGGGAGATGCGGGCGACGATCTCGCAGCGGTGTTTGCGGCCGTCGACATCGTCATCGACTTCTCCGCCCACGGTGCCACCGCCGACGTCATCCGTCTCGCAACCCTGCATCGGAAACCGCTGGTGATCGGTACTACCGGACATGCCGCCGACGAGAAGAAGCGCCTGCTCGCGTTGGCCGCGGCGATCCCATGCGTCTGGTCGGGAAACTATTCGGTCGGCGTGAATTTGCTTTTTGCGCTGACCCAACGCGCCGCCGCCGTCCTCGGCTCCGACTACGATGCGGAAGTGATCGAGATGCACCATCGCTTCAAGAAAGACGCCCCCAGCGGAACCGCCGAACGCTTGTTGGAAATCATTTTGAAGGAGCGGAAACTCGAAGCGAACGCGCTGCGTCAAGGCCGCCACGGTATCACCGGCGAGCGCACCTCCACCGAGGTCGGCATCCACGCGGTGCGCGGCGGCGACGTTGTCGGGGACCACACCGTGCTCTTCGCTGCGCTGGGCGAACGCGTCGAGCTCACGCACAAGGCGTCCGACCGCGGGATCTTCGCGCGCGGTGCCCTCCGGGCGGCGGCCTGGGTCGCGGAAAAACCGCAGGGCGTCTACGATATGCAGGACGTCCTGGGACTTCGCTAGCCGCGGAGAACGGAACGTCGGCGGACAGCCCATCTTATGATTACATCGATTCAAGGGATGCTCGCGGCAGCCACTCCCTTGACCGCTATCGTCGAGCTCAACGGGCTCGCCTACGAAGCGAACATTCCCGTCACTACCGCGGAGAAACTGCCGCCGGTAGGCAGTGTCGTCAAACTTCACACCGTGGTGATCTACCGGGAAGATGCCCAAACGCTCTATGGCTTCGCTTCCACGGCGGACCGCGATTTTTTCAAACTGATGATCGAACACGTCACGGGCGTCGGTCCGAAAATGGCGCTCTCGATCATGAGCAAGCTTTCGCTGGCCTCGCTCGAAGCGGCCATCAGTCAGGGCGACGTTGCGCTTCTCGCGAAGTGTCCCGGTATCGGCAAAAAAACTGCGGAGCGTCTCGTCGTCGAACTGCGAAGCAAAGTCGGCGGATCGTCCGCCAGCGGCGGGATCTCGCCCGTGGCCGGTCCTGCCACCGCAACCTCGGCAGCCTCCGGTTCCCGCGTCGCCGACGCCGTCAAAGCGCTGGTCGCCTTGGGTTACCGCGCTCCCGATGCCGACGAGGCCGTCCGTCGAGCGGCACTCGCGCTCGGTTCCAAAGCGACCACTGAAGAGCTGATCAAAAAAGCCTTCGTCTAAACCTAAATCCCGCGCACGGAACTTGAGGATCGCAGAGGCACCGACCGCACGGACGAGACCTCGGCTAAAATCGCGGCAGCTTGGGATGACTACCCGTCATTACACATCGGCGAGAATGCCTGCACTCACTTCCGCTACCCGCGCCTCAGCGCTGGAATTGGAAGGAAATCATCTCTGCATTACCTTGGAAGGGTTGGCGGCTTCGGTAGACACCGCGCGTTTCGGGCTGTTTAAGCGAAGGACGCGCTTCAAAGGCTAAGTCTTCCTCCGGCAGCGTGCGGACGGAGGGAAGCTTCACTTCGTTTAACCAAGCGAGATCGACACCCGAAGCGCTCGCGGAATCGGCGTCCGACAAGCGACTCAAGACTAAGGTGGTTCCCACCAGCACGGAGTGAAATTGGGAACGCACCGACGCCGGCACTCGAATCGATGCCGTTTCCACAACGGGTGCGACCGCAGCGGGCAGTGCCGACGCCACGACGACCGTCCTCGCCGGAGAAGAACTTGCGACGACCTGCTCCACGGACGCCACCGAAGAAGAGGACGCCACGCCCTGATCCAACGCGGGCGAGGAGGTGAGGAATCGTACGCCAAAAATGCCGGCACAGGCGAGCGCCGCGGCCAAACCCGCAACGCGCAAACCACCGTTGCGCCAAAATGACTGACTTTCGGACGGAAGCCGGCCGTACGAATCGAATGCCACCACCGCCGCCGCCGTCTTAGGAGCCAGCGAGCGCTCGGCCTCGAACAAAAGCGCACACGCCTTCTGCATGCGGCAGTACTGACCGTAGATACGACGTCGGCCGGGATTGCTCTGCACCTCCGACTCCAACTCGGTCGCTTCGGCAGGCGTCAGTTGATGGTCGACGTAGAGATTGAGTAGTTCGATGTAGCGAGACTCTTTCATTTGAAATCCTCCCCAATGCGCTCGCGCAAACTTTCGCGCGCACGGGCAATACGGCTTTTTACGGTTCCTACGGAAATTTTGAGTATCCCGGCAATCTCCTCATACGAAAGATTCTTGATATTTCGTAATACCAAGATCTCACGGTGTTTAGGAGAGAGCTTCTCCATTCCGACAGCGATCCGATCGATCAGTTCCTGGGTCACCGTGACATCGTCCGGAGTCTCCTGTTCTGCAGCGAAAACCTCGCCAAGCGGAGTGGCATTGTCAGGACCGACAGGTTGGTCGAACGAAACGGTTTGATCGCGTTTGCGGCGCCACCAGTACCAGTAGCGATTGCGCGCTAGATTTGTGGCGATCTGGTAAAGCCAGGTCGAAAACGCGGAGTCCCCGCGAAAATTGACGAGTCCCCGATGCGCACGGATAAATGCATCCTGCGTCACTTCTTCCGCATCCTGCTGATTCCGAAGAAGCTGATGGACCATCGCGTAAATCCTGTCCCAGTGCCGACGAACCATTTCGTCGAAGGCAGCTTGGTCGCCGGATTTAAACCGGTCTACCAACACACGGTCGAGGGCGACGTCCTGCGCTTTGGTTGTCATACGCTCAGCAGCAGTGTGATGGATATATTTTTGAATTGTTCCCACTGATTGACGTCAGGTAACCGAAACTTCAGGTCCGACCTATCTCAAGGGCCATAACGCGTCTTTCCGGCGACACGGACCAGACTATTCAATCGAGCAATCGGATAAGAGCAAAAAATCCTTGCCAACTCCGAAGGCAAACACCTATTCCACGCGGCTTGTCTCGATCACGGCGGATTCCTCGAAATGAGTTGATCGTTCGCGGTCAGAGTTATCCGTGAGAAAGCTGAACAATTCCTGAAGGCACGACCAGGCTGAGTTCGCGCTCGCGCCACATGAAAAGAGCGGGCCCGCCATTTTCCCGGGCGATCCCAATCACAGCCCCCTGGTCAATCGAATTGAAACCACGGTCGAGAAAGAGCGCATGCCTCCGATCGAGTCTCACCGAACGCTGACCCCCGCTCAGCGCCTTGCTCCGTCGCTGGGTCGCGGAGGGCGCGGAGTATCAGGAGCATTGGGCCTTTATTCCTCCCGTCCGCGAGACGCTGCCGGCGGTCAAGCGCGCCGATTGGCCGCGCAACGCGATCGATCGCTTCGTCCTGGAGCGACTCGATCGCGAAGGCCTCCAACCCTCGCCCGAAGCCGATCGCCGCGCCCTCCTCCGCCGCGTCTATCTCGATCTCACCGGCCTGCCGCCTTCGCCCGAAGAGGTCGCGGCGTTCGTCGCCGACGCGTCGCCGGATGCCTACGAAAAGGCGGTCGAGGCCCTGCTCACCCGTCCCGCCTATGGCGAGCATCGCGCGCGCTATTGGCTCGACGCCGCGCGCTACGCCGACAGTCACGGCCTGCACACCGACGTCTTTCGCAGCGTCTGGCCGTATCGCGACTACGTCATCGCGTCCCTCAATCAAAACAAACGCTTTGACCAGTTCACGCGCGAGAAGCTCGCCGGCGACCTGTATCCCGCCGAAAGCGCGGATCAGGTGATCGCCACCGCCTTCATCCGTCTCGGCATCGCCAATTCGGAAAGCGGCGCGATCGAGGAGGAACAACGCAACATTCTGATGACCGAGCGCGTGAAGGCTTTCAGCTCCGTCTTCCTCGGCCTCACCACGGGCTGCGCCGCGTGTCACGACCACAAGTTCGATCCCACCTCGCAAAAGGATTTCTACCAGCTCGGCGCATTTTTCAACAATCTGACCGAGTTTCACAGCACGCGCGCCAAACCGGATTGGCCGCCGTCGATCAAGCTGCCGAAACCGGAAAACAAAGCCGAGTTCGACGCCGCCTTCGCGCGCCGCGCCGAGCTTCAGCGCCAGCTCGACGCGCTCAACCGCCAGGCGCGACCGGTCGTCGCCAATTGGCTGGCGCGGAAGAGCTCGCCGCCGCAGGCCGTTTCCACCGACGGCCTGGCGATACGCCTACGCTTCGACGAAAACCACGGCACGACCCTGGCGAATTCCGCGCCCGCCGCCCGCTTCGCCCAAACCACGACGAAGGGAGGCGCGCCCGAATGGAACGAGGACACCTGGCTCTGGCCTTCCTTCCGCATGACCAGCACCACCCGCCTGGATCTGCCCGCCGACGCCGGTGATGTCTCCGCCGAACAACCTTTCAGCGTTGGTTCCTGGATCCTCCCGCGAGGCAACGGCGGCGCTGAAACCCGTCCGCCCACCGGCGCGATCGTGACAAAAGTCGACAGCGCCCAGGCCTTCCGCGGCTGGGGCGTGTATTTTGAAAGCGCCTGGGGACCCGACGAAAAAATTCCGGCCGAGCCCAAGCTGACGGACAAGGGCAAGCTCAGCTTCCGACTCGTGGAGCGCTGGCCGGATCACGCGATCGTCGTGGAAACCGCGAAGCCGGTCTTCGCTCGCGGCTTTGGCCTGCGCTGGACGCATTTCATGGCCACCTACGACGGATCACGACGAGCGGCCGGCGTCACGCTGTACATCGACGGCCAACCGCAGGACGTCGTGGTGGTCAAAGACACGCTCGAGGGCGACATTCGCAACACGGTTCCGGTTGAATTCGGACGCGAGCATCCCGACTCGAAACCGTTCATCGAAACGCGCTATCAGGATTTCCGTTGGTACCAACGCCAGCTTTCAACAGAAGAAGCGCGACGCGTTCCGCTCGAAGACCTCGTCGCGGAGATTGTCGCGCGCGATCCGTCGCGCTGGACCGAGGACGAGTTCAAGGCGGTGAGCGACCTGTACTTCGCCACGCGCGACGAAACCGCGCCACGCATCGCGGCCCAGCTCCAGACGGCGAATGCCGAGTTGGAGCGCCTGGCCAGCGGCGGCACGGTTTGTCTGGTCGCGGCGGATCGTCCCCGGCTGGCTTACGCCGACGTGCTTCGACGCGGCGTTTATTCGCAGCGCGCCGAACGCGTTCGCCCCGGCCTGCCGCACTTTCTGCCACAGCTCCCTGCGGACGCGCCCTTCACCCGCCGCGGACTGGCCGAATGGATCGTCAGCCCGGAAAATCCCCTGACCGCGCGCGTGACCGTCAACCGATTCTGGCAGGAAATTTTCGGCAAGGGCCTGGTGGAAACGACCTCCGATTTCGGTTTGGTCGGTGAACGTCCCTCGCACCGCGCACTGCTCGATTGGCTGGCGGTCGACTTTCGCGAGAGCGGATGGGACGTGAAGGCGTTCTTTAAACAAGTCGTGATGTCGGCCACTTACCGTCAATCCGCGGCCGCGTCGCCCGAGCTGATCGCGCGCGACCCCGGCAACCGCCTCCTCGCGCGCGGGCCGCGTTTCCGCATGGACGCGGAGATGGTGCGCGACACCGCGCTCGCGGCCAGCGGGCTGCTGGTGGAAAAAGTCGGCGGCCCCAGCGCGAAGCCGTACCAGCCGGCGGGACTTTGGGACGCGCTGACCTACCCGGAATCGGACGAGTACAAACCCGAAAAATACGTGGTGGACAAGGGCGGTGGCCTGTATCGGCGCAGCCTCTACACGTACATCAAGCGCCAGGCGTTGATTCCCAACATGGAGGTGTTCGATCAGACGGCGCGCGACGAGCCCTGCACGCAGCGCCTGCGCTCGAACACTCCGCTGCAGGCGCTGGTGCTGATGAATGACCCGCAGTGGCTCGAAGCCTCGCGCCGCATGGCCGAGCGCGCGCTGCTCCACGCATCCGCGCCCGACGCCCGCCTTGATCACCTGGGCCAATTGCTTCTCGCGCGTCCTTGGACGGCGCAGGAGCGGAAGATTCTCAGGGAAGCGTTGGACCATTTTCGCGCATCCTACGACAGCGACCCGTCCGCCGCCGCGCTCCTGATCGGCGTGGGCTCTTCCGTGCCAGATCCCCGCCTTGCCGCCACCGAGCTTGCGCCGTGGACGCTCGTCGCCAGCGCCGCGCTCAATCTCGACGCCACGTTGAACAAATAGAAATTCCCGCCATGTCCTGCGATCACTCGTTCCCGCAGCTTTGCTCCGATCATGGCGGAGAAGGCCCGACCGTCTTCGATCTGCCCGTGCCGCTGGGCTTGCGCGAGGAATGGCGGCAATTGGAGACGCGCCGCCGCTTCCTGGGTCGCGCGGGCAAAGTTCTGGGCTGGGCCGCGCTCGGCTCGCTGCTCGGATCCAAGAGAATGTCCGCAGCCACGGGCGAGTCCAAAGTCGCGCCGGCGCCCGGCGCGTTCATGCGGCTGCCCAATTTCGCGCCCAAGGCCAAGCGCTGCATCTATCTCTTCATGGGCGGCGGTCCGCCGCAATTGGACTTGTGGGACTATAAACCCGGGCTGGTGTTCGACCAAGACCTGCCCGATTCGGTGCGCGGCAGCCAGGTCCTGACCGGCATGACCGCCGGCCAGACGCGTTTTCCCGTCGCGCCGACGCCGTGGAAATTTTCGCGCCAGGGAAAATCCCAGATCTTGATCAGCGAATTACTGCCATGGACCGGCAAGGTGATCGACGAGATGACGGTGATCAATTCGTTGCACACCGATGCGATCAACCACGAGCCGGCCGGATTGCTGATGTGCACCGGCGATATGGTTCCCGGCAAGCCGTCCCTGGGCGCCTGGCTCGCCTACGGGCTCGGCAGCATGAACGAAAATCTGCCGGCGTTCGTGGTCTTGAATTCCAAGCTCGTCAAAGGCGTGCCGAGCTTTCCGCTGACTCCGCGCCTATGGGGAAGCGGCTTTCTCTCCAGCCAATACACAGGCGTGACCTTCCGCACCGAGGGCGAATCGGTTCTTTATTTGAACGACCCGGCTGGCATGAAACGCGACGCTCGGCAGGCCCTGGTCAAAGCGGTCAACGCGATCAACCAACTCACGCACGACGAAATGGGCGACCCGGAAACCGTAGCGCGCATCCGTCAGCTCGAAATGGCGTTTCGCATGCAGACCGCGGTGCCTGAGCTCACCGATTTGAGCCGCGAGCCCGAGGCCACGTGGGAGCTCTACGGACCGGAAGCGCGGGAGCCCGGCTCGTTCGCCTACAATTGCCTCCTGGCCCGGCGCATGGCGGAACGCGGCGTGCGCTTCACCCAGATCAACCAACGCGGCTGGGACCTGCACGACAAAGCCGGCGAATACACGCCAATGATGTGCCGGGCGATCGACCGCGCCTGCTATGCGTTGATCACCGACTTGAAACGCCGTGGGCTGTTGGATGAAACGCTGGTGGTCTGGGGGGGATGAATTTGGGCGCACCGTTTATTGTCAGGGCCAGCTTACGAAGGATATTTTCGGACGCGATCATCATCCGCGTTGTTTCACCACCTGGATGGCCGGCGGCGGCGCCAAGCCCGGCGTCGCCTACGGCCAGACCGACGATTTCAGCTATAATATCGCGCGGGATCCGGTGCACGTGCGCGACTTCAACGCCACGATTCTCCACTTGTTGGGCATCGATCACCAACGGCTGACGTTCAAGTTCCAAGGCCTCGAGCAGAAGCTGACCGGCGTGGAAGAAGCCCACGTCATCGCCGGGTTGGTCGCGTGAGGTGGATTAAACGCGAATCCACTGGAGAAGAATTACGGCGGGAAATCCAGATTTCAGAACAAAAGACTTAAGGCACGGACAGCTCGGAGTTCGATCGAGATATTTTCTTGCGATTAGAAGCGCGATCCGAGGAGGACGGTCATTGTGAATTCTGGAATCTGTATTCCCCTCCGTAGTTCTTCGGATTTGGCCTTTGTCTCTAAACCGTAACCTCGTGGCCATCTGTTCGCGACTCAGTCGTGTATGTGCTAGGGTCGATCGGAAATCGCCAAACCGCCGACGACCCTACCTGTGAAAATCGCCCTCGTCACCGAGACCCTCCCTCCGGAGATCGATGGCGTGGCAATGACATTCGGGGTGATCGCGCGGGAATTGGCGCGGCGCGGGCGCGCCTTGCGCGTGTATCGGCCGCGCCGTGACGATTTGCCTCCGGTAGACGCGTCGTCGGACTATACCGTGGTCCCGGTGCCCGGCGTGCCCATTCCGCGCTATCCCAGGCTGCAATTGGGTTTGCCCGCCTATCGACGCCTCCGACGGGAATGGACTGCGGATCGTCCCGACTCGGTTCACGTGGCCACTAACCCTCCCGACCCAACCCCCTGAAGATCCAGTTTCATGCCAGCGTGATCGCTCCCTACAAAGCGCTCAATGATCCAGTGGAGCCTGATCGAGCACCGTACTTTAAAACTCAAATCGGCGCCAAAAATTCAGCCTCTCCGATGAATTTGGACATTCGAAAACTGCACCTGTACCACTTCTTCAACGGCGTCGCGATCAGCGCCGTGGGAAACTATCTCTTTCTCGATTCATTGTTTCTCCGGTACGGTCTCAACCTGCAGCAGTTTGGCGTCATCGAGGGAATCGCCACGTGGCTGCCGCTGGCGGTGGGGACCGATGCTCAGCCCGCTCATCAGCCGACTGCAGGCGGACAAACAGGTCATTGGCATCGTCTACCTGTTTCGGGTTGCGCTTCCCTTTCTGCTCTTTGTGACGGCCTCGGCCACCAGAGATCCAGGTGTGCTGACGATTGCCTTCGCGGCAATTCTCACCCTCACGTTCATCTTCCCCGTCATCGGCAACAACTCCATGCAGGTCGTTTTCAAGACGTATCTGCCTGAACAGCAACTCGGCAAACAGCTCGGGGGAATTACGATCTTCTGGTCGCTTTCGGCCAATCTGGCAGTTATCCCGTGCAGTAGGTACTTGGATCGGCACAGCCACGGCACGGACGAGGAGTTTGTTCGGGCGCTCTTTGCCATTTTCCTCACGACCACGGTCATGCAACTGCCGGCTTCGCTGCTGATCTGGAGACTCTCACCCCGAAAACAATCCGAGGCGTTCCTGCACCCGCGGTGGACCCAGATTTTCGAACCCTTCCGCGCATGCGGCGTTTCGTCCGATGCTCGTCCTGCTGACCGCGCTCAGCGCACTGGGAGCGATGGTCGACGCGTTCATCAACCCCAGGAAGATCCAGTTTCTTGAGGAGGAGGCCGAGGGCGAGAAAGGGGCGGCGAAGCATGTGGCACGGGCCGGTTGCCGTCTCAGGCGGCGGGGCAACCTCCGCGAGGATTGCGTCAGGCTGAAAAAGCGCCCGTATTTTTCCCCATGACGTTTCGCGAATGGCAGGAGCTTTCCCCGGCCGAAGCGGCGCGCGAGTTCCGTCGCCGGGCGGAATCGCGGCTGACTCCCGAGCAACAACGCGCTGTGTTCGCCGTGCGCCGTTCCGGTGACGAGCTGGGGGCGGCATTCGCGGCTGCTCCGGCGAGTGCGCCGCTGGCGCGGGTGCCGTACCTCGCAAAGGATCTCTTCGACGTCGCGGGGATGCCGACGCTGGCGGGCTCGACCTTCCTGCCGGAGGTGCGTCCCCCGCCCACGCGCGATGGGGCGATCGTGACGGCGCTCGCGAAAGCCGGAGCGGTGCTCGCCGGAAAAACGCATATGCACGAGTTCGCCTACGGGATCACCGGCGAGAACCCGCACTACGGCGACTGCGAACGGCCGGGCTTCCCCCTGCGCACCACCGGCGGATCCAGCAGCGGTTCGGCCGCGGCCGTGGCGGCGGGCATCGTGCCGCTCGCCCTTGGCAGCGATACCGGCGGATCGGTGCGCGTGCCGGCCGCCTTCTGCGGGCTCTATGGATTTCGCGTCACGCCGCGGGACGCCTGGATCAGCGACGCGGTGCCGCTATCGCGGAGCTACGACACCGCCGGGTGGTTCACGGCGAATGCCGCGGACCTGCGCACCACTATCCACGCGCTCGTCGGCTTCGACTGCTCCGCACGGCCGCTGCGCGGCTGTTATCTTGAAATGCCCGGTCTCGATCCCGAGGTTGCCGCAGCCTGCCAGCGGGCCGCCCTCGCCTTCGCGTCGCCCGCCGAAGCGGCGGTGCGCAAGGCCCTGCACCGGGGCTTTGAACGCAGCGCAGACACCTACAATACGGTCGTATCGCTCGAGGCCTGGGAGTTCCATCGTCCGTGGGCCGAGCGTTACCGGGATTGTTACAGCCCCGGCGTCTGGCAGCGCCTGAATCGGGCGCACAGCGTCACACCCGAGATGACACGCGTCGCCGCAACGCACACGGCCGCGATTCACGCGCTCTGGGCGGACTACTTCCACGGCCACGACTACCTGGTAATGGCGGCATCGCCCGCTGCGGCCTTCACGCGGGAGGAATTCACGCTCGAGAATCGCCTGCGCGTCCTCGGCCTGACTGCTCCCGCGAGCATCGGCGGACTTCCGGTGTTGACGATTCCCGTCCCGCTCGCCTCCGGCCTGACGACCGGCCTGCAGATCATTCTTCCGGAGGCCACCAGTCCGGTGGTCAACTGGATCCTGACCCGCGGCGATGCGGTAGGTTGAGCTTTTGGCCCGGCCGACTCAGATAGAACATCTCCCGCCCAACCCCCTGAAGATCCAGTTTCTTAGGAGGATAAGGAGGAGTAAATCTAAATGCCTAAAGACGCCATATGAGAGGCCTCTTCCACGCGCATCTTCTTAATACTATGATCCAGAATATCCTGAATATGCGACTCCATCGCCTGTATTGCGCTCGATACATTTCTTTCCGCGATCGCCCGATAAATCACCTTGTGCTCGGCCAAAGTCCGGTTATGCTCTTCAAGACTATCGAGCGAATCTACATAGAAGGGCGTGATCCCCGAAACAACGCGATTTATCAAACGCAACCGGATGATTTCGGATTTCAGAAGCGAATTATGGGCCCCGTTCATAACGGCAAAATGGAACCGTACGTCCACCGTTGCCATTTCTCGGCTGTAATTCTCATCGTGTTCCTTTCGTTTCGCAGGCAATAATAACTCCTGCATGCCCTCCACCGCCCCCTTTACCTCCTCCAAGTCGGCGTCGGTGCGCTCTAAGGCGGCGAGCCCTGCCGCGTTGCTTTCCAGAACTTTGCGCAGCCAGCAAAGCTCCCTGAAATCCTTCAAAGCCATGAACTTCACTGTCGCGCCTTGGCGGGGGCGAATAACAACCAGACCATCGGCCTCCAACTGTCGAAGTGCGTCATGGACCGGAGTCCGACTCACTCCTACTTCGATGGATAGTGCATTGGCACTCAACGACATTCCCGGAGCATATACGCCTCCGATAATCTTGTTGCGAATAAATGTGTAAACGTTGGTTGTGTGCTCGCTTCTCATCAGACGATAGGGTCGGTCAAACGGTGCCAAAGCAAGATGATTTACCGGATTGCATACACCTTCGCGCAACCTGACCATAAGGAAGGGCGCCAAGGCATTCAGAGTCCATGGGAGAAGGCAATCGTGTTCATCTATCGATGACGAGTTTCACATAGCGGATACTATAACCGGAAGATTGCATGCACCAAAACGCGATAAAGAAGGTGCCATCCGGCATGGGCCTGACACTTGGTTCTCCAAATGCGAAATCGGTCCAGTCAGAATGTTGCCCCGACGTGTTGCTCTGAGTCGCCACCTCCGCCGCCCAGACGCAATCGTTCAATTCTATACCGAATTCCTTCTCGGTGGGACGCGCCACGGCCAGCCAAACCCCAATTCTTCCTTGGCTACGTTGGTTATATATGAAAAGCGCGCGCTTGTCCGGCAAGGGCGCCAGGGCGGTGGATTGTCCGAGCGTGCCAGTCGCCAGCGTCGGACCCCACGAGGCTCCGCCATCGTCCGAAATCGCGTACGCGTTTGCTTCAACCGTGCCGGGATGAATATGCCAGCCCGTGCCCAGCAGGCGGCCGTCCGAGAGTTCGATGACCCACGCTTCCGCACCAACGGAATTCGAATGAGGAAATTGTAGCATGGGCCGCGAAGACCATGTCGCCCCCTTGTCGCAACTCATGAGCGACATCACCTGATTCTGCGCTACCGGCAAGTTCGGGTCAAACGTGTTGTAGGGCGCGTAGCAAACCACCCAAGATCCATTACGCGTGGCGCACAACGGGCCAGGCGCTTCCGCGCTTCCGGGTATGGGCATTGGAATAGTCGAAAACGCGCTCCACGTGCGTCCCTCGTCGCGGGATCGGCACCAGACCAATTCATTTTGTTTCAGCCCCTGCGTAGCCTGCGACCAGAAGGGCTCTCCCTTTACCTCGATCGCGGTGCGGGAACCGTAGAAATAGATCGTGCCGTCCGCGTCGCTGCTGATGGATCCAAATATCGAATAGGTGCTCAACAACTCGGGCCAAATCGTAGTGGCTTCGCCCCACGTCACCCCGCCATCGTTCGAACGCGCGAGGAGCGGCTGAAAGTCGTTTATGCCAAGCCCCGACTGCACCATAAAACTACACAACAGCTCCCCCCCCCGCGTTAGCACCGTTCGCGCCCCAGCGGCAGCGCTGGTTGCCGTGCCTTTCGGCCGTTGCGAAACAAAACCCTCCACGACTACGCGAAAATTCATAAAGTGGATTCCCTGATTACCATCGCGACCGCCACTTGCAAGCAACTTTGTTGGAATTTGCACTCGATAGCATTCAATCGAACGCAATATACTGCACAATCCTCTTGGTCAGTCAGTTATGCTCTCAAAAACCAGATGTACTTGACGGCATACATGCAGATACAAGATAATGAGTTACATCTTCGAAACGTCTAATTTAATTACCGATTGTTTTGCCGCTTTTGTGATGCATTCCCGAAGAGAGTTTCTTCGTCGTTCCGTCTTGGTTTTGGGTTATGGGGGGATTTCGCAGACTGCTGCGGCGGCAACGGGCACCGATTCCGTCGAGCCTATTGTCGATATTCATCAACATTTAAGCTACGCTGGCCGTACGAACGATGTTCTGATCGCGCACCAGGCCGCGATGGGAGTGACGACAACAGTCCTGATGCCGTCGGGAGATCGCGGCCCCGATCACCCCGGCGGATCGGGCGAACACGAAGCGGTGCTGGCGTTGAGCCGCGCCCTTCCGATGAAATTCGTTTTCTTTGCAAATGAGGTCCCTACACTCGCTGACGCGCGCCAGAGTCTCGAGCGGCAGCTCCGAAAAGGCGCGATCGGAATCGGCGAGCAAAAATTCCGAGTCGATTGCGATTCTCCCGAGATGGTCATGGTCGCCGAAGTAGCGCGGGAATTCGACGTGCCCATTCTGCTACATTTTTCCCACGGGCTGTACAATCGGCGGTTCGAACGATTTCATCGCATGCTCGAGCGATTTCCAACGGTCAATTTTATCGGACATTCCGGCGCGTGGTGGGCCAATATCGGCAAAGACTACGTCGAAGGAATCGATTCGCCGAGGGGTCCGGTCAACGCCGGTGGCCTCACTGACCGCTATCTCACAGACTATCCAAATTGCTTCGCCGACCTTTCTGCCGAGACCGGTTATCGAGCCATCATCCGCGACGAGGCGCACTACCGTGAATTCATGCGCCGGCATCAGGACCAACTCGTTTTCGGCAGCGACTGCGATGACGGAGTAGGCCGCGCGCCACTTTGTACGGGCGCGCGGACGATCGCCGCCATCCGGCGCCTGGCCCCAAGCAAGGACATCGAACGCAAGATTCTCCACGGAAACTCCCGGCGCCTGCTCAAGCTTGCTCCTCTACGCGTCGGCTGATTCCCGACGCGTCTCAACCACCGACTCCACGAAAATGAATCGACTGCAAAAGTACATCCCGCTCATTGCTCTGGTTTTCGCCTGCGCACCCGCCCAAGCTTGGGAAGTTCCCGGGTCGGTGCTTCGCCCGGGAAATCGCCAGTTGTTTCTCGACGATTTCATCGTCGGAGACATCTACAATGTAACGCGCGTCATTCACCAACCGAAGAAATACGAAGGCAATCCCGTGATTCGCCCGGAACCGGATATCGACGGCACGTTCATCGAAATGCCCAGCGCACCCTCTTGGGACGAGATCGAGCAAGTGTGGAAGGCTTGGTACTGGACCTCAGGTGAAAAGGAGGAAAGCGGTTGCGGTTTCGCGCGATCCAAAGACGGGCTCACCTGGGAGAAACCAAGGCTCGGGCTGGTCGAACGAAACGGCAACCGAAACAACAATCTTGTCATGGTCAAAGGCGCGCCCGACGCCTTCGTGCAAAATGTGCTGATCGATCACACCGCACCGCCAAACAAGCGCTACAAAGCGCTGACCGGCCCCGGCCATCGTCGGCCCCTCGTTTCCGCAGACGGCTACGTCTTCACGTTGACCAACACTCCGCCGATCCCGAGTCAGGATACCTCCCATCTCACCTGGGACAGTGTGCAACGACAGTATCTCCTCACCGTGAAGCATAACGGTCCGTTCGGCCGTTCCGTCTTTCTCTCTTTAAGTAAAGATTTCGAGACCTGGACCGACCCCGCGTTGATCTACCACGCCGACCTAATCGACCAAAAGTTAGGCGAGCGTCACATCCGCGAGATCGAGGCCAATCCCCGCATGTGGCGGCCGACGATCGACACGCCGACCGAGTACAATACCGAGATCTATAACATGCCGATTTTCGTCTACGAGGGTCTCTATATCGGCATGCCGACCTATTTTGAATCGAGCGGCCGCGTCCCGCTGCCCATCGGCAACCAGGATGGCACCAACTCCGTGAAACTGACCTGCAGCCGCGACCTGCGCGCCTGGACTCGCGTGGGCGATCGACTGCACTTCATTCCCGTGGCCGAGATGGGCGCGAACAACACGGACACGGGCCAGGTCCTGGCGGCCGCCCAGCCCATCCTCAAAGGCGACGAGCTTTGGTTCTACTATACCGGCATCGACGTGCGTTTTCGTCCCGCGTCGAAGGAGAAGCGCGGCGCTTATCATGGCGGGATTAATCTGGCGAAACTGCGCCGCGATGGCTTTGTCTCGCTGCGAGCCGGGGCCGAAAGCGGCTTTGTCGACACGCGCCCGATACAAATCGAGGGCGGCAAGCTCTATATCAACGCGCAGGCGACCGGGCGGGTTCGCGCGGAAATCACCGACTCGCAGGGCCGCGCGGCATTGCCTGGTTGGGGTGTGGACGACTGCGCGATCGTGACCGGCGACACTCCGCGCGCCGAGTTGCGCTGGAAGGGCCGGACTCTCAAAGAGCTCGGATCGCAAAAAGTCAGGATTCGATTTCATCTCACGGACGCGGATCTTTATTCTTTCTGGCTCGAGCCCTAGGCCGCCTCCCCGCGAAACAAACGTTCACCGCAAAGTCGGGGAGAGCGTGGAGAAAAATTGTGTGTAGTTCGGTTCTTCTTTCGGATCACAGTTCGTCTCGAATTCATATTTCTAGATCGATCCCAGCATTCTCCGTGGATCCGAGGTGCATCCCGATCGACCGGTTTGCGGAGTGGTCTCATATCGAGAGTTAAGCTAAATGCGCAGGATACCCGCGGCTGTCCCGCCCATGAGTTTTCGCAAGTCATCCGCCGAGAGCAGGTCTCCGCAGTATTTTTCGAGGAACTGACGCGACTGCCGGTAGGTGCAGAATCGGTTTTGGAAGGGCATGTCGGTGCCCCACAATAAACGGTCGGCCCCAATGTGCATCAGCATCGCTTCCACGGCCGGACGGCATTCAAGGTAGGGAAAATCGAAGAGATCCCCAATGCGCACCGGCATGCAGACCTCCAACGAAAGACGGCAATCCCTGAAGGGCGCCCACATCCCATCGCTCAGGGCCAGCCGCCCGTCCTCGATGTAATCCCTCCATGGATACCCGTGGGTCACGCTCGCCACCACGTCCGGATAGCGATCGTGCCACCGGCGCAGCGTCCACAATTCCTGCTCGAAGCCGCGGCGCGGGTCGCTGGATCCAGGGCTCGGACCCAGCGTGAAAAAGATCGGAACACCCAACTGCGCCACCGCATCCCAAAACGGTCGCCACGAATCGTCATCGAAGCTCAGTGAGCGCCCTGCGCGATAAGCGTAGGCGGGAATGATCTTGAGCGCGTGGAATCCATGAACTCGAACCGCGTCGTGGGCCTGACCAATGGCGGCGTCCGGGTCGGCCGAAATGCGCCTTTCGTCAATCGGCGCCATCGAGCGAAGCCGATCGGGGTAAGCGCCAACGCAGGACGCGAGATACGCGGAGTCTTTGCCGAGGGTGGCGTCGACGTGGATCAGCCCCCAATCAACACCGGCGTAGTCCATCTCCGCAATGATCGCCCCCGCGCTGTACTCGATCACATTGGGCGGCAAAAATTGTTTGGTGCAGTCTTCACCTTCATGCGTCCACACCAGTCGATTGCTGGCCCGATCCACCCGAAACTGTCGATCGCCCGCGAGCCGCAACGGCTCACCCGGCGTCGGATCGAGCAGGACCCGCGAATTGGTCGGCCGCCGATCCCGCAGGCGATACGCAGGCTGGTGGTGAAGCGCGTAGCCGGTCTGCCAATACCCCAGATGCTCTGGCTCAGTCGCGTGACCGGCCGCCGTGTCCGGAGCCGTGAAACAGTAGACGTGGCAGTCGACGATCACGGGGACGCAGGTTGTTTAGGCCGCGGCCTCCGCCACCTTCCCTTGGCGCGAGGAATGGCCGAGATGAAAACCAGCGCCAGCACGGTCATGACGCCGCCAAAACCGAAGCTCGCCTTGAAGCCGATGTGATCTGTCAGCCCTCCATAGATCGCCGGCGCGACGCTCGCGACGGGCGTGGCCAGACTTAGAAAGGCCAAGTTTCGCGTCGTGACGGCCGGAGCGGACAGCCAGGCCAGAACGAGGGTGCGGTCGCGATAGTAACCGCGAAAGCTCTCCGCGAGATAGCGAAAAAACAAACTCCTAGGTTCATCCGGAACCGAGATGAGCTTGTACCGGCTGCTCAGAAACGAGCACACGACCATGCAGGGCAGCGCGATCAAATACAAAACTCCGAAATTGAACGGATACTGCAACGCCGCGAGGCGTCCCTCGAGCAGTGCCTGGGCTCCGAGAGAACCCAGCATCGCCGCGATTGGCCCGAGGCCGAAGGCGAATTTCAACGCCCGGGCGCGCCCTTTTTCCGTCGCGCCGCGCGACAGGCACTTGAACATGTAGACGTTGGTAATGGCATTGATGATGCCGATGATTAAACCCGGTCCGATAACCACCGAAATGCGCACCCAATCCGGGCAAGGCAGGAAAACCACCAGGCACACGAACAACATGGAGAACGCCACGATCGCGAAGGCGCCCTGCACCACCGCGCGCTCGAGACGAGCCGAAAACATCCACGCGCACACAATGGGCACAAACGAGCCCAGCAGATAGGTCGAGCTGGGCAGATTGGCGACGGTCGCGTTCGCGCCGAGGCGATCGCAAAACGCGGCCTGCACAACCCGCACATAGATCACCGGCGCTGAAAAATACATCAGCAACTGGGTGATCGTGAAGTAGAGCCCGTTGCGGCGACTCATCTCCTCCGTGATCGTTTCGGGAACGGCCGAATCCGGTGTAGGGCTAATAGGCGGGCGATTCGGGCGATGGTTTATTTTTCAGCGCGCGCGGCGATCGCGCGATAGACGTCCTGACCCTTGCGGAACAAGGCAATGACCTTCTCCTTGTCGGCCGGCTGCTTGAACACACCCGTTTTCTCCAGCTTGTCGAGGAGCGCGTCGATCTGCCCGACGAAATAAAGCGCGTCCTCTTTGTAGGCGACGGGCTGGTTCCCCAGCGAAATATAAACTGGCGAGGTGTGCGCGTAGATCTCGCGATCGTTCGGCGCCAGGCGATTGGCTTCGCCGCGCACGCGCAGTCCGAGCCAGCCGCTTTCTCGAATCTCAAACTCTTCGGAAAGCTCCAGCGTCGTCGGGTCCGCTCCCGCCTCCACGCGCCGAATGGTTCGCCCGTTGTGCACCAATTCCAGCGCCACCATCGGAAGAATCGAGCGCGCCTGGCCGCAAATTTTCACTATGGTGCCCGACCGCTCCGCTTTGATTTCATCTCCGGGACTGTGGCCATCCACGGTGAACGTGAGCAGCGGCGCGTTGGTCGCAAAGCTTCGTCCTTTGCGATAGCCGTCGATCCAACGATCATAGGTCAACTCCGGACCGGTTTGCACGTAAAGGCGACCCGCGCCCGCCACGAGGTGACTCGGAATGTTGAGAAAGGAATCGGTGCCCGCGGAGATCGGGATGCGAAATCCGCAATTCAACAACCGGTACCAATACCGTGTATTCACATTCTCATCACCCTGACACATCACATCCAAGGTGTCTGCCGCCCCCAGCGCCACGTCGACCGGCAGCTCGCTGGTCAAACCCGGATGCACGTAGGTGACGACCGCGCCCTGCGCTTTCGCCTTCATCGCCTGATAGTAATTCGGGGAATCGTCGTAGGGATAGCGCGAACCGGGAAAACCCGAGTACGCGGGCTCGACGAAGGACTTGAGATTCACGAAACCCACGTGGCCGTACAAATCGTTCCGCATTTCCTGATTCACCGAAAGGATGTACGTTTTGTCGGACATCGCGTTGGGTTTGCCTTCGAAATATTGAAAGTCGTTGATCTTGTCGGTCAGCGGATCGTTGCACGCCAGAATATTGGCCACGTTCAAATCCTCCGCCTTGGCTATGAGGAGAATGTCCGCGGGCTTGATGCGCGTTTGATAAAAGAGATTCATGTGGAGATGAATGTCTCCGGAATACCAGCCCGCCGTTCGCAGATTGGTCAAACGCTGCAGGCGCAATTCCAACGCGGCCGTCGACGATTTTTTCACGTCGACTGTCCGGTGGATCGGCCGATACTCCATCCCCTTGACCACGTCCAATTCCGCGCCGCCGACGGGCATCCGAACCTCGAATGAGCCTGGCGTGTAGAAGTAGAACTCGCCGGCATAGCGTTGCCCATAGTCACCGGTCACGTTGCGGTGCATCACTTTCTCAGGCGCATAGGCCCGCCCATCCGCGCCTGTGAGATAAATGCGAGCCGGAGTCGATTTTCCCGATTCATCGAGTACTTTGACTTTCACCACCTCGGTTTCCCAAGCGCGCAGCGGCAGCGTGAACACCTGCTTCGGACCATTCTCAACCGAGGCCTCCAGGCTCATCGGGGCCGAAGATGTCTTGATCGCGCTGGTGAGAAAAAATCCCAACGTCTGCCCCGGTCTGAGGGTGAGATCCGTCTGCAATTGGCGGGGATTCGACGCGTTGATGGCGGCCAGCCGAAAGCGAATTGGAGTGGAACGTGAGTTGGTGACGATGAACGGCACCTGTGCCTTGCCGCCCACGACGTCCACCGGCGGCACGGAACCGATATCGTATTTCGCCGACACGTCGATGCGGACGATCCGCGGGCTCTGCATCGACTGGTAGGCGCTGCTGATCCGCTCCACGATGGCGTCCGCGCCCAACGGAGTGGAGCGCAAGGGGGAATTGTGCTCCCGGATAAAAAGCATCAGCGCGGTCTTCGCGATCCCGCCCACAGTCACGGCCTGGGTTCGCGGCGTGTCGTTCCAGATCAGGAGCTGAGTGGAGAATTGCGAGAGGTCATTCAGCAAACGGGCCGACTCCGCGTCGTGCACGTAGGTCGCGACTTGAAAGGGCATAAGCGTCCACGGCTCCTCGGGACGATCTGCCGACTCCGCCGCGACCGGTCGCAAAATCAGGAAACCCAGCAGACAAGCCATGGTCATCCCGGCAAGTCTGAGCCGCCGCAACACGGAAATCGCCACTACGCGCGACAGCATTTCCCGTTCAAGCCACTCACGGCTCGATCCAGAACGAATAAAAGTCAGCATTTGAAAGATAAAATCGGATACGATAACTCTGCCCGGCGAGCTCCTTGAAATCCCGTCCCTTCCAACGCAACTCGGCCCTCATTTGATCGCCAGTGACGACGTTGCACTTATCCGCTTCCCAACCCGGGAGTACGTCACGGCCAGAACGGTCGGTGATTTCAGCTCGCAGCGAGCCCTTGATGTTGGCGTTCACGAACAAGCCACGGCCCTCGATCTGCACGGGTCGCGTGTCGATGAAACCGCCCTCGTCATCCGCTTGCAGGGAGACGAACCCATCCAGACGCAGCTTGGCCAGGTGGATACCACCGTGATAATCACCCCTCTTTTCTGTCGTGAAAGGGCGGTAGCGCACGTCGAGACCGGAATAATAGAACCACAATTCATCGCCTTTTCGGATGGGCGGCGAAGCGGCCAGGATCTGACCGGTGTCAATGCCAGGCCCTCCCATTTCCGACACGGGAATGAAATGCCGACGGTCGCCGATGCGCGTCCATTCCTTCAAATCACGGCTGCAGGTCAGCTTGACGGAATTTATGCCGTCCTGATTTCCGATCGGCAGCGGCACGCGACCGCTGGATTCGAAGTAGGTCGGCATGCCGATGTAGAGACCCTCGTAAACGAAGATCGGCATGTTGTAGATCTCGGTGTTGTACTCCGAAGGCGTATTGATCGTCGGTCGCCACATGCGCGGATTGTCCTCGATCTCCCTAATGTGCTGCTCGCCCAGCATCTGATCCGTGCTGTCGGCGTAGTAGATGAGCGTCGGCTCAGTCCATTTCTCGAAGTCCTTGCTGACGCACAGAAAAACCGAGCGCCCGAAGGGGCCGTTGTGTTTCACGGTCATCAGGTACTGCTTCTGCAACTCGTCCCACATCAGGTGGGACTCGTCCTGACTCGGCACCGTCGGAACATTTAGGCGCGTGAACACGAAGCCATCCGCCGAGACCACCGGATCACGATCGTCGGGCCCCGTCACGCCTTTGTAACGACGATCGGGCGAAGCCGTGGGATCGATGAAGACGTGTTGGAGGAACGTCTTCGGATCGCCTTTAATCGTGACCACATTGTTGTCACGATTGCCATTGATCTCGATCACGCCGACTTTCGGTTTCTCCCAAGCGATGCCGTCCTTCGAAGTGGCGTACCCTGCGCCGCCGCCATGATCGTCACCCAGACGGAAATACCACACCTTCCAGACCTTCTCCTTCTCATCCCAGCTCGGACCGGTCCGGACCTGAATCGATTTTCCGTCCGTGACGCGGTCCGCTTTGATGACTGGATTGCCCTTGTATTTGGTGACCGGATGAATGACCCGCGCCACGCGATAGACGTCTCCTAGGATATAATCGTCCAGAAACAGCTCCCGCTGTCCCGGCCTGAGCGTGACCGACGCGTAATAGGCGCGATCCAAGCCCCTCGTTTCCGAAACGACGGCTAGCGCGGCGCTCAGCATCAAGCCGAGGGCGAGGGATCGATTTTTCATTTCGAGCGCAGGGTCACGGCGTAGAGCCGGGGATTGGCGTTGGGTTGCGCTTCGAAATTCATCTTAAAGCGGACGGTTTTCTCCGCCAGTTCGGAGAGCTTGCCCCCACGCCACGAAACGGCGCAGTCGATGCCACCGGATTGGCCGGACTTGCCCGCGCGAGCGCCGGAATAATCGGGAAGCAGCTGGAACTTCGTGTCGGAAATCTCCACCGTCATATTTCCACAGTTGTCGGCATTCAGGAACAGCTCGCAGCCGGACGCCGGGATGCGCACGGGCGCAGACCACACCGAGCCGCGCTTCTGGTAGGTCTTGGCATCCTCCGGATAAAGTCCCAACGCGCCCCAACGATCCCGCGGCAGCGTAGCCAAACCAACTTCGCCGGAATATCCCTTGCCATATTCGGCATTCATCCAGCGCCCAAAATAGATGCGCGTCTCATCGCCGACGTTGAGGATGCCATTCCCCGACTGGGTGAGAATGGTCGGATAATCGTGACCGGGCACGGGGGTGGCCGGAGCGTCAAGACGGGAAATATAAACGCGGCCTTTATCGGGCTCGCGGAAATGCATGCCGTCGTTGCTGATCACCAGGCCGAGGTCGCACGAGATCTTCCCGTAGCCGAACCAGCCCCAGCGTTCCTGGTCGCGATTGTTGCCCGCCTGATTGTGCCACATGCCATACAGACCGATCACAACATTGCCGAAACTGGCCCCTCCCACACCCAGGTGCACTTGGTCGTAAGACTTAAGATGGCCGCGATCCGCGGGATTGACCGGCTCAACGATGTGAAAGCCCTCGGCGTCACCGGGAATCCAGGTGTCGAAATTCGTGGAAAGCAGAGTCTTTCCCTGCCGAGCGCCCAGGGCGCCTCCCTCACTCGGAGTGGTCCGCTGACCGCCGACAAAGTACATACCGTTGAATTTATACATACCGGCCGGTTCCAGAAATTGATCGATGGCGAAGTTCTTCGCGGCGGTCCAACGAATCCCGTCCGGGCTGGTGGCCGTGCGCAACACCCAGGTCGTTCCATTGTGCGGGTTGTAGAGCATCTTGTAGCGGCGATTCGGATCAGGGTCGCTCTCATCCTTGATCACGCTCACGGTCTCAATCTTTTCATCCGGTAGAAACACCGCGTTGTTCGCCGTGCTGCCCCGCACCTCCACTTGGTTGAGCTTGGGCTTGACCCATTTGATTCCGTCGTCGCTTTCGGCGTAACACACCGGGCCCTGCAGGAGCTGGGAGACATCCGCGTTATAGGCATCACCCGGCTCCTTCAGGGCGCAGGCGTAATACCACATGCGGAATTTGCCGTTATCGTTGATCACCGCGCCGTAAAAATGTGACGCCACCTGGTCCGGCGCCAACGGGTCGTCCTTGCTCGGCGCCAACACCGGCTCTTTGCGCGCCTTGGGCTTGGAGAGGTAAAGGCTGACGTTTTCGCGCAGCGGCAGCAGGTAGTTGTCGATGCCGAGCAGTAAAGCTTGTCCGCGCACGGTGACCCCGGTGGTGGGGAAATAAAATTCGTCCGCTTGGACGCTGACATCGAGCACGACAGGGCGAGCCTTTTGCTGCGCCGCCAGAGGCAACGCGAGGAGCAGGGCGCTGAGGGAGGCGATGAGAGAATGCGATTTCATACGATGGTCATGGGATCCAAGTGAGGTGGTGGTGTAGCGCAGGTTGCCAGCCTGCAGTCCGAAGAAGGCTCAAAAGCCCGACCTGCGCGTTTATCGTGAGCGTTGTGTGTAATTAATAGAATAAATTCGCCGCAATTCGAAGGATCAGGGCACCGTCGGCGAAATCGTCAGATTTCGGCTGCCCAGCAAAATATCGAAGCCGTAGTGAGGGTTCCTGGCATTTCGATCGTAAAAGATCTGGCCTTGCTTCGCCGTGTAATAGCGAAGGGAGCCGTCGGGATGCGTGCCGGCGAGAATCTGGACGACGGTGTTAACGCGCGCCAACTCGCCGATGCTCGAAAAGACCGCTGGATCGGCGCCAATGTCCTTCCAGCTCAAGCCCTCGTTTACGCTGGCGCCGACGACGATATAGTCCGTGCCCATTTCCGAGGTTTTCGCCCACACCGTCAGCGGCATGTCGAAAGGTGACGTGCTGTGGCCGTCGCTGATATTGATGAAATGAAATTTGGCCTTCAGCGCCTTGCCCTTGGCGAGCTCGTCCAATCCCACCGGCAATTTGCGCAAGGCCTCGGCCACCGGCGCCGGCACCGCGGCGCTTTCGTGCGTCAGGTGACGGTAGTGGTGATCGATGCTGAAGCGCGCCTGGGGACGGAGCGTCTTGAATATCTTTTCGGCAGTGCCGTGCTCCGACGTCGCGCAGCTCAAATGTCCGAATTCGAAAACTTCGAAGACGGGCGGTCGGGCGGTGCCCGACGCGGGGCTCATGTCATTGAACAGGCTCACCGGAAAAGCCGAGTTATCGGAGCCGGGAAAATGATACAGGCCATTGCTCACGACGCCGGCGTCGCCGATCACCGCGAGCTTGCCCTTGCCCACTTTGACGGAGAATCCGAAGACATCGCCCTCGAAGGTCAGCAGAGGCTGCGCTCCCACCGGCAGCGCCGCCGAGAGAACGCGGCCGCCACGCTGGAGAAAATTGACCACCGCGTCGATGCCCTGCGCGTCGATCCGATACGGCGAGGCTCCTTCGTACAGCGGATAGTCGGGATTGGGAGTCATCAGAATATCCGCCTCCGCCAGGCTCATTTCGCTGATCGGCGACTGCAAGAACTTGAAGTCGAAATTCGACAGCAGGTCCGAAAACAGCATCGAGCACCCATTGGGATGATAGGTATCGAAGGGGTAATACCGGCCATAATTGGTGCGCTATCCACCCGTGCCGATGTTTCGACCGAGTCGATGCCCTGGAGGGGCGTGAAAAAAGCTGTCGTAAACGATCCGTTTCATTTCAGAAATACCACCACCTTACTCATCTCGGCCGGTGAGCTCTTGTCATCCCCGCTGCCGGTGCCGGCCATGCCGAGAGTTCATGCACCACGGTTTCGATCAAGGACGAAACCGAAGGGAATAGAGATCCGCGTCGTTCATCACAAAACGAAGGCGCACGAGGTTGCCCGCGAGCGCGCTGAGATCGGACCCACCCTTCCATTTCACCACCCGCGCGATCTCGTCGCCAATGATCTCTCCGCAATCCGACAAGGCATAGCCCGCCATAGGCTCGCCCGACTCGTTTTGAATTTCCACCCGAAGCCCGCCGGCCGCGCTGGTCGCGAGGTTGATCTCGAGCTCCTTGCCGGTGAACCGGAAGGGCTTGGTCACCATCTCGCCGCCATCGAAGGGAGCGTTGACCGAGACGAAGCCGTCGGTCCGCAACGTGAGACGCTCCAAGTACGCGGAGCGCTCGCCGTAATTGCGTTGAACATACATCGACATTTCCGCCGGCCCGGTGGGAACGACCCCGAGAGCCGGGTAATTCGTGCGCGAAACCCAATGCGTGTAGCCGATGCCCGGCCTGACGAAGCTCTCCCGGAAGGAGAAATCGTAAAGCGCGGTGCCCGCCCGGCTGCTGAAGAGCACGCCATCGGAGATATCCTTCGCCGCCCCGCCCAGCTCGCCCACGTCGACCTGCTCGATCTGCTCGTCGGTCAACGCGCGCCGTCCCGCCTGAAACCGCGCCGCCAAGGCGATGTAGAGATGCGGCGCCCGGAAGTATGGAGACGTTTGGTTGGTGTAGAAGTGCTGCGAAGGCACGGTCGATTGAGTGTCGCTGTATGTCATCAAAACCTGCGGCGACCAGTTGCGGAAATCCGTCGACGTGGACCGCGCGGTCGCGCGCCTTCCACCCATCATGTGACGGGCGTAAAGCACGTAACACTGCTCCGCTTCCGACCAAAACATCACGTTCTGCGAATCGAAGTGATTCTTCAGGTAGAACGGCATGATGGGCTTTTCCTGGATCAATTTCCAATTACACCGTCCGCCGACACATAACCCATCAATCCCACTTTCGGCTCTTCAGTGTTCGCCTTGTACTTTTCCGACGCCGGCACTCCTGGGCGGATGTCGATGAATGGGCAGAATTGATTTCCCCTCCCCAGGATCACGTTGTTTTCGCGCGAGCCGTTGACTTCCACCAGGCCAAGCTTCGGCTTGACCCAGTGGATGCCATCGCGGCTTTCCGCGTAACAGGTGAGCGCCTTTTGCACCGCTTTGGCCCAGCTCTGACTATTGGCCCGGGCATCTTTATTCTCTTCTAAGAGATAACCGCGGTAGTACATCCGGTAGATATCGCCGTCTTTGAGGACGGTGGTATAAAACGAATACCGATTCTCGAGCGGCCCATCGTAGGCGATGGCCACTCCGCCTGGCCGCGGCTCGTGCAACTTGCGGCTCAACCCGGTGATCCTCTGAATGAGGAACCCATCGACAAACAGCTCCCGGCGAGAGCCGATGTCGATCGTCTCCCCCAACGAAGCGAGCGGAGATAGGATGACCGCAATGGCAAGAATACCGGAGCGAATGCGCGCGAAAGACATAAGGAATGCTCTAACGATTAGTCTCGGTTGCGACTCCTCAGAACTTATAACCGACGGAGAACTTGAAGCGACGACCTGGATCGGTGAAGATCCAGAAAGGCAATTCGGCGCCCTGCACGAAGATCTCGTCGGTGAGGTTGTCGACATTGAGTTGATAGCGGAAGCGGCCGTGGAGGTAGGTGGCAAAGATGTTGTACTCCGTGTAGGCGGGCAACCGGGTGAAATCGCTATTGGGCACCTGGGCGAACTTGCTGGCCAAGCGCGAGCCTTGGCTATTCATGCCGGCCCCGAAGGCGAAGTTCTTGAGCCGTCCGTCCACGATCCGGTACTTGGCCAAAAGGCTGCCGGTGTTGTTGGTCGCTCCGATTGCCTTGAGGTTGAACTGGTCCCTCACATTTCCGGTGAAGTAGGTCGCGATCAGGCTCACTTCGCCTGCTCCGACGACCTTGTTATACGAGCCGGTCAACTCGTAGCCCTTGTTCGATTGTTTGCCGCCCTGAAATACGCCCTGCGCTCCGGGGATCGGATCGTTCGGCCCCTGCACGAACAGCAGTCGCACGTTGGTCAGGGTGATATCGAAGTACGTCGCCGTCAGCGACATCTGCCCTTCGAACAGATCCGCCTTCACTCCGATCTCTTCCTGGTTGCCTAACGAGTGCAACAGCGGTCGATTCAAATAATCCAACCCTGTGTTGAAGATATACGCCTGCGAATTGTTATAGTGTACCGCGACGTCCTTGGTCACCTTGTACACCGCTCCGTACCGGCGCACCGTCTTATTCAAAGCGGTGGCCCGCGCCGCTGCGTTGGGATTGTCGGAAAGCGAGTCGTTGAATCTCAGTCCTCCCACCAGGTAGGCACGATCATTGAGAATGCTGATCGTGTCCTGAAGGTACGCGCTGCTTTGCCGGCTGCGCGAATTGGTGTACGCTCCGTAGATCGTGTGACCCGTTCCCGTCTTGCGCGACGCGGTGCCTCCGTTACCCGGGTTGCGCACGTCGAGGTCCGAGGTCTCGTAGGAGAAGTTCGAGGCGCTGCCCTTGTTGAAGGTATTGGCTCCTCCCAGCACAATCGTGTGTTTGAGGGGCCCGGTCACCCACTCCTTCGAAAAATCCAGATTGGTGATGTTGCTATGGCTGCTGGTGACGAAGTCCTCCGTCACCCGCTTCATGATCCCGGTCGCGATGCTGTAGTCGGTCGCGTAGGGCCGGAACCACGAGTTGTTGTTATTGATGTACGCCAAGAAGAAGCTCAGTCCCCAGCCCGAGCCCAGTTCGCTGCGCAGAGTCGAGGTCACGCGGAAGTTTTCCGTCGGGTACTTCGTGTCCGCATGGTCGATCGTAAAATTATCTGGCCCCGCGAACACCTTGAAGGTCGCCGGATCGATGAACGTCACCGACCGGTTGTAATTTATCTTCGAATACGCGATGTCCAAATTGAACTGCGTGCGATCCGATAAGTCGTAGACAAATCCCGCCCCCAGGAAGCTGTCCTTGTAGTACGCGAACTTTCTGTCGCTGTAATCCGAGTCGGTCGCCCCCAAGTCCACTCGGTACCTGAACGCCTGGTTCACCGGCTGCGAGTGGTGCAGTTCCCCCCGGTAGTAATTGAAACTGGCGATCGTGCCGATCACCTCCGTCGTGCGTTTCTTCGCCGGTACCCGCGTTACGTAGTTGATCGCTCCGCCGATAAACCCGGCATTGCCGAAGGTCATCGCGACCGGTCCCTTAAGCACTTCCACCCGGTCCACGTCATACATTGCTCCTACCGCGTTACTGCCCAGCGTCACTCCGTCCTTCAGCGATGAACCCGATCGGAACCCCCAGATGTACTGGTCGTCTCCGGGATTAAAGCTGCGTCTCACGATCCCCCCCGCCACCATCTGCACCGCACCGAGCATCGCGTCCGCGCTCAAGTCCTCGATCAGCTCCCGGTTCACGATTTGGATCACCTGCGGGGTGTCCAACAACCGCGTCGAGATTTTTCCCGCCGACGACAACGTGTTCTTCGACGAATATCCTCGGTCCATTGTCGTGTCCACTATGTACTTTTCCAAGACTACAGCTTCCTCCTTTTTCTTCTCTTCGGAGGCGTCGGACCTGGTACTTGTCGTACCCTGCCCCTTCACCCCCGCCGTCAGTGTCATTCCTAGAATCGCGCATGCCAATCCTTTCAAGATCGCATGGTGTGTTTTTCCGGTTCGTTTGGTTTTCATTGGTGTGCTTCAGCGCTCTGGCATTGTTGTTACTCTAGCCAAAAGGAATAGATGTCGGCGTTCTCCAGCCGAGAACGGATCACACGTTCTGCCCCTTGAGCTCCCGCAGATCGCGGTTCTTCCATCGTAGCTCGGCTTCCAGGTGATCGCCCTTCACTTCCACCCAGTCGTCCAATCCCCAGCCCGGCAGCGTGGTCCGTCCCGTGCGCTCCGCGACCTCCGCGCGGATGCGGCCCCTGGCGGTCGCGTTGATAAAGAGTCGGCTGGCGTCGAATCGCACCGGGCGCGTGTCGACGAAACCCTCCTCGTCGCCGCCGTGCATGGAGACAAATCCATCCAGACGCAGCTTCGCCAGATGAATGCCGCCTCGAAACTCTTCGCCGACCGTGGGCATGTTGGCGCGGTACCGCACGTCGACTCCAGCATAGTAAAACCACAGCTCATCGCCCATGCGAATGGGGCGCGACCCAGCCAGGATCTGACCCGTGTCGAGAACGCCCTCGCTCATTTCGGAAAGCGGAATGAAGTGACTCCGATCCCCTACCCGCGTCCACGCCCTCAAGTCGCGGCTGCACGCCAGCTTCACGGAATTGGTGCCGTCCTGATTGCCTCGCGGCATCGGGATGCGTCCGCTCGATTCGAAATACGTGGGCAGGCCGATATACAAACCCTCATATAGAAACACGGGCATGTTGCAAATTTCCGTGTTGTACTCTTTCGGTTTATCGACCGGAGGACGCCACATCCGCGGATTGGCCTCCACCTCACGAATATATTTTTCACCCAGCTGCTGATCGAAGAAGTCGGCGTAGTAAATCAGCACCGGATCGGACCACTCGCGGTAGTCTTTGCTGAGCGACAGAAAAACCGAGCGGCCAAAGGGTCCGTTATGCTTTCCGGTCAAGACATACTGCTTTTGTAGATCGTCAAAAAAGATATGCGATTCATCCTGGCTCGGAATCATCGGCACATCCAGCGGCGTGAACACCAAGCCATCCGAGGAAATGGCGGGACGCCGATCGTGCGGTCCGATGATCGCCTTGTATCGGCTCTCGGGCGGCGCCGACGAGTCAAGGAAAACATGCTGGGTGAACGCCTTGGGTTCGCCATTCACCAGCACGATATTATTATTTCGGTTGCCGTGACTTTCCACCAGGCCGAGGTTCGGCTTCTCCCAGTGGACGCCGTCCATGGAACGTGCGTATCCCGAGCCGCCGGAGCCTTCCTGACCGTCGTCGGTGCCGAAGTACCACAGCTTCCACACGCCTTCGCGCTCGTCCCAGCTGGGGGCCGTGCGCAGCTCGATGGTGCGCCCATCGGTGGGACGATCGGGGCGGATGACCGGGTTGTCTTTGTATTTGACCGGTTGATGAATGACGCGCTTCACGCGATAGACATCACCGAGAATAAAATCGTCCAAGAAAAGCTGACGTTGCCCCACCGCGAGAGGCTGGGACGCAAGGGACTGGCGGTCCGCGGCACGTGTTTCGACACACGCGACGCTCACGAGCGCGGCGAGCCAAAGTGAAAGCGGTCTGGAACGACGATGCATCCGCGGAAATTTTATCGGGCCGGACCCTCGTTGCGCCACCAGCGCACTTCCATGGAGCCGTCCTCGGCGCTCGCAATGATATCGGGACGCCCATCCTTATCGATATCCTCGACGATCACTTGGACGGCACGCGGCCAGTTCTGCTTGATCGGGTGAGTCGTCCAGCGATTTCCCCCGAGGTTCTCGAACCACGCCAAGGCCAGCCCATCGGCCTTGTGCCACGCAGTCGCCACGACATCCAGATCGCGGTCACCATCAAGGTCTTTGACCACCGCCTCGAACGCGGCAGGAAACGGATCCTGAATGATGTGCTTTTTCCAGGCGGCACCTGTGCCGAGATTTTCATACCACGCGACTTTGGGCGCGATGGGCAGCACTTCCGACGGCACTTGATCGGAAGCCATGCCATTGGCCATGACCAGATCGGGATCACCGTCCCCATCCATGTCGATCACCTGACCGTGACTGGGACGCCCGATTTTATCGATGACGTGCTGTGTCCACGGCAACGTCGTCGGACGGTTCGGATTCTCAAACCACAACACGAGACCCGCGCGCGCGGCGGTCCCTACGACATCGAGGTCGCCGTCGCCATCGATATCGAAAAGTTTCACGAAACGCGTTTCGGCGAGATCGGCAGCAATGGTGAATGTCGGCCATTCCGCCCACTTGTTGGCGGTCGAGGCGGTCGAGAAATAGTCTTTGTTTTTCCCCTCCAGATCGCCTGGGTTCTTGTGCCACATGAACATATTGCCCATGCGCCAGCTCGAGGTCGCGACATCGGGCCATCCATCGTTGTCGATATCGCCCACATCGAGATCGTACGCGCCCGGAACTCGTCCGGATTGCGTGATAAAATGAGGCTTCCACGGCTCGCGGATGGATTTGAGTCCGGGATTCTGCAGCCACCGAACGTCATTGGTCGAGTTCTCCACAATCGCGACATCGGGCAGTCCGTCGCGATTGATGTCCGCTATCACGTGACGCTCCAACTTCCACGCGGGCGCCGGCTGATGATGTAACAAGTGGCGAACGAACTTTTCCCCGCCCGTATTCTCGAACCAGAAAACTGAATTGACCTTGCGTGCATCCGCCACCGTCACGTCGATATCGCCATCGCCGTCGAGATCCGCGACGTTGATACCATAAGGATATTGGAGATCGCCGGTGATTAGCGTCTCAGCGAACTTAAGCGGCGCAGCCATAGCGGCTCCGCCAAGTGAAAACCATAGAAACAGTGTCGGCGCATTCTTTATAAAATTCATTGCGAAGGGGGTGTTAAACGCGGGCGGATCTGCGGCTCGCCTTCAAATTCAGCGCCTAGAAATTCATATGCGGAACGAATAATGCCATGTAAGTAAAGCCGCAAAGGAATCCTGCGTCCACTTAGCTTTATCCAAGTGTGCGTAGTTGAATGCTAGTCTTAGTCTAAGCAAGAAAATCTGTTGCCTCGATTCGTAACAATTTATTCATTTGTTGTTTAAGAGATTTTTAGTTCCGGACATTTCGATGAATTTCTTGACTCTGCTTAAATTATCATTCTCTTGTGTGCAACTCGATACAACCAGCCTTGGACGCTCTTTCCCGCTATCGCACTCAACCCCTATTCCGATGAAGTTCAGCGAAACTCGTGCCATCGACGCCCACGGCCATTATGGCACCTATCCCCAATCCGACGAACTCGTGAATCGTTTCATGACCGGCTCCGCCGAGGAAGTGGTGGAGCGTGCTCTCGCATGCGGGGTGGACACCACAATCGTCTCGCCGCTCTCCGGCCTCATGCCCCGCGGCCACGCAGACGCGGTGGCGGGAAACGATGAGGCGTTTCGCGTGGTTCCCAAAACGCCCGGTCTCTTGCAGTATGTAATTGTAAACCCACTGCAACCGAGAACATACGACCAGGCTCGGGAGATGCTACAGGCTCCTTGGTGCGTGGGCATCAAAGTTCATCCGGAGGAGCACCGGTACCTGATCGCGGATCGAGGCGAAGAGCTTTTCAGCTTCTTCGAATCGGTGAATGCGCCGGTGATGAGCCACACCGGGTGTCCCAACAGCCTGCCGGAAGCATTCGTGCCGTTCGCGGATCGCCATCCGGGCGCCCAGGTTCTTCTCGCCCACCTCGGCAATGGCGCAGGCGACAAGAACAAAGCCCATCTGCAAGTCCGGGCCGTGCAGGCAGCGAAGCACCGCAATCTCTGGGTCGACAGCTCGAGCGCTCGCAGTATCTTGCCCGGCTTGATCGAATGGGCGGTGAAAGAAATTGGCGCCGAGCGCATTCTTTTCGGCTCCGACACGCCGCTCTATCACGTTGCCCTGCAACGCGCCCGCATCGAAGTGGCCGGTCTCACGCCGCAGCAAGAGCGGCTTATTCTGCGAGAAAACGCGCGAACGTTTTTCCGGCTGGACGAAACCCTTCGCGCCAAAGCGAAGAAAAACTAGGTCCCGCATGCGCCAGAGCGCTTCTTCCCTCTCGGTCGCGTTCCGACCAGCGGGAATCGCACATGCTTTTCCCCCGATTCAAACCCTATGAAGATCCGTATCGCACCGCTTACTCGCAAAACTCTTTCGGGAGTCTGGCACGCCCTGATTCTTCCGTGGAATGCCCGCGACGAGTTGGATAGCCGCCGCTTTGCGAAGGACATTCGAGCTTTCGCCAACGTGGGTCTGAGCGGCGTCTACACGGGAGGCACGACGGGAGAGTTTTATGCGCAAGACGACGCAACGTTCGAGCGCGTGACAAAGATCGCCATTGAAGAGGCTCATGCCATGGGCCTGCCCGTCCAGATCGGAGCCACGGGCCTGAGCACGCGCACCACACGCCTGCGCATTCGCACAGCGTTGAAAGCCAAGGCCGACGCCGTCCAACTCGCGCTACCCTTCTGGCTTCAGCTCAAGGACGACGAGGTGAAGCGCTACGTGCGGGAAGTGGCCGAGGAGGCCGGCAAGATGCCGATCATCCTCTATCTGACCGGGCGCTCCAAACGCACTCTTTCTCCCGAGATGGTCAGCGAGCTCGCCGCCGAAGTGCCGACCTTCATCGGCACCAAAGACACCGACGGCGATTTGAAGAGGATCCGGAAAATCCTCAAGACCACGCCCGACCTGGCCATTTTTGGCGGCGAGGATTTTTACGAGCGCGCGCCCGCGGGCGGACGCGGCGGCTACTGCTCCGTCACGGGTTTCAACGCGCGCAAGGTGGTTGAGCTCTATCAACTCTGCGCGGCGGGCAAAATGGCCGAAGCCAAGCCTCTGGCCCACGCCATCCACCGATTGCTCTTCGAAGCGCTCGTGCCCTTGGTGAAGACGGATGGCCTTTTCGATTCCGCCATCGATCGCATTCAGCGCGTCGCCGGCGGTGGTGACGTCGGCATCGCGTGCCAGTCACCCTACCGGAGCGGAACCGAGGAGAACGTGAAACGCATGATTGCATGGTGCCGCAAAAACACGCCTGAATTGCTTCCTCCTCATGTGGCTTAGTCTCTCCACGTGAAAATCACTGACGTTCGCACCACCCTCCTCACCGGGCCTTGCACCGATGACCCCTTCCTCAGCGAAGCGCGCAAACGCCGCAGCGCCGCGTTTATCGAAATCCACACGGATTCGGGGCACATCGGCATCGGCGAAACTTACGCCGGGTAATTTTGCCCGGAGAATATCCCCTCGATCGTCGACCTGTTTCGGCCGGTTCTCCTGGGCCAAAACGTCGACAATATCGCGGAGCTTTGGAACCGGATGTACATCTGCCACAACTTCTGGTGCCGCGTCGGCTTGGGCGTCATCGTGCTCAACGGTATCGAAGCCGCGCTCTGGGACCTGAAGGGCAAGTTGCTCGGCTTGCCGGTCTACGAGCTTCTCGGCGGCCGCAAATTCGACCGCCTCCCCTGCTACGCCACCGGCGGTCCGAGCAATTACCCGAAGGCGCGGCTTGCGGAGAAAATGGATTTTTATCTCTCGCTCGGTTTCCGCGGCTTCAAGCTCGGCGCCGGGTCTTATTCGGTCGCGGACGGCTGGTACATTGTCCGCGCAGGCGACGGAAGCGGCGGACTTCGAGGCGGACAAAATGCAATTCGTCCGCGGCCATGTGGGCAAGGACGTGAATGTCATGATGGACGCCCACATGGGCAACAATCCTTCACTCGTCTGGGACACCGGCACCGCCATCGCGGTGGCCAAGGCCCTCGAGCCGTTCGGTCTCTTCTTCTTCGAGGAGCCTCTCCACTACACCGATCCCTGGGGCTACTCCGAGTTGTGCCGCGCCACATCGCTGCCGATCGCGGGCGGAGAGTGCCTCACCGCCAGCTATGAGTGGCGAGTCTTCGCCGAGTGCGACGCCTTCGATATCGCGCAGCCCGACGCTTCGTTCCTGGGCGGCATGGGCGAATTCATGAAGGTTGCCATGATGTTCGCCAGCCGCGGCAAGGGTATCGCCACCCACGCCTGGGGCGCGGGCGCTTCGCTGATGCAGAATGTCCATTGCGGATTCGCGGCCCCCAACACGCGCATTCTCGAAATCGCCCCAGCCTACGGTGGATTGCACCGCGACATCATCAATGGCTCCCTCACTATCAAGGACGGCTACGTGCTGCCTCCCGATCGTCCCGGACTCGGCGTGGTGCTCACCGATGAAATCAAGCGCCGCTATCCCTCCGTTCCTGGTAGCGGAGAATTCAACAGCGTGCCCGGCCACATTTTGAAGGACTGACCATGCCTATCGTTCTCATCGACATTCCCGTTCACGCCCCTTCGCTGGCCCGCCTGAAGGCCCTCGACAATATCGAGGTTCGACTGGTGGACAAACCCGAAGAGGCGAAGCGGCCGCTGCCTGCCGATTTGATTCGTGACGTCGACATCCTGATGTGTACGTTTCCGCCGGAAAATTTCGAGGACATGAAGCGGCTGAAATGGCTGCAAATCACGTCCGTCGGCTACAGCCAGCTCTATGGCCTCGGCATGATGGAAAAAGGCATTCGCGCCGCCAACGGGCGCGGCAATACCAACATCGCGATTGGCGAATGGAGCGTGGCGATGATGGTCAACCTGGGACGCAACCTCCGGAAGATGATTCAGAATCAGGACGCCGGCATCTGGGATCGTTCCGCGGAATTTCAAAAGGAACTGCGCGGCGCGACGGTCGGCATCTGGGGTTACGGCGGCATCGGCCGTGAGACCGCTCGCCTGGCGAAAGCCATGGGCATGACGGTTCACGTGATGTCCCGAGGCGGCGTGCAACCCGCCGGGGACACTTATTACGTTCCAGGCACCGCGGATCCCGATGGCACATTGCCCGACCGCGTTTTTCTGGCCGGCCAGGAGTTGGAGTTTCTCTCCAATCTCGACTTCCTCGTTCTCAGCATGCCCCTCACGCAGGCAACCCAGGGCATCATTGGAGAACGGGAATTGCGGGCCCTGCCGAAGACCGCCTACATCCTAAACCCCGCGCGCGGGCCGTTGATCCAGGAACAGCCATTGCTCCGCGCTCTGAGCGAAGGCTGGATCGCCGGCACCGCGCTCGACACGCATTATCACTATCCCATGCCCTCGGATCATCCGCTCTGGCGGATGCCGAACGTGATCATGACGCCTCACATTTCCGGGTCCTCGCTCAGCCCGCACTACGTCACGCGCACCTGGGATATTCTGATCATCAACGTCGAACGTGACCTCGTGGGTAAACCGTTGATCAACCAGCTCAGCAACGCGCAACTCCAAGGAGGCTAGTATGAGAAAACTCCTGCTTATTCTCCCACTCGTCCTCGGCGCGGCCGCGGCCGTCGCCGCGGATCCCGTGGTGAACTCTGGCGTCACCAAAGACGGCCTTCGCTTCGGCTGGATCGGCGACAAGCCGACCCGTCCGATGCCCACGGTGCTGTTCATCGGCGGCGCAGTCGAAGACAGCTTAGTCGGTCCCGAGTACACCGAGGCGATGAGAACGCTCGGCCCGCGTTTCCTCTTCGCGACTCTGGACATTCCCGGATTTGGCGGAGACCGCCGTGAAGGCGAGCCGGGTGGAATCGCGACCTGGCGATATCGCCTCGATCGCAATGAAGACTTCATCGGCGGTTTCGTGCGGCGCGCGTCAACGGTGTTGGATCACTTGATCGCCGAGCGGTTCACCGATCCGACGCACGTCGCCGCGTTTGGAACCTCTCGCGGCAGTTTTCTGTCGCTGCATTTTTCAGCGGCGGACCCGCGAGTAACCCACGTGGCAGGCTACGCGCCGGTGACCGATTTGTTTGCGCTCAGCGAGTTCGCCAAAATGGTCAACGAGCAGCCGGCCCGGCTGATTTGCGCGTCACGCATCGCCGACCGCCTGACCGAGCGGAAAATCTGGCTCATCATCGGTAGCACGGATTTCCGGGTCAGCACCGAGCGCACGATGGATTTCACCGAGCGCGTCGTCGAATCCGCATTGGCCCAAGGCCGCATTCCTGCCATCGAGCTGCACGTCCAGACCTCCGAAGGTCACCGCGTTCCGCCCTTCTCCTACGAGTCGGGCGCGCGCTGGCTGATACGGCAGTGGGCGTCTGATCTCAAGTAAACGCAAGGCGCCGCGCGACTGTCGCGCGGCGCCTTTGTCGTCTAGCGGAATCGCAGCGAGTAGACGTCCGCGTCCTTCATCACAAAACGCAGGCGCACCGGCTGTCCGCTCAGCGCGCTGAGCGAGGAGCCAAGCTTCCACTTCACGGTGGCCTCGATGCTGTCGCCCACGAATTCCTCGGATTCGTTGAGCGTGAAACCAGGCAGCGGATCGCCCGCGGGAGTTTGAATCTCCACCTTCACCCCACCCGGCGCGGACGTGGAGCAATTGAGCACGAGCTCGCCACCACTCACGACCAAGGGTTTGGTGATCATCTCGCCACCCGCGTAGGGCGCGTTGACCGAGGCGAATCCATCCAGCCGCAAAGTGAAACGCGCCATGTAGGCGGTCGGCTGCGCGTAGTGTTGGGCCACATACACCGACATCTCCGCCGGCCCAGTCTGAATCATGCCGGTGGCGGGGATCCCATTGCGCGAAACCCAGTTCCCCGCCGACAGGCCCGGCCGCACGAACGCTTCCATGAAGGTGCGATCATAACGCGCGCCGCCGCGACTCGTAAGGAGCACCGTGTCGGACACCTCCAACGGAATGTTGTGAGGGGTTTGATTGATGTTAAGATAGTTCGGCGCGACCTTGAGCTCGACCAGCTGCTCGTCCGTAAGAAACCGCCGACCCGGCACAAAACGCATTGGCATCGCCGTGTAAATGTGCGGCGCGCGGAAATAAGGCCGGGTGTGATTCGTATAAAATTGCTCGATCGGCGTCGGTCCGAAGCTCATGCGATGGGGCTCGCTCCAGTTGATCAGGTCGGGCGACGTCGTCCGCGAGATGGTGCGATAGCCGGAAATGCCCCATTTCTTCTGGCCGATGTAGTCGGTCGTCCCGGTGAACACGCGAAAATAGAGCACGTAGCATTTCTCCGACTCCGACCAAAAAGCCACGTTCTGCGTGTCGAACGCCCCGTTCGCGAACACCGGCGCTTCCCGCCATTTTTTCCAGCGCATGCCGTCCTCCGACACCAGCACGAACATGCCCTTGGGCCAGCTTCCGCCGACGGCCTTATAACGCTCGGACGCCGGCACCCCTGGACGCGTGTCGATGAACGGACTGAAATTCAGAGCGAACGGCTCCTCCTTGTTCGGCAGGAAAAGGATGTTGTTCTTTTTCGAGCCGCGATACTCGACCATGCCGAGATTCGGCTTGGTCCATTTGATGCCGTCGGAGCTTTCGACGTAGCACACGAAGGAACCGGCGGCCTCGTCCGTGTCGTCCATCGGCAAGCCGACATAGTACATGCGATAAATTCCCTTGTCCTGCAGGATCGTTGCATAACCCGAGCAGGCACCATCCCACGGATCGCTGAAGGGAATGGCGACTCCGGCGTCCTTCGGCTCGCTCAACTTGAGGCGCGTCCCCTCCATTCGATCGATCAGGAATCGATCGATGAACATTTCCAGTCGCGTGCCGATATTCAGCGGGGCGTCAGATTCAGCGGCGCCAAGACGAACGCTGGAAAGCAAAGCGACCGCGAAGATCGATGCCAGCCCAACCAGGCGGGCCGACCGAGCACGGGAAAAAAGCGGGTTTTTCGCGACAAAACAGAACTCCATAAATAATTGCCGATATTGCACGGACGTGCCTCGCGTACGTCCCGGGGCGCACGCAAGGTGCGCCGCCCCTACATGTTCGGAAAAGACTTTCGATGCTGTGTTTGGTTCAGTTGGTATTAGAGGTGACATAAAACGCGTAAAGTTGAGGTGAGGTCGTTCCCTTTCGCTCTATCTGCCCGCGCACGCGATAGGTGCCAGGGGGAATCGACGAGCCTGATTTCCAGCGGACACCCACCTTCACGCCGGATTGCTCCAGGGGAATGGAGTCGCCCAGCGAAAAGCCGTTCAACGGAACGCCGCGTCGATCCAACACTTCGAAGCATACCTTACCGTCCTTCGCCGTTTCGACATTGGCAAAAAGACGCGCGCTGCCTCCCTCCACATTGAAGGCAACAGTCATGAGGCTACCCACTCCCGTGCCAAAGGCATCGTTCTTGCCAACGGTCTTGGGATCGAGCACCGACACGTGTCCAAATCCGTCGCGACGCAGCGTCAGCAAGCCAACGTCGCCATGCGAGAGCACCATGTCGTTGGTGTTGACCTGAGGTGTGGCTCCGGACGCCGTGAGATCCCATGAGCCGTACCAGATGTACGTCTTGTCGCCTACATTCTCGAAACCCTGGCCCTGAAGGAGACCGTTGGCGTCCCACTTATCCGCATTACCCGCCTGAACAAACACATAGTCATGGGAAGGCTCACGGAAGTTTGTCGCGTCGACCGATGTCACCAAGCCCAGGTGCAACCGGCGATCGGACCAGTTTTTCGCGCCCTGCCACATTCCGTAAATTCCGACTAGAGCGTTGCCGCGATTCCAAAGCGCCACGCCCTCATGGACCTCGCGGCTCTCGTGCACGGGACTGTTCGAAGTGTATCCCCAGCGAAGCAGCGAGACCGCTTTTTCGTGGTTCCAATTGATAAAGTCGGACGACCAGTAGGTCGCGGGAAACCGGCCCATGATCTTCCCGTTGTGGCCATTCAGACTCTGTCCGTTGAGATAATAAATCCTTCCGAACCGAATCAGGGTCCCACCTTCCAAATGCTCGTTGGGCATGCCCGTCGACTCGATGGTGAACCGCGGCACGGGCCCCTTGCGCTCATATAGAGTGTGCGCAAAATTCTTGTCCGGCTCCGCCAATTTCATCGGCCGCGCATACTGCCACCGCAGTCCGTCGGCGCTAATGAGGGGGATCATCGTACAGCGCCCGCCGCTGTGCGGGACATACATCATCATCTTGTACCGGCGCGCGGGGTCCGGATCGTCCTCTTCGTACAGCACGTGAATATTTCGGTCGGGCCACGTGACAGTGTAGTCTTCGGGCTCGATGCGTACGATGTTGTTGTTCCGGTTTCCGTGGTATTCGACCAGACCGAGATTCGGTTTGGTCCAATTGATTCCGTCTGCGCTTTCCGCATATCCTACATTGGGGCTCACGGTATCGGCGGATCGATTGGCGGGATCACGATAACCATAACCACAGTACCACATGCGAAAAATTGCCATCGACCCTGATCACGGAGCCGTAATACTCGGCCCGGATCTCATCGAAAGATCCCTTGGGCCCGCGACGCAGCACCGGCTCGGCCCGCTTTGTCGGCGGCACCATGGTCAAATCAAGATTTCGCCGAAACGGGACCGAATCGAGATCGATCGCCAGGAACATTGCTTCGGGCACCGGGACGTTGGCACCTGTGTGCACAGTGACCGACGCGATCGCGGAAAGCTGCCCAAGGAGTGCAACGAGGACGAAACGAGCGGAGCAGAATGCAGAGATGCGTTGTTTCAAAGCGTCAAAAATAGGGTGATCCACTGGCTGATCTCAGCCATGGTATCAGGCGGGGTCATTGGCGGAACCGGAGCGCGTAAAGGTCCGCGTCCTTCATCACAAAACGGAAGCGCACCACTTTTCTGGCCAATCGCGAAAGGTCAGCCCCAAGTTTCCATTTAACGACGTATTCGATGCTGTCGCCCACCATCTCCTCGCTTTCGAGCAGGGTGAATCCGGGCACCGGATCTCCTTCCGGGGTTTGAATTTCAACGCGGATGCTGCCGGGCGCTGACGTCGAGCAATTCATGATCAGCTCTTTGCCGGTGACGAGAATCGGCTTAGTGAGCATCTCGCCTCCGGCATAGGGCGCATTAACCGAGGCGAAGCCATCGAGCCGCAGCGTGAATCGCCCAAGGTAGGCGGTGGGCTGCACGTAATGTTGCCCCACGAATATCGACATTTCGGTCGGGCCGGTTTGCAACGTGCCGATCGCGGCGATGCCATTGCGCGACACCCAATTTGCCTCGTCCGATCCGGGGCGGATAAACGCTTCCATGAACGTCCGGTCGTAGCGGGTGCCGCCTCGGCTGGTCATCAGAACCGTGTCGGAGACTTCGTTGGGGATGTTGTGCGTGTCCCCCGAAATCGCGAGATAGCTGGGAAGGACTTTGAGCTCCGCCAAACGCTCGTCCGACAAGAACCTCCGGCCTGGCACGAAGCGCATGGGATAAGAGAGGTAAATGTGCGGCGCGCGTTTATAGGGATGCGTGCGATTCTCGTACAGATGCTCGATTGGCGTCGGGCCAAAACTCATCCGATAAGGCTCGCTCCAATTTATCAGATCCTGCGACGTGGTCCGTGAAATCGTTCGATAGCCGTCGGCCTTCCACTTCTTCAGCGTGCTGTGATCCGAACCGGTGAAGACTCGAAAATAGAGCACGTAGCATTTCTCTAGCTCAGACCAAAACGCCACGTTCTGCGAATCGAAAGCCCCGCGGGTGAAGACTGCGGTGTCATGAAATTTGCGCCAGCGGATGCCGTCACTCGAGGTCAACACGAAGATTCCTTTCGGCCAAACCCCGCCCACCGCTTTGTAACGCTCGTTCGCCGGCACTCCCGGGCGATTGTCGATAAAGGGACTGAAGTTTCCGGTAAATCGGTCTTCGACGTCTCCCAACAGCAGAATGTTATTTTTCTTGGAGCCCCGGAATTCGACCAACCCGAGCTCGGGTTTGACCCAGGTAATGCCATCCTTGCTTTCGGCATAGCAGACGTTCGACTCGACCGCCTCGCTTTTGTAATCCAGCGGCAGGCCGACGTAGTAGAGCCGGTAGAGCCCGTTATCCTCCAGAATGGTCGCCGCACCGGTGGGCACCGCGTCCCATGGATTATCAAATTTGATCGCGGCACCGGTAGGCCGCGGTTCCGCCAGCTTGAGATCGGTGTGGGTCAAGGTTTCGATCAGGTAACCATCGATCATGGGCTCCAAACGTGTGCCGATATCGAGAGGCGAGGTCAGAGAGCCAAAGACGAAGGAGCCGCTGGCAATGCTCAGTAGAACGAGAGTGTGAAGACGTGACATAGATCGATGCAGTTGACGCTAACGTTTGTGTTTCTCGAACCAGTCGGCCGCCGCCTTGTCGGCGGCGGCGCCATGCTTGAATTGTTGGACGCGGATATCCGTTACGTTCGCCATCGTCTGGCAGGCGATTACTTGCAGGATGAATTTCGCCATTTCGTCGCACGTCATGAACGTATGGCGCGGCACGTCGCGCTCGCCCCAATAGTCGCTGGCAACCGTGCCCGGCCACACATTGGTAAGCCTGATATATACGCCTTGCTTGCGCCAGCCTTCCAGTTGTTCGCGCAAAGAGGCTGTGAATCCTTCGAGCGCGTGTTTGCTGACGGAATAAATCGGCGCCACTCCGCTGCCATGGCTGCCAGCGTCGCTTGATATCATGACAATATGTCCGCTCTGTTGTTCGCGCATGGGCGCGAGCGTCGCGCGCGTCAGATAAAACGCGCCGTCGATGTTGGTCTGCATCGTTCGCTGGTACTCCTCGGTCGAACAGGATCCGATATCCACGGGAAAACCCACCGCGGCGTTGTTCACGAGCACATCGACCCGGCCGAACCGCTCGAGGCATCTTTCGACCGCGCCCTTGCACGCGTTTTCGTCGCGCACGTCCCCGACCACTATCGTCGGCTCTGCATAACCAAGGCCAGCGATCTCCGCGGCCAACGCGACGAGCCTTTGCTCGCTCCGCGCCATCACCACCAAACACGCCCCGGCCCGAGTTAGAAGCATAGCGCTGGCCCGGCCGATACCCGAGCTGGCGCCGGAAATGAGCACAACTTTGTCGCGAACGGAGGAAAAACCGTAGTCAGCAAGAGTAAGGTCCATGAGTAAGCTTGGTGGAAAATGTATACCAACGCGACGCGAGGTCACGGCCCGCTGCCTTGAATCTCCGAATTCGACCTCTGGATCAACCCAGAACTTATAACCGGCGGAGAATTTGAAGCGAGGACCTGGATCGGCGAAGATCCAAAAAGGCAATTCGGTGCCCTGCACGAAGATCTCGTCGGTGAGGTTGTCGACATTGAGTTGATAGCGGAAGCGGCCGTGGAGGTAGGTGGCGAAGATGTTGTACTCCGTGTAGGCGGGAACCGGGTGAAATCGCTGTTAGGCACCTGGGCGATTTTGCTGGCCAAGCGCGAGCCCTGGCCATTCATGCCGGCCCCGAAGGCGAAGTTCTTGAGCCGTCCGTCCACAATTCGGTACTTTCTTAGCCGCTTTTCACCCTCATTGAACGGCACATAGCGCTATCACTCTTTGGCCATGAGGTAGGAGATCAAGTCACGCGCATCTCTATCCGGCACCGCCTCGATCAACCCAGGGGGCATCAACGAAACTGCGGTCGTTTCTTCTTTGAGGATATCATCCGCCGAAAGCACGAGAAGTTCTGTCATCGTCTGCAACCGCAGTGTGCGCCCGGTGCGAGCACGGACCATGCCTGCAAGCACTCGACCATCCTTCATGGTCAATGTGCTCAACCTGTACTCATCGCCGACGAGGGCACTAGGAAAGAGTAAATTGTCCAGCAAGTAATTGAGGTTATCGCGGGCTGCTCCTGTCAGATCCGGGCCAAGTTTGCCCCCCTCGCCATTCAAGGTGTGACATGAGGCGCAAACAGAACGAAAGACGGCCCGCCCGTTTTCCCTGCTCGCCGTTGCCAGAATGTCAGGAGTGAAACGGTTCTGCCATTTTTGCAGGGCAGCAACTCGATCGGTTTCAGACTCGTCCGTCACCTCTCCCCAAGAACGTCGTAACTTCTCTGTTAGGTTCGCGTCATGGAAGGCACGAATCTGGCGAGCTTGAAAGGCGTTCAGTTGGGTGCGAGGCACGCGATTCTCCGCAATCGCATCCAGTAACATCGACGCCCATGCCGGGCGGGAAACAAACACGTTTATGATACGAGGCCGCTCCCCGCCGTCAAAGCGCGACCACGACGCCAGCAGCTTGATGGGAACTGCAAGGTCGTTCTTTAGAGCCAGGCCGGCCGCAGCCGTTCCGGAAAGTCCGCTCAGTGGCAAAACCTGCTCACACAGTTCGAAAATCCCCGGCGCCCGAGCATCGATCAGGGCCTGCAGTGCTTCGCGACGCAAGCGACGGTCAATGGTGGAGTCGAGCACCAGCGTCCGCAGTTCCGCCAGTGCCCTCCCATCCCCGAACAGTGCATCCAGATCTCGGAGACGCCGAGCCATTCGTTCGTCCGCAACAATTGCAAATTGCGGCCGAAGCAAAGACCAGGACGCGGGAGCGGGAGCCTGCCGTCGGCCGGCCAGTGCCTCGGATATCCCGTCCAAAACTGCTTGGATCGCTATGGGGGACCCATTCGCGGCAATCGCTTGAAGCAACTCATCAAGGCGCTCTGGTGCCACGTCCAAATCTTCAGCTAGGCGCCTTGCTCCAAATCGCTGAACCAGAGGCATTTTTGCATTACCAAGCAAGGTCTCGAATCCTGAGTCTTTCACGTCCGCCATCGGACTAACCGCATACCAAAGTAGTTTCGGAATATTTGCGTCGCCTGCGTCTTCCGCCCGTGCGAGCAGAGCAGCCGCAAGCGGTCCCTTTTGGGAGACTTCCAAGCGATGAAGAGTCGAAGCCAACGCTAGGCGCACAAGCGCGGACGGCTCGGAGCCAGCTAGGCGCGTCAACCCATCCATTGATGTAGAACTCAATCGCAGTGGCCTCACATCAGCCAGCAAACGAACTGCCCAAGCTCGTACGGCCTCGTCACGATCGCGCAGCAGTGCCGGAATGCGCTCGGCCAAACTTCCACCGGACACGTGCAGCGCCCAGAGAGCGCGCAAACGCGTGATCGTACTCTCCGTTTCCGAGAGCATTCTGATGAGTTCCTGATGGGCATCGGTCAATAACCGACCCTCCGCCGCCCGATTAGCCAACTCCCGGCGCGATTGCCGGGCCAGCCAATCATTCCGACT
>Ga0105048_10000855_pt1 | contig 48456 bp, 33 predicted proteins | sample MAT05_FD_78382 | JGI IMG/M metagenome (GOLD analysis project Ga0105048, IMG submission 78382) | Freshwater microbial communities from Lake Fryxell liftoff mats and glacier meltwater in Antarctica - MAT-05 | ecosystem: Environmental > Aquatic > Freshwater > Ice > Liftoff microbial mat | place...
CAACGCATGGTTTATGTCGACACCAGCGCTGTCGTCGCGCTGCTCGTGATGGAGCCGTCCAGCGCCGCCGTAGCCCGGTGGTATGCCGCTACCCGGCTGGAGCTTGTGAGTGCAAGCTGGTGCGTGCCGGAGTTCGCCAGCGCCCTGGGCATCAAGCAGCGCACCGGTCAACTCGATGCTGACCAAGCGCATCAAGCCTGGGAGCGTTTTGAGCGCCTGGTTGCCAATGACCTGAAGCTACTGCCGGTTGCAGCTGCGGACCTTCACACGGCCGCGTTGATGACGCTCGACGCGGCCAAGGGCTTGCGTGCCGGTGATGCGCTGCACCTGGCATGCGCGGCCAATGCGCGGGCCAAAGGCATCGCCACGCTGGACCGGGTGATGGCACGAAACGCCCAGCGGCTGAAGATCAAGCCCGTGGTCTTTGCCTGACTGGCGCCTGGCGCCGATGAGGTCGCATCGGCCACAGGCTGCATCGCAGCGGCTCGCAAGTCGCTTAACGCGCCGCCCGCACCGCCTCCACCACCACCTCCACACGCCGGTTCGGCAGCAAGCACTCCTGGTACTCTGCCTGGCTGCCGCGCTTGCGTTCGCAGGGTGCGACCTGTTGGGTGTCAGACTTTGAATCGACCGTGATCAGCCCAAACGGGATGCCTTTGGCCGCCATGTAGGTGCGGATGATCTCGGCGCGGTCGCGGGCCAGGCGCACGTTGTATTGGTTGTCACCGGTGAAGTTGGAGATATCGGCGTGGCCGGTGACGGTGATGCGTTGTGCGGTCATGGTGCCGGCCATCAACTCGGCAAGCAAACGGTCCAGACGCTCCAGAGTCATCACCCGCACGTTGGGAATGTCGCGCTTGTCGAAGTTGAACAACACGTTGGCTTCGCGGATGACCGGCACAGGGGCGATTGGCGCGGTTTGTGTGGGTGGCGGTGGTGCAGCCAGGCTGGCCGTGGGCGGCGGGTTGCAGGCGTTGGCCGCAGCCTGCGCTTCCCAGAACTGGTCTTCAGCAATCTGCACATATGGCTTGGCGTGACGCCAGCCTTGTTGTTTGATCTCATTGCCGGCGTGCACCAGCTCAACCTCGGCGCAGGCCAGGCGCTGTTCAGCACAGCGGTATCCAGCCTGTTGTTTCAACTGTTCAGCCAGGGTCCACAGGTCGGGGCGCAAGCGCTCGGCGTTGTTGACGAGAGGGGTCTGCGCGGCTGGGTTGCTGGGGCTTGCAGGGTCGCCACCGCGGGCCAGATAGTCGGTGATCCTGAAGCTCTCGGTCAGCGCCGCCTGGGGAAACGGGCTGCGGTCATTGCGGCTGTACTCGTGAAAGCTGACGTCCAACCAGCACTGAGCCTTGGACAGGCTGTAGGACGCCACGCGGTGGCGGGCGCTGTCGTTCAGCGCCTGGATGCGCTTTTGCTGCGCGGTGTAGCTGGCGTAGTCGGCGTGGATGACGGGGTCGCTGATGCGCTGGGCCGGTTCGGCCAGCGTCTGCCCGGTGGCGTGACCCAGCAAGCCGGTGTTGACGCTAAGGGCAGCCAGGATACCGGCGCCAATGCGGATGGGGATGCGGATGCGCATGCGGATGCGGATGCGGATGCGGTTGGCGAGCAGGGTGCGTGGGTTCATGGTGCGAGTCCCGGCGTGGGTGGTGTGCAGGCGTGTGGGGGTGGGGTGCACAGCGCGGGTCATGGCGTGCCCTCGCTGGAATTGGCGCGGTTCAAGCTGCGGTTGACGCCGCGGTCGTTGCCACGGAACAGGTCTTCGTCGAACTTGAAGCGCAGCCGCAGGTACACGCCGCTGTTGGTGTATTCCGAAGCCGTCAGGTCCTTGTCGGCGAAGCCTCGGAAGTTGTAGCCGGCCGACAGCCACAGGTTCGATTGCAGCGCGTAACCGGCCTCGATGCCGTAAGCGTACTGGCGCGACCAGCCTGAACTGCCCCCGCCGCCACTCGCGCGGCCTTGCAGGCTGGCGGCCATCAAACCAATGTCCCAGCTCTCGGTGATGTCGTAGACCGCACGGCCGCTGGCCATCCAGGCGGTGTAGCGGGTCGGGCCATCGGCGGACAAGCCCAGTTCCTGGCGCGATTTGGCCGCCAGTCGCCCGCTGAACCACAGCGGCCTTGACGGGTGATAAACACCGTGCAGCGACGCCATGTGCACCTGTTCGCGCAGGCCCAGCAGGCCGTCGGCGTTGCGGCTGGTTTTGTATTCGTACTTGGTCAAGGCGTCCCAGCGGTTGCTGTCCACCGGCCTGAACGCCGCTCCCACCTGGAAGCGGTTCTGCAAGGCGCGGTAGCCGCTGGCGGTGGTCACCACTGGCAGCGCCAAGCCGTTGTTGGACGTCGCGGGCGTGCTGGCATAACTGTTGATCAGCATGTAGTTGCGGACCAGCAGCGTCCAGTCGCGGTTGAGCTTTCTGGCCAGTGTCACGGTTGAAAGCAGTGAGTTGCTGCGGTCGTTCTCAGGCGTGGCCTTGTTGTTGAACACCCGGCGCGCTTCCAGCCGTGTGCCCAGCTTCCACAGCGGGTGCGCGGTGTAGTCCAGGCCCAGCGCCACGGCGGCTGCGCTGCCGCCTTGGCCGTTCAGCACGCTCACATATTCGGCCGCCGTGGTGGCGGTGATGCCTTCGCGCAGTGCCCAGGTGTTGCGCACGCCGCTGGCCCATTGCGCGTCGCGCCCGGTGGCGTCACGCAGGCGGTACTCGGTGAAGATGTCGCCACCGGGCATGTAGTTGGTCTCGGCGCCCAGGCTGAAAGCGCGTGAGCGGTTGGCGCCGTAGGCTGAGGTGACGCCAGCCTGGTTGTCGTAGTTGGCGTAGATGCGGCTGCGTTCACCCATCTGGTAAGACGCGCCCAGCATGAAGCGGCGCTTGTCGTCGCCCACCACGCTGCCCTCGGCCATGCCGCTGAGCGTGAGGCCCTGGGTGGCGCGGTAGCTGGCACCCACGAACACGGTGGTGGCGTCAATCGCCACGCCTTGTGACGGCCTGGCCGCTGGCAGCAGCGCGTAGCGCGGGTTGGCAACCCCGGTGCTGGGGTTGATGACCAGGGGGTCGATACCGCCGAACAAGCCACCCGTCGGGCTGCTGCTGCTGCTGGGCGTGGGGTTGGGAGTGATGAGCGTGCCGTTGCCATTCCAGGCAGCGTTTTCCTCGGCCTTGCGCACGCCAGCCATGACGGTGAGCTTGTCGTTGACCTTCAACTCCGCACCGGCGACTGCGCCGACGCGCCGGCCGCCGTTGGTGCTGTCTTTGCTGCCGATCAACTCGACAAAGAAGCGCCAGACCTTGCGCAAGGTGAAGCTGCCTTTGAAAACGCCTTCGCTGCGCCCTTGTTGCAGCGCTGAGTCCGGGTTGTAGAAGTCGCGCCCGGTTTTGACCGCACTGGCCTCCACCATGGTGCTCTCGCCCTGGTGTTGCAGGGCCACGCGGGCGGCCCTGCCGGCCTGGTCCAGCCGTTGTTCGCTGGCTGCAAAGGTGGGGTTGGTTGAGAAGCCCGCAGCGCTGCTCCAGAGCGTGCCTTCGCTGCGCGCGACTTCGGCCGTGGCGCGCGTGGTGGCGTTGATTTGTGCACCCAGGTTGACCGAGCCCAGCTTGTAGGGCGACAGCGGGTTCTGGTCCTGTACAAACGAGCCGCCTACCGTGACCCGTTTGCCCAGGTTGACCTGGCCGTCAGCGCCGCCGACCCAGAAGCGTTCACCGCCCTGGTCGACCTCGTAGCTGATGCGCAGCGAGGTGGGGTCGCCGTCGGGGTCGATGCTGGGCAGGGGCCGGCTCAGCAGGATGCGGCCGGAGAAGGGCTCGAAGCTGTAGTCGTCGAAACGGCGCAGCGGCAGCACCGACTTGATGGTGCTGGGGCTGTCCTTGCGCCGCACCACGATCTCGATCTTTTCGCTGTTCTCCAGCGCCGAGTTGTTGCGCAGCACAAAGGGCCCGGAGGTGCCAAAGGCGCGCAGTTCTTCGGTTACCTTCTTCAGCGTGTCGTTGGCTGCAAACACGTTCAGTACACCGACGGAGTTTTCCCAGTGGCCACGCCCACCCGTGAGCGTGCGGTTGTAGGCGCCCAGGCTGCGCAGTTGCGTGGGGGCCACCATGCCGCCGCTGGTGGGCTGCGAAAAGCCGTCACCCGTGGCGAAGTCGCCATACAGCAGGTAGCTCTTGTGTTTGTCGATGCGCACGTACAGCTTGCTGGCTGACCTGGCGTCAAAGGTCTTGACCGAGCTGTCGCCGTAGACCGGATAGAAGGCCTCGGGCTGGATGTCGCGCAGCAAGCGGGCGCGGGTCTCCTTGTCGGAGTCATAGGCGGCGGTCAGCAGCGCGTCGCCCTTGATCCTGCCCTTCAGGAAGAACGCGGCGCGCGCCGCGGCGTCACCGCGGCCTTGGTTGAACTGGCGCGAGAAGCGGCGGATTTCCCGCTCGAAACCGTCGTCCAGGCGCACCGGCTGGATGGTGTTGGGGTCGCGCCTGGACAGGCGCAAGACGCCTTCGACCAAACCCACGGCGAGCAGGTCACGCAACTCTGGAACGAAGCTGACCGTGCCTTCGGCTTGTGCCGCGCCGGCGGTGACGCGCAGCCGCACGTCTTGCGGCTGCTCGGGGGCGATCAGGTTGAAGCGCGTGCTGCCCCCGCTCACCTTGACCTGGGTGCCTTTGACGATGCGGTCGCCGTCACGCCGGCCGGGGCCGATTTCGTCGGTCAAGGCGCCGGGCACTTGCACCCGGCCGCCGCTGGCTTCGACCGTGATGAAGGCCTCGCTTGCCAGCGGCTTGCCGTCGGCGCCAAACAGCCGAACCGTCACCGGAGTGGCGGTTTGGCCGTCGGCAGGCAGGCCGTCGCGGGCGACTTCCACGACCACCCGGGAAACGGCGACGTTGCTTGCGTAGGCGCCCTGGTTCAGCGCTTTGGGCGCGGGTGAGGTGGGTGCACCCACGGGTGGTTCCCAGCGTTTGGCGTCCTGTGCCATCGCCAGGGGGTTGTGGAAGGCGCCGGCCAGCATGCCGGCGGCGGTGAGTGAGCTCACCGCTTGCGAGGTGACTCTGCGCGCGGTGACTGTGGAAGGAGCCGTGGCGATGCGTTTCATGTGTCGCCCCTCACTTGCGTTGGGTGTTTTGTGACGCTGCGGGCAGCTGCGGCACCGGCGTGTTCTGCTCGGGCCGGCTGGGCGTGACGGGTGGGCTGGGGTTTGGAGCAGGCTCACGCGGCTTGACCGGCGCCTGATTGGCGCTGTCGGTGCCTTGCTGCGGGTAGCCGGGTGCCTTGCCCTCGAACTTCAGCGCGGGGCTGCCGGTTTTTTCGGTCTCCACAGCCCGTACCTCGCCCTGGCTGCGGCGGGCCTTGACCTGCTCCAGCACGGTGTTGCTGCACGAGCCTTCAATGAAGTCGGCACGGTGCAGCTCGCCGTTTTTCGGGTCCAGGAAGATCGAATGGCCGTCGCCTGCATTGCGGCTGGAACTGGTGACGATGCGTGAACCGCGGGGCATGCTCAGAGCGTCCAGCTTCAGCACATGGGTGCGCGGGGGCAGGCCGCAGAAGCTGTATTTGCCTTCACTGTCGGTGGCAATGGTGGTGCCGTCCTGCAGCACCAGCCGCACACCGGGAATGCCCAGCTCCTCGCGGTCCTGCACCATGTTGTTGTTGCAGTCCACGTAGACCTTGCCGGCCACGCAGGCCTCGTTGCTGAAGACGCCGCCCACCACCTGCACCTTGGCGCGGGCGACGTTCGAGCGCAGCTCCTGTGCGCCGTTGCTCGACACACCCTGGGCAGAGTTGATGCCGTCGCCCTGCTGGGCACCAGCGCCCACCCGCAGCACGTAGGTAAAGGTGATCTGGCCGTTGATCGGCAGGCTGCCCAGCGCGAAGCTCAGCCGGGGGCCAGGGCTGCCGGCCGGGTCGCTCTGCAGCACGTTGTTGATGCGGAAAGTGCCGCCCACGTAGCGGAAGCCCGCCGGCAGGCTGTCGTCGACCCGCACGTTGGGCAGGGCCGGGCCCTCCACATGGCGCACCACGACCGTGTAGCGGACGGGGTCACCGACCTCGGCCTTGGCCGTGCTGGCTTGTTTGCTGATGACGAATCGCGTGCCGCCAAAGGGGTCCAGCGGGATGTGGTTGCCCACCACGTTGGCAACACCGCCGGGCGCGTTGGGTGCGTTTGGCGAGAACGGCAGCCTGAAGAAGTACGGCGTGGGCTGGGCGCCCTGGGGCGGTGTGGCCTGGTTCTGCACCACGCACGGGCTGCCAGGGCTGAAGGCCTGGCAGTTGGCGGGTATGGCCAATGCAGGTGCTGCGGCTGGCAGCGTGGGTGAAGTGAAGTCGGGGCTGCCGTCAGACGGCCGACCACTGTTGAGGTAGCCCGCCGGTGGTGTCACGCGCAGTTGGTAGTTGCCATTGCCGGGACAACCGGCCGCTGCCGGGCTGATCAGCCAGAAGCCGTAGCCGCCGGGCACGACGCCAGTGCCGCTGGTGGCGGTGACCAGCCGGCTGGTCCCACCCAGCACACAGGCGCCGGGTAACGGGTCACCTGCCGGCCCCAGCAGTTCGACCACGGCGCCAGCGATGGGCAGGCGGCTGGCGCTGTCGTAGACCACGCCGGTGGGGTCCAGCGGCAAGCTTTGGTTGATGCGCACGGCGTCATTGCCGGGCACGGTGATGTTCTGGATCGAGCCGGCCGGCACGACACCGCGCGGCGCCAGTGCCCGTGGGTCGTTGCCACCGGCTGGATCGGCTGAGACCGGGTTGCCGTAGTAGGCGCCCGTGACGGGGTCGCGGAAGCGCACCTCGTAGCCGATGCCAGGCACCAGGTTCTGCACCATGTAGTTGCCCTGGGCGTCGGTGATGGCGGTGCGTTCGAGCACGCCGCTGGGTGAGAGCACTTCCACCAGGAAGCCGGGCTTGCGCACGTCGCCGGCATTCAGGCTGCGGTCGTGGTTCAGGTCCAGCCAGACCGTGCCGGAGACACCCCCGGCTTGTTGCACCGGCGTGGGCCGCAGGCAGACGTTTTGGGTGGGCAAAGGCGCGGTGCACAGCGGCGGGTTGGCCAGCTCGGGCGGTTGTGGCGTGCGCGGCGGTGTTTCACCACCGCCAATGACAGACACCCGGTTGTTCAGCGTGCACGGGAGCGTCGTGCAGGCACCTCTGGCCACCAGCACGTCCAGCGTGATGGGGTTGGGGTTGCTGCCGCCGGCGCCGATGACGTCGCTGCTGGTGCAGGTCACCACCTGGCCAGCCACGCTGCAGACCCAGCCCACGCCGCGCGGGTTGGGTGCGAGCGGCGTGGCGGGCACCACGCTCAAGCCGGCGGGCAGGGTGTCGGTGACGGTGTAGACGCCGGTCGTCGGCAATGGGCCGCTGTTCCGCACCGTGAGGGTGTAACTGCCGGGGTTGTTCTCGGTGAAGCTGCTGGGGCTGTTGGTTTTGCTGACGACAACGTCAGGCGAGTTGCCGCCTTCGCCAAACAAGTTGCCGGTCGAAGACTGTCCCGGCAGCAGCGCGAAACCTCCGATGACTGACGGCGTGGTGACCACGGCCGTGGCTGTGCCACCGGCACTGCCCGGCGTGGTGATGCCGCCCACCGTGCCCGCGGGCTGGTTGGGCTGGGTCAGCGTGTAGCTGCCCGGGCGCAGGCTGGGGAAGCTGAAGGTGCCGGTGCTGTCGGTGTTGGTGTTCAAGCTCACCGGCTGAGCCTGGTCGTCAGTGCCCGTCAAGACGATGGGTTGACCGACGAAGCCGGCTTCAAGCGGCTGGCGCGTGCCGTCGCTGTTGCTGTCGTCGTAGACACTGCCACTCACCTGGGAAGGCAGGATTTCGGCAAAGTCGTGGTTCACCGAGTCGGCAGCGGCGGCCAGCGTGATGCCACGCACGGCGCTGGGTGTGGTGGCCACGGGCGTGGCGGTGCCGCTGGGCACGCCTGCCACGTTGCCGGGTCGGGTCTGGCCGTTGAGCGTCGTCACGTTGACGCCAGCCACGCTGACGCTGGGTTGTGCCGCTTGCTCCACCACGTCGTAGCTGCCAGCCACCAGGTCGTCAAAACGCCAGCTGCCATCGGCCGCTGTGGTGGTGGTTGTGAGTCCGGTGGCGCCGCCGCTCAGGGTCATGACAACCCCGCCGATGCCGCTGTCGCTGGCGTTGAACAGGCCGTCGTTGGCAGCGTCCAGGAAGACCCGGCCGGCCAGGCTGCCGGCCCGTTCGCCGAAGTTGTTGTTGCTGGAGCCGGCTGCCGGCAAGCTTGCAATGACGATCTGGTTGGCACCCGGCGTGCTGCCCCCCGTGCCGGGGTTGACGCTGCCCTCGCCATAGCCCACCGGCTGGGTTTCGCAGACGCTGTAGGGCCGGCCGCTGGCCAGCTGCGCGGGCGCCGTCAGGTTGGCGTTGGTGATGGTGTAGTTGCCGGCCGCGTCGGTCAGCACCGTGGCCAGCACGTTGCCGGCGCAGCTGATGCCGTCGACCAGACGCAGGCTCACGCCGGGCAGGCGGCCAGGATCGGCGGCGCTGAGCAGGCCGTCGCGGTTGCGGTCGATGTAGACCGTGCCGCTGATGCCCGCTGCCGGGTTGAGTTCACCGAAGTTGTGGTTCAGCCCCAAGCCACCTGCAGGCAGCGCGATGGCGGTGATGGTGTCGTTGCCGGCAATGCCGGCGGCCGCGCCATTCACCGTGCCGGCCGTCGTGCGGCCATTGGCGAAGCTGCCGGATGCGGCGGGAATTGCGCCCTCGCTCAGCGTGTAGGTTCCGGTCGGCAGGTCGGTGAAGCTGTAGTTGCCGCTGCTGTCGGTGTTGAGCACCACACTGGCGCCGTTGCCGCTGTTCAGCAGCGTGATCGGCACGCCCGCGATGCCCAGTTCCCCGGCGTTGCGCACCCCGTTGTCGTCGTTGGCGGCCGTGCCCGAACCGAAGTCACGGTAGACCGAGCCAGCCAGTGAGGCCGCGAATTCGCCGAAGTTGTTGTTGGCTGAGCCGCTGGCCGGCAGGTTGTTCAGCGCGATTTCGTTGGCTGCTGGCGAGGTGGCGCCAGGCCCGGGGTTGGTGGCACCGTCGCCCCAGGCTGTGGGCTGCAGCTGGCACACGCGGTAGTTCAGACCCGCCAACAACTGCGCCGCCGACACGCTGCCGCCGGGGAAGTTGTAGCTGCCGTCGGCTGCCGTGACAGTGCTGCCCAGCAGCGCAGCGCTGGCGCAGGAGTTGCCGCCTTGGCGCAATTCAATGGTGACGCCGCCCAGCCGGCCGGAGTCGGCTGCGGTGAGTGCGCTGTCGCGGTTGGCATCGATGTAGACCAGGCCACGGATGGCCGCACGGGGCAACTCGGCAAAGGTGTTGCCGGTGCTGATGCCGGATGCCGCCAGGCTGATGCCGCGGATGGCGTTGTCGCCGACCGTGCCTGCCGTGCCAGCGCTGCCGCCGCCAGCCACCGAACCGGCGGTGTTGATGCCGTCGTTGAAGCTGCCCAGCGCCGCGGGAATCGGGCCCTCGCTGACGGTGTAGGTGCCCGGCAGCAGGTCATCGAAGCGCCAGCTGCCGTCGGCTGCGGTCGTCACCGTGAGGGGCGCGACGGCGCTGCCGTTGCTGCTGAGCGTGCCGGTCAAGGTGATGGGTACGCCAGCGCCAGCCAGTGCGCTGCCCAGGCCGGGTTCACCGGCGTTCTGCACGCCGTTGTTGTTGTTGGCAGCCGTGCCGCTGACGTCCACAAACACCGTGCCGCTGATGCCGGCCAGGGCTTCGGGGTAGTCATTGCCCGCCGAGCCCGTGCTGGGCAGGTTGGGCACGTTGATCTGGTTGGCGCCGGGCGTGCTGTTGCCGCTGCCGGGCAGCGGCGTGATGTCGCCATGGCTGGTGGGCTGCTGCTGGCAGATCACATAGCTGTTGCCTGAAACGACAGGCGTGAAGCTGTAGGCGCCGCTGGCGTTGCTCAGCACCGTTTGCAGGGCGCCGCCGGGCAGGCTGCCGCTGGCCGGGCAGGAGCTGCCGCCGGGGTACAGGCCCAGCGTCACGTCCGGGATGCCAGGCTCGCTGCCGTTCTGTGTGCCACTGCGGTCGCGGTCGTTGTAGACCGTGCCGGTGATCACCGCCCCGGGCAACATTTCCGGAAAGTTGTAGCCGCTGCCCACGGCTGCGAGTGGCAAGACCACGCCGCTGTAGGTGGAGGTGCTGGCGCTGGCTGCGGCCGTGTAGGTGCCACCCGCGCTCGGTGCTGGCGGTGTGCCGGCGCTGTTGGCGTAACCGGCCGGCTGCGTCTGCGTCAGCGTGTAGGTGCCGCGCGGCAGGTTGTCGAAGACGTAGTCGCCGCGCGTGGCGCCGACCGTGTTGCTGGTGGTGGTCGTGCGCAGCACCGCGTTGCCAAAGGCGTCGGTGCCGCTGAGTGTCAGCGTGACGTTGCCGATACCTTCGTCAAGGCCCGGGCTGCTGCCGTCTTGCAGGCCGTTGCCATTCAGGTCGTTGAAGACCCGGCCGGCCAGGCTGCTGTTGGCAACCTGGATGACCGAGCTGGAGCTGTTGTTGCCAGGCACCAGGTCCACTGACAGTGGGTTGCCGCCGTCGTCCAGCCCCACCGACACCGTGGCGGTATTGCTGCGGTCGAGCAGAAACGGGCCGGTGTAGTACGGGTCCCTGGGCACGGCCACCAGGCGAATGGTCAGCGTGTTGTTGGCGTTGGTGCTGCCAGGGAAGCCGCTGGCGCCCAGCGGGCCGGGTGTGGACTCGATGTTGCAGTTGACGGTCTGCGCCTGGTTGGGCGCGGTCAACGTGGCCGGCGTGGGCGTGCACGCCAGGCTGGCGCCGGTGACGGTGGACGGCGCTGCAGTGACGAAGCTGCCCAGGGTCACGCTCGGCGCGTTGGCGCCGCTGGTGACGAGCTCGAAGTTCTCGGGCAGCAGGTCCTGCACGCGCAGCCGCGGCGTCGTGCTGCAGTCAAGGTTGCGCAGCACCAGGCGGTATTCGACTGGCTGGTTGACGCTGACAGGGCCTGGGGTGACGGTGGTCTTGACAATGGACCAGTCGGTGCAGGCGTAGACGATGTCGCTGGCAGCGGCGAGGTTGTTGTTTGAGCCGCCCGGCGCGCGGCTGCAGGCGCCGTTGCTTTCGTACACAGCGGTTTCGTCAGCGCAGACCAGGCCTTCGTTGCTGAAGGTGGGCGGCAGGTTGGTGGCACCGGCGGGTACCAGTTCCACTTCAAAGTTGACTTCGGCCCCGGCCGCCAGGGTGTTGTTGGCGGCGGTGTTGTCGAGAACACAAACCACGTCGGCATTGGCCGCGGCCTGGGTGCAGCGCACACTGGCGGCCTTGCTGGCGTCCAGCATGAAGCCGCCCTCGGCAGCAACGCCGTTGACATTCAACACCGTGGGTGTGGCCAGGGTGTAGAAGGCCGGGACGGTGAGCCGGTCGGTCAGCACCACCGCTTCGGCCCGCGAAGGGCCCAGGTTCTGGATGCGGAAGCGGTAGCGCATGTTCTGGCCGAGCGTGAAATTGCTCTGCCCACCGGGAATGACCGCGGCCTTGCGCAGTTGCAGGTCGATCAACGGCACCGGCACGTCGAAGCCCAGATCAAAATGGTTGTTGCTGGAGGCGGCAGCGTCGTTGCACACGGCAGACACGCTGGGGTTGGAGCTGGTCTCGGTCTTGAATTCACACAGGGCTGCGTTGAGCAGCACGCGCAGGGTGGTGCTTTGTGCGGTGTAGACATTGCCCGAGGCCGGCATCAACGCCGGCTTGAGCACGCGCGCACTGACGCTGACGTTGCGCGAGGCACCCGCGTGCACTGGCGCGCTGTTGCTGCAACGCACCCGCACCTGGCCGGCTGGCAGCGCGGGCTCGCCGGCGACCGCGCTGCCCGCCACGGCGCAGCTGAAATCGGCCCCGCTGGGTGTGATGTCGCCAAAGGCCACGCTGCCGGCGCTGTTGTCGGTGTTGAAGTCCTGGATGAGGCGCAAGTCACCGGCCGCAGTGATGTCGGCAGTGCCCAGGTTCTGCGCCGTCAAGGTGAAAGTGACGGTCTGGCCGACGCGCGGCGCGGGGCTCGACAAGCTCAGGCCCGCAGCCACGCCGTCGACGTTTTGCGCCGCAGCCGAGTGCACCAGGAAAAAGGCCAACAGGCCCCCGGCAGCGTGGGACAGCCAGCGCGGCGTGCGTGACCGCGTCCAGGCAGATCGGGTGGGCTGGCGGTATGGCATACGGAACCCTTTTTCGGGTTCGATGCCTCGCCATCGGCACTGCGGGTTGCCCGCATCGGGCCGAACGGTCGCGGCAGCGAACCACTTGTTCGTCAACATGGCCACGCCCACAGGGCGCAACCATCAATGCAACAAGTATTCCGAGTCAGGGCGCGCGCTAAGTCAGAAGGAAACGGGCGATTGCCGCCTAGTTCGGCTGCCGAGTTAAGGCCAGTGTCGCCGGGGCGCCGCGGGCGTCGCCTAGCGTGGAACAGCCGGGCCGGGTTGACAATGGATGGCACCCATCGCAGCCTTCCATTGACCATCCGAACGCCAAAACAACCCATGCCCGAGCCGCGCAGGGCCAGCCACGCCGAAGCCAAACGCCTGCAGATGGCTGACATCGCACGGCTGGCCGGCGTGTCGGTGTCGACCGTGTCGCGTGCACTCAGCGGCAGCACGCTCGTGAACGACGCCACGCGCGGGCGCGTCGAAGAACTCGCCCGCTCGCTCAACTACAGCATCAACCTCAGCGCGCAGAACCTGCGGCTCAAGAAAAACCAGACCGTGGCAGTGGTGGTGCCCTTTGACGCTGCGGCACGACAACACATCTCTGACCCGTTTTTTCTGTCCATCGTCGGCAGCATTGCCGATGCTTTGACCGACCGCGGCTACGACATGCTGTTGTCGCGCGTGGACGCGGAAAGGCTGGACTCGGCCGCCGCACAGTTCGATTCGGGCAAGGCCATCGGCATCGTCATCATTGGCCAATGGCGCCACCATGACCAACTCAACGCCTTGGCGGCCCGCAAAGTGCCACTGGTGGTGTGGGGCGGGCAGTTGCCCCAGCAGTTGTATTGCAGCGTCGGCGGTGACAACGTGACCGGCGGCGCATTGGCCACCCGCCATCTGCTGCAGCACGGCCGCAAGCGCATCGCGTTTGTGGGTGACGCCAAGCTGCCCGAGGTGCTGCTGCGCCGCCAAGGCCATTGGCAAGCCTTGCGCGAGGCTGGCATTGAGCTTGACCCGCGGCTGGAGCTGCCGGTGCCTTTTGAGATCATCGCCGCGCGTCAGATGCTCGACCGGCTGTTCGCCGGCCGCCAGCGTGTGGACGCGGTGGTGGCCTGCAGTGACTTGTTGGCCTTGCAGGCCGTGCAGGCGGCGCGCGCCGCCGGGCATGAGGTGCCGCGCGACGTGGCGGTGATCGGCTACGACGACATGCCCATCGCCACCTACAGCGACCCGCCGCTGACCACCGTCCACCAGCCGGTGGCCCTGGCTGGAAGCGAAATCGTCGACGCGCTGCAAAGCCTGTTGCGCGGCGAGCGTGCCGCCCCGCGCACGCTGCCTGTGCACTTGGTGGTGCGCGACAGCGCGCCGGCCTGACCGTCAGTTTTCGCGCGATGGGCCAGACCCGCCAAGCGCCACGGGCGAAGGGCTGAAGTGCGCTTTGATCGGCCCCCCCAGCCCCTCGGCCCTGCAAGTCTTGCAACCCCGCAGCGCCATCGCGTTTGCCACTATTGCAATCGATTTCAAGTTTGTCAGAATGGTGCCTTCCAGCGTCGCACTGTCCGCGTCTGCACATCACCGATGAAGAACACTGTCCAGCTCATCACCTACGTCGACCGGCTCGGCGGTGGCACGCTGAACGATCTTGCCGAGCTGCTGGGCCCCGGCGGTTCGCTGGCCGGTGTTTTTGGCGGCCTGCATCTGCTGCCGTTTTTCCTGCCGATCGACGGCGCCGATGCGGGTTTCGACCCGATCGACCACACCCGCGTCGACCCGCGTCTGGGCCAGTGGCACGACGTTGCGGCGCTGGCTTCGCAATGCGAGGTGATGGCCGACGTGATCGTCAACCATGTCTCGGCCGAGTCCCCGCAGTTCCTGAACTTTCTCAAGCACGGCAGCGCGTCAGAACACGCTGGCCTGTTTCTCACGCTGGGCCGCGTGTTTCCCGCTGGTGCCCTTGAGAGCGAGTTGCTGGCCATCTACCGCCCCAGGCCTGGATTGCCGCTGTTGGCAACGCGCTTGGCCAATGGCGAGACGAAGATCCTGTGGACGACGTTCACGGCGCAGCAGCTGGACATCGACGTCGAGCATGCCCAAGGTCGGGCCTATCTCCAGGGCATCCTTCAGACCCTGGCCGCCAACGGCATCCGACAGGTGCGGCTGGACGCCGTGGGCTACGCCATCAAGCGCGCTGGCACCAGTTGCTTCATGCTGCCCGAGACCTTCACGTTCATCGCTGAAATCGCGGGCCAGGCCCACGCTCTGGGCATGGAGGTGCTGGTCGAGTTGCACGCCCACCACCAGCGGCAGATCGAAGTCGCCAAAAAAGTCGATTGGGTCTATGACTTCGCGCTGCCGCCGCTGCTGCTACACGCCTTGATCTTCAAGAGCGCTGGGCCGCTGCTGCGCTGGCTGGCCTGCCGCCCGCACAACGCGGTGACGGTGCTCGACACGCACGATGGCATCGGCATCATCGACGTGGGCGCTGACCCCGCTGACCCCGCTGACTCCGGTCAAGGATCGGGCCTGTTGTCGCCGACCGAACTCGACCAGCTGGTGGAAGCGATTCATACCAACTCGGGCGGCACCAGCCGCGCGGCCACTGGCGCTGCGGCGAGCAATCTTGACCTCTACCAGGTCAACTGCACCTACTTGGATGCGTTGGCCGGTGACGAGACGGCGTACCTGCTGGCACGCGCCGTGCAGTTCTTTGTGCCCGGTGTCCCCCAGGTCTATTACGTCGGCCTGCTGGCAGGGCGCAACGACATGGACTTGCTGCGCCGCACGGGTGCTGGCCGCGACATCAATCGCCACCGCTACAACCGGGCTGAAGTCGAGCGTGCGCTGAAACAGCCGGTGGTCGAGCAGCTGCTGCGGCTGATCCGTTGGCGCAACGGCCACGCCGCCTTTGCAGGCAGCGTCAGCGTGCTGCCAGCGCTGAATGACGGCGGCCTGCACCTGCGCTGGGACCACGGCACTGATTGGGCCGATGCGATTTTTGATTTCACAGCCTGCTCTGCGCTGCTGTCCTGGAGTGATGCTGCAGGCCCGCAGTCTTGGCAGATCGGCTTGCGTGCGCCAGCGGCCGGCGCGGCCGGCGCGACAGGTTCGTAGTCGACTTCGTCTCACCCACTCCAGTCGGCACACGAGAGGAGACCCACCGTGGATCAACCAAGCTTGAAGCGCATCATCATCCTGGGTGGCGGCACCGCCGGCTGGATGGCCGCGGCGGCTTTCGCCAAACTGCTGCACCAGCGCTACGAGATCCGCTTGGTTGAGTCCGACGAGATCTCGACCATCGGCGTCGGCGAGGCGACGATTCCCGCCATCAAGCAGTACAACGCCTCGCTCGGTATCGACGAGAACGAGTTCATGCGCGCCACGCAGGCCAGCTTCAAGCTGGGCATCGAATTTGTCGACTGGTCGGCGATTGGCAGCCGCTACATCCACACCTTCGCCGCGGTCGGTCAAGACCTGGGCCTGGTGCCGTTTCACCACTATTGGTTCAGCCAGTTCCAGCGCGGGCGTGCCGAGCCGCTGGGTGCCTACAGCGTGGACACCGTCGCGGCCTGGAACAACAAGTTCCAGCGGCCGGTGAACGAACGCAATTCGCCGCTCTCAGCCATCGCCTACGCCTTCCACTTTGACGCTGGGCTGTACGCGCGCTTCCTGCGGAGCTTTGCCGAAGCCCGCGGCGTGCGCCGCACCGAAGGCAAGGTACTGCGGGTGGAGCAGCATGCGCGCGGCGACCGATTCGACGGCTGGGTCAGCGCGCTGGTGATGGCCGACGGCGAGCGCATCGAAGGCGACCTGTTCATCGACTGCTCGGGTTTTGCGGGCCTGCTCATCGAGAAGACTCTGCACACCGGTTTCGACGATTGGAGCGACTGGTTGCCCTGCGACAGCGCCTGGGCCGTGCCCTGTGCCCGGGCCGGCGAGCTGACGCCCTACACGCGGTCCACCGCGCAGGCTGCGGGCTGGCAGTGGCGCATCCCGCTGCAGCACCGCACAGGCAATGGCCATGTGTTCTGCAGCCGCTTCATGGACACGGACGAGGCCCTGAAGATTGTGCTGGCGGGCTTGGACGGCCCGGTGCTGGCCGAGCCCCGCCTGCTGCGCTTTACCACCGGGCGGCGCCGCAAGTTCTGGAACTGCAACGTGGTCGCACTCGGCCTGGCCAGTGGCTTCATGGAGCCGCTCGAATCCACCAGCATCCACCTGGTGCAGACCGGGATCGCGCGATTGATGAACTTCTTCCCCGGCGCCGACTGGGCTGAAGCCGACCGGGACGAATTCAACCGCCAGAGCGCGCGCGAATTCGAGCTGGTGCGTGACTTCCTGGTGCTGCACTACAGGGCCACGCAACGCGCGGACAGCCCGTTCTGGCGCCATTGCCAAAACCTGCCCGAGCCGGAGAGTCTGACCGCACGGCTGGCGCTGTACCGTGGCAACGGCCGCCTGCAACGCGTGCCTGACGACATCTTCGCCGAGTCAAGCTGGCTGCAGGTGCTGGTGGGGCAGGGCATCTTGCCGGGCGGCGCCCACGCGCTGGCCCATCTGCTCGACGACAGCGACTGCCAAGAGTTTCTCAACGCCATCCGCAGCGGTATTGCTGCAGCCGTGCAGACCATGCCGCGCCACCAAGATTTCATCGCCGCGCACTGCGCTGCTCCCGCCCTGGCAACCGGGATCTGACGCAACTGACAAGGGATAAGCGGCAGCGCCTGAGGGCCGCAGCGCAGCGCTTTCCTGCCAGCGATTTGGGCTGGCTGCTGATGCCAGGGATCAACCACCGGGGCTGGGTGTGGCAGCGCACCAGACTCCGTCGATCTGCGGCTCACGACTCACGTTTCCCCCAATAAGCAATCGATTGCAAAGGCGCACACTGACCGGGTCCTGACTCAGGCCTGCAGTTGTGAAGGCCACGCCCGAACGCCCATCAGACCGCCGGCTTGCGCCGGTATGAGGAGACAACCATGAAGTCAAACCACCGCGCCAAGCTTGGCTCTTGCGAGACGGCCCACCCCGTGCCGGACATGCTGTGCCTTCCACCCGGCGGCCGGGCCACAGGGCCTTGGACGCTGCGGCCCAGTACTGCTGCCGTGGCACTGGCGCTGCTGCAGATTGCCGCTGCGCAGGCGCAGACCACTGCGCCACCGACAACGGCGCCAGCCCCGTCTGCTACCGCCACCACAACCGCTGCCCCAGCCCCGGCTGTACCCAAACCCAGGGACGACGAGCCGGTCGAGCAGTTGGACCGCATCGTCATCACCGGCAGCGCCTCGCTCAAACGCACGGTGCGCGAGAGTTCAGTGGCCGTCACCGTAGCCGACCGCGAGCAGTTGGACCGCAAGTCACCGCGCAGCACGGCCAGCGCGCTGGAAATGGTGCCCGGCATCACGGTCGAGGATTCAGGTGGCGAAGCCTCGAACAACTTCTCGGTGCGTGGACTGCCCGGTGGCGGGCAGCAGTTCGTTCAGTTGCTGGAAGACGGTTTGCCAGTCTTCTACACGCCGGCCCTGTCTGACACGATCCTCAAGCAAGAACTCATGATCGACCGGCTGGAGGCCATTCGCGGCGGCACCTCGGGCATCCTGACTGTCAATGGCGCTGGCGCCATGATCAATTTCCTGACCTTCAGGAACAAGCTCGAACCCGAAGGCGCCGTGCGCGTGATCACGTCTGACTACAAGACCCGGCGTGTGGAACTGCGCTACGGCGGCGACCTGGGCGGTGGCTGGTTCGGGGGCATCGGCGGTTTCTACCGCAGCTCAGACTCGGTCCGCGACACCCAGTTCACGGCAGAGCAGGGTGGCTTGCTGCGTGCTTACCTGGGCCGCAAGCTGGGCGACGGTGAACTCAGCCTGAACATCAAGCTGGTGGACGATCGCAACACCTTCCTGCTGCCCATTCCTTTGACCAACCTCAGCAACCCCACGGGCGTGCCCGGGCTGAACGCGAACTACGGCACCCTGCTGGGGCGCGACAACGGCGCGATCACGGTCAAGACCTCGGCCACCACCGGGGCGACTTCACAACTCAATGACGCGATCAACGACGGCATCGCCACCAAGTCCAATGCCTTTGGCTACAACTTCGAACAAAAACTGAGCAAGCAGCTCAGCCTGCGAACCAAGGGCCGTTACACCGACTTCAAGAACGACTTCAACGCCGTTTTTAGCTTCAGCAACGACGGCCTGGTGCCGGCGGTGACGCGCTTGAACCTCAACCCGGCTATACCCCAGGCCGAGCGCCGCGGCGACGTGACCGCCATGCTGGCGCGCTTTGCCGCAGCCTGCGGCGGCACCTGCACGCCAGCACTGCAGCAGGTCTCCAGCGGCGCCATCATCAGCGGCGCAGCGGCGCTGAACGCGATCAACGGTAACGGCCTGGTGGCCGAAAACGTGTCAGCGCGGAACAAACGTTATGTCAAAGAAGCGGTGAACGATGTCGCGCTCACCTGGGCCACCGAATCCAACAGCCTGACCGTCGGCTGGCTGGCCTTCAGGACGCACCTGAACAAGGACCAGAACGTCGGCGCAACCTCGTTCCTGAGCGACGTGCGCAACAACGCCAATCGCATGGACATCGTGGCGCTCGACGCCCGAGGCCAGATCAAGGGTTACCTCACCGACAAGGGCGTGCTGCAGTACAACACCTGGGGCGAGGGTCTGAACGACGCGAAGTCGACCTCCAACTCGATCTACGTCAACGACGAGTGGAAAGTCACCGACCGCTTGCGCCTGGACGGCGGCCTGCGCCTGGAGCGCTACAGCATCACCGCCAGGCGCAGCAACGGCGCCGCCTCCACCGTCATCGCCGGGGCGCTGGACGCCAATGGCAACGATGTCGACAACATCATGGCCAACAACAACTTTGGTGGGGCTTTCAGCGGCCAGTACACCACTGTGAAAAAGTCTTGGTCGGAGCCCTCGTACACCGCGGGCGGCAACTACTTGATCAACGACAACATGGCCGCTTACTTGCGTTATTCAGCCAGCTACCAGGCCAATGGCGAGAACCCGGTGACGAAAATCAACTTTGCCGAAGTGGGCTTGCGCTACCAACAGCGTGGTTTCTCGGGCTCGGTCACGGCCTTCCGCACCAACTACAAAGACTACCGCGGCTTCTCGCGCGTGATTGGCAACGACACGCAAGCCACTGTGGCCTCCAGCGACATCATCGTCAACGGTTTGGAATTCGAAGGTCAGTGGAAATTGAACCGCAGCTTCAGCGTGGCGCTGGGTGGCGTGTACCAGCAGCATGACCTGAAAATCACCAACGTCACCGGCCCCAGCGCCCCGGCTTATTCCACCGAGTTGAGGTCCTTTTCTGGCAACCTGCCCGAGCGCACGCCCAAGATCAACGTCACGCTCACGCCGACCTACACGCTGCCCGATAGCAAGGGTGACGTGTCGCTGTCCTTGCACCGTGTGGGCAAACGTTTTGCCGACCTCGCCAACAGCGTCGCCCTGCCGGCCTACACCACCTGGAACGCGGCTTTCCGCTACGAACTCACATCCAAGCTCTCGCTCAACGCCAGCATCCAGAACATCACCAACACCATTGGTTTGACCGAAGGCAACCCCCGCGGCGGAACGACTGCGTTCCAGGAAGCGACGGGTTCGAATTACTTCTTCGCCCGCCCGATCCTCGGCCGTAACGCCGTGGTGAGCCTGACCTTTGCGTTGTAGGCGCGTCGTGCGGTCAAGAACGTGACGGCCTTCGCCACGTTGCGCCACAGCGTGGTCGAGGGCCAGGCGACCAGCCTGTTCCTGCGCGAAGGTCCGGTGGCGGCACAGTTGTTGTTGACCAACGGTCGCCAGCCTCGGCTGATCGTCGCCTTTGCTGCTGGCAACAGTGGCGCCGGGCTTTGGTTCGAACCCAGCGCTATTGACGTGCACTGGCGGCTGCTGGCACCGCTGCAGCGGGTGACGAAGCTGGATGCTGCCGGGCGTGAGCTGCACGGCATCGAAGCCGAGCTGGAAGCGGACGCGGACAGCCTGGTCATCGCGCAAGGCCTGGTCGGCAGCGTGCGCGTGCTGCGCGACCACCAATTCGACCGCCGCTTGCCAGCCTTTGGCGTGCTGGCGCCTGACATCCAGGCCGGCGCCACGCTGGCCGTCTGGGCACGTGACCGGCTTGATGGCGCGGCTGGCTACCAGCTAGGACTGAAGGCTCTTGATGGCAACCTGTCACGCCACGGAGCAGACGGCATCCGGATCGAGTCGACCGTCAAAGGCCAGCCATTGCGCTTGCGCTTGCGTGTCCTCACGGGCGACGAGCCGCTGACACCGCTGTCTGCCGAACGCCTGTTGACGCCACAAGCCGCTGACCTGCCCAACGCCCGCATCGGACTGGAGTTCCTGGCGTTCGAAGAAAAGTGGCTGGCCGGCTCCTGGCGCTTTCACACCTACTTCGGCCGCGACACGCTGATGAGCCTGCGCATGCTGCTGCCGGTGTTGCAGCCGCAGGCCAGCGAGGCGGCGCTGGCCGCGGTGATCCAGCGGCTCAGCCCGCAGGGCTTGGTGGCGCATGAAGAAGACATCGGTGAGTTCCCGGTGCTCACCCGCTTGAACGCTGGCGTGGCTGCCACGGACGCCGTGCCGCTGGCGCAAGCGATCTTCGACTACAAGATGGTCGATGACGATTTCATGCTGTTGCCCGTGGCCGCTGCGTATCTGTTGGGTACGGAGCCCGGCCGCTCACGTGCGGCAGCCTTTCTGGCGCGGCCGTGCGCCGACGGCAGCCGCTTTGGCCAGCGCCTGGTGCGCAATGCGATGGCCGTGTTGGCAGCGGCAGCGCCGTTCGCGGCTGCACCCGAGGCGACGAACCTGGTGCGCCTGCGTGCCGGTGAAATCGTCGGCGACTGGCGCGACAGTGCCGACGGGCTGGGTACTGGGGTGTATGCCTACAGCGTGAACGCGGTGTGGGTGCCGGCCGCGCTGGCTGCGTTGCTGGCGCTACGCGACTGCGGTCTGCTGGCGGCGTGGCTGACACCGTCGGCTGCTCTGGACGATCTGGCGCAGCGGGTGGAGGTCTGGTCGACCCGGGCGCCGCCGCTGTTTGCCATGAGCGTCAGCGCTGCAACGGCCAACGCTTCGATAGCCAGTTATGCCGCAGAGATCGGCGTACCTGCAGTGCCTGTTGATGAAGCCATCAACTACTCTGCCTTGGCGCTGGACGAGGCTGGCCAAGGCGTGGCGGTCATGCATTCCGACTTCGGTTTTGCGCTGTTGTTCGGCGCGCCCGAACCTGCCGTGCTGGAACGAGAACTCGCCAGCCTGCTGCGCCCATTCCCAGCCGGCTTGCGCACCGATGCCGGGCTGCTGGTGGCCAACGCCGTGTTTGCCAATGCGGCGCTGCGCGAACAATTTGGCGCCGACCGATACCACGGCGCGGTGGTCTGGTCGTGGCAACAGGCCATGCTCGCGGCCGGCCTGGCCCGCCAGCTTGAACGCTTTGACTTGCCACCGGCCACACGCAACGCATTGCGCCAGGCGCAATCTCAGCTGTGGCCGCTGATCCTGGCCACACACGCGGTGGCCGAGGGCGAGCTGTGGTCTTGGGGACACGACGGTCAGCGTTTTGTGGTCGAAGCCTTTGGCCCGAAGTGCAAGACCGCCGATGAGTCCAATGCATTGCAGCTGTGGAGCACCGTGTACCTGGCCGTGCAGCCGCCTGCCGACCTGGCGCTGGACGCACCCAACGGCGGCCAACCGTGAACCGCCGCGGCTGCTTGCGCCGTACGGGCACCTGGGCGGCGGGGTTGGCAGGACTGGCGGCAGGGTGTGCGTCAAGCGCCGCTGCCAAGCCAGCTTCGGCAGGCACCATGACCCTGGCCGCATGGCAGGTGCTGCCAGCCGAAAAAAACGCCTTGCAGCAGGCGATTGCCAGCTTCACGCGCAGTACCGGCCTCACAGTCAAGCTCGAAATCATTGCCGACAAGTACATGGACGTGATGCGTTCTCGTTTTGCCGGCCGCATCACGCCCGACGTGTTCTATCTGGACTCGCACGAGGCCCCCATCCTCATCCGCAGTGGCGTGCTGCTGCCGCTGGACGCCTACATCGGCGTGCCCAACGACTTCTACCCGCAGTTCCTGGACGCCTTTCGCGGCGCCGACCAGCAGGTCTATGGCCTGCCCAAGGACTACTCGACGCTGGCGCTGTACATCAACACCGGCCTGCTGCAAAAAGCCGGTTTCAGTCTGGCCGATGTGCCGGTCGACCAGGGCAGCTTGATGGACTTCGCCCGTCGGTTGCAAGCCAAATTGCCCCGCGGCGTGGCCGCGATGATTCTGGAGAAGGACCTGGCACGCCACCTGGCGGCCATTGAGAGTTACGGCCAAGCCGTGATTGACGCGCGCGGCGACGCGCGGTTGGTGGGCAACGCCGGCGCCTTGACCTACCTGGAAGCTTTTGTGCGTGGTCGCAAAGGCGGCTATGTGCTTTCACCCAAGGACGACTTGGGCGCAGACTCGCCCGGTGCTGCTTTTGGCGCGGGCAAGACGGTGATGATGATGGAGGGCAACTGGGTGCTGTCAGCGCTGCGCCAGGACTACCCCGAGGTGCGCTTCGTCACGCGCGAGATGCCGCGCATCAACGCCCGCGCCAACACCATGGCCTTTGTGGTGGGCTATGCCGTGCCGCGGTTCGCCAAGAACCCGCAAGGCGGCATCCGATTCGCCCAGTTCATGACCCGTGAGGCGATGAAAGACTGGTCGCGCGGCTCGGGCACCCTGCCCAGCCGCAGCGGCGTGCAGGCCGAACTGGCGGCCACCCAGGATGCAGCCCTGGCCGCGCACATTGCCGGCGCACGCTACGCCACCGTGTGGTCACGCGGCACCAGCCTGCCGGTACTCAACACCAACTTCGGCAACCAGTTCCAGGCCGCACTCAACGGTTCGATCCCCGTGGCTGAGGCGCTGCGCCGCGCCCAGCAAGCCTCGAACCGCGAGATCGAGCGTCAGCGATGAATGCGGGGATGAAGACAGCGGCAAACACCGCGCTGAACTCCACGGCGGTGCGTGCGGCAGCCAGCGCGCGCAGCAACCGCGACGCCAGCGCCGCCTGGGCCTTCCTGGCCCCAACCCTGCTGCTGGTTGCGGTGTTCATGTTGGGCCCGGTGTTGTTCGCCTTGTTTGCCAGCACGCAGAAGATGGACCTGATCGGCGGCCACTCCCAATGGGCCGGAACCAAGAATCTGCAGTATTTGCTGGACGACCACAAGTTCTGGGCAGCTTGCCGCAACACGCTGCGTTATGTGCTGTTCGTCGTGCCGCTGCAGACGGTGTTGGCCTTGGCCCTGGCCTGCGTGCTCAACGGCCGTGTCAAGTTCAAACGAGGCTTCGTCACGCTGCTGTTCCTGCCCACGCTGACCTCGTCGGCGGCGATGACGATGATCTTCATGTGGCTGTTCAATAACAACGGGCTGGTGACGCAGTTCATCCAGGCGCATTTCGGCATCACCATCCGGTTTTTGTCCGACCCGGCCTGGGCCCTGCCGGTGATCATGCTGATGAACGTGTTCTCGACCACGCCGCATTTCATGATCGTTTTCCTGGCCGGCTTGCAGAACGTGCCGCGCAATTTGTACGAGGCCATGGAACTCGATGGCGCCGGCGCGCTGGCGCGGCACTGGTTCATCAGCGTGCCGCAGCTGGCACCCATCACGTTCTACGTGGTCACGATGGGCTTGATCGGTTGTTTTCAGGTCTTCGACCAGGCCTTCATCATGTCCGGCGGCGACGGTGGGCCTGAGGACTCGACCCTGACCTTCACGCTGCTGATCTACCACTTCGCATTCAAGACCTACAACACCATGGGCCTGGCTTGCATGCTGGCCGTGGTGCTGACAATCATCATCGTTTGCGCCACCTCGTTGTTGAACCGCCTTGTCAAGTCCGAGGGCCACAACGCATGAGCGTCGTTGCGCTGCGCAGCCGCCGCCCCGGCCAGCGCTGGGCCAGCTTCGGGCTGCACGGCTTCTTGATCTTTTATGGGCTGCTCACGCTCACGCCCTTCGTCTGGGCGTTGTTGACGTCGCTCAAGACCGTGCGCGAAATTGCCGTGGCCGAGTCGGTGTTGCCGGTGGCCTTGAACCTGGACGCTTACCGGCAGATCCTGGGCAGCGAATTCAGCACCTGGTTCTACAACTCGATGTCGGTGGCCTTGATCGTTACGCTGGCCAGCGTCAGTGCCAATACCTTGGCGGGTTATGCGCTGGCGCGCATGCGCTTCGTTGGGCGCGGGGCGGTGTTTCGTTCGCTGCTGCTGATCATCATGGTGCCGGCGCAGGTGACCATGATCCCGGCCTTCTTGATCGTGGCGCGGCTGGGTCTGGCCGATACGCACACGGCCCTGGTGCTTACGTCGGTGGTCAGCATTGGCTCGATTTTTCTGATGCGTCAGTTTTTCATCAACTTTCCCACCGAGATTGAAGAGGCGGCCAAGCTCGACGGCTGCACGCCGCTGGTGACCTTCTTGTGGATCGTGTTGCCCATGGCTGCACCGGCCTTGGCCACACAGGCCATCTTCATCTTCATGGGCGTCTGGAACGAGTTCATGAAGCCGCTGCTGTACATCTCCAGCATCGACAACTACATGCTCACGCAAGGCCTGAACGCCGCGGCCAAACAGTACGAGAAGTCTGCTGCCTGGAACATCATCATGGCCGGCTCCATCGTCTCGATCGTGCCCATCCTCATCCTCTACATCGTGCTGAACAAGTACTTCATCACCCTCAACGACCAGACGGCGGGCTCCAAATGAGCAGGCGCCTGCGCCACCGGGCGGGGGAGTCGGCACGATGACTGAAGTGGTGCTGCGCGACATCTCGCTCACGCGCGGCCCAGCCACCATCCTGCGCAACGTCAACCTCCGTGTCGAGGCTGGCGAGTTCTGCGTTTTTGTCGGCCCTTCGGGCTGCGGCAAATCCACGCTGCTGCGGCTGATCGCCGGGCTGGATGATGACGCCAGTGGCGACATCCTGATCGACGGCCGCTCGGTGCAACAAGTCGCTGCATCACAACGCAACGTGGCCATGGTGTTTCAAGGTTATGCCTTGTATCCGCACATGAACGTCTACGACAACATTGCCTTTGCATTGCGCCGCGCCAAGGTGCCCAAAGCGGAGATTGAAGCGCGCGTGCAAACCGCTGCGCGCATCCTGCAGATGGGCGACTACTTGCAGCGCAAGCCAAATGCCTTGTCGGGCGGCCAGCGCCAGCGTGTGGCCATCGGCCGGGCCATCGTAAAGAAGCCCAAAGTGTTTCTGTTCGACGAGCCGCTGTCGAACCTGGACGCTTCTTTGCGCGCTGAGACACGGCTGGAAATCGCCAAGCTGCACCGCGATATGGGCACGGCCAGCATGCTGTACGTGACCCACGACCAGGTCGAGGCGATGACGCTGGCCGACAAGATCGTGCTGTTGCGCCCGGTACTGGGCAGCCCGGGCCTTGACAGCGTGGTGCAGATCGGTCGGCCCATGGAGCTGTACCACCGGCCGGCCAACCTGTTTGCAGCGCGCTTCATGGGTACGCCGGGCATGAACCTGTTCGAGTCGCGTGTGGCCGCGCTTTCGGCAGAGGGCGTGGCCTTCGACATCCAAGGCAAGCATTGCCTGGCCGCGGTCAGCCCCGCGGGCTTGGCCGTTGGCGATGCGGTCAGCGTGGGCATCCGACCAGAACACGTCGTCACAGGTCAGGCTGCCCAAGCAGCACGCACTGAAGGCGGCAACACCGTGCAGGCCGGCGTGACCCATGTCGAGGCGCTGGGCGAACACTCGATCCTGCACACGGATGTGGCCGGCGAGGGTGCCCAGCCCCGTCTCAGGTTATTGGCCAAGACCACCGACGAGTCCGTGCGCGCGGGCGACAGTCTGGCGCTGCTCTTGCCGGCGCGCGCCATCCACGTTTTCGGTGCGGCGGGTGCGGCCCAGGCGCGTCTGCTCACGTCGGCGTGACCCGCGCTGATCTGCATCCAGACAGCCAGCGTTCGCCGTTGCTGCTGTACGGTGAGCTGTTCATCGACGTGCAGATGCAGCGTGTCTTCGACGACGCCAAGACCTTTGCCGATGCCAGCCCCAGAACGCTGAGCGCCGCAGCGTTGCAGGCTTTGTACGCAGACCGCCGCGGGCAGCCGGGTTTTTCGCTCGCGCGCTTTGTGCACGAGCACTTCGACATGCCGCCACAGCCCGACATTTCGCTTGCAGCCGAGGACATTCGCCAAACCATCAGCGGCTTGTGGCCCAGGCTGCTCCGTAGCAGTGACGCTGCGCCAGGCGCAGCAGCCAACCCAACTTTGCTGAGCCTGCCCCACCCCTACATCGTGCCCGGTGGGCGCTTTGCAGAGATGTACTACTGGGATGCCTACTTCACCATGCTGGGGCTGGTATGCGACGGGCAACGCAGCTTGGCACAAGGCATGTTGGACAACTGCGCCACACTGATTGATCGCTATGGTTTTGTGCCCAACAGCAACCGCAGCTACATGCTCAGCCGCTCGCAGCCGCCGCTGTTCTACAAAATGGTGGAGTGTTTGAATGCCGACGACCCCGCAGCAGGCTGGGCGCGCTACCAGCCGCAGCTGCTGGCCGAGCACCGCTTCTGGATGTCGGGCGAAGATCAGCTTGCGCCTGGCCGGGCAGAAGGTCGAGTCGTCCGCCTGAACGACGGCAGCGTGCTCAACCGCTATTGGGACGCCCTGGATCACCCGCGTGAAGAGGCTTACCGCGCCGATGTGCTGACGGCGCTTCAGAGCCCGCGCCCGGCCGCCGCGGTCTACCGTGAGCTTCGCGCAGCCGCTGAAAGTGGCTGGGACTTCAGCAGCCGTTGGTGTGCAGACCCGCAGCGGCTGCACAGCATCGAAACCACGGCCATCGTGCCGGTGGACTTGAACAGCCTGTTGTGGGGCCTGGAATGCGCGCTGGTGGCCGCCCACAGGCAGCGCGGCGAAGCCGTGCAGGCCCAAGCCATGCGCCTGCGCGCGGACCGTCGACAGGCCAGCATGCACGCGCACCTGTGGCACCGGCAAGCCGGCCACGCGGTCGACTATCACTGGGTGCGGGCTTGTCAACAAGACAGTTTGAGCGCAGCCGCCCTGGTGCCGCTGTACACCGGCCAGGCCAGTGCCGAACAAGCCGCTGCAACAGCCACAGTCACGGCGCAGCGGCTGCTGGCGCGGCATGGCTTGTTGACCACCGAACAGACCAGCGGCCAGCAATGGGACGCGCCCAATGGCTGGGCGCCACTGCAATGGATGGCGGTGCAAGGGCTGAGCCGCTATGGCCATGACGCGCTGGCCGGCGAGATCGCCCAGCGCTGGTCGGCCATGGTGCTGGCCACCTACAACGCCACCGGGCGGCTGCTCGAGAAGTACGACGTGCTGCACCCGCAAGGTGGCAGCCGTGGCGGTGGCGGTGGCGGTGGCGGTGGCGAGTACGCAGTGCAGGACGGCTTTGGCTGGACCAACGGTTTGTACCTGGCGCTGCAACCCTGGGTCGTGGGGCGCTCGGCGCGGCGCACCGCCTGAGCTTCATCCGGTCCACTGCCAGCAGCACCGGCGAGGACTGCGTGATCGCCCATCTCCGGCCTTCAGCTGCCCTGCCGGTGGTAGGCGCTGGCGCGGTCCACTTCGTTTTTGGACCCCAGGATCACGCTCACCCGTTCGTGCAGCTTCCCGGGCACCAGGTCGAGGATGCGATCCTGCCCGTTGGTGGCCGCGCCGCCGGCTTGCTCGACCAAAAAGGCCATCGGGTTGGCCTCGTACATCAGGCGCAGCTTGCCGGGTTTGTCGGGCTCGCGTGCGTCCCAGGGGTACAGGAACACACCACCGCGCACCAACAAGCGGTGCACGTCGGCCACCATGCTGCCGACCCAGCGCATGTTGAAGTCCTTGCCGCGCGGGCCGGCTTTGCCAGCCAGACATTCGTCGATGTAGCGCGTCACCGGCGCTCCCCAATGCCGCTGGTTCGACATGTTGATGGCGAACTCTTGGGTCTCAGCCGGGATCTGCAGTTGGGCTTGTGTCAGCACCCAACTGCCGGTTTCACGGTCCAGCGTGAACAGCGCCACGCCGCTGCCCACGGTCAGCACCAGTGTGGTCTGGGGTCCGTAAACGCAGTAGCCGGCGGCGGCCTGTTGTTTGCCCGGTTGCAGGAAGTCTTCTTCGCTGACACCACGCGCGTGGCCGATCTTGCGCAGCACGCTGAAGATGGTGCCGATGCTGACGTTCACATCAATGTTGCTGCTGCCGTCCAGCGGGTCGAACAGCAGCATGTATTCGCCCTGCGGGTAGCGGTTGGGCACGACGTGGATGCTGTCCATCTCTTCGCTGGCCATGGCCGCCAGGTGACCGCCCCACTCGTTGGCCTCGATCAGCACTTCGTTGCTGATGATGTCCAGCTTCTTCTGCACTTCGCCCTGCACGTTCTCGCTGCCGGCGCTGCCCAGCACGTCGCCCAAGGCGCCCTTGTTCACGGCAATGGCGATGCGCTTGCAGGCCCGCGCGACAACTTCAATCAGCAGACGCAATTGCGCCGGGATCATCCCGTGTTCGCGCTGCTGTTCGACCAGGTATTGCGTCAGGCTGACACGCTTGCTCATGTCGCCTCCAAGGCCTTGCTCACCACTTCCCGAACGTCGTTGCTCAAGCCCGGTTTGGCGGCCACGCGGGCGATGGCTTCGCGCGCGGCGCTGCGGTAGGGCTGGGCCAGCGCAGCCCAGCGGTCCAGCGTGCGCGCCAGGCGTGCGGCCACGCTGGGGTTGATGCTGTCGAGTTCCATCAGCTTCTCAGCCCACAACACGTAGCCTGCGGCGTCGGGGCGATGAAAGGCCGCGGGGTTGGACGAGAACAGCACCGACAACACACTGCGCATGCGGTTGGGGTTGCGCATGGAAAAGTCGGGGTGGTGCAACAGCGCCTTGACGCGCGCAAAGCTGATGCCAGCTCGGTCGCCCAAGGGTTCTGGCGTGCGCGCCTGGAGCATGAACCACTTGTCCATGACCAGGGCGTCACCCTGGGCCTGGGCGTGGAAACGTTGCAGCGCAGTTTCGGTCAGGGATGAGTGCGAATCGATCAGGGCCATCAACGCACCTTGGCGATCGGTCATGTTGCTGGCGTCCTTGAAGCGCTGGAGGGCCCGCCCCGGCCACACGGTGTCGCCGCTGCGCGCGGCCTGCAGACACAGCATCTGCAAGGCCAGATTGGCCAGGGCCCGGCGGCCGGCCTGTTCGGCGTTGGGGCTGTAGCCCTGCTTGACTTGGTGTGCCTGAAAAGCCCAGGCCCAGTCATCAAACAACTTCTCGGCCAACAAGGCTTGCCACTGCTGGCGCACGGTGTGGATGCGTTGCGGGTCATACGGCATAACGGCCTCGCCCAGCACCGCTTCGCCGGGTGCCTGCAGGGCCAGGGCCTTGAAGGCGGGGTCCAGCCCGGGGTCACGCAGCACACCGCGAAGTGCCTGCACCAGGGCCTCGTCCAGCACCGGCGCGTCCACGCCAGCGGCAGCGGCCAGCAAGCGGCCCTGCATCAGGCGCTGGCCGGCTTCCCAGCGGTTGAACGGGTCGGTGTCATGGGCCAGCAGCAAGGCGCGCTGGGTGTTGCCCAGGCCGTCTTCGTCCATCGACACCGGCGCAGAAAAACCCCGCAACACCGACGCGACAGGGGGCTGCGCGATGTTGTCGAAAACAAAGCTCTGCTCGGCGCTTTCCAGCACCAGCAGCTGTTCTGGCCGCAGCGTCTGGCCACCGGCGCCCAGCAAGGCCGTCAGCACCGGAATCACGAACGGTAGTTTTTCGCTTTGCCCCGGCGTGGCCCGGGTGTGCTGCTTGAGGGTGAGCGTGCAACGCTGCGTGGCCGCATCAAAGTCGCAATGGGCCGACAGGCGCGGCGTGCCAGCTTGCCCGTACCAGCGCTTGAAGGCATCCAGCCGGGTGGTCAAGGCGCTACCGGGGTTGGCGTCGGCAATGGCCTGGGCAAAGTCGTCACACGTCACCGCCTGCCCGTCGTGGCGTTGGAAGTACAGCGCCATGCCGCGGGTGAAGCCATCGCGGCCCACCAGGGTCTGCATCATGCGCACGACCTCGGCGCCTTTTTCGTAGACGGTGGCGGTGTAGAAGTTGTTGATCTCAACATAGCTGTCTGGCCGCACCGGGTGGGCCATGGGCCCGGCGTCTTCAACAAACTGCCAGGCGCGCAGGCCCTTCACGTCGTTGATGCGCTTGACCGCCCTGGCCGAGGCGCTGCCGGCCATGTCCATGCTGAACTCTTGATCGCGGAACACCGTCAGGCCTTCTTTGAGGGACAGCTGGAACCAGTCCCTGCAGGTGATGCGGTTGCCCGTCCAGTTGTGGAAGTATTCGTGCGCGACCACGCTCTCGATGTCGGCAAAGTCCACGTCGGTGGCGGTATTGGCGCTGGCCAGCAGGCGCTTGGTGTTGAAAAGGTTCAGGCCCTTGTTCTCCATGGCGCCGCCGTTGTAGTCCTCGACCGCCACGACCATGAAGCGGTCCAGGTCCAGCGCCAGGCCAAAGCGCGCTTCGTCCCATATCAGCGAGGCCACCAGCGAGTTCATCGCGTGTTCGGTTTTTTCCAGGTCGCCCGGCCGCACGTAGATTTGCAGCAGGTGGTTCTTGCCAGCGCGCGTGGTGATGCGCTGTTCGCGCGCCACCAGCTTGCCGGCCACCAAGGCAAACAGGTAGCTGGGTTTGGGGAACGGGTCGTGCCACTTGGCGAAGTGTTTGCCGCCGTCGAGCAAGCCTTCTTCCAACAGGTTGCCGTTGGACAGCAGCACGGGGTACCTGGCCCGGTCGGCGCGCAGGGTGACGGTGTAGACCGCCATCACGTCAGGCCGGTCCAGAAAATAGGTGATGCGGCGGAAGCCTTCAGCCTCGCACTGCGTGAAAAAACCACCCTGGCTGGTGTAGAGGCCTTGCAGGCGCGAGTTCTTGTCCGGCGCGCAGGTGTTGCGGATGTCCAGCACAAAGCTGTCGGCGTCAGGCGGGTTGTCGATGACGAGGTCGCCAGCGTCGATGCGGAACGACACGCTCTGGCCGTTGGCCTGCACCCGCAGCAGCGTCAACTCGTCACCATGCAAACGCAAGGCCTGGTGAGCCGTTCCGTGACCTTGAACACTCACGCGTTCGATGTACAAACGGCTGCCGACAATGGTCTTGGCCGGGTCCAGGTCAAACGTGAGTTCGACGTTGCGAATGGTGTATGCCGGCGCGACGTAATCTTCGCGGCGGACAAGGGTGGCAGTGCCTTCACGCATGGGGAATCTCGGTTCACTGAAAGGGGAAGACCCGCAGCCCGGCTTTGCGCGCTGCGGTGGCGAGCTGTTTATCGGCAGTTGCCAGTGATTGAGCCTGGCACAGCAGGGCGCTGGCCAGGTGGAGGGCGTCCAGCGCGGCCAACGGAGCGCCCAAGCGGATGACGAGATCGCTGGCGCGTCCAAACACGGCTGCCTCGAAAGCTTGCAGCCGCCAGCCGCCACTGGCGATGTCGGCGTGAAGTCGTTCACGCACCTCTCTCACCTGCGAGGCGGCAATTTGACCCATGCGCAACCGACGCTGCAAGCTGCTCTCAAACTCGGTCGACACCAAGGGTGAGATGACCAACTCGTCTGCGCTGTGGGTACAAAAAACGTCGAACTCCGCACTGCCGCTCTCGGCCACATAGCGTTTGATCAGCGCACTGGTGTCGACGTAGCAGCGCGTCTGACCCTCAAGTGCCACGGCGGTCGCGGTCAGCGCGGATCAAGTCTTGGGTCGGGGTCTCAAAAGTTGGCAGCGTGGCGCGAAACGCGGCAAGTGACTCCAGCTTGCGCGGTGCCGGTGCAGGGGCCATGGGTAACAAACGGGCAATGGGTGTTCCGTTGGAGACCAGCACCATCTCGCCTTGGAGGGCCAGAGTGGCCGACAGCGTTGGCATCTGTACCCGCAGTTCCCGAACGTTGATGGTTTTCATTCAGTGTCACGCAGTAGACGAAGTGTGGCACGCAGTATATCCAGGGCGTTCAAAGGCTCGAAGTTCGTTACAACCCCTGCTTCAAACTCGCCTGAATGAACGGGTCCAGATCGCCATCCAACACCTTCTGCGTGTTGCTGATCTCGACGTTGGTGCGCAGGTCTTTGATCCGGCTTTGGTCCAGCACATAACTGCGAATCTGATGGCCCCAGCCAACGTCGGTTTTGGTGTCTTCGAGCTTCTGTTGCTCTTCCTGGCGCTTGCGCATCTCAAAGTCGTACAAGCGGCTGCGCAGGCGCTTCCAGGCCACGTCACGGTTGCCGTGCTGGCTGCGGCCGTCCTGGCACTGCACGACGATGCCGGTGGGGATGTGCGTCAAGCGCACGGCTGAATCGGTCTTGTTGATGTGCTGACCGCCAGCGCCGGACGCTCGGAAGGTATCGGTGCGCACGTCAGACGGGTTGATGTCGATCTCGATCGAATCGTCGACTTCCGGGTACACAAACAGCGACGCGAAGCTGGTGTGGCGGCCGCCCGCTGAATCAAACGGGCTTTTGCGCACCAGGCGGTGCACGCCAGTTTCGGTCCGCAAGTGGCCAAATGCGTAGTCACCTTCGACCTTCAGCGTGGCGCTCTTGATGCCGGCCACGTCGCCGTCGGTCTGGTCTTCCAGCGTGGCGGTGTAGCCCTTGCGTTCGCAGTACTTCAGGTACTGGCGCAACAGCATGCTGGCCCAGTCGCAGGCCTCGGTGCCGCCGGCGCCAGCCTGGATGTCGATGAAGCAGTTGCCCGGGTCGGCCGCGTTGCTGAACATGCGGCGGAACTCCAGCTCTTCCACCGTGACACGCAAGGCGTCGGCCTCGGCTGCGAGGGTTGCCAGGTCGTCCAGCGCGCCCTCGGCCTTGCTCATGTCGTAGAGCTCGGTGTTGTCGGCCAGGTTGCTCTGCAGGTGGTTGATGGTCTCGACCACGTTTTCGAGCAGCTTCTTTTCGCGGCCCAGTTCCTGGGCGCGTTTGGGTTCGTTCCAGACGCTGGGGTTTTCTAGAGCGGCATTGACTTCGTTGAGCCGCAGGGCTTTGCGGTCGTAGTCAAAGATACCCCCGGAGCTGCTGGGTGCGTTCGCTGAGGTCGGCAAGCAGCGTGCCGATGGCGTTGATTTGTTCGGTGTCCATGGCGGCGATTTTGGCACGCGGGCTCGGGCCACCCTGGCCGTGTGCCTATGCCAGAAAAGCCAACAACTGCGCGGCCAAAGCCTCGGGTTGGTCGTGGTGCAGCATGTGGCCGCAGGGGCTGAGCACAGCCTTGTGCACGTTTGCCACGGTGGCCAGACGCGCATCAAAGTCGCTGCGCGGGAAGCGGTCGCCCCACCACTTCTTCATGTCGGTCTGGTCGCCTTCCACCCACAGCAGCGGCGCGCTGATCTGCTGCCAAACAGCCAATACTTCGTCGACTTGGTACAGCACCGGGTTGACGCGTTTGTGCGCCGGGTCGCCCAGGATGTGCCAGCGGCCGTCTTCACCCGGTCCATCGCGCAAGGCTGACCAATGTGGAGCCAGCCACACGGCTTTGTCGTGACTCAGGCGCGGGTTGTTTTTCATCAGCCGTTCGGCCACGCCAGCCAGGCTGTCATAACTGCGCAAGGTGGCGGGCTCCTTCAACTCGTCCAGCCACTGCAGCAAGCGCTTGGGCGCCATGGCGGGCTGGGTGCGCGGCAGGCCAAAGCCTTCCAAGTTGATGAGCTTGCGGATGCGCGCCGGGCGCAAACCGGCAAACGTCATCACCACGTTGCCGCCCATGCTGTGGCCCAGCAGGTCTACGGCCCGGCCTGGGGACACACTGTCCGCCAGCGCGTCCAGATCGGCCACGTAGTCGGGCAGCCAGTAGGTGTCTGCAGCGGGCGTGTCGGTCAGGCCAAAACCGCGCCAGTCGGCGGCGACGATGAAGCGGGTGGCGCCCTCGGCTGCCGCCATGGCATCCACCACAAACTGAAACGACGCAGCCACGTCCATCCAGCCGTGCATCAGCAGCAGCGGCGGGCGTTCAGGGCTGACCAGCGACTCGTCACCCCAGCAGCGCAAGTGGTGATTCAGGCCGCGGATGCGGGTAAAGCGGCTGGTGGATGGGCGGAGTTCGGTGTAGGGCATGAGCGGGAATGTAGCGAGGGGTGATGTGGAACTGCGTCGCGCATGTGAGCCAGCGCCACATCATGCCGACCACTGCCAGAGCCTCAAGACCCCGACTCGCCAGCAGCGGCCAGCACCTGCTCGACAACATTGGCGCCCAACCGTTGGCGGCTTGCGCGAAGGCGGCACGACCCAAGCCAATGTGTTCGCAGTCGTACCAAGCCGCCACCAGCTCTACCCGTGCGGCGCGGCGGCTCTCGGCCGGTCGGCGCGAGGCCTGGGTCATGTAGCCATTTGCGCAGGCCCGGCAGATAGACGCCAAGCACAATGAAGTCATGAACACCGTTGCCATTCGCCCCGCCGTCCCCGCTGACGCCGCCACCCTCATCGCCCTCATCCGCGAACTGGCCGCGTTCGAAAAGCTCGAGCATCTGGTCGTGGCCACGCCCGAGTCAATCGCTCCGCATCTGTTCGGCCCCAAAGCCACAGCCGAAGCAGTGGTGGCCGAAGTGGGTGGGCAGGTCGTGGCCTTCGCGCTGTTCTTTACCAACTTCAGTACCTTCCTCGGTCAGCCGGGGCTGTACCTGGAAGACCTGTACGTGCAGCCGGCGCAGCGCAGCGCGGGCATCGGCAAAGCGCTGCTGTCACACCTGGGTGCCCTGGCGGTTGAGCGCGGCTGCGGCCGGTTTGAATGGAGCGTGCTGGACTGGAACCAGAACGCCATTGAGTTCTACGAACGCATGGGGGCCACGGTGATGCCGGATTGGCGCATCTGTCGCGTCACCGGGCATGCCTTGGCGGCGTTCGGCAAGCGCTGAAACGGCAACGGCACCCCAAGGTGCCGATGTCAGTGTCGCATTGGAGTTAGTCTCCTTAGGCTGGCAGCGCCAGCAACTGCTCCAAGGTTGGCCGTACAGTGACACTGCGCTCGCCCACCACCGCTTCCACGGCGTAGGCACGGTCGGACGTGTCGCGCCGCACAGGCTGCGGCAAGGGCGCACCGCGGGGGTTGCTGAGGCAGGCCACGATGGGTGTGGTGATCGTTTTGCCGCGAGCGACCACGATCGCCAGTTCGCCTGAGGCCAGCCGCACGTGGCAGCCCGGTGGGTAGATGCCGAATTCCTTGACCAGCGCCGCCGTCATGGGGTGGCCCGGGTCGTCCATGAAGATCTGCCGGCCGGCAATATCAGCGGCCATGGCGTCGCGGTTTGAGCGTGACGACAGTTTTGCGGTGTAGACGTCGGCACGCCGCGCCAGCGAGGCCAGGTCCGAGACGTCGCTGCGCCCGCTGGGGTAGCCGGTGCCGTTTTCGTTTTCGTGGTGCTGCAACACGGCTTGCAGCCAGGCGCTGTCGGTCACGCCGGCCAGTTCAAGCATCTGCACACTGCGCATGGGGTGGGTCTGTAAAGCCTGGCGTTGTTCTAGGGTGGGCGCAACGTTCTGTCGCGACAACTGGCCCTGAAGCTCGAGCATGGAGATGTTCATGGTCAGCGCGACCTTGAAGGCGCGCTCGGCGTCCTCGGGGGCCCAGCCCATGCGCAGGGCCACGAGCTGGCTGGTGATGGCGCTGTGCATCGAACGCTTGGCGCCGTACTGGGTGTCGGCGGCGGCGCCTTGGCGCAGCACCTGGAAGATGGCCAGGTCGGGGTCACGGTCGATCAGCGCCAGGACCGGCTCGGTGGCGCTTTCCAGCGCGCCCGTGAAGCCGGCTTTGGCGCTGCTGCGGATAGCCTGTGCCACCGCGTCCATGCTCTGCGTCCACAAGGCGGCCAGTTGCGAGCGGGGGGCTTTGAGGATGTGCTCGCGCGGGCTCTGCAGCTCAGCCAGGTCGACCAGGGCGCCGCGCGTCATCAGCGCGTCCAGCTGTTCCTGGCTTTGCAGCAGATGACCGCGCGCCAGCAGCAGCGTCTGATCAGCATTGCGAACGTTGAAGGCCAGGGGCACCCCCAGCACGACGCGGTTCTTGACGGTGGCCAGGGCAGCGAGTTGCATGGTGGGAGGGTGCTTGGTGGGCGTGGTCAGTCGGGAAAACAGGCTTTGCGCGGTGGGTGCTTCAGGCTTGCCAGGTTTTTCGGCATTGGCAACACGAACTTGATGCCCGGGCTCAGGGGCGGCCCCAAGCCATCGCTGGCCAGCGCGGCTTTGCGACAGGCAGATGCGTCGACAATCGGCCAACTTTTGTCTGCGGCGGCCGGTTTGCAGGCCGTCAGCGCGCTGCAAACCCGGCACTGAAACCACATCACCCATGGCCCACCTCATCGTCCACGGCGGCACCCCTTTGACGGGCCGCATCACGCCGTCAGCCAACAAGAACGCCGTCCTGCCCATCCTGTGCGCGACGCTGCTGTCGCGTGAACCAATTCGGCTGATTGGCATCCCCGAAATAACCGACGTTCGAAAGCTGCTGGATATCTTCCGCACCTTGGGCAGCCAGGTCAGCGTGGACTACAGCACGGGCGTGCTGGACGTTCATCACCGCGACACCCACTTCGACGCACAGCGCCACCACCTGCCCGAAGAAATGCGCTCATCGATCATGCTGGTGCCGCCGTTGTTGGCGCGCTTTGGCGTGGCGCGGATTGAGAACGACGTCACCGGTTGCACCCTGGGCGTGCGCGAGATCGACCCGCATGTGGAAGTGATGCAGCGTTTTGGCGGCCGGGTCGAACGCAGCCGGGAGGCTTTGTTGATCCATGTGGATGGCGGCTTGCAAGCCAACCACCATTGGCTGGATTACGCCAGCGTCACCACCACCGAAAACTTTGTGCTGTGCGCAGCCATGGCTGTGCGCAATGGCGGCACCAGCACGCTGATGAATGCCGCCAGTGAACCGCATGTGCAGGAGTTCTGCGCTTTCATGACCCTGCTGGGGGCGCAGATCGAGGGGCGTGGAACGTCCAGGCTCACCGTTCACGGGGTGGACAAGCTCGGCGGTGGCGAATTCACCTTCGCCGAGGACTTCCACGAGGCCGTTACCTTCATGGCCTTGGGCGCCATCACCGGCGGGCAGATCGTGGTGAAAAACTCCGCGCCAGAACAGTTCCCCTTGATCGACCGCACCTTCGCCAAGTTCGGCGTGGACGTGGTCCATGAAGACGGCTGGTCGCGCGCCGTCGCCCATGGGCCGTTGCGGGTGCGCGAGCCGTTCACGCAGAACATCCTGCAGAAGATCGAAGCCGCCCCTTGGCCCTACCTGCCGGTGGACCTGCTGCCGATATTCGTGGCCTTGGGCGTGAAAGCCGAGGGCAGCGCGATGTTCTGGAACAAGGTCTACGACGGCGCCATGGGCTGGACCAGCGAGCTCTCAAAATTTGGCGCCCACGCCTTCATGGCCGACCCGCACCGCATCATCACCTTCGGCGGCAAGAAGCTTGCCCCGGCTGAAGTGGAGAGCCCGTACATCATCCGCGTGGCCATTGCCTTGTTGATGCTGGCATGCAGCATCCCAGGTCGATCGGTGATCAAGAACGCGACGCCGGTGCGGCGCGCTCACCCGCGGTTTGCCGAGAACATCCGCATGCTGGGCGCGCAGATTGAATGGGTGGAAGGTGACTGAGAGAGTCAATCCCTGACGCAATGGCCAAGAAAGACAGACACGTCAGCGAGACCCCTGCCACCGCCTGGCTGAAAACGCACGGAGTCGCCTACACCGAACATCCCTATGACTACGTTGACCATGGCGGTACGGCTGAATCGGCCCGGCAGTTGAGCGTTGACGAACACAGCGTCGTCAAGACCCTGGTGATGCAAGACGACAAGGCCCAGCCGCTGTTGGTGTTGATGCACGGCGACTGCCAGGTCAGCACCAAGAACCTGGCTCGCGAGATTGGTGCCAAGGGCGTGGAGCCCTGCAAGCCCGAAGTCGCCCAGCGCCACAGCGGCTACTTGATCGGCGGCACATCGCCCTTCGGCTTGAAGAAGCTGATGCCGGTGTATGTCCAGGCCAGTGTGCTGGACCTGCCGCGCATCTGGATCAACGGCGGGCGCCGCGGGTTCTTGGTGGGCCTGGAACCAGTCGTGTTGCTGCAACTTGTGGCCGCGAAGCCCGTGCACTGCGCCATCGCCGCATGAAACTGCAACCGAGCGGGTGGCGCAGGCCCGTTTCTGCGGGGTCGTCAACAGCTGCTCACACGGTCGTTTGCCCGTGTCAGCTGCCCGTGGTGAGCCTCTAACATCGCAGCATGCAAAGCTTGTGGATCCTTGGCGCTGTGCTCGCAGCCTACTTGATGGGTTCACTGTCATTTGCCGTCATCGTCAGCCGTCTGATGGGCTTGTCGGACCCGCGCAGCTACGGCAGCGGCAACCCCGGTGCCACCAACGTCTTGCGTTCCGGCAGCCGCGCCGCATCCGTGTTGACGCTGGCCCTGGATGCCTTGAAGGGCTTCGTGCCGGTGCTGCTGTGCCTGATCTACGGGCAGCCGTATGGACTGGGCGAAACGACGGCGGCGCTGGTGGGACTGGCAGCTTTTCTGGGCCACCTCTGGCCCGTGTTTTTCCGCTTCCAAGGCGGCAAGGGCGTGGCCACGGCGGCGGGTGTGTTGATGGCCATCAACCCGCTGTTGGGCTTGGCGGTACTGGCCAGCTGGGCGCTGGTGGCGGTGTTCACACGCTACGCATCCTTGGCCTCGATCGTGGCTGCGGTGTTTGCGCCGTTTTATCAAGCACTGATCTGGGGCATGGAGCCGCAGTGGCTGGCCATCACCGCCATGAGCCTGCTGCTGATCTGGCGACATGAAGGCAATATCCGCAAGCTGCTGGCCGGAACAGAAAACAAACTCGGTCAGAAGGCGACTGTCCCGGCGGCGCTGCCAAAGGCCAAACGGCACCAACCCACCCACAAAGGACACCCGTGATGGTTCAGCGATTCGACGTCGGTACCCGGCTCTCAGAGATGGCCGTGCACAACGGCGTGTGTTACCTGGCAGGCCAAGTGGCCGCTGACGGCAGCCAGGACATGGCTGGGCAGACCCGGCAAGTGCTGGCCGCCATCGATGCCTTGCTGGAGCGCGCGGGCAGCGCCAAGAGCAAGCTGTTGATGTGCCAGATTTTCATCAAGGACCTGGCTGATTTCCCGGCCATGAATGCCGTGTGGGAAGCCTGGCTGCCGGCCGGCAACGCCCCGCCGCGGGCTACGGTGCAGGCCCATCTGGCCAAGCCGGAGTGGCGCGTTGAAATGGTCGTGACGGCAGCGCTGTGAGCGCCTAACCGGCTGGATGTGCTGAATGACAATGCCCGTTTCTCGCAAATCGTTATTGGGTCTGGTTGCTCTGGTGCTGGTGTTCAGCGCTGGCAGCCGTTGGTGGGCCAGCCACAGCGCTGAACAGGTGGGTCAGCAAATCGCGGAGCTTGCCGGCCCGGGTGAGATTGAAATGCTGTCGTCGCAGACCTGTGCGCCCTGCGCAGCGGCTCGCGACTGGTTGAACACCCACCGCGTGCGCTTCAGCGAATGCACGATCGAGACCGACGCCGCCTGCCAGGCCAGACACCAGGCCATGGGCCAGCTCTTGATGGCGCCAGGCACGCCCATCATGCTGGTGCGTGGTCAGCCGCAGCTGGGCTTCAGCCCCCAGCGGGTCTTGGCGCGCTTGTCGGCGCCGGCTTGATTCGCTGGTGAGCAACGACGACCCACGGCGCGACAGCCCAGCGGCACAGCGCAACGCGCCGCCCATCCTGGCGCAGCTGCAGCAATCGCTGCCCGCGCAGGGCGTGATGTTGGAGCTGGCCAGCGGCACGGGCCAGCATGCGGCCCTGTTCAGCGCCGGCCTGCCGGGTTGGCAGTGGCAGCCCACCGACCTGCAAGCTGACGCGCTGGCGTCGATCAACGCGCATTGCGCAGGCCTGGCCCGCGTCTGGCCGGCCCTGCGACTGGACGTGTTGGACAGGGCCTGGCCGGCCGAGTTGCCAGTGGCGGTCGACGCCATGTTCTGCGCCAACCTGATCCACATTGCCCCCTGGGCCTGCACAGGTGCGCTGATGCAGGGTGCCGGCCGGCAACTGGCCGCCCAGGGCGTGCTCGTGACCTATGGCCCGTACCTGGAAGATGACGTGCCGACAGCGCCCGGCAACAGGGCCTTTGATGCAGATTTGCGCAGCCGCAACAGCGAATGGGGCCTGCGCCGGCTGGCCGACGTGGCAGTGCAGGCGCACGCCGCTGGCCTGGGCCTGCGCACCCGTGTGGCCATGCCGGCCAACAACCTGCTGCTGATCTGGGCCCGCAGCCAACCTGAAGAGGGCACTCCCGCGCGCGACTGAGTCTTACAGCACTTCAGACGCGAAATCAGCCAGCCGTGAACGCTCACCGCGTGCCAGCGTCACGTGCCCACCGTGCGGCCAGCCCTTGAAGCGGTCCACGGCGTAAGTCAGGCCGCTGCTGCCCTCGGTCAAATAGGGCGTGTCGATCTGCGCCAAGTTACCCAGACAAACGATCTTGGTGCCCGGCCCAGCACGCGTGATCAGCGTCTTCATCTGCTTGGGGGTGAGGTTCTGCGCCTCGTCGATGATCACGTACTTGTTCAGAAAGGTGCGGCCGCGCATGAAGTTCAGGCTTTTGATCTTGATCTTGCTGCGCACCAGGTCATTCGTGGCCGCGCGGCCCCACTCGCCGGCACTGGCGTCGGTGCGCGCCAGCACTTCCAGGTTGTCGTCCAAAGCGCCCATCCACGGGCCCATCTTTTCTTCTTCGTTGCCTGGTAGAAAACCGATGTCGTCGCCCACTGGCACGGTCACGCGGGTGACGATGATTTCGGTGTAGCGGCGCTCGTCCAGCACCTGGCTCAAGCCCGCGGCCAGCGTCATCAGCGTCTTGCCCGTGCCGGCTGTGCCGGTGAGGGTGATGAAGTCGCAGTCCGGGTCCATCAGCAGGTTCAGCGCGAAGTTCTGTTCGCGGTTGCGCGCCACCACACCCCAGACCGAGTTTTTGCCGTGAGCGTAGTCGCGCAAGGTTTTCAGCACCGCAGTCTTGCCGGTGATCTCGGTCACGCGGGCGTGCAGCGGCGCGGCGCCGGCCACTTCCAGGTAGACAAACTGGTTGATCAACAGGTTGGGTACCAGCGGCCCGCTGATCCGGTAATAGGTGAAGCCGCCCTGCTGCCAGCTCTCCATGGTCTTGCCATGGCGGTCCCAGAAGTCGGCTGGCAAAGCCAGCACGCCGGTGTAGAGCAGGTCGCCGTCTTCGAGCGTCTTGTCGTTGAAATAGTCCTCGGCCGGCAGGCCCAGAGCGCGGGCCTTGACGCGCATGTTGATGTCTTTGGACACCAACACCACATCACGCGGGGTTGCGGATATCTGCTGCTGTTCGCGCAGCGCCTGCACGACGCCCAGGATCTGGTTGTCGGCTTTGCCTTGCGGCAGGCCGGCCGGCAGCTTGATGTCCAGCAACATGGTCTGGAAGAACAGCTTGCCATGGGCTTCGCGGTGGCCAGTTTTGGACAGCGGGATGCCACTCTGCGCCTCGCTTTCACCGTCGGTCGTCCCGTCTCTTTCGGTGAAGCTTGAAGACTCCGCCAACGCATCCAGCTCGCGGCTGACCTGCCGCACGCTGCGCGCCACTTCGCTCATGCCCTTCTTGTGGCCGTCCAGCTCTTCCAGCGTGATCATGGGCAAGAACACGTCGTGTTCTTCGAAACGGAACAAGCTCATCGGGTCGTGCATCAGCACGTTGGTGTCGAGCACAAACAGCTTGGCCGGGCCACTGCCGCGTGGTTTGCGCGCGCGGCGCTGGGCCATGGGTGCTGTTGTGGGCGTTGCCTGACGTGAGGGCATGCTCGGTGCGGTCACAGCCGCAGGCGCGGCAGGGCGTGCCGGCGCTGTCAGTGCAACGCCGCCGTCATGCAGCGCCAGTGCTTCAGGCTCAGCCGCTTGCGGGACTGCACGGGTCTTGATCGAACGTTTGTCGGGCTTGGGTGCGGCTTGGGTGTCGAAGTCAACACCACTCAGCATGTCGGCCGGCTTGGAGGGGGGCTTGGGCAAGGGCATGGTGTAAGGGGGTCAGCGTGGAAACAAAAAAGCCGCACAGGGCCTGTGCGGCTGGTGAGGGTGGTCGGTGCCGGTGTGGCACAACCCGTGTGCAAGGGCCCTGACGCGGATGCTGTCGCTGCGCGGGCGGTGGCGGTACAACTTTCAAGCGGCTTTTTTCAGCGCCTTCACTGCCTTGAGGACCTCTTCGACGTGGCCGGCGACCTTGATGCCACGCCATTCGCCGCGCATCACGCCCTGAGCGTCGATCAGAAAGGTGCTGCGCTCGATGCCCTTGACCTTCTTGCCGTACATGATCTTGTTCTTCACCACGCCAAACATGTGGCACAGCTTTTCTTCGGTGTCGGCAATCAGCTCAAAGGGCAATTCCAGGTTCTGCTTGAACTTGTCGTGGCTGGCCATGTTGTCGCGCGACACACCAAAAACGACGGCACCAGCCTTGACGAAGTCCTTGTGGTGGTCGCGGAACTGCATCGCCTCGGTCGTGCAACCGGGTGTGTTGTCCTTGGGGTAGAAATACATCACCACCGCCTGCCCCAGGTGTGACGTGGGCGTAACCTTCACGCCACCGGTGGCTGAGGCTTCAAATTCCGGGAGCGATTTATTGACTACGGGCGTCATGGAGGGTTCTCTGATAGCGCTGTAGGAAGCCAGTACCGAAGCCGGCGCAATCGCAAATTATAAAGTCTCGGCAGGCGGGGCTTGCCGTGCGAGCGCGCGCGACACCGTTTAGGCCGCGGCCGCGCCCACCAACAATGCGGCAACCACTGACCGCCCCTCGCTCACCAGCACGTTGTAAGTGCGGCAGGCGGCTGCCGTGTCCATGGTCTCGACGCCAATGCCGCGGTCGATCAAGGTGCGCAACAGCGCAGGGGCCGGAAAACGCAGCCGCTGGCCACTGCCGAAGATCACCAGTTCCGGATGCAAGGCCAGGATGGCCGCGAAGTGCTCGGCCGCAAGCTCTTCAAAATCACGCACGGACCAGCTCTGCACTTCACCCGCCCAGGGCACCAATACCGGCGTGCTGAAGGCCGTGTTGCGCACCCACACCTGGCCTGGCTCGTGGCGGTTGATGCTGTTGACGCCGTTGGCGATGTCGGGCTGGAACTTCATGCGTGGATAATTCTAGGGTCGGCTTCCATAGCTGAATTCCAACTGTTTTTTCGTTGATGCACTGGGCCCGATAGCTGTGAACCCGATCTCCAAATCCGCCAAATTGGCCTGTGTGGCTTACGACATCCGTGGCCCGGTGCTGGACAAAGCACGGCAGATGGAAGACGAGGGCCACACCATCATCAAGCTCAACATCGGCAACGTCGCCGCTTTTGGGTTGATGCCGCCCGATGAGATCGTGCAAGACATGATCCGCAACCTGCACACCAGCATGGCCGCCGGTTACACCGACAGCAAAGGCCTGTTTGCGCCGCGCAAGGCGGTTGTGCACTACACCCAGCAACAAGGGGTGAAGAGTGTGACGGTGGACGATGTTTACCTGGGCAACGGCGCCAGTGAACTGATCCAGATGAGCATGCAGGCGCTGCTCAACAACGGCGACGAGATGCTCATTCCCGCGCCAGACTTCCCGTTGTATACGGCCGTTGTGGGTCTGTCCGGTGGGGTGCCCGTGCACTACATCTGTGACGAGGCAGCGGGCTGGCTGCCTGACATCGACGACATCCGCAAGAAGATCACGCCCAAGACCCGCGGCATCATCGTTTGCAACCCCAACAACCCCACCGGCGCGCTGTACCCGGACACGTTGCTCTTGGAGATCATCGAACTGGCACGCCAGCACCAACTGGTGGTGTTTGCCGATGAGATCTACGACAAGACGCTGTACGACGGCCACACCCACACTGCCATGGCCAGCCTGGCTGATGACGTGCTCGTCATCACCTTCAACGGTTTAAGCAAGAACTACCGGGCCTGTGGCTATCGCGCCGGCTGGATGGTGGTGTCGGGCGAAAAGCGCCATGCTCGGGACTACATCGACGGCCTGAACATGCTGGCCTCTTTGCGCCTGTGTTCCAACACGCCCGGGCAGTTGGCCATCCAGACCGCGCTGGGCGGCTATCAAAGCATCAGGGATCTGGTGGCGCCGACGGGCCGCCTGTGCCGTCAACGTGATCTGGCCTATGAACTGTTGACACAAATTCCGGGGGTGAGCGTGGTCAAGCCGAAGGCTGCGCTGTACATGTTCCCGCGGCTGGACCCGAAGGTCTACCCGATCAGCAACGACCAGCAGTTTGCTTACGAACTGCTGGCCGAACAGAAGGTGTTGATCGTGCAGGGCACGGGCTTCAACTGGGTTGCGCACGACCACTTCCGTGTCGTCTTCCTGCCCAATGTGGACGACCTTCGCGAGGCCATTGGCCGCATCGAAAAATTCTTGGCGCAATACCGCAAACGACACTCTTCGTGAACCATCGCATGAACCCCATTCAAGTCGGTCTGCTGGGCATTGGCACCGTCGGCAGTGGCACTTTCAAGGTGCTGCAACGCAACCAGGCCGAGATCCAACGCCGCGCCGGCCGTGGCATCGCCATCACCATGGTGGCCGATCTGGATACCGCACGGGCGCGGCTGGTGGTGGGCGAGGGTGTTGACGTTGTCGCCGATGCGCGCGCGGTCATCCGCAACCCGGCAATTGACATCGTCGTCGAGCTGATTGGCGGCTATGGCATTGCTCGAACCCTGGTGTTGGAGGCGATTGCAGCGGGCAAGCATGTGGTCACAGCCAACAAGGCTTTGCTGGCTGTGCATGGCACGGAAATCTTCGCAGCCGCGCGTGAGCGTGGCGTGGTGGTGGCGTTTGAAGCGGCCGTGGCCGGTGGCATTCCCATCATCAAGGCGCTGCGCGAAGGGCTCACCGCCAACCGCATCGAATGGATCGCCGGCATCATCAACGGCACCACCAATTTCATCTTGTCGGAGATGCGCAGCAAGGGGTCCGACTTCGACGTGGTGTTGAAACAGGCCCAGGCCCTGGGCTATGCCGAAGCCGACCCGACGTTTGACATCGAAGGCATTGACGCTGCACACAAGGCCACCCTGATGAGCGCCATTGCGTTCGGGGTACCGGTGCAGTTCGCCAAAGCCTACATTGAAGGCATCACCGCGCTGCAGGCCGCTGACATCCGCTATGCCGAGCAGTTGGGCTACCGGATCAAGCTCCTGGGCATCACCAAACGGGTGGCCACGGGCATCGAGTTGCGCGTGCATCCCACGCTGATCCCATCCACACGCCTCATCGCCAACGTCGAAGGAGCGATGAACGCGGTGGTGGTGCAGGGTGATGCCGTGGGCACCACGCTGTACTACGGCAAGGGTGCAGGCGCTGAGCCCACCGCCAGCGCGGTGGTGGCGGATCTGGTGGATATCACCCGGCTGCACAGCGCCGACCCCGGGCATCGGGTGCCGTATCTTGCGTTCCAACCTGGCGCGATGGAAGACACCCCCATCTTGCCCATCGCCGAGGTTGTGACCGCCTTCTACCTGCGCCTGGTCGTGGCCGACAAAGCGGGTGTGCTGGCGCGCATCACCGGCATCCTGGCTGAGCACGACATCTCAATCGACGCGGTTTTGCAGCGAGAAAGCGCTGAAGGCGAAAAGCAGACCGACCTGATCATCCTCACGCACGACACCGTCGAAGGGCGCATGCAAGCCGCGCTGGCCTTGATGCAGGCGCTGCCGACGGTGCTGGCGCCGATCGTGCGGATCAGGAAAGAGGAACTGAATTGAGGTACCTGAGCACCCGCGGTGACGCGACACCTCGCCGCTTCTGCGACATCCTCCTCGAAGGCCTGGCACCCGACGGTGGCCTGTACCTGCCCGCCACCTACCCAAAGATCAGCACTGACACACTGGCTCGTTGGCGCGACTTGCCCTATGCCGAATTGGCGTTCGAGATCCTGTCGCTCTACATCGACGACATTCCGGCCGCCGACCTGAAGCGCCTGTGCGCTGAGACCTACACCGAAGCGGTGTTCGGCACTGCGGCCATCACGCCGTTGAAACCGCTGCACAGCGGTGTCTATCTGCAAGCCTTGTCCAATGGCCCCACCCTGGCCTTCAAGGACATGGCCATGCAGCTGTTGGGCCGCTTGTTTGAATACGAACTGGCGCGGCGCGGCGCGGAACTGAACATCCTGGGCGCCACCAGCGGCGATACCGGCAGCGCGGCTGAATACGCCATGCGCGGCAAGCGCGGGGTGCGGGTGTTCATGCTGAGCCCGCACGGCCGCATGAGCGAATTTCAGCAAGCGCAGATGTTCAGCTTGATGGACGCCAACATCCACAACATCGCCATCGAAGGCGTGTTTGACGACTGCCAGGACATCGTCAAGGCCGTCAGCAACGACTTGGCGTTCAAGCGTGCGCTCAACATCGGCACGGTGAATTCGATCAACTGGGCGCGGTTGTTGGCGCAGGTTGTCTACTACTTTGCGGGCTACTTTCAAGCGACGACGTCGAACGCGCAGCGCGTGAGCTTCTCGGTTCCCAGCGGCAACTTCGGCAACATCTGCGCCGGCCATGTGGCGCGGCAAATGGGCTTGCCGGTCGACACCCTGGTGCTGGCCACCAACGAGAACAACGTGCTTGACGAGTTTTTCCGCACCGGCACTTACCGCGTGCGCGGCAGCAGCGAAACGTTTGAGACCTCCAGCCCGTCGATGGACATCAGCAAAGCCAGCAACTTCGAGCGCTTTGTGTTTGACCTGCTGGGGCACGACGCGGCGGCTGCAGCGCGCACGGCTGAACTGTTCGGTCCGGCGCTGGCGCGCGACGGCGGGTTCACCTTGACGGCCGAAGAACTTGCACGGCTGCCTGGCTTCGGAATTGTCTCGGGCAGCAGCACCCATGCCGACCGCCTGGCCACCATCCGCAATACCTGGCAACGGCATGCCCTGGTGATCGATACGCACACGGCGGATGGCTTGAAGGTTGCGCTGGAGCAGCTGTCACCCGGCGTGCCGATGCTGGTGCTTGAAACGGCTTTGGCCGCCAAGTTCGCTGACACGATCGCAGAAGCCATCGGCCAGCGCCCCGCGCCACCTGCGGCCCTGGCGCAACTGCACACCCTGCCGCGTCGCTTCACGGTCATGGCCCCGGACGTGGCTGCCGTCAAACAATACCTGCAACAGCACTGCCCAGCATGACTGAACCCCGCCCCTTGTTGAGCCTGGACGACGCGCTGGCGCGTCTGGTGGCCGGCACAGTGCCCCACGCCATCAAGCACACCGACACCGTGGCCACCGTGGACGCGCTGGGCCGCGTGCTCGCGGCCGATGTGCTGTCTGCGTTGGATGTGCCGCCCGCGGACAACACCGCGATGGACGGTTATGTGCTGCGTGCAGCCGATGTGACCAGCGCCGGCACGCTGTTGCCGGTGTCGCAGCGCATCCCGGCCGGCATGCCCGGCCAGCCCCTGGTTGCCGGCACCGCAGCGCGCATCTTCACCGGTGGCCAGGTGCCGGCAGGCGCTGACGCGGTGGTGATGCAGGAGCAGTGCGAGGCGATGGCGGCAAGCGCTGGCCAGGGCCAGGGCCTCGGCCAGGTGCGCATCAACAGCGTGCCCCAACACGGCCAGTGGATTCGGCGCCGCGGCGAAGACGTTCGCTTTGGCGCGGCCGTGCTGCACAAAGGCGCACGGCTGACGCCGCAAGCCTTGGGCTTGGCCGCGTCAGTCGGTGCAGCCAAGCTGCCGGTGGTGCACCGCCCGCGGGTGGCGCTGTTTTCAACGGGTGACGAACTGATGATGCCGGGCGAGCCGCTGCGGCCAGGCGCCATCTACAACAGCAACCGATTCACGCTGCGCGGGTTACTGCAAGCCGCGGGCTGCGAGGTCAACGACCTGGGCATCGTGCCCGACCGGCTGGACGCCACGCGGGCCGCGCTGCGTCAAGCCGCCGCGCACAACGATTTGATCGTCACCTGCGGCGGCGTGTCGGTGGGCGAAGAAGACCACCTCAAACCCGCCGCGCAGGCTGAGGGGCGGCTGGAGCATTGGCAGCTGGCCATCAAACCCGGCAAGCCGCTGGCCTTTGGTGAGATTGCCCGCGGCGACGGCACGTCGGCTTTGCTGGTGGGCCTGCCCGGCAACCCGGTGTCGGCGTTTGTCACGTACCTGCTGTGTGTCACCACCGTGCTGCGTGCGCTGCAAGGCGCATCCACGGCCTTGCCACCGAGCCTGCCGTTGCGCGCCGCGTTCGATTGGCTCAAGCCCGACAAGCGCCGCGAGTTTTTGCGGGTG
>Ga0105048_10000856_pt1 | contig 48428 bp, 48 predicted proteins | sample MAT05_FD_78382 | JGI IMG/M metagenome (GOLD analysis project Ga0105048, IMG submission 78382) | Freshwater microbial communities from Lake Fryxell liftoff mats and glacier meltwater in Antarctica - MAT-05 | ecosystem: Environmental > Aquatic > Freshwater > Ice > Liftoff microbial mat | place...
GAACGAGCCGTCGCGACCCGTGATGCCTTGCACCAGCAGTGTGGTGTGGTTGTCGATGAAGATGCTCACGTGGCAGCTCCCGTGGCGAGGGCCACCGCCCGCTGCACCGCTTCATCCATGTCGGAGGATGCGCTGAAGCCGTTCTCGGTGAGGATCTGCATCGCGAGTTCTTCGTTGGTGCCGGTGAGACGGATCACGAGCGGGACGGTGAGCGGGTTGGCTTTCGTCGCGGTCACGATGCCATTCGCGACATCGTCGGTGCGCGTGATGCCGCCGAAGATGTTGAACAGGATCGCCTTCACGTTCTTGTCGGCGGTGATGATGCGGAGCGCATTCACGACCTTTTCCGGGTTCGACGAACCGCCGATGTCGAGAAAGTTCGCCGGATCGCCGCCGTAGTACTTGACCAGGTCCATCGTGGCCATGGCCAGGCCGGCGCCGTTGACGACGCAGCCGACATTGCCATCGAGCTTGATGAAGGTGAGGTTCGCCTTGCGAGCCTCCACTTCACTGGCCTCTTCGCTGCTCTCGTCACGCAATGCCTCGATCGCCGGGAGGCGCTCGAGCTCATTGTCGTCGATCACCATCTTGCCATCCACCGCCACCACTCTGCCGGTGGGCGTCACGACCAGCGGGTTGATCTCGGCCAGCGAACAGCCGCTCTCGATGAAAGCGGCGTACAGCTGCTGCATGATCTTCGCGGCGGCGCGCGCCTGTTTCACATCCTCATACAGGAAAAAGCCCATCTCCATCGCCTCGAACGTCCGCAGTCCGTAGCGCGGGTCGACGGGATGATACTTGATCTTCTCCGGCGTGCTGGCAGCGACTTCCTCGATGTCGATGCCGCCTGCCGCGCTCACCATGAATACGGGCTTCTTCGTGGCGCGATCGACGATGATGCCGACATACGCCTCGGTGCCGATGTCCTCGGCGACGGTCACGAGCACCTTCTGGACCGTCAGTCCCTTGATGTCCATGCCGAGGATCGCGGTGGCCTTCTCCCGTGCGGCTTGCGGCGTCGCGCAGTACTTCACCCCGCCGGCCTTGCCGCGGCCCCCGACGTGGACCTGCGCCTTCACCATCACCGGCACGCCGTATCGGACCGCGAGCGCCTCGGCGGCGTCCGGCGTCGTGGCGATGTCGCCATCGGGGATCGGCACGCCATGGCGGCGCAGGATCTCCTTGGCCTGATATTCATGTAGGTTCACGCATGCTCCATCTGCGGTCGGATGACTGCAGCGACAGTGATGTTGGAGAGGATCCCGCGGCGGCGCTGGGCGCACCGGCGCGGTCGGGACACGGCGCCGCACGAGGCGCACCGGGCCGCCGTCGGCAAGCTAACCGACGGAGTGGTCGTCATCGTGGACTGGCGTCGCGCGCGACGCCGAGCGTCCGGCCCAGTGCCTCGAAGGCAGCGCCGAACTCGCTCCAGGCGCCGCGTTGCAGCGCCGCCCGCAGCTGGCGGTAAAGTGCGGCGGCCGCCGAGCTCCCGCCCCCGTCGCGGACGCCATCGCGCCAGACCAGCGTGGCCTCGGTCACGCTGCCGCCGACGCCGCGATGCAGGCCGTCGCTGATCAGCACGGCGGCGAGGTCGGTCGGGCGGCCATCACGGATGGTGAAGTAGGGGGTGAGGAATCGCGGTGCGCTCGACGCCGGCAGCACGCGCGTTGCCCCGCGACGCGCACCGGCGAGCGTGCCCGGTGCGCGCAGCGAGTCGGACGTCTCCTGCGCCGCACGCAGCACGCTTTCGTAGGTGGCGCCCTCGGTGCTGGGCCGCCAGCGGGTGCGTCGGTCCTCGCCCCCCGGCGCGATGAGCACGCCGCGCACCACGCCGCGGGTGTCGAGCGCCGCGATCGCGAGCGCATAGGCGCCACGCGACGGCAGCCAGATGGGCACGTATTCGTCGACAGTCAGCGCACTGTCCGCCGTGCTGCCTCGGACGAGTGAAAAATCCGCCAGGGCTCCGGCGCGTCGCACCATCTGGCTGGTGTCGTCCTGCACCGCCCGCGATCCGTGTCGGGCGGCGATCGCTCCCTCGATGAACAGGGCATCGGCGCGCGGCGGCAGCGCCCGGCGCAGCGACGACGGAAGTGCCGCGAGCGGCGTGACGTGGCGCGCCATCCGGGCGAGTGGCTGGCGTGCCAGCAACGCCTGGTCGCGCTCCGCGACGAGTGTCACCCGACCCGAATGGGCGTTCACGAATGCGGTCGCGGCAAACTGCGCCGCCGCCACCTCCTCGTTGTCGAGGAGGACGTGCTCGGCGAGCGGATAGGTCTCGCTGACGGCGTAGAGGTCCACCACCCACAGCAACGAGTCGGCGTAGACGAGCGGGACGACGTGCGCCCCCGCCCGGAGCGACGGGACCAGCCGCGCGAGACGCTCCCGCACGTCGAGCACGGTCACGAGCACCGGCGATGGCTGCGGAAGGTCACCAAGCAGCAGACGGGGATTCTGCTGGTTCCAGGCGTGCGCGAGGCGCGCCGACGTCGTGGCGATCGGTGGCGACGCGAGGCGGTGTGCCGGGTCGCTCACGATGGCGTAGCCGCGGCCGGAGTCACTGACGGCGATCGGCGGCAGGGTCACGCCGATGCGCGTCGTCGCCTCACGGAACGGACTCTCGCCGGTGAGGTCCACGGGGATGGCGCGCCAGGTGGGCAGCCGTCCGGGCACGCGCAGCGCATCGAACACGACGGCGCGGGGCATGCCATCGGTGGCGTCCCAGCTCAGCAGCGCGCCCAGTCGACCGGGCGCAGTGTGCGGCACCGTCGCGCGATCCCAGAGCGGCGTGGAGGGGATCGAGGCGGTGTCGCCGGGCTCGGCCGCGATGACTCTGTCGGACTCGAAGGCGCGGCGCGTGAAGCTGGCACCGGCATCGAGATATCGACGCTCGCGTGCCGTCGCATCGCCACCACCATCCACACTGTCGGCGAGCAGTGGCAGCCCCTGACGGAGGAAGAGCGCCATCAGGAGCACCGTAGTGACGGCACCGATTGCTGCGCGCGGCTGACGCGACCATGCACTCCAGGTGACCACCGCCGCGGCGGCAATCGCAACCACCTGCATCACGATCCCGCCCGGCAGTCCGATGCGATGATCCGCGAACCCGAATCGGTCACCGGCGCCGCTGCCGTGCACGAGGCGCTCGAACCCATCGAGCCGGTAGCTCCACGCGATCAGCAGCAGCAGCATCGCACCGAGGACGGTGATGTGGCGCCGTGCGTGTCGCGAAACGCGAAGCCCCTGTCCCTCGGTGCCGATACCGCGCGTGAGCACGTAGCCCACGAGCGTGAGCAACGACATCACGGCATGCGACAACAGGGCCCACGTGTAGGCCTGCAGCTCGAATGGGAGCCATCCCGTCCAGAACGCGAGGTCATGCTGGAAGTACGGGTCCGCCTCGCCGAGCGTGCGCGCGTCGAGGGCCTGCGCGAGCGGAAGCCACTCGTCGAGCGGCACGGTGAGCAACACGCCGATCAGCACCGCCACGAACCACAGCACCAGCGCGATGGTCCGCTCGGCGACCGCGCCATTCACTTCCAGGTTCCCCACCGTGCCCGGGACCACCACGCTCACGAAGGAGCGGCGGATTGCCTCGAGATGGGCGCGCATCACCAGCGTTGCGAGCGTGCCCGCGCCCAGCTTCAGCACCAGCGAGACGCTGGTCTGCCACCACCACGTGTCGACGTAGCCAAGCGCATCGAACCAGGCGTAGTCGCCCATGAGTGCGCCCCACGCTCTGCCGGCCGCGAGCACGAGCGCGATGCCGGCGATGAGTGTCAGCAGACCGCGGCGGCGGAGCATCATCGGTGCGTCGCAATCACAGTCAGACGACGACGCCCTGTGCGCGCAGCCAGTCATTGAACAGGGCGCGAATCTCGTCGCGCCGCGCAGCCGTCAGCGCCTCGAACCGCAAGACCACGATCGCCTGTGTATTCGAGGCACGGATCAGCCCCCAGCCGTCGCCGAAGAGCACGCGGGCGCCATCCACGTCCACCACCTCGTGCGTCCGGCGGAAATGCTCGGTGGCAGCCTGCACCAGCGCGAACTTCCGGTCATCCGGGCAGTCCACCCGCAATTCCGGTGTGCTGAAATACGTGGGCACGTCAGCCAGCAGGTCACGGACGCTGCCGGTGCTCGCGGCCACGATGCGCAGGATACGCGCTGCGGCGTACAGTGCGTCGTCGTGGCCGTAGAACCCCTCGGTGAAGAACATGTGGCCGGACATCTCGCCGGCAATCGGCGCCTTCAGCTCCTTCATCTTGTCCTTGATGAGAGAGTGGCCGGTCTTCCACATGACCGGGATGCCACCGGCCTTGGTGATCGCGTCCGGCAGGGCCTGCGAGCACTTCACGTCGAAGATGATCGCCTGATCGCCGCCGGTGCGTGCGAAGACGTCGCGGGCGTAGAGCAGCAGGAGGTAGTCGCCCCAGATGATCGTGCCCTCGCCATCGACGATGCCGATGCGGTCTGCGTCGCCGTCGAAGGCGATGCCGATGTCCGCGCCCGTTTCGCGCACCGCCGCGATCAGATCGACGAGGTTCTCCTCGACGGTCGGATCGGGATGATGGTTCGGAAACGAGCCGTCGCTTTCGCAGAAGATGTACGTCGCGTCGAGGTTCATCCGTGCGAAGATCGCCTCCGTGAGCGGACCGCCGGCACCGTTGCCGGCATCGAACACGACCTTCAGTCGCCGCGCGAGCGGTCCGGTGCGCGCGACGATGTCGTCGGCGTACGCCGCGTCGAGGTCCTCGTACCGCACGGTGCCGGTGCGCGCCGCTGCCGGGGCATCGAGCAGTGCGCGGAGTCGCTGGATGCCGCTGCCATGCAGTGAGCCCGTGCCGACGCAGAGCTTGAAACCATTGAACTCGGGCGGGTTGTGGGAACCGGTGATCTGGATGCCGCCGGCCACCGCGAGATGATGCAGCGACCAGTACAACAGCGGCGTCGGCCCGACTCCGATGTCGATCACGTCGCGTCCCCGTGTCGTGAGCCCGCGAACCAGCGCATCGCGCAGCGCGTCGCCACTGGGACGATTGTCGCGGCCGACCGCGACTGGTCCGGCGAGAGTGCGCTCGTCGAGCAGCGCGGCGTAGGCCTGCCCGATGCCCTCGGCCGCCTCGACCGTGAGATCGTCACCGACGACGCCGCGAATGTCGTACTGCCGAAAGATGCCTGGCGCGATTGTCATGGGAGAACATGGTGTGCATCCGGCGTGATGGTCGCCTGGATGGTGCCGGGTGCGAGTGCCTTGCGTCCGGTGGTGATGGGAAATGTGCTTGCCTTCGCCCAGCGCACGGCTGGAGCGGGGTAGACACCGAGGAAGAGGAGCAGGATGGCGGCGACGGCGACGATGCCGCCGGTGAGCCTGGCTTCCACTCGCGGGCGAGCCGGCCCATCGGCCACGCTCACGTCCTGCATGAACATGGCGCGGATGACACCCAGATAGTACGCGGCGGAGATCACGCTGGCGAGGACGAGGACCACGGCCAGACGCATCTGCGGCGCCGGTGCCGAGATGGCGGCGCCCAGCACGTACCACTTGGCGAAGAAGCCCATGCCGCCTGCGACGGGAAAGCCCAGCAGTGACAGCATGAACACTGCCATCGCCGCCGCCAGGGCAGGCCGGGTGCGCGACAGACCGGCGAGGTCGGAGAGACGCGTCTGCTTCTCGATCCCGCCGGACACGATACTGAGCACCGCGAACGCTCCGACCGTTGCGAGCGTGTACGCGAGTGCGTAGAACACGATCGCCGCCGCCCCTGCGGCCGTATGACTGGTGATGGCAACCAGCAGGTAGCCGGCATGGGCGATGCTCGAGTAGGCGAGCATCCGCTTCACATTCTGCTGCTTCAGCGCGAGCACGTTGCCCACCACCATGGTGGCCGCCGCCAGCGCCCAGGCCGCAGAGTGCCAGGACGAGAAGGCCGGTCCGAGGCCGCCGAGCAGGAGACGCGCAAACGCACCGAATGCCGCCACCTTGACGCCGACCGCCATGAAGGCGGTGTACGGCGTCGGTGCACCCTCGTACACGTCGGGCATCCACATGTGAAACGGCACCGCGGCCACCTTGAATGCAAACCCGATGAAGAGCAGCGCCATGCCGCCCAGCAGGAGTGGGTCGCGCGCGAGGTCCTTCGCCACGATCACGTCCGACATGACCGTGAGGTTCATCGTGCCGGTGGATCCGTAGAGCAGCGCCATGCCGTACAGCAGGAACCCTGTGGAGAACGCGCCGAGCAGGAAGTACTTGAGCGCGGCCTCGGCCGAGCTGGGGCGACTGCGATCGAGCGCCGTCAGCACGTAGATCGAGAGCGACATGAGTTCGATGCCAAGGAAGATCAGCATCAAGTCCCTGGCGCCGACCAGCAACAGCATGCCGGTCGCCGAGAACAGCACCAGGGCGGGCGGCTCAGGCGCAAGCAGCGCCGCACCTTCGTTGTACTCCATCGCCATGACCAGCGTCGCCAGCGCGCCCAGCAGGATCACGGCGACCAGCGCCCAGCGGAAGCCGTCGTAGGCCAAGGGCCCAGTGGCGGCCCCGCCCGGGGCTGGCTGATTCGCGAGCCATGCGGCCGACCCCGCCGCGGCCAGCGCCACCAGCATCGCCAGTTGATGCGCGCTCCGGGTGGCAGGTGCACCCTCTTTCACGAAGACGCCGAACAGGAGCACCAGCACGCCGCCAATGGCGACGATGAGTTCCGGCAGGAGCAGCGTGCCCAGGTCGAGACCGGAGACCGTCATGCCGCTCATGGAGCACGGCCGGCGCGACCATCGGCGATCGGTGGTACGCTGCCGGCCGAGACCTGCACGCTGTTCACCACGGCAGAGACCGAAGGATTCATGCGGTCGAGCAGCGGGGACGGTGCCAGCCCGAGGCCGATGATCGCAATCACGAAGCAGGCCATGACACCCACCTCGCGACCGTTCAGATCCGACACCGACGCTAGGCCGTCCGCGACCGGACCGTAGAGTGTGCGCTGCACGGACCAGAGCAGATACGCGGCGGCGAGGATCACGCCGACGGTCGCAATCAGGATCGGAACCGGGTACGCCGGGAAGGCGCTGAGCAGCACGAGGAACTCGCCAACGAAACCGTTGGTGCCGGGCAATGCGGCGTTGGCGAGTGCGAAGAGCACCAGCAGCGCGCCGAACATCGGCATCCGCCTCGCCAGACCGCCCAGCGAGGCGAACTGGTCGTCCACGATGCGACGGCGCAGCATGCCGAGCAGCAGGAACATGCCGCCGGTCGTGATCCCGGCGTTCACCATGACCATCATGGCCCCTTGCAGGGACCCGACCGTGAAGGCGCCGATCCCGATCACCACGAACCCAAGGTGGGCGATGGACGCGTACGACATCACGCGACGGAAGTCCGGCTGCGCCAGCGCCACGATCGAGCCGTACACGACAGCCAGGACACCGAGTGCCACGAGTACGAGGCGTACGGTCGGATGGGTCATCGCGCTGGGAAAGAGCGGCGCCGCGACCACGATCAGCCCGTACGTCCCAACCTTGATGCCGAGTGCGACGGCAGCGAGCGGCGGTCCCTCGCCCTGCGCATCGGGGAGCCAGGTGTGGAACGGAATGAGCGCGCTCTTGACGAGGAATGCGGTCGCGAACGCGCCGAAGCAGAACAGTTGCGTGGAGAGTGGCAGCGGAACGCTCGCCGCCATGAGCATGAGGGTCGCATAGGTGGTGCCCCCGGCCGCCGACGCCACGGTGATCAACGCGACCAGCATGAGCAGCGAGCCAAGCATCGTGTAGATGAAGAACGTCGTGCCGGCGCGCGGCCCTCGCCCCGTGCCCCAGACCCCGATCAGGAAGTAGAGCGGGACGAGCATCAGCTCCCAGCAGAGGTAGAACAGCAGCAGGTCGGCCGCGAGAAAGATGCCAAGGATGGCTGCCGTCAACAGCAGTACAAGGGCGTAATACGACGCGGCACGATGCGTCACGCTCGTGCGATCCATCGCAATCACGCCCAGCGGCATCAGCAGCGCCGTGAGCAGCACCATCGGCAGCGAGATTCCGTTGGCCACCAACTGAATACGCGAGCCGAAATCGTCGATCCACGGATAGTCGACGGATGCGCTGCCTGTCGGCACGAGATACCAGAGCGCGACGGCCAGGACCGCATTCGCCGACAGCACGGCGATCGTGATGTGTCGCGCCTGCCCACCATGCGAATCGTCGGCCGTACGTGGCAGCAACCAGACCACGATCGAGCCAAGCAGCGGGAGCAGCATCAGGGCCGGAAGCACCCAGTCAGATGACACGCCCATGGCCGTCAGTGCGGCGTTCACTGGGCACCCGTGACGATGAAGGCACCAAACACGACCACGGCGCCGAGGACGATCGCCCAGACGTAGCTCCCGGCAAAACCGACCTGCACCCGTGACGCAACCGATGACACGACGCCGAACAGCTGCGCACTGCCCTGCACGAGCACGCCGTTGATCAGGCCAAGGTCGAGGCCCCGCCAGAACACCTTGCGCGACGCAGCGACGGTTGGGCCGACGATACCGCGCGCAATCGCGGTGTCCACGTAATAGTCGTTGGCCAGCACGAGCCCGATGCCGGTGTCGGCCGGCGAGTCCACTTTGCGCACCAGCGTCGCCGGCTTGAGCTGGACGAACGCCATGGCGATGCCCGCGACGGCCACGGCCACCGCGATCCCGATGAGCAGATACTCGGTGCTGTGCGGCAGATGACCGGTCCCCGCGAGCTCGGCGGTCGCTGCGCCGGTGAGCGGCGCGAGCCACGAATCGAGCAGGCCGGCACGTCCGATCGGCAGGGCTGCCGGAAGCTGCAGCCAACCACCGACGATCGTCAGCACGCCGAGCACCACCAACGGTGCTCGCAGTACCCAGGGCGAGTCATGCACATGCCCCGCAGCGTCCTCGCCGCCGCGGAATGAGCCGTGGAAGGCGTACCGCATCAGGCGCGTCATGTAGATCGCGGTGATGAAAGCCGTCACCAGCCCGATACCGTATGCAAACCAGAGAATGAGGCGGCCTGGAATTCCGCCGACCGACGCCTCCGCCAGCGGCGACTCCATCGCGCGCTCGGCGACGGATGACAGGATGGCATCCTTCGAGAAGAAGCCTGCGAATGGAGGGATACCGGTGATCGCCAGCGTCGCGATCCACATCAGCGCGCCGGTGACAGGCATGCGCGCCATGAGCCCGCCCATGTTGCGCAGATCCTGGGGATCGTCGTCCTGGTGGGCGGCGTGCAGTGCATGGTGCATGGCATGGATGACCGCCCCGGCGCCGAGGAACAGCAGCGCCTTGAAGAAGGCGTGCGTCACGAGGTGGAACATGCCAGCAGTATACGCTCCCGCTCCGACGGCCATGAACATGTAGCCGAGCTGCGAGACCGTCGAGTACGCGAGGACCTTCTTGATGTCCCACTGCTTCAGCGCCACCGCGCCTGCCCAGACAGCGGTCAGCGCGCCGACGAGCACGATCACGAGGCACGCGATCGGCGACGATGCAAAGAGCGCGGCATTCCGGACGATCAGGTAAATGCCAGCCGTGACCATCGTCGCCGCGTGGATGAGCGCCGAGACGGGCGTCGGGCCGGCCATGGCGTCGGGGAGCCACACGTACAGAGGAAGCTGCGCGCTCTTGCCGGCGCATCCGAGAAAGATGAACAGGCAGATCAGTGTCGCCGGCGGCGCGCCAAGGTTGGCATGCAGTGTGGCGATCTGCGCGAAATCCAGCGTGCCGAGGTTCGCGAACAGCACGAACATGGCGATCAGCAGCCCGAAATCACCGATGCGGTTCACCACGAATGCCTTCTTTCCGGCCACGGCGTTGGCGGTCTCACCGAACCAGAACCCGATCAGCAGGTAAGACGCCAGACCCACGCCTTCCCACCCGATGAAGAGCACCGGGAGGTTGCCACCCATCACCAGCATCAGCATGAAGCCGACGAACAGGTTGAGGTAGGCGAAGTAGCGTGCGAATCCGGCATCATCGGCCATGTAGCCAATGCTGTAGATGTGGATCAGCGTGCCGACGCCGGTGATCACGAGCATCATCAGCGCGCTCAGCCGGTCGACGCGCAGCAGCCATTCCACCGAGAACGGGCCGGCCGCCATCCACGTGCCGAGCGACGAGGTGAGCGTGGTGTCCTTCCCGCTGACCGCGAGCGTGAGCATGACGCTCAGGCCGAACGCCACGAGCATCACGCCAACGCCGACGGCACCAACGAGCGCGCGGCGACCTGCGGGAGTCACGTCGGCGCGTTCTCCACGCCAGGCTGGCACCAGCGAGAGCAGCCCATTCGCCAGGAAGCCAAGGAACGGCAACAGGGGGACGAGCCAGATGAACTGCGTTGCGGACGAGGAGGTGGGCATTCGTGGAGAGTCGCGGGGCGGTGCTCAGCCTCTGAGCAGCCGGATGCGGCCGAGGTCGACCGTGCGATAGTGGCGGAACACGCTGATCACGATCGCGAGACCAATCGCCGCTTCGGCCGCGGCCACCGTCATCACGAACAGCACGAACACCTGCCCCGACACGCCATGCAGGCGCGACAGGGCGATGAAGGACAGATTGACGGCGTTGAGCATGAGCTCGACGCACATGAACAGAATCAGTGCATTGCGGCGGGTCAGTACGCCGAGGACGCCGATGCTGAACAGGATGGCGGAGACGACGAGGGCCTCGCGGATCACGAGCGCACCTCGCCGGCGACGCGGCCACGCTTGGCGAGGACGACGGCGCCGATGACGGCCACCAGCAGCAACACCGAAGTCACCTCGAATGCCACGAGGTTCTCCGTGAAGAGCGAGTCGGCGATCGGCGCGAGGGCGTCCGCCGGCACGTCGCGCAGTGCCCCATCGGCGAGTGGCTGTGCGCGGATCACATACAGCAACTCGGCGGCGAGCACGCCGCTGAGCATCGAGGCGCCGAGCGCGACCTTCATGCTGCGTTCTTCGCTCTTGTCACCTTCACCGAGGTTGAGCAGCATGACGACGAACACGAAGACCACCATGATTGCGCCGGCATACACGAGTACCTGCGCCGCACCGAGGAAGTGCGCCCCGAACATGACGTACAGCGCTGCGATCGCGAACATGACGTTCACGAGCCAGAGCGCAGCCGCCACCGGGTTGCGTCGCGTGACCATTGCCAGCGCCGCGCCGATCGCCAGCGCCGAGAAGATCCAGAAGTGAACGGTGTACAACGTTCCCATCATTCCCCGGCTGGATCAGCGGGGTCCCACAGTTCGCACACCGGATGGGTCTGTGCCGTGAGACGCTCGAGGTCGTAGACGAAACCATCTCGCGTGTACTCGGCGTTCTCGTAGTGGCGGCCGACGTGGATTGCCTCCTCCGGGCACACCTCCTGACAGTACCCACAGAAAATGCAGCGGAACTCGTCGATCTCGAATACGAGCGGGAAGCGATTGCCGTGCTCGTCCTCGCCTGGCACGAGCTTGATGCAGTTCGCAGGGCAGACGGTTGGGCACAGGCCGCAGGCGACGCATTTCGCGGTGCCGTCTTCGGTGGTGAGCATGCGATGCGTGCCCCGCCAGCGCTTCGAGAGCGCCTCCGTCTCTTCGGGGTACTGCGTCGTCACTTTGTGCGGATCGACCAGGTGACGAAAGGTGTGCGACAGGCCCGACAGGGTGGCGCGCAGGTAGCTCACCTGCTCCACCGGTCGATCCATGACCTTCACGTTGATTGCCATCAGTCCCCCATCCCAGGTTCCGTACGTGGCGTCGGCGACAGCGCGGAGGCCGCGCTGTCCTGCAGTCGCAGGCGACGCATCTCCAGTGCCGACATCTTGCTCGTGGTTGGGCTGACGAGCCGTCCGCGGTCGAAGATCAAGAAGACTGCGACGAGGACGAGCACATTCAGCACGAACAGGACGCCCGTCTGCAGGCGCCCCGCGTGAATGCCGAGCGACTGCAGCCCCAGCAGCACGCTCGCGATCAGCACGATGTATCCGAGCGAGAGCGGAAGCAGGAAGCGCCAGCCCAGCGACATCAGCTGGTCGTAGCGAAAGCGGGGCAACGTCCAGCGGATCCACATGTAGAAGAAGAGAAAGAAGCCCGCCTTGGTCGCGAAGGAGCCAAAGGTGAGCGCCGTCTTCAGCAGAGACGGATTGCCGGTGTTATCCCATGTCGTGAAGGGGATGTCCCAGCCGCCGAGGAACAACGTCGCCATCAGCCCACTGGCGGTCAGCATGTTCGCGTACTCGGCGATGAAGAACATCGAGAACTTCATCGAGCTGTACTCGGTGTGATAGCCGGCAACCAGTTCACTCTCGGCTTCTGGCAGGTCGAACGGGAGCCGGTTCGTCTCGGCGAACGCCGAGATCAGGAAGGTGAGGAAGGCGACCGACAGGTTCACCACGTTCCAGCCGCCGAGCGCCTGCTGCTCGATGATCGAACCCATCGTCACGTTGCCCACGAGCAGCAGCACCGGGATGATCGAGAGTCCCATCGCGATCTCATACGAGATCATCTGAGCGCTCGAACGCAGGCCGCCGAGCAGGGAATACTTGTTGTTCGACGCCCAGCCGGCGAGGGTGATGCCGAACACCCCCAGTGAGGCGATGGCGAGCGTGAAGATGAACCCGACCGGCAGGTCGGCGATCGCGAGCGAGACGACGCCCCACGGGGTGGGTAGCGGCGCCGCGAAGGGGATCACGGCCCAGCTCAGCATCGCGGTGCAGAATGCGATCGCAGGGGCGAGCGCGAAGAGGACGCTGTTGCCGGCGCCAGGCGACAACTCTTCCTTCATGAAGTTCTTCAGACCGTCGGCAGCCGGCTGCAGCAGCCCACCCGGACCGGTGCGGTTCGGGCCGTGCCGGTCCTGGATCCAGGCGCTCACCTTGCGCTCAGCCAGCGTGAGCATCGCCACGGTCACGAGATAGACACCGAAAAACACCACCACCTTGATCGCCGAGGCAATTGCGAATGCGGTGGGATCGTCGGTGATCGGCGTCATGAGGAGCGGCCCCATCAGGCGGTGATCTCCATGGGAGTCGTCACCATGTCTCCCTGCAGGCCAAGACTGCGATAGGTCATGCCGTTGAATGCGGGCACGGTGGCAGCAAGCTCCGCAAACACGTCACTTGCGAGGACCGGAAAGCTGCCGGCGCCAAGGGCCGACGCCAGTTCGCCAAGGACGCGGTACGACGGACGGACCTGTGCCGGTGGCGCCTTGGCCTGCAGAAAGCGCTGCACCCGCCCGCGCAGGTTGGTGAACGTGCCATCCTCCTCGGCGAAGGTGCAGACCGGCAGCGCGACCGCCGCCGCGTTGCGGAGGACATCGTCGAGCGCCGTCCCGATCACGATCACCCGCACGCCCTCCGGTACATCGGTCATCGCTGCCGCGGCATCGACGACCAGCAGCAGATCACCGGGCGCGAGCGACGCGACCGGCGTCGCGACCTCGTGGAAGCCCAGCAGTTCGGCGCCGGTATGGTTCGGGGCACGCTCCGCACGAAGGGCCAGGTCCTTCACCCCCGGCAGCGGCGCCCCGGGGCCGCGCGCGATCGTCATCACCATCGATGCGTTCGTGTGTGCGGCGATCCTGTTGAGCAGGAACAAGGCTTCGTTCGACAGGCCCGGTGACGCAAGCACGGTGATCCGCGCGGCGCCACGCATCAGCTGCGTCGTGGCCGCGATCGCCGCCGACCATGACGCGACCGCGAGCCCTGTCCCGCTGTCGCGCACCTGCGGGAATTCGAGCCGGTCGCGGCGGTTGATCCAGCGGTAGTTCAGTCGGCCGACGTCGCAGGCAAAGTGCTGATTGACGGCCGCGTTCGGACGCGGACGGATGCGCACGACGACGTTGTCGCGCGTCTCGAGGGTGACGTTGCATCCCTGCGAACAGCTCGGGCAGATCGACGCCGCGCGATCGAGCTCCCACGCGCGGGCCTTGTTCAGGAAATCCTTGGAGAGGAGTGCACCGACCGGGCAGAGATCCACCACGTTCGAGGCCCACGCGTGCGTCAGATCACGGCCTTCGAACTTGCCGATGTATGCCCGGTCACCGCGCTCGCTGACGTTCAGCACAGGATCCTTCGCGACCACATCCATGAAGCGCACGCAACGCGTGCAGAGGATGCACCGGTTGGGGACATACAGCACGTCACCACCGAAATCCTCCATCGGATTGAAGCGCTTCGGCTCCATGTAGCGCGAATCCTTCCGGCCCTCGGCGAACGTGTAGTCCTGCAGTTCGCACTCGCCCGACTGATCGCAGATCGGACAGTCCAGTGGATGGTTGATGAGCAGGAACTCGAGGACGCCCTTGCGTGCCTCGCGCGCCTTCTCCGAATGCACATGCACGACCTGCCCTTCCCCCGCCGATGTCGCGCAGGCCGGCGCGAGCTTGGGGAACTTCTCCACCTCGACGAGACACATGCGGCACACACCCGCCACCGGCAGCGATGGGTGATAGCAGTAGTGCGGCACGAGCACTCCGGCCGTCTTGGCTGCTTCGAGCAGGCTGGTGCCGGGCGGGACGATGACTTCGCGTCCCTCGATCGTGAGGGTGACCATGCCCGGGTTCGCGGGCGCTGCGGGGGCCGTCATGTCAGGCGGTCGCCGGTGCGAGGTCCGGGATCATCGCCATGGAGCGGTTCTTCGGGATCTTCGCCTCGAATTCGTGCCGGAACTTCTTCAGCCCACTGACCACCGGCGTCGCACACGAGTCGCTCAGCACACAGATCGTCTTGCCGGTCATGTTGTCGGCGATCTCGAGCAGCGTATCGAGGTCCTTCATCGTCCCCTCACCATCGCGGATGCGCTCGAGGATCTTGACGGTCCACGCTGTGCCCTCCCGGCATTGCGTGCACTGGGCGCAGCTCTCGTGCGCGTAGAAGCGTGCGAGGCGCGCGATCTGGCGCACCATGTCCTGCGTGTCATCGAAGCAGATCACGCCGCCAGAGCCGAGCAGGGAGCCAGCGGACTGGATGCCTTCGTAGTCCATCACGGCGGCGGCGCACTCCTCGGGCGTCAGGATCGGCACTGACGACCCACCGGGGATGATCGCCTTGAACTCGCGCCCTGCCGGCGGGCCACCGCAGAGATCCCAGAGGAAATCCTTCATCGGGAAGCCCATGCCGACTTCGTAGTTGCCAGGCTTGGCGACGTTGCCGCACACGGAAAACAGTTTCGTCCCGGTGCTCTTCGGGTTCGAGGGGCTGCTCAGCGACTTGTACCACTCGGCGCCGTGGCGCAACACATGCGGCACCGCGCAGACGGTCTCCACGTTGTTGATCGTCGTCGGTTGCGCGAAGAGGCCAGCGACAGCGGGGAACGGCGGCTTGATGCGCGGATTGCCGCGCCGTCCTTCGAGGGAGTTCATCAGCGCCGTCTCTTCGCCGCAGATGTACGCCCCCGCCCCCTTGTGCACGTGCACGTCCACCCGCTTGCCGCTGCCCATCGCGTTCGCGCCGAGGATGCCGGCCGCGTAGGCCTCCCGCACCGCCTCACGCACACGCGCGATGGGTTCGGTGTACTCGCCGCGAATGTAGATGTACGCCGTCTCCGCATAGATGGCGTGGGCCGCGATCGCCGTCCCCTCCACCAACTGATGCGGCGTCCACCGCATGATCTCGCGGTCCTTGAAGGTCCCCGGCTCCGACTCGTCCGCGTTGATGACCAGATAGTGGGTCTTGCCGTCGGGCTTCATGAAACTCCACTTCACGCCCGTCGGGAACCCCGCCCCGCCGCGGCCGCGCAGCCCCGACTCCTTCACGACGTTCTGGATCTCGACCGGGTCGGTCGCGAGCGCCTGGCGCAACACGTCGTAACCGCCATGCGCCTGCCAGCCCGCGAGCGTGCGCGCCTCGGCATCGCCGAAGTGCTTCGAGATGACCGGTGTCTCGCGCGGGTGCGAGGGATGCGGATAGCCCATCAGTCGAGCCCTGCGAGGAGGTCCTTCACACTGTCCACCGACACGCACTCGACGAGTGCCTCGTTGATCATCACCGGCGTCGCGAACCCACACGCGCCAAGGCACTCCACCTCGACGACCGTGTACCGTCCGTCGGCCGAGGTGACGCCGAGTTCCCCGCACGTCGTCTCGCGCAGGAAGGCCGTCACGACGTCCTCCGCACCGCAGACGTTGCACGGCGTGGTCGTGCAGACCTGCACGAAGTGCTGTCCGACGGGATGCTGGTGGTACATGGTGTAGAACGTCACCACGCCCTTCACGTAGGCCGGCGTCAGGTCGAGTACGCGAGCGACTTCCTCCATCCCCTCCGGACTCACCCACCCGCGCTCCTCCTGCACCATCCAGAGGGCGGGCAGCAGCGCGGCCATCTTCGTCGGATAGCGCGTCAGGAGCTCGTCGAGCTCGGCGCGCCGTGCTCCCGCGAACACTGGTGCGTCGGCGTGGTCTGCGGTGTGTCCGTCCGGCGCCATCGTGTGCAGGCTCATCGGTCGATCTCACCCATCACGATGTCGATGCTCGCGTTGATCACGATCACGTCCGACAGGAGGTGCCCCTCAGCCATCTTCGAGATCGCGGAGAGGTTGACGAACGCCGGCGGGCGAATGCGCCAGCGGACGGGCTTGGAGGTGCCGTCGCTCACGAGATAGTATCCTTTCTCACCTTTGGGGCTCTCCGTGGCCACGTAGCATTCGCCGACCGGCGGGCGCGGGCCCTCCATGACCAGCTTGAAGTGATGGATCATCGACTCCATTTCGCTGGTCGCCTTGCGCTTCGGCGGCAGGATCACGCGTGGATCGTCGACGTTGATCGGTCCGTCGGGAAGCCGCGCAATCGCCTGCTCGATGATGCGCACACTCTGGCGCATCTCCTCCATGCGGACGAGGTAGCGGTCATACACGTCCCCCTTCGTCCCCACCGCGATGTCCCAGTCGTAGGTCTCGTAGTCGAGGTATGGCACGTCCTTGCGTACGTCGTAGGCAACGCCCGCCGCACGCAGCAGCGGCCCCGAGAGCCCATAGTTGATCGCCTCGGCGGCCGACATCACGCCGATGCCGACGGTGCGACCCACCCAGATCCCGTTGCGCGTCAGCATGCGGTCGGTCTCGTCGAGCGTCTTCGGCAGCGACCGGAGAAAGCCCTTGAGACCGTCGATCCAGCCAGGCGGGAGGTCGGCGGCCATGCCACCGATGCGTGACGCGCTCGTCGTGAGCCGCGCGCCCACCCAGCTCTCCCACAGGTTGTAGACCGTCTCCCGCTCCTGGAACGTCCACAGGAATGGGGTGAACGCCCCCATGTCGATCGCGGTCGTGCCGAGCCAGACGAGATGCGAGATGATGCGCGACAGCTCCATCGCGATCACGCGCAGGACCGTGCAGCGCGGTGTGATCTCGATGCCGAACAACCGTTCCGCGCTCAGCGCGTACGCGATGTTGTTCCCCATCGAATTCAGGTAATCCTCGCGGTCCGTCCACGGGATGATCTGGTTGTACTGACGGTACTCGCCGATCTTCTCGAATCCGCAATGGAGGTAGCCGACATGCGGCACACAGCGGATCACGGTCTCGCCATCGAGCTCCAGCACGAGGCGAAGCACACCATGTGTGGCCGGGTGCTGCGGGCCGATGTTGATCAGCATCCGCTCGCTGCCCATGTCCGGCTCCGACCCCGGGGCCATGTCGATGGGCATGAGCGTGCCGCGGGCGTCCGCCGTCAGCGGCACATGGCGGATGGTCCCGTCGGACCCGAGCGTCGGCGTCGACAGCGCGACGTCGAGGGTGCGGGTGGTGGTGCTCATGTCTCTCCCGTGCGGACGCTCGCCGCGAGCCGGGCCCGCATGTCGGCCGGCAGCTCGTGAAAGGCGTCGGCGACACTCAGCTCCTCCATCGAGTACCGAGCCTCGGGATTCGCCGCCAGCGCCTGCGAGAGCTGCTCCGACCGGCTGAACCGTCCGCGCAGCGGAAAGTCCTTCCGAAGCGGGTGGCCTTCCGCATACGTCTCCCACATCAGAATGCGACGCAGGTCCGAATGGCCGGTGAAGTGCACGCCGAACATGTCGAACACTTCGCGCTCGAGCCAGTTGGCTGCCTTGTAGACCGGTTCGATGCTGGCCACTTCGAGCGCGGCGTTCTTGTCGAGCGTGGCCTTCAATCGCAGGAAGCGGCGATACGGGAGCGAGCGCACGTGCCAGACCATCTCGAGCGGCAGGTCGAGGTCGCGGTGCTCGACGGCCGTCACATCGACGAGGTAGTCATACTGTTGCCCCGGGTCGTCCCGCAGCCAGAGCATCACCTCGCGAATGCGGGTGACGTCCACCCACACCGTCGTCTCACCCCACATCACGTCGTGACGGCCGATCGCCGGCCCGAACTGCACGCGCAGCCCGTCGACCGACGGATTCGCCTCGCCGCCATGGTGTGGCACGTGACGCGGCGTCACGGGATCGGGCGTCGACTGCGGAAGCGCTGCGCCGGGCAGGACGACACTCATGGCGCGGACCGGGTCTGGTGCACCGAGTTGCCGAACGGCTCCGACAACTCGTCGATGCGCGACGGCGGGATGTAAAGCTTCGACGTCGGGTCGATCGTCATCTCGTCGTACTGCTGCTGATTCGCGATCGAGCGCTGCTGCTTCACCTTCTCCTGCAGCATCATGATCCCGTAGATCAACGCCTCCGGCCGGGGCGGGCACCCCGGCACGTAGACATCCACCGGGATGATGGTATCGATGCCCTGCACCACGGCATAGTTGTCGAACATGCCGCCCGTGGACGCGCAGGCGCCCATGGAAATCACCCACTTCGGCTGCGGCATCTGCTGGTAGATGCGACGGATCACCGGGGCGAGCTTGAACGGGACACGACCGGCGCAGATCAGCACGTCGGCCTGGCGCGGTGAGAAGCTCATCCGTTCCATCCCGAAGCGCGCCAGATCGAAACGACTGGCCGCCGTCGCCATGAACTCGATGGCACAGCACGCCGTGCCGAACGGCATCGGCCAGAGGGAATTCGCGCGGGCCCAGTTCACCAGGAATTCGAGGCGCGTCGTCACCCAGCCATCCTGCGATGGCGGGTCGTACGTGACACTCGATGGCGACGTCGCCGGGGTCAATCCCATTGCAGTGCTCCCTTCCGCCATACATACGTCAGGCCCACGGCGAGAATCGCCATGAACACCAGCATCTCGCCGAGGCCGAAGAAGCTCGTCGCGCCCTGACAGATCCCGTTCACGAGCGCATCGCTGCACGACAGGCGGCGAAACGCCGTGCCCCACGGGATCAGGAAGACCGTCTCGATGTCGAACACGATGAACAGCATCGCGACAAGGTAGAATTTCACCGAGAACCGCTCACGCGCATCGCCGATGACCGGGATTCCAGACTCGTACGCCTCGGCCTTCACCACCGATGGCCGGCGCTTCATCGCCCACTTGGACAGACCAATGATGACGGCCGCGTTCAGGAGAACGAAACCCATCAACATCAGGATAGGGAGGTACGCCTGAAGCCCCATGCGTGCTCAAAAGCTCGTGAAAAACTCGCTAACCGGTCCCGCGTAACCTAGCCGCGCGGGAGACGTACTTCAACGCTCGCGTGACGCGGTTGCACGAGGAGCCCCCCTGCAACGCCCCGCCGCCACGCTCGAGTGTCGGCCGGTGGCCCCGAACGGCCATTGCCGCTACGTTCCCGCGCCATGCCTATCATGAACGACGCGTGGATCCGCCGCATGGCGCTCGACCACAGAATGATCGAGCCGTACGAGGACCGTCAGGTCCGCGACGGTGTCATCAGTTACGGGGTCTCTTCGTACGGCTACGACATGCGCGTCGCCCGCGAATTCAAGATCTTCACCAACGTCCTCAGCTCGATCGTGGACCCCAAGGACTTCGACCCGAGGAGCTTCGTCGAGTTCGAGGGAGATACCTGTATCGTCCCCCCCAACAGCTTCGCCCTGGCGCGCTCGGTGGAGTACTTCCGCATTCCGCGGGACATTCTCACGATCTGCGTCGGCAAGTCCACGTATGCCCGCTGCGGGATCATCACCAACGTCACCCCCTTCGAGCCGGAGTGGGAGGGCTTCGTGACGCTGGAGATTTCCAACACGACCCCCCTCCCGGCGAAGATCTACGCCAACGAGGGGATCGCTCAGGTGCTCTTCCTGCAGGGCAACGCGCCGCCCGAGGTCAGCTATCGGGACAAGAAGGGCAAGTATCAGGCGCAGGTCGGCATCACGCTGCCACGGCTGTAGCGCCGGACGGACACGAGACGACGAGGGCCCGGCCACATCACCAGTGCCGGGCCCTTCTCGTCTCGCGGCGTCGTCTCAGTCGGCGCCGTGGCCGGCCATTTCGGGTTTCTTCGTCGCCTTGGCGACGATGAAGTCCCGGTTCATCTGCGTGATCACATCGATCGAGATCATCTTCGGACAGGCCTCCTGACACTCGCCATAGAGCGTGCAGTGGCCGAAGTGCTCCTCGTCCATCTGCGCTACCATGGCCTCGACACGCCGGTAGCGCTCGGGCTGGCCCTGCGGCAGCAGGGCGAGGTGCGAGATCTTCGCGCCGGTGAACAGTGAGGCCGAGCCGTTGGGGCAGGCGGCCACGCACGCGCCGCAGCCGATGCAGGCCGCCGCATCCATCGCGGAGTCGGAGGCGTCCTTCGGCACGAGGATCTCGTTCGCATCCCGCGCGCCGCCCGTCGGCGCGCTGATGAACCCACCGGCCTGAATGATCCGATCGAGTGCGCCACGATCCGTGATGAGGTCCTTGAGCACCGGGAACGCGGCCGAGCGCCACGGCTCGATGGTGATCGCCTGGCCGTCCTGAAAGGAGCGCATGTGCACCTGGCAGGTGGCAGCACCCTTCACCGGGCCATGCGCCACACCATCGATCATCATCGAGCAGCTGCCGCAGATCCCCTCACGGCAGTCATGCTGGAACGCGATCGGTTCCTTGCCCTGCTCCTCGAGGTGCATGTTGACGATGTCGATCATCTCGAGGAACGACGCATCCGAGGGGATGTTCGTCGCCGCGTACTTCTCGAGCCGGCCGGCACTCTTCGGGCTGGCCTGACGCCAGACATTCAACGTGAAGTCCATTACTTGTAGCTCCGCTGGCTCAGCTGCACGTTCTCGAACGTGAGTGGTTCGACGAGTCGGGTCGGCGCGGTCGCGGCGCCATTGTATTGCCACGCGGCCACATGCGCAAATTCCTCGTCGTTGCGCAGTGCCTCACCATCCGCGGTCTGGTGCTCGGTGCGGAAATGACCGCCGCAGCTCTCCTCGCGCTCGAGCGCATCACGGCACATCAACTCACCAAGCTCGATGAAATCGGCTACGCGATTGGCCTTCTCCAGCGCCTGGTTCAGGTCACCGTCGCTGCCGGGCACGCTCACGTTCTGCCAGAACTCCTCGCGCAGCGTGCCGATCTCCTGCAGCGCCGTCGTCAGCGACGCCGTGTTCCGCGCCATGCCGCACTTGTCCCACATGATGTGGCCGAGGTCACGGTGGAAGCTGTCGGCGGAGCGCTTGCCCTTGATGTTGATCAGGCGCTTCATCCGCTGGTTCGCATCGTCGACCGCGGCGCGCACCTCGGGATGGTCGGCCGTGACGGGCGCCAGCGTCGCCTGGGCGAGATAGTCGCCGATGGTCAGCGGCGCGACGAAGTACCCGTCGGCCAGGCCCTGCATCAGCGCGCTCGCGCCGAGGCGATTGGCGCCATGATCGGAGAAATTGGCTTCGCCAAGCACCTGCAGACCGGGAATCGTGCTCATCAGGTTGTAATCCACCCACGTGCCGCCCATGGTGTAATGCACGGCGGGGTAGATGCGCATCGGCTGTCGGTACGGATCTTCATCCGTGATGCGCTCGTACATCTCGAACAGGTTGCCATAGCGCTCGGCGATCGATTTCTCGCCCAGCCGCTGGATCGAGTCGGCGAAGTCGAGGTACACGCCGAGGCCCGTCTCGCCGACGCCGCGTCCTTCGTCACAGACTTCCTTGGCGGCGCGGCTCGCAATGTCGCGCGGGGCGAGATTGCCGAAGCTCGGATACTTGCGCTCGAGGAAGTAGTCGCGCTCCGCCTCGGGTATGTCACGCGCAGTGCGCGTGTCGCCCTTCTTCTTGGGCGCCCAGCAGCGACCGTCGTTGCGCAGCGACTCGGACATCAGCGTCAGCTTCGACTGGTGCTCGCCGGCCTGCGGGATGCACGTCGGGTGGATCTGCGTGAAGCACGGATTGGCGAAGGCTGCGCCGCGCTTGTACGCACGCCACGTCGCCGTCACGTTCGACTGCTTCGCGTTGGTGGAGAGAAAGAAGACGTTGCCGTAGCCGCCGGTCGCGAGCACGACCGCGTCAGCCAGGTGCGACGAGACTGCGCCGGTGCGCAAGTCGCGCGCGACGATCCCGCGCGCGATCCCGTCCACGACGATCAGGTCCACCATCTCGGTCATCGTGTGCATCTGCACCGCCCCCTTGCCGACCTGCTTCTCGAGCGCCTGATAGGCGCCGAGCAGCAACTGCTGCCCGGTCTGGCCGCGGGCGTAGAAGGTTCGGCTGACCTGTGCACCTCCGAACGAGCGATTGGTGAGCAACCCGCCGTAATCGCGGGCGAACGGGACACCTTGCGCAACGCACTGGTCGATGATGTTCACCGAGACCTGCGCCAGCCGGTACACGTTCGCCTCGCGCGCGCGGAAGTCGCCACCCTTGATCGTGTCGTAGAACAGGCGCCAGATCGAGTCGCCGTCGTTCTGATAGTTCTTGGCCGCGTTGATCCCACCCTGTGCGGCGATCGAATGCGCACGGCGCGGTGAATCGTGAAAGACGAAGCACGAGACCTGATAGCCGAGCTCCGACATCGTCGCCGCCGCCGAGGCGCCGGCGAGCCCGGACCCCACCACGATCACCTTGTACTTCCGCTTGTTGGCCGGATTCACGAGCTTCATGTTGAAGCGGTGACTGTCCCACTTCTTGTCGAGTGGTCCCGGCGGGATCTTGCTGTTCAGTTCCATATCCTGTGCGCCCGACTACCTGAGAATACCGAGAAGGAAGGCCAGCGGAATCGCCGCAAACCCAAGGGTGACGACCACCGCCAGAACCACCGGCAGGGAACGCTTGAGCGGCGATGCCTTCTGCTGCGCCAGGCCGAGCGTACGCATCGAACTCCACGCGCCGTGATAGAGATGCATGCCGAGGGCAAGCATCGCGACGACGTAGAACACCGCCACCCACTTAACGGCAAAGCCGCTCACAAGGTTCTGGTAGATCTTCCCCTCGACGAACGCGGGGTGCACGCTGCCGATCGTGAAGTGCAGAATGTGGAACACGATGAAGACCAGCAGCAGCACACCGCCCCAGCGCAGCGTGCGGGAGGCGAGCGTGCTGACCTGGGGCTTGCGCTGGGCATATCCGATGGGTCGCGCCGCGCGCGACAGCATGGTCAACTGATAGGCCGCCGTGATGTGCAGGAGCACCGCAACGATCAGGACGACCCGCGCAAGGAGCACGATCTCGTGCAGCGGGCCATGCAGCAATGCGCCATAGGCATCGAGCTTCTCGGCGCCCGAGAAGGCCTGCAAATTGCCGGCCATGTGGCCGATCACGAAGCCGAGACCGATCAATCCCGTCACGCCCATGACCACCTTCTTGCCGATGGTCGAGCGCCAGAAGATCAACAACGTGTTCATCGAGCAGTGTGCTCCGGTACTGGGTCAGAATGTTCACACGGCGGGCCGGGCATCCTGCCCCGACCCGCCGTGTGCGAAGTGCTCAGATCGTGAGCGCGGCCATCGGCTCGCGGACGGCCTGCGCGCTCTTCTCGAGCGCCGCTCGCTCATCGGCGGAGAGCTCCACCTCGATCACCTTCTCGAGACCGTTCCGCCCGAGCTTGCAGGGAACGCCGAGGTAGAGCCCCGACATGCCGTATTCGCCATCGAGCCATGCCGCACACGGCAGAATGCGCTTCTGGTCGTTCACGATCGCCTCCACCATCTGCACCGCGCCGGCCGACGGCGCGTAGTACGCCGAGCCGGTCTTGAGGTACTTCACGATCTCGGCGCCGCCGTCGCGCGTGCGCTGCACGATCGCGTCGAGTGTCGGCTTGTCGAGCAGTTGCGTCACCGGAATGCCGCTCACCGACGTATAGCTCACCAGCGGGACCATCGTGTCGCCGTGGCCGCCCAGCACCATCGCGCGGATGTCCTTCACCGAGACATCCATCGCCATCGCGAGGAATGCGCAATAGCGTGCCGTGTCGAGCACACCGGCCATGCCGATCACGCGCTCTCGCGGGAACCCCGTCACTTGCTTGGCGACGTAGCACATCACGTCCAGTGGGTTCGACACCACGATCACGATCGCATCCGGCGAGGTCGCCTTGACCTGCGTGCACACCGCCTTCATGATGCCGGCGTTGGTGTTCACGAGGTCGTCACGCGACATGCCTGGCTTGCGCGGAATGCCTGCCGTGATCACCACGATGTCGCTGCCGGCCGATTCCTCGTACCCGTTCGTGCCGATGACCAGGGAGTCGAAGCCCTCGATCGGCGCGCTCTGGTACTGGTCGAGCCCCTTGCCCTGCGGGACGCCTTCGGCCACGTCCACCATCACCACGTGACGGGCGAGCTCCTTCTCCGCGATCCGCTGGGCGGCCGTCGCACCGACATTGCCGGCGCCAACGACCGTGATCTTGTTCACCATTGCAATAGTCGAGCTGAGAGGTCTCTGACGAAGGCACCGGCACGCCGGCGCAGGTAACCATCACTGACGAGTATCGGCGGAAACTTAGACATCCGTACTGCAGCCGACAACGACATCGATGGTCGCGACATGTCGCGCTAACCACCTATCTGACTTAACGCCCGCAGGCCGCCCACCTGCATCTGCAGCAGGGCATGCTCGCGAGGCTTTCCCGCCAACGCCTCGCGGAACAGCGGCTCCAGGGGTCGTCCGGCACGCAGCGCATCGCGGAGGTTCACCTCGTGGTCACCGAAGAGACAGGTTCGCAGGCGGCCGTCGGCCGTCAGACGGACACGGTTGCAGGTGCCACAGTAGGTGTGCGTCATCGGTGTGATCACACCGACCGTCCCCGGCGCCCCGCCGTACCGATAGTACGTCGCCGGCCCATTGCCGCGTTCCGGCCCTGCGTCGGGCACCAGCGCGTCCAGCGTCGACAGCCGGTCGAGGATCTCGGACGTGGGCACGACGTGTTCCCACGTCAGCTCGCGCATCTCGCCGACGGGCATCAGCTCGATGAACCGGACGTGCCACGGGTGGTCGCGCGTCAGCCGCGCGAAATCGACCAGCTCGTCGTCGTTCACGCCGCGCATCACCACCACGTTCACCTTCAGCGGGGCGAGTCCTGCGGCCTCGGCCGCACGCAGTGACGCCACCGGGTCCAAGCCGAGTGCGCGGCGGGCGATGGCGAGGATCCGGTCGGGGCGAAGGCTGTCCGCGCTCATGTTGACGCGATCCAGCCCCGCCTCGCGCAGCGCCGCGGCCAGCTCCGGGAGACGCACCCCGTTCGTCGACAGGGCGATGTCCCGCACCTGCGGAACCGCGCGCAGCTGTCGGACGAGCGACGTGAGGTCCGGGCGGATCGTCGGCTCGCCGCCGGTCAGGCGGATCCGGCGCAGACCCAGTGGCGCCAGTTGCGCGACGATCTCGACGATCTCCTCATATGACAAGATGTCGTGCTTGGGCAACCAGGGCAGCCCGGCCAGCGGCATGCAGTAGGTGCAGCGGAAGTTGCAGCGATCGGTGACCGAAATGCGCAAGTACTCGATGCTGCGCCCGAACTGGTCGGTGAGCGTGACGTCGCTCATGTCCCAACGTCCGGCGCGCCGGCCGCGGTGGGTGCAGCAGCGGTCGGGTCGACCCATCGGCGCTCACCATCGGCGTAGTGCTCGCATTTCCAGACTGGCACGCGACGCTTGAGCTCCTCGATGGTGAAGCGCTGCGCATCGAGCGCCGGTGCGCGATGCGCATGCGACACCGCGATCGCAACGCTCACGTCCTGCAGAACCAACGCGCCGACCCGGTGTTCGATGACGATGCGCACGTCACCGAACTGCGCCCGGGCCTCGGTGGCGATGCGCGTCATCTCGTCGATGGCCATTGCCGTGTAGGCGGAGTATTCGATGCCCGTCACGGCGCGTCCTTCGTGCACGTTGCGCACCGTGCCGACGAAGCAGGTGGTGGCGCCGGTGGCGTCCGACGTGACTTCGGCGAGCAGCCCCGGGACATCGATGGGGGCAGCGACGATGGCGGTCCGGATCATCCGCCTGCCACTGGTGGAATCACGGCGACCTCCTGCCCTGCCTTCACGGCCACCGTGCCCGGCGAGTACCGCCGGTCCACGGCGACGAGCGGTCGCGGCGGCAGCACATGTCCGCCGGGCAGTACACGCAGCGCCGCGATCACATCGGCAACCGTGCCCGAGTCCGGCACCGCGATGGTGACGGCGGCGGCGCCGAACGCCTCGGCATACGACGCGAACAGAAGAACCTGAAGCTCAGTCATGAAAACCGCGGCATGGGTCACGTGAAGATAGCGCAGCACGAGGGCGATGGTTCCCCGGCATCAACGAAAAAGCGGGGGCCCATTGGGGCTCCCCGCGGTCGTGTGCGGAACGTGTATCGCCAAGTCCCACTTGCACTTACTCGTCGAAATCGTCGTCGTCGTCGGCAAAACCGCCCTCCGGCACCTCTTCGCCGGCGACCATGGCGCGCAACTCCTTCGACGGCTTGAAGACCGGCACCGGCCGGGCCGAGACCTCGACGGGCTCACCGGTGCGAGGATTGCGCGCCATGCGCGTCTTCCGCTGCCGGATCTTGAAGGTGCCGAAGCCGCGCACCTCGATGTTCTTCTGGTCCTTCATCGCGTCCTTGATCGCGTCCAGGAACGCATCGACGACGCGCGCACAATCCTTCTTGGAAATCAGCGGACCGGCCGTGCGAGAAATCTGCTCGGTGACCCGCTCCACCAGATCGGCTTTCGTCATGGACGCCCTCAAGGAGTCAACACCCGGTCGGCACCGGGCTCGGGCGCGAAGCTAGCGCCGTAGAGCGTTGTCAGTCAAGAGGTTGGCCGATTTCACGCGAGTCCACGGAGCGTCGCCATGAAGTCGTGGAACGCCGGCCGGGCGTCATGCGGGCCGGGCGCCGCCTCCGGGTGGTACTGCACCGAGAAGACCGGCAGCGTCCGATGGCGCAGTCCTTCGATGGTCCCGTCGTTCAGATTCACATGGGTCACCTGCAGCTCCGTCGACCCTTCGACCGTCGCCGAATCGCCGACGACCGAAAACCCGTGGTTCTGCGACGTGATCAGCACCTTCCCGGTCGACAGTTCCTTCACGGGCTGGTTTCCGCCGCGGTGTCCATACGGCATCTTCTCGGTCCGTCCGCCGAAGGTGAGCCCGATCAGCTGATGCCCCAGGCAGATCCCGAACACCGGCGTACCGGACTCGGCCACACCACGTATCATGGCCGGAGCGTACGAGATCGCGGCCGGGTCGCCCGGGCCGTTCGACAGGAACACGCCATCCGGCTTGTGCCCGAGAATCTCTGCGGCCGTCGTGTCGGACGGCACGACGGTCACCTTGCACCCTTCGTCAGCAAAGAGACGCAGCATGTTCTCCTTGATGCCGAAGTCCACCGCGACGATGTGGTGCGCGGTATTGCCCTCGCCGTAGACGTACGCCTGCCGCGTTGCCGCACCCGTGGCGAGGTCGGCCCCCTCCATGCGCGGCGCGGATGCGAGCAGGGCTCGTGCTGCGTCGGTCGGGGCGTCACCGGCACAGAGCACACCCAGCATCACACCGCCGCTGCGCAGATGCCGGGTCAGCCGGCGCGTGTCGACCTCCTGCAGCACGGGTACGCCGGCGGCAGCCAACCAGCTCGGCAAGTCGCCCGTGGCTCGCCAGTTGGAATGATGCGTCGACATTTCGCGGACGATGACCCCGGCCACCTGCACCCTGCCGCTCTCCGGGTCTTCGGCGTTGACGCCGTAGTTCCCGATCTGCGGTGCCGTCATCACCACGATCTGGCTTCGATAGGACGGATCGGTGAAGACTTCCTGATAGCCCGTCATGTTGGTCGTGAAGACGACCTCGGCCACCGTCGGAGGGGTGCCGCTGTTCACACGGCCCTCAAACGTCGAACCGTCCTCGAGGAGCAATACCCCGGGGACGGTGTCGAGCGAGAGCGGCTGCGGAGTGCCGCTGCTCACTTCCTGACGGGAGCCGGTGTCGTGGTCGCCGGCGCTGGCGTGGCGGCAGGGGCGGTGGCAGGGGCGGTCGTGGGCAGCGGCAACGCTGCTGGACCACCGGCCTTCGGCGTGGCTGGAGCGGCCGGCGCTGGCGTCGTGAAGGCGTTGTCCAGCACCGACTTCGGCGCACGCTGCCGTGTCGTCATCAGCTGCAGCACGAGGGCGAGGAACATGAATACCCCGCCGCCCCACCAGCTCAGCTTCGTGAGCAGATTGCCCGCCTGCCGCGTGCCGATCACCGCGTCAGCCGAGGATGACGCACCGCCGAAGTTGGCAGCCATGCCGCCGCCCTTGCCTGACTGGAGCAGAATGGCGCCGATCAGCGCGAAGCTGATGATGATCAGGATGGCAAGCAGGAACGTGTACATCGGATCGAATGGGTCGGAGACGACTTTGGACTAGCCATGAAAGGAAACGACTCCGTCCCCTCGAATCAAGCGCGGACGATCGCGTTCCAGCCATCGGCGTCGAGGCTCGCACCGCCCACCAGCACGCCATCCACGTCCGGTGCGGCCAAGAGGGTGGTGGCATTGCCACGGTTCACCGAGCCACCGTAGAGAATCGGGATGCCGAGCGCCCGCTCGCCGATGGCGGTCTTGAGCGCGGCGATGATCGCCCCGTGCACCTGGCTGGCGTCATCAGGCGTCGCGGTCCGGCCGGTGCCGATCGCCCACACGGGTTCGTAGGCGAAGAGCATCGATGCCACCTGCGCCTCCTCGACGCCGTCGATTCCTGCGAGAAGCTGGCGCAGGACCGTGGCCTCGGTGTTCCCCGCGTCGCGCTCGTCCAGCAGCTCGCCGACGCACAGCACGGGGGTGAGGCCGGCCCGAAACGCCGCCTTGACCTTGAGGTTCGTCTGGGCGTCGGTCTCTCCAAACACATGGCGCCGCTCGGAGTGCCCGACGAGCGCGTACGACGCGCCCGAGTCGCGGGCCATGGGTGCGGAGTTCTCGCCGGTGAACGCGCCCTTGTCCTCCCAGTGAATGTTCTGGATCCCCGTCTCCAGGTCGGGGCGATCACGGACCAGTTCGCTGACGGTCGTGACCGACAGGGCATTCGGGAAGAACAGCACCTTCCGGTCCTGCTGCCGCGGATAGTGCGCGAGAAAGCTTTTCATGAAGGCCCGGGCGTCACTCGGCCCGTGGTGCATTTTCCAGTTCGCGGCGAAGATCGGCAGTGTCACGCGGTGTCCTTGTCATCGAGTGCGGCCACGCCGGGGAGTTCCTTGCCCTCGAGAAATTCGAGGCTGGCTCCGCCACCCGTGGACACGTGACTCATCATCTGTCCCAGCCCCGCTTCCACGACGGCCGCGGCGGAGTCGCCACCGCCGACGATCGTGATCGCTCCTTTGCCCGTCGCGGCAGCCATCGCCGTCGCGACGGCACGGGTGCCGGCGTCGAACGGCGGTTTCTCGAAAACGCCCATCGGGCCGTTCCAGAGCACCGTCTTGGCGGCGAGGATGGCGCGCGCATAACTCTGGGCGGTGTCGGGACCGATGTCGAGCATCGCCTCGCCTGCCGGAATCCCGTCACGCCTGACGGCGTGCGCACTCGCCGGCTGGTCCATGCCCTTCGCGACCGTCGCATCGTGCGGCAGGATCAGCAGGCTGCCGGCGCGTTCGATGAGGTCCTTCGCCATGTCGACGCGATCTGGCTCCACCAGCGACGTGCCGGTCTCGAACCCCATCGCCTTGTAGAACGTGCAGGCCATCGCGCCGCCGATGAGCAGCGCATCGACCTTGGGCAGCAACGCCTCGACGACGTCGATCTTGCCCGAGATCTTCGACCCGCCGAGGATCGCCACGAACGGCCGCTTCGGCTCGTCGAGCGCGCCGCCGAGATACGAGAGTTCGCCCTCCAGCAGCAGGCCGGCCACGGCGGGGCGCAGGTACTTCGCGATGCCGGCGGTCGAGGCGTGTGCGCGATGCGCGCTGCCGAAGGCGTCGTTCACGTAGAGATCACCGAGTGCGGCGAGGCGCCGTGCGAGCGCATCGTCGTTCTGCTCTTCACCCGGGAGGAACCGCGTGTTCTCCATCAGGAGCACGCCGCCGTCGACGAGCGCCTGGGTCGCCGCCACCGCGTCCGCGTCATCGGTCGTGTGACAGAATGTCACGTCCACACCGGGCAGCACCTTCCGCAGCGCGGGCAGCACGTCCTCGAGGGTGTACTTCGCATCGGGCGCGCCCTTGGGTCGCCCGAGGTGTGACAGCAGCACGACACGAGCGCCCTGACTCCGCAGCAGCGCGATCGTGGGGACGGCCGCACGCAGACGCGTGTCGTCGCTGACGGCACCGCCGTCGTCGAACGGCACGTTGAAATCCACCCGAACGACGACCCGACGCCCACGCAGTTGCGCGGGCGCCAGATCCTTGACGGAGCGCTTCTGCATCAGGAGAGCGAGTCGCCGACGAACTGCAGCAGGTCGACGCAGCGGGTCGAGTAGCCCCACTCGTTGTCGTACCAGCCCGAAAGCTTGACCATCGTCCCGTCGATCACGTTGGTGCTCCTGGCGTCGATGGTGCAGGAGAACGGGTTGCCGATGTAGTCGACGCTGACCAGTTCGATCGTGCTGTAGTCGAGAATGCCCTTGAGCGGGCCCTCGGCGGCGGCGGCGATGAAGGCGGCGTTCACCTCCTCGATCGTCGTGGCGCGTTCGACTTCCACCGTCAGTTCGGTGAGCGACACATCGGGGGTCGGCACGCGGATGGCGATCCCATCGATCTTGCCCTTCACTTCGGGGATGACGAGGGCCGTGGCCTTGGCGGCACCGGTGCTGGTCGGGATGATGGACACGGCGGCCGCACGGGCGCGGCGCAGGTCCTTGTGCGGCAGGTCGAGGATCGACTGGTCGTTGGTGTAGCTGTGGATCGTGACCATCGAGCCATGCTTGAAGCCGAAGGTGTCGCGGACGACCTTCACCATCGGCACCAGGCAGTTGGTGGTGCAGCTGGCGTTCGAGATGATGTGATGGTTCGCGGCGTCGTACTTCTGGTGGTTGACGCCCATCACGATCGTGATGTCCTCGCCCTTGGCCGGGGCCGAGATGATCACCTTCCTTGCGCCGGCGGTGATGTGCTTGCGGGCCTTGTCGGCGTCGGTGAAAATGCCGGTCGCCTCGAGCACGATGTCCGCGCCAACTGCCGCCCACGGCAGGTTTGCCGGGTCACGCTCGGCCGTGATCGGGATCTCGTCGCCGTCCACCACGATCGCGCCCTCCTTCGCACTCACCTCGCCCTGATAGGTGCCGTGAACCGAGTCGTACTTGAACAGGTGCGCCAGCGTCGCCGTATCGGTCAGGTCGTTGATCCCGACGAAGTCGAGCGCGGCGCCCGACTTTTTGGCGGAGCGCAGCACGTTTCGCCCGATACGACCAAACCCATTGATGCCGACCCGAATTGCCATGACGCTACTCCAGTGGTGAACGGCGGTCGCCGATAGCGGGCGCCCGTCCGAAGGTGACACAGCTTACGATACGTGCGCCGCCGTCAACGAGGGCGGCGGCGCACGCGACCAGTGTGGCAGCAGTGGTGACGACGTCGTCCACGAGCACGCAATGCGCACCCTGAATCTCGGCCGAACCTGCGGAAGCCACGGCAAAAGCACGGGTTACGTTCACCACTCTCTCGCCGGGTGTCAACCGCGTCTGACTGGCGGGCGTACGGGTGCGCTCGAGTGCGTCGCAGACGGGCAGCTGCCAATGAGGCGCAAGTGCCGCAGCCAGCACCCTCGCCTGATTGAACCCGCGCTCACGTTCGCGCCACCTGGCGAGCGGGACGGGCACGAGAAACGCCCGCTCCTTCATCACGTCCGCTGGCCAGCCGAGCCGAGCCATCTCCGCTGACATCCCCCCGGCGAGCGCGTGCCAGCCATCGTACTTGAGCGCATGGACCATGCGACTGGCCGTGCCACGCCGCGTCATCCATGCCAGTGAGCGTACGGCACGGATGTATGGCGGCAGCGGCTCGCACCAGCGGCAGGAGTCTCCGGATTCCGCATCCCGTGCCGGCGGATGCCCGCAGCGAGCGCATTGCGGATGCGAGAGGCGATCGATCCGCGTCCAGCACAACAGGCACGCCGGCCCCGGCTCACTGCCGAGCGGCGCGTTGCAGAGCACGCACACCCCGGGCATCGCCAGTTCCACGACAGCCGCTCCGGCCACGCGACATCGGCGCCAGACGGCGCGCAGCGTGTCGTGCGGGATCACGCGTGTGCCCACGCTCGCATCAGCCACGGCCGCTTGCGGCAGCTGCCGCGCGCCACATCACGTCGCGGTCCGGCGCAATGTCGAACCAGCGCGCCCACGCCCGCGCCCCCTGCGCGACGAGCATGCGGAGCCCGTCGTCCGCGGGATGGCCAGCGGCGCGCGCGAGTCGGACGAAGGGGGTCGCACCATCTCGGCGATAGACCATGTCCAGCACCGCCGCCCCGCGCCGCAGCAGGCCGGGATTGACCGGCACGCCGTCGTCGCGCAGCCCGATCGGTGTGGCATTGACGACCAGATCCGCACCCAGCAGGGCATGCGCCATGAACTCCTCCACGCGTGTGGCACCGATCGGCCCCAGCGCCATCAGCGGCGCGGCCCGTTCGAGCGTCCGCGACCAGATCGCGAGGTCGGCACCGGGCCACTCACGCACGGCGGCCACCGCCGCCCGCGCTGCACCGCCGGCACCGAGCACCGCGACCCGGGCACCGACGGGAACCTTGCCGAGGAGCGACAGCACCGCGTCATCGAACCCGGCCACATCGGTGTTGTCGCCGTGCAGGGCGCCGTCGACCGACCACCAGGTGTTGACCGCCCCAACGCGCGTCGCCAGTGGGGTGAGGTGATCGCAGAGTGACGCGACCCGTTCCTTGTGCGGCACCGTCACATTCCCTGCCGCGCCCTCGTGCACCAGCGCGTGCAGCGTCGCGGCAAGATCGGCCGGCGCCACATCGACGGCGTCGTATCGCACCTCGAGTCCGGCGGCGTGCAGCGCTGCGTTCTGGAACACCGGCGAGAGCGAGTGCGACACCGGCTGGCCAAGGAGCACCAACCGCAGCGGCGCAGCCATCAGTGCGACGGGGACTGCTGGCGGGCCGTGAGCCGATCGAACGCACGGCTGATCAGCGCATGCAGCTCGTCGAAGGTGTCCCGGTACACGGAAATGTCGCCGCCGATCGGATCGCTCACCGGGCGCAGGCTTTCACCGTTGGTCGCGTAGGCGCTGAGCAGATGCGCCTTGCCGGCGCCGCCAATCCCTTCGACGGCCAGCAAATGACTCGGGCTCATCGTGAGCACGAGATCGGCGTCAGCGATCACTGCCGCCGTCACCTGACGCGACCGATGGCGCGACAGATCGAGGCCCTGTTCGAGCGCAATCAGCAGCGAGCCTTCGGATGCGCCGCTCATCGCGTCGGCGGCGACCCCCGCGCTCGTCACCCGGAGCTGCGGCAGGTGACGCGCTGCGGCGATGGCCGTGCCGATGACTTCCGCCATTGGGCTGCGACAGGTGTTGCCCGTGCAGACGAAGAGAATGCGGAGCGGTGTCTCAGGCATCGCCAAGAAGGTCGGGGACAGTCTCGCGGAGGGTGGCCGCGCCGAGGGCGCCAGGGCGGATCACCCGCAGCCTTCGCCCGGTGCAGTCTACCACCGTACTGGGCGGCGAGGGAGGCAGACTCCCGCCATCGAGTACCATCAGCTGACCGCGATTGATCTCGGCACTCCACTGCTCCACCACCTCCGCGGCGCGCATGGCGGGCGGGACGCCGGGTCGGTTGGCGGAAGTGGAGGTCAACGGCGAACCGAGCGCGGTGATGAGGCGCTGCAGCCCGGGATGCGGCGTCCAACGCACCGCGATGCCTCCTTCCGGGCCGCGAAGCCGTGCCGGGAGCTGCCCCTCGCCACCGCGCAGGACGAGCGTCAGTGGGCCGGGCCAGTGCCGCGCCGCGAGGTGCGCCGCCTGCGCCGACAGCGACAGGCCGAGCCTGGTGAGCATGGTGCTGTTGGACACGAGCAGCAAGAACGGCTTTGCCGGTGGTCGTCGCTTCATCACCACCAGCTTCTCCACCGATTCGAAGTCGACCATCGTGCCGAAGCCGTACACCGTCTCGGTGGGGTACGCGAGCACGCCGCGCTCCTGCAGGTGCATCACGACGGGGGGCAACGCGGCCGTCACCTCGTCAAGTGACCAGAACGGCGTGATGATGCTCCGCAGGCTCACTCGGGCAACACCAGCAGCGACTCTGCCGTCGCGAAGTCCGACTCGTCGGTGACCTTCATTCCGCGCGCACTGCCACGCACGACGACCACGGGGAATCCGTACTGCTCGCAGAGTGCCGCATCGTCGGTGGCGGCGAGCCGGTCGCGGCGCGCGCGCGTATGCACTTCGTCGATCATGGCGCGCGGGAACGCCTGCGGGGTCTGCGCACGCCAGAGATTGGTCCGGTCCACCGTGCGCACGATACGGCCGTCGGCATCCACTTCCTTGAGCGTGTCGACCACGGGCAGCGCCGCAATCGCACCATGGCCACGACGCGCTTCCTGAATCACGCGGTCGATCACGGTGCCACTCGCGAGTGGTCTGGCCGCATCATGGATCACCACGGTATCGATGCTCTCGGGCATGTCCTCGAGCCCGTTGTACACCGACTGCATCCGGTCACGCCCGCCGGTGCTGACGAGCATGCGATCGATGTCGCACTGGAAGATCCAGGGGGGCGGATCGGCGGCGAAGTCCCGCGGCAACACCAGCACGACCAGCGCGACATCGGGCCGGAGCTGAAAGGTCTGCAGGCTGTGCAGCAGCATCGGCTTCCCCGCCACCCAGCGAAACTGCTTCAGTTCCGAACCGCCGACACGCGTCCCATTGCCGCCGGCGACGATCACCACGCCCACGTTCGGCGCCGCGGTCGGCGTGACGTCGCGCAGTTCGGCCGGACGCGCGTCGCGATCGAGATTGGCGGCGGCGCGTGCACCGACGGGAACACCGTCATGCCATTCGTCGCCGAGAGATGCGTGATCGTGGTCGTGGTTCATGAAAAGATCGTGTCGAGCAGGTCGCGTACGGTGGCGACGCCGATGACCGTCAACCCCGATGGCGACTTCACCTTGGCCGAGGTCCTGGAGACATAGGCACGCGTGAGGCCGAGCCGCGCCGCCTCGGACAGGCGGCGTTCGAGTTGCGAGACGGCACGGATCTCGCCGCCGAGGCCGATCTCGCCGAGAAAGAGCGCATCCGCTGGCAGAGCCCGATCGTACACTGACGAGGCGAGTGCTGCGGCCACGGCCGCGTCGCCCGATGGTTCCGTGAGGCGCATGCCGCCGACGACGTTCACGAACGCATCGAGCTGTGCAAAGCCCAGGCCGGCGCGCTTCTCGAGCACGGCGAGCAGCAGTGCCAGACGGCGCGGATCGTAGCCCGTGGTGACGCGTTGCGGAGTGCCGAAGCCTGCCTTGGCCGCGAGCCCCTGAATCTCGACCAGCAGGGGCCGTGTCCCTTCGAGCGGTGCCGTCAGCGCACTGCCGCTGGCGGTCTGTGTGCGATCGCCCATGAAGAGCGCCGACGGATTCGCGACCGGCTGCAGGCCGGCCGCATCCATGCGGAACACCCCGATCTCGTCGACGCTGCCGAAGCGGTTCTTGGTGGCACGCAGCAGCCGGTAGTCGGCACCCGACTCCCCCTCGAAGTAGAGCACCGTGTCGACGATGTGCTCGAGCGTCTTCGGCCCCGCAATGCCACCGCCCTTGGTGACGTGCCCGACGACGAAGATGGCGGTGCCGATCTCCTTGGCCGTGCGCATCAGGCGCGCCGCGCATTCGCGCACCTGACCGACGTTTCCCGGCGCGCCCTCGAGCTCCTCGGTGTGCACCGTCTGGATCGAGTCGATGATCGCCACCACCGGCCGCGTGGCCTCGAGGTGCGCGAGGATCGTCTCGAGATGCGTCTCCGGCAGAAACTCGACGTCACCGGCGCCCTCGCCGAGCCGGTCGGCGCGGAGCTTCACCTGCAGCGGGCTCTCCTCCCCGCTGACGTAGAGCGCCGCATGGCCCATGCCCTGCAAGCGCGCGACCACCTGCAGCAGCAGCGTCGACTTGCCGATCCCCGGTTCGCCGCCGACGAGCACCATGCTGCCCGGCACGATGCCGCCGCCGAGCACGAAATCGAACTCGGCCAAGCCTGTTTTGTACCGCGTCGACTCGGTCCCGCTGACCGTACTGAGCCTGGCGGCACGCGTCGCCACCATGCCGCGCCGTGGCGCGCTGGCTGGCCGGCCGATGGCTTTTGCCGGTGCGCGTTCGACGATTTCCTCGACCAGCGTGGACCACTCTCCACAGCTCTCGCAGCGTCCGCCCCACTTTGGGTACTCCGTGCCGCAGTGTGTGCAGCGGTACGCCGTCTTCGTCTTCGTGTTCACTCGCCGGTGACCCGCTTGGAGAAGTTCTCGAAGCGAGTGTACTGCTTGTGGAAGAAGAGCGGCACGTTGCCGATCGGCCCATTGCGCTGCTTGCCGATGATGATTTCGGCGCGTCCATCCAGCTCACTGTTCTTGAGCCGGCCGGCCTCGTCACGCTCGGCGTACACTTCCTGGCGGAAGATGAACAGAATCAGGTCCGCGTCCTGCTCGATGGCGCCCGATTCACGCAGATCGCTCAGCTGCGGGCGTCCCTTCTCGTCGCCGGAGCGCTGCTCGGGGGCACGCGACAACTGCGACAGCGCCACCACGGGCACGCGCAACTCCTTCGCCAGCGCCTTGAGGCCACGGCTGATCTGGCTGACTTCCTGTTGCCGGTTCTCGGCGTTGGGGCCGGTCATCAGCTGCAGGTAGTCCACGACGATGAGGCCCAGCTTCGAGTCGGGATCCGCCTTGAGCCGGCGGGCCTTGGCGCGCATGTCGAGCACGGTGATGCCGGGCGCATCGTCGATGTAGATCGGTGCCTGCGAGAGGATGCCGACCGCGCGCGCGAGCCGCGGCCAGTCATCGTCGCGCAGCCGCCCCGTGCGCATCGCCTGCGCGTCGAGGCGCGCCTCGCTGGTGATCATGCGCTGCACCAGCGACTCCTTGCTCATCTCGAGCGAAAAGAACGCCACGCCCACCCCTTCGGTGATGGCGACATGCTGCGCGATGTTCAGCGTCAGCGCCGTCTTGCCCATCGAGGGCCGGGCCGCCACGATGATCAGATCCGACGGCTGGAAGCCTGACGTCATCTGGTCGAGATCCGCGAATCCGCTCGCGACACCCGTCACCGAGCGTCCTTCCTTCGCGATCGTCTCGATGCGTTCCATCGCGGGATACATCAGCGCCTTGATGCGCGTGAATCCCTCGCCGCCACGGTCCTGGCCCACCTGCAGGATGCGCTGCTCGGCGAAGTCGAGCAGGTCGCGCGCGGGCTGCCGCCCCTCGAACGCCTCGCCGGCGATCTGCGTCGAGACCTCGATCAGGCGGCGCAGGATCGCCTTCTCCTTCACGATGCGCGAATGGTGCTCGACGTTTGCCGCCGTCGGCACGGCGTCAGCCAGAAAACTCAGATACTCGCGGCCGCCGGCAGCATCCATCTCACCGCGTCGCTCCAGTTCATCGGCGAGCGTCACGACGTCGATGCCGCTGCCCTTCTCCATCAGCGCGATGATCGCGCGGTAGATGCGGCGGTGCCCCTCGCGGAAGAACATCGTGTCGTCGACCAGCTCGGTCGCGCGCGTGATCGCATCGGCGTCGATGAGCATCGCCGACAACACCGACTGCTCCGCATCCTCCGACTGGGGAGGACGGCGGTCGCGGTACGGGTCAGGTGCGGAGGGTCGCGTCGAGAACGCGTCGAGCAAGCTTGACATCTTCCCACGTTGGCCGCTTCCACGCATCATTGCGCAGGAGGGCGGCCGGGTGATAGGTGGCGATCAACGGGATGCCCTGATACCAGTGCAACTGCTGGCGCAGCGTCCCAATGGCAAGTTTAGTCCCCAGCAGCGTTTGTGCGGCAAAAGCGCCGAGCGCAAGGATGACCTTGGGTTGCACGAGGTCGATCTGCCGCTGCAGAAAGGGGGCACAGGCGCGAATCTCGTCCGGCAGCGGGTTGCGGTTCCCGGGCGGGCGGTGCTTCAGGACATTGCAAATGTAGACATCTTCACGCGAGAGCTGGATCGCGCCGAGAATCTTCGTCAGGAGCTCGCCCGCCGGGCCGACGAACGGCTCCCCGGTGGCGTCCTCCCGTTCGCCGGGCGCCTCGCCGACGACAAGAATGTCCGCCTGCGGATTTCCCGTTCCTGGGACCGGATGCGTGGCGGTCTGGTACAAGGCGCACCCGCGACAGGCCGTGACCGCCGCTGCGACCTCGTCGAGGGTGCCCCACTGGGTTCCACCGCCGCCGGCGAGGAATGCCGGTCGCTCGACACGCCGGCCGATCGGAAACACGACCCCCTCGGTCAGCCGGATGGTGCCGCGCGATGGGATGGCCGGCAGGTCGCCAGCGGCATCGGCGGGCGCCGTGTCCGAGGGCGGTGCGGCCGGCGGCCGCGAGACACCGCTGCCCTGCAGCTGCTGCATCATGTTGCGCCAGTCGTCACCCTGCTCGATCGGGTGCGCGGGATCGCGCGGGGGACGCGAATCGTCGTCGCGGTGCGGCGTGGTCCCACGCGTCGCGGGGACACCTGACGGTGCACCCGAGGGTTCAGGCGGCACCTCGTCGCGTGGTACCGTCGCATCACGCCGTGCGGGCCGCGGCGGAGCATCGCTGGCGGGCGGCGCGGAACCGACGGCGCCCTGCAATGCGCCGAGCATGCGCAGCACGTCATCGACGTCGAGCGCGTCGAGCGTCATCTCCGACTCGCCGAGCTCGCGGCGCTGCTCGAGGTAGGCGCGCAGGCGCTCCTTGGCAGTCATCCGCGTGCCTCCAGCTCCCGCGCGATGTGATCGAGCAGCACGTCGGCAAGTTCGACCTTGGGCATCATCGGCAGTGCTTCGCGACCGCCTTGCGCATCGAGCACGATCACGCGGTTGGTGTCGGTGCCAAAGCCGGCGCCGGGTTCGGTGGCGTCGTTGGCGACGATGAAGTCGAGCGACTTGGCCGCGAGCTTCGCGCGCGCATGCTCCTCGAGGTTCGACGTCTCGAGCGCGAACCCCATCACTACAGCGCCCGGCTTCCGCAGGTCACGCGTGGTGGCGAGGATGTCGTCGGTGTGCGCGAGAACGATCGTCGGCGCAGTCGCCCCTTTCTTCAGCTTGTGCGGGGCCTCTTCGGCCGCGCGGAAGTCGGCGGGCGCGGCGGCCATCACCAGCGCGTCGGCAGGCGGCAACGCGGCCGCGACGGCGTCACGCATCTCCGCGGTCGTGGTGACCGAAACCGCATCGACACCGGGCGGCACCGCCACCTCCAGCGGACCGTGGACGAGCGTGACGTGCGCTCCGCGCCGCCAAGCTGCCGCCGCGATGGCGACGCCCATGCGCCCACTGCTGTAGTTGGTGAGGTAGCGCACAGGATCGATGGCCTCGCGCGTCGGTCCGGCCGTGACCACGATACGCCGACCGGCGAGGCCTCGAGCCGTCTCGAGGGCGCGCGCAGCATGGGCGACGATCGCCTCGGGCTCGGGCAGACGGCCGGGGCCAACGCCCTCTCCGAACGCCAGCGGGCCGATCGCCGGATCCAGGACGATGTACCCACAGGTCTCGCGCAGCACCTGCACGTTGCGACCCACCAGTGCGTGCGCCCACATCCCGTCGTTCATCGCCGGCGCGATCAGCACCGGTGCCCGCGTCGCCAGCAGCAGAGCCGTGAGTTGGTCATCCGCCCGCCCCTCTGCCGCGCGCGCGAGCAGGTCGGCGGTGGCCGGCGCAACGAGCACGAGCTCTGCCTCTTTCGCGAGTCTGATGTGCGACAAGGCGTGTCCGGCATCGAGGATGTCCGGGACGATCGGACGTCCGGTCACGGCCTCGAACGTGATTGCGCCCACGAATTCGCGCGCGGCGCGGGTGAGGATCACGTCAACGACGGCGCCCGCCTGTGTCAGCAGGCGGGCGATCGAGACGGCCTTGTAGCAGGCGATACCGCCGGTCACCCCGAGGATGACGCGGCGGCCGTCGAAGGGGCGCATTCGGCTCGCCCCGGCTGGATTACTCTGCGCGACGCCGCGGCATCACGCGATAATCGAAGTCCTTGCCATGCAGGTCTTCGAGCGCGCGCGTGGTCAGCTTCTTCTCCTTGCCGGTGCTGCCCATCTTCGGGAACTCGTTCAGCACGCGGGCGTACTTCGCGGCGACGAGGACACCGAGATACTTGTTCTGCGACTGCTGCTGCTCGGTGATGTCGCCGGGGGTGAAGACTCGCATTTCGTTCCATCTCCTCGGCGCACGGGCGCCGTTGGGTGACCTGCATTCCGGGCGACGCAAGCCGCCCGGACGCTACCGGATCGCGTCGCGCAGCTCGTTGGCGAGTGCCGTCACACGTTCCGTCAGATTCGTCAGCCGCGCGCGCCGCAAGGCCTCCGCATCGATGATGCTCAGCACCTGCGCCACCGCATGCTCCAACTCGTCGTTCACGACCACGTACTCGAACTGGTGGATGGTCGACAGCTCCATCAGCGCACTGTCCACGCGCGTCACGAGCGTCTCCCGATCCTCCGATCCCCGACCCGACAACCGCGCCAGCAACTCCACCGCTGACGGCGGCAGCAGAAAAATCAATACCGCCGAGGGAAACGCCTGGACGAACTGCACGGCGCCCTGCACGTCGATCGTCATGATCGGATTCCGGCCGGCTGCCATCAGCCGGTCGATTTCACAGCGCAGAGTACCATACCGCCGACCATGGACCAGCGCATGCTCGGCGAACTCGCCAGCCTGCACCCGGGCGTCGAACTCGTCCCCAGCAAGGAAAAAGTAATCGACCCCGTCCCGCTCCGCAGGTCGCGGCGCCCGGGTCGTGCAGGTGACGCTGAAGCCGACGTCGGGACGCAGCGCCAGTAAACGCTTGGCAATGGTCGTCTTCCCGGTGCCGGATGGGGCCGCCAAAATGACAGGAAATGCAGGTGTCGTCATTCGAGGTTCTCGACCTGTTCGCGCATCCGCTCCAGCTCTTCCTTGATCAGCACGACATCCTGCTGCATGGCGGCGTCGTTGGCCTTGCTTCCGGTCGTGTTCGCTTCCCGGACCATCTCCTGCAGGATGAATCCGAGGCGCTTGCCGACCCCATCCCCTTCCGGAGACGCAATGGCGGAGCGGGTGGCGGTGTTGTGCGAGGCAAACCGGCTCAGCTCCTCCGCCACGTCCACCCGGTCAGCCAGGATCGCGATCTCCTGCACCAGCCGCTGCGGATCCAGTGCCACCCCCGCCGTGAGCTCCTGCACCGCGGCGGCGAGCCGGTCCCGCTGCTCCAGCACCCGCTGCGGCGCGCGGGCCGCCAGCCGCTCGAGCGCCCCTTCGATGATCACCAGCCGGTCCAGCAGGTACTGCGCGAGCCGCCCGCCCTCGGCCAGACGCATCGCCACGAACGCCTGCACCGCTTCGGTGATCAGGGCCAGCACCGCGCCCTGGTCGACGTCCGCCAGCGAGGTTTCGTCCAGCGGTGCACTCGTGATCACGTCGGGAAGTCGCAACAGCGACGCGATGTCGACCCGTGTGTCGAGCCCGCCGTCGGACGGAAGCGCACGTATCTGCGCCGCGTACGAGAGCAGCCGCGCGACATCGATGCGCGGCCCCTCGCTCGCCTCACGTTCGATCCGGAGGGTCAGCGACACGTGCCCCCGTGTCACATGCCGGCGCAGCAGATCGCGCACCTCCTGCTCCATGCGCAGCAGTGCCTGCGGCAGCTTGATCGACGGCGTGAAGAAGCGGTGGTTCACGCTGCGCACTTCCACCGCGAACCGGTGGCTGCCGATCATGCCCTCGGCACTGCCGAATCCCGTCATGCTCTGGATCGAACCAATCATCGTGGCGGGGTCAGTTCCAGAAGGTCCAGCGAACCCCATACACGGCCAGTGGTCCGGGCATCAGCAGGCCGGGGACGGTCGTGTACGGCTGATTCGTGAGGTTGCGCAGCTGCACGGAGATGGTGGCGTCCTTGAGCGTGAACTCGGCGCGTACACCAATCGGCGTCGCAGGGAACGTCGGGATCGCAGTGATCGACCCGTCCGGCCGGAAGACCGGGACGCGGGAAGCCGTCCAGTACTCCGCCTGGCCGGCCAGCAGCACGTCGAAGCCCCCCGTCTTCGTGGCGCCCTTCCAATGATAGCGCCAGGTGAGCTCGTTCCGCGCCTGGATCCGGGGGCGGTACCAACCGGCCGTCTCCCAGAACGCGCCGTTCAGATGCAGGGCAAGCCCGCCGAAGAGTGGTCCGGTCACGGCATAGGTGAGCCCCGCGACGCGCCCTTCGGTGACCACCGGCAGCGCGCGGTCGAAAACGAGCGGTGCCCGCAGCACGGCGCTGTCGCGCAGAACCACCCCACCCTGCAACCACACGCGCCGGAATCGGATTGCCGCCTCGGCGCGCACCGAGCGTGCCACGGGCAGAGGGACGAGCGCCGTCGTGCCAAGCGAATCGACGGGCAGTCTCTGCTCGCCTGTCGTTCCGTAGGCTGCGGCGCCGGTGAGCGCGAACCATGGCACGAGCTGCATCCGGGCGAATACGTCGCCGCGCATGACTTCGTCGAACGGATTCCGTTCGGCGTATCCCGCGAGCGTGAGACGGCCGAGGTCCAGTCCGACGCGTGCCGAGGGCTGGTGCACGGTGGCGCCATTGACGCGGCGCAATCGCTCGGTCACCGAGACGCGCGTGCGGGCCGAGGACCATCCCGCGGTCGCGACGTACTGCGTGCTGGTGCGCGTCGTGTCGGCCGAATCAGCCACGAAGCCGCTCGTGCCGCTGGCGGCATCGAATGGGGTGTTTTCCGCGTTCTGCCGCGACGCGGCGATCACCTGCAGCCACGGGCCCCGGTCCTGCCTCCCAACGGCCACGCGCAGGTAGGCGTCGCGTTGCACCTGGTCATAGCGCGGAATGGCGCGCCCCGTCAGCAGGAAGTCCGTGACGTTCACGAGTGAGAGCGTCTGCTGCGTCGAGCGGACACGGAGCAGCGTTGCATCGATTGACCAGGTATCGCGGATCAGACCCAGTCGCGCGAAGACGGTCGTGGCATCACCGTCACCGCCGAGTCGCCGGTCGTCGGTACTGCGTTGCTGCAGCATCGTCTGGAATGCGAGGCCGTTGCTGGCGCGTCGGGCGAGGAAGCCGCGGAAGGTGTTGCTGCGGTCGTCGCCGGTGTAGACGTCGGCGCGCGTTTGTGCGGTGTACCGCAGCGGCCCCCGCCAGCTGCGCAGATGCAGGCGCAGTTCACCGGCGCCACGCTCGACCACCAGCTCCTCGAGCGCGGCGATGGGAAACAGCGAGAGGTCGGTGACACCGCCGCTGCGTGGATCGAGCGCCTCGAGTTCGATCCCATCGAGGAAGAGACGCACACGGCCCACGTCGCCGTTGTATGCCGCCACCTGCGGAGCCAGATAGAACCGCGCCCGCATGCCGAACAGACCGGGAACACGATCGAGGAAATCGGCGAGCGTGAGCGCGCCAGTGGAGAAGAGGCTGTCGCGATCCCACCGGTGAGACATGCCGACCTCGGTCGCGGTCGGCAGCTCGCCCGCGGGCAGCGCTCCGGGCGCGGAGTCGGCGCGGGCGATGGAATCTGCTCGCGCCGCCGCCTCCGTCCGCACCCGCATCGCCGGATCGAGCACCGACGGGACCTGCGCGCCCAGCGGGGCGGCGAGGCCGAGCACGGCCCACACCACCGCGCACACCACCGCGCACACCACCGCGCACGTCACCGCATACGTCAGCGACGACATGGCACGACGAATCAGCTGATCCTCGCCCGTACGAATTCGACGAACGTCCCGACCGGTCGGCCCGTCGGGCCCTTGGGCAGCGAGACGAGGTCAGTCTCCGAGTACGCGGTGCCCGCCACGTCGAGATGCACCCAGGGCATGCCGTCGGCGAAGACCTTGAGGAACAGTGCCGCCGTGATCGTTCCGGCCGCACGTCCGCCGGTGTTCTTGATGTCGGCCGTGTCGGACTTGATCTGCTCTTCGTAGTCGGGCCAGAGCGGCAGTTCCCATCCCGGCTCGGCTGCACGCGCGCCGGCGGCGAGCACGTCGCGGACCAGCGCGGGATCGGTCCCGAGCACGCCCATCAGCGAATTGCCAAGCCCGATCACCACGGCGCCCGTGAGCGTCGCGGCATCGATGACGGCGACCGGATCGTACTTCTTCGCATAGTGCAACACATCCGCCAGCACGAGCCGCCCTTCCGCATCGGTGTTGACGATCTCGATGAACGTGCCGTTCGCGGCCTGCACCACGTCACCGGGATTGATGGCCGTCCCCGACGGCATGTTGGTGACCGCGCCGATCAACCCGACGACGTTCACCGGCAGCCCGAGCCGCGCAATGGCCTCCATCGCGCCCAGCACACCGGCGGCGCCACTCATGTCGTACTTCATCCACTCCATGCCGGGGGCCGGCTTGATGGAGATGCCACCGGTGTCGAAGCAGACGCCCTTGCCGGCCAGGACGATCGGGCGCGCGTCGCCGGCACCCTTGTATTCGAGCGCGACCAGTCGCGGCTCCTGCGGCGTGCCCTGGGCCACACAGAGCAGGCTGCCCATGCGCAGCGATTCCATTTCGCGACGACCCAGCACCGTCACCTCGAGGCCGTGACGAGCGGCGATGTCGCGACCCGCGTCGGCGAGCGTGTCGGGGGTGCAGAGGTTGCCCGGCATCATCTGGAGGCGGCGTGCCAGGGCGTACCCGGCGGCGATGGCCTCACCGCTGGCCAGTCCGTCCGCCGCTGCGGCCTCGTCGTCCACCAGGACGGCAATGCTCTCCAGCGGCGTCCGCGGCTCGGTGGGCGGCGTCTTGAGCTCGCGGTATTCCCATGCGCCCATCGACGCACCGACGATCACCTGCTCCACGCCGCGCACATCGAGACCGGCAGGTACCAACACTGCAATGGAACGCACGGTCGCGGCGTTCGCCCGCCGTCCCGCGAGCTGCGCGGCTCGCTTGAGCGCAAGTGAGAAATCGGCGGCATCCCCCATGCCGACCAGAATCACACGCTCGGGGCCAGTGGCGCCGCCGGACAGGTGCAGTACGTCGTCCCGCTTGCCAGTGAAGCTGCCCCGCGCCCAGGCGCGGCCGATCGCGCCGCCGAGGAGGCTATCGAGCGCAGTGAGCGCGTCGGGGGCGGCGGCACCCTTCGGGCAGAGGACGGCGAGCATGCCGACGTCCAGCGAACTGGCTGCGGCGTGACGGACGGAATACGTAATCGACATGAGCGGAAGGCTGCGAGACCGGGGGCGGTGGCACGGCGACGGGCCCACGCGCCGGATGGGCACGGGCTGCTGCGACGCTGGCGGGAAGCTAGGACCGGCCTGTGACGGCAGCAAGCAAAGCGGTCCCATCCGTGACGGTCACTCGCGACGCTCGTCGTGAAGACGTCGGCAGACCCGAACGGTTCGCCGCTCGTCACCGGAACCAGGGCACGTCGTGATTTTTCGTCGTCGCGGGTCGCAGTCACACCTGATCGTCAGCACGAATGTGCTGAAGAAGCTCTCCACGCACATGCCGGCACCGCAGGGCCCGTGGTTGCCGATGAGCGCCCGGGCGCAGCGCGCCGACGCGACGCCCCACGCCGACATGTCCGCTGCGGTGCGAGACTCGGGCGAGGTCATCGGTTTTCTGGCCAGCGGTGGCTCGCGGGCAGCGCTGACGACGCGGGTGTACGACGTGATGACGTCACAGGAAGGGTGCGGCCTGGGCCGCGCCAGCAGTCTAAACGCCTTCGCGAACCAGTTCTGCGAGACGCCCGAGGACCGGCGTCGGCTCGCGCAGGCGCTGGCGGTGCACCGACCGACGCCCGACCCGACGGCGCTGCTCACCCGCCAGGCCGTGACGGCATGGATCCGAGCGGTCGGCATCGCGATGCAGGCGCAGGATCACGGTCAGGCCGCGATCAGTGGTCTTCCGGACTGGCACGTTCCCGGGGACATGTAGCGTCTTCGGCGGCCGGGCTTGTGGCGCGGCCGTGGCGCGGCGACCGTGGAGCATGCCTTGCCACATCCGACACGCTCCGCCAGCCCGTATGGCCGGCGCCGTCCTCCTGATCGCGCTGGTCATACCCTGGGCCGCCGTGCAGGCGCAGCGCGACGCGAGGGCCGGCGCCGCGCAGCAGGGCTTCGACGACGTGGAATGCCGTGGCGGATGCGTGATCGACACGCTCACGATCGACGTCGATCGCAACCGTCGCGCCGCGGCCGGCAGCGTCATCGCGACGCTCGTCGTCATCGATACGATCGCCCTGCCCAAGCGTGGAGCACCGCCGCCGCCCCGTGAGCGCCCACTGCCGATTTGGGTCGCGTGCGACTCATCGCCCTGTGCCGCAGCGTCGATCCCGGCTCGGCTCACCGACCGCCGCATCGACGATGCCCATGTCGTTCGTCGGGCGCTGGCGACATGGACTCTCCCCGCCCCGCTGGTGCGCACGTTGCTGGGTACGCGGCACGTGACGATCGTGACTGCCAATCGCCGCCACACGCTGAATGGTGAGATGCTCACGGCACTTGGCAACGTGCTCGAGCCACTGCAGCAGACGGTGCAGTCGGCGGCGTACTCCCCGCGCATGCAGCTCTACATCGCGAGTTTCGCGGCGTTCGGCACGCCGGGCGACAGTACGCTGGCGGAGGACGTCGGCACGGCGAGTGAACCCCTGATGATGCCGCCGACCGACACCGTGCCCCCGACCCGCGTGGCTACACTGACGATGGTCGGCCGCGGTGCCGGGGCAGTGGCGGTGCTGGTGCAGGATGACGCCACCGGGGCGGCCCCGCTCTTCGGCGTCAAGGAAACGGTGGCGATCGCGCTGCCGGCAAAAGTCGGCCGACGTGTCGTCGTGAGTGGCACCGTGCTCGCCCGACAGCGCGTCGAGATGCTGCGCGACTCGTGCGAGGCGATCAGGATCTGGACGTATCTCGTGTCACTCTCGCCGGCCGATCTGGCGCTGGTGCCGCGAGGCGTGCTTCCATCACCACGGCCCGCCGATGTCGTGGATCGGTGGAATGGAACGGCGGTCCGTGAAGCGTATCCGGCGCGTCTGACGCCGGCTGAGCAGCGCGCAATCGCGGCCAGTCGGCCGGTCATCACACAGTTCGTGCGTGAGCGCGCCGGCGACGGCATCCGTGCGCAGGACGTGCAGGTCCTCGCCGCGCTGCCACGCGGCGCCGGCTACATCACCAACTTCGGCGTGATCGCGAAGGTCGGTCGAGGCTGGCAGTTTCCCACCCTCGACCTCCGGCCCACGACTTGCCGCTGAGTTTGGCAGAAGGCCGCGCCGTACGCTGTCGGGGCTGCCAGGCGGAGTGCGGGATACCCTGACGGAGGTGTACACTCAACGAGGGCCGTCTCACCACGGGGACAGGCCGGATCACCATGAACGGTGAGGATCGGCATGAGTGCTTCTGTTTCGCAGGCAGACAGGGATGCGGTCGAAATGCGCGCGAAGGCTGCGACACGCTCCACGACCGCGATCGTTTCCGAAGGTGTCCTGGCCGGTTTCATCGCCGCGTCGGCCGTGGCGCTGGTATTCCTCGCGATCGATCTGGCCGCCGGTGAGGCGTTCCGGACGCCACGGCAGCTTGGCGCGCTGCTGCTCGCGATTCTGGGCGGCAGCGAGACAGCCGCGACCGATGGGACCACTGCGCTGGCGCTGTATACGCTCTTTCACTTTCTCGCCTTCGCGGTGGCCGGAATCGTCGCCGCCGCGATCGTGCAGATGAGCATGAAATCGCCAGTGGTGATCCTGCTCTTCGTGATTCTGTTCTTTGCGTTCGAGGTGCTGTTCACCGGGCTCGTTGCGTTGCTCGACATCGCGTCGGTGAGCACGATCACGCCGCTGCAGGTAGCACTCGGCAACGTCGTGGCGTCGGTGGCGATGGCGCTGTTCTTCCGCGTGCGTCATCCGCGACTGAGGTCCATCGGACGTGCGATCGAGGCCCAGGAGGACGGCGACCGGTAGTCGCCCGTTCCCACAATTTCGCGCGCGCTGGGGTCGCATGCGACACGCCGCCTCCCGAAGTGTATCCGGGAGGCGGCGTGTCGTCGTGGTGGTGCAGACCGATCAGGGGCCCGGTCCTGCTGACACTGGTGACGTGGCATTCGAGGCGACAGGCGCCACACGTCGATCAGGGCGGCGCAGTTCGTTCGCCTCCGATCCGGCTAGAAACTGTACCGGATGCCCGCC
>Ga0105048_10000857_pt1 | contig 48406 bp, 43 predicted proteins | sample MAT05_FD_78382 | JGI IMG/M metagenome (GOLD analysis project Ga0105048, IMG submission 78382) | Freshwater microbial communities from Lake Fryxell liftoff mats and glacier meltwater in Antarctica - MAT-05 | ecosystem: Environmental > Aquatic > Freshwater > Ice > Liftoff microbial mat | place...
CACTGGCCGGCCTGGCAGGTCGCTCCCGAGTGGCACAGCAGCACGCCCGCGTCGCACGCTTGATCCGCGCACGCCGAGTCCGCGCAGTCCGCGCCGCCGTCGTTGTCGTCATCGACGCCGTTGGCGCAGTTCACCTCGCCCAATGCACACGTCTTGTCCGCGCGGCAAAACCCGGTCGGGCACACCGCGCCGACGTTCACGGCGAACTGGCACGCGCCCGCCGAGCAGAGGCCGGGGCTGAGCTCACACGGGTTGGTGCTGGTGCACGCCATCACCTGCGTGCCGACGCAAACGCCGTTCATACACACGTCGATCGCCGAGCAGGCGTCGTTGTCGTTGCAGCTCGCGCCGCCGCACTTCGGATCCGCGCAGTCGAGCGCCAGGTCGCAGTTGTCGTCGAGACCGTTGCTGCACTTCTCGGCCACGCCCGGGTTGATCGCCGGGTTCGTGTCGTCGCAGTCCACCGACTTCTTGTACGTGTCGCTGTCTTGATCGACGTCCATGCCGCCGTCGCCTGGGTCGGAAGGGTCGAGCCGGAGCACGACAGTGGTCACGCCCAGCGCATCGAGGTCGGCGCTCTCGACGGCGCTCGACTCGACCTGCGCACCCTCGGTGCAACCTTCGGCCGAGTAGCCCATCGCCTGCAGCTGCACCGTGCCGCTGAGCTCGACCGATTTCTTCACACCGACGACGAGCTCGGGCTTCGTCTTGCGATTGAGCGCCGCCGTCGACACCTTCGTGCCCCCGCTGCGCACCTGGACGATCACACACTTCGTCGCCGAGGCCGCGCCGAACTTCACCACCACCTTCAGGGCGCCATCGGCCGGACCCGACGAGCACGCGAGCAGCGGCAACACCGCCGCCGCCATCCACCACCGAACCGACCTTCGCATCCGGCGGACCTTACTCAAAAAGCTCAGGTGCGCATCAGCGCGCGGCCGGCCTTCGCCCGCTCCTTTCCCAGCGATTTGTTGTTCCACCCGCCGATCTTCCCGAGGTGCCGCGCCAACAAAACGCACACCCACATCCGGAAGGGTCGCCAGTTTTCGCTGAGCTCGCGCATCGTCTCGACCGTCGCCGCCTTCAGCCCGTACGCAGCGGCGAGTCCGTGAAGCACGCGCGGCTCGGCCTCGGGCACTGCGTCGATCAGCGCCGCTCCGCGATACAGAATGTGACTCGCCGTCCACGGGCCGACGCCCTCGAGTTCCTGCAGCGCCGCAAGCGCCGTCTTCTCGTCGAGCCCGCGCAGCACTTCCGCATCCAGCTTTCCCTCGAGCGCCGCCACCGCAATTCCCTTCAATCGCGAGAGCTTCACTTCCGACAAGCCTTCGAACGCCGGCACCTGCAGCAGCTGCTTCGGCGACGGAAACACCGCATGCGATCGCCCGTGCAACGTCACCGTGTCGCCGTACTGGGCGGCCAGCCCCATCTTGATCCGCGCCGCCTGCTTCATGTTGATCCGCGCAGCGATCACCCCCCACGCCGCTGCGTCATAAGGCGACGGCTTCGCTGCAGTGAAGAAGCCTGAGAACTCGCGCTGCAGCTTTCCCACCACCGGGTCCTTCTCGCCGACCTTTGCCCACGCCTTCGCGTCCGCGTCGAGCCCGAGCATTCGCGACACCTGCTTTCTCACCGCCGCCACGTCGGCAGTGCCTTCGACGTCGGCGAGAATCTTCCCTTCGCCTTCCCGCAACCCAACCGCCACCGCCTCGAAAGTCTGATCGAGCCGAAAGGCCAGCGTCAGCTGCTGCGCGTCGGCCACCGCCATTCCGCTGCCCGGGGTGAAGCCCGCGTAGAACTCGGAGGACGCCTGAAGCGAGAAGCCAGTGGGGGTCTGCCAGAAGATGCGTTTCATCGGTTTGTCTCCATTCGACAACCCTACGAATCCTCGATGACAGCGTTATGTCAGGTTTTGCCGAAGGGGCGAATGCGGTACGGCAGCGCCCAATGAGGCGCATGGGGTGGATCTGCCTGGCCCTCGCGGTCGGCCTGTCGGCGTTGACGCTTCGGCTCGGCTTCGTGCTCGACGACTACATGCAGCTGGCGGCAACCGACGGGGTGATGCTGCCGTCGCGCCCGCTGAACTACTTCACCTTCGTGCACACCCCGGCCGAGGTGCACGCCTTCGTCGATCGCGGCCCGCTGCCGTGGTGGACGCTGCCCGAGCTGCGGCTGCGCTTCTTCAGACCGCTGTCTTCCGCGCTGATCTACTTCGACCACACCTTTCTCGGCCGCACCGCGTGGGTGCACCACGTTCACTCAGGGCTGTGGTTCGTGCTGCTGATCTTCGCGATCAGCACGCTCTACAAGCGCGCGATTCCCGAAGCGTCGGCTGCGCTCGCGCTGCTGCTGTTCACCCTCGACGACGCGCACATGATGCCGGTCGCGTGGCTCGCAAACCGGAACTCGCTGGTCAGTGCCGTGGCCTGCGTGTTCGCCCTCGCGGCGCACCTGAAGTGGCGCGAGCAGGGCTGGGCGCCGGGCCGCTGGCTCGCGTGGCTCGGGCTCGCGGTCGGCCTCACCGGTGGCGAATCGGCGCTCGCGTTCACCGGGTACTTTGCTGCGTATGAGCTGGTGCGCGGGAAGGGGTGGGCGGGCGCGGCGCGCGGCTTCGCTCCATTCGTCGGCGTTCTGGTCGTCTGGGCGATCGTCTACCGCAGCCTCGGCTACGGCGCGTACGGCTCGGGCACCTACCTCGACCCCGGCATCGACCCGCTCGGTTACCTGCAATCAGCGCCGCCCCGGCTGTTCGCGCTGCTCGGCGCGCTCACCCTCAACATCACCAGCGACCTCTGGTTGCTGCTGCCGCACACGCGCCCGTACCTCGTCGTCGCGGGCGTCGTCGGCACCACGCTGCTCGCCACAACGCTCAAGGGCCTCTGGCCGCTTCTGTCTGCCGACGATCGCCGCGCCGTCCGCTGGCTCTCTCTCGGAGCGCTGGCCGCCCTCATCCCCGGCCTCGCCACCTTTCCGCTCGATCGCATGCTGCTGCCGGCTTCAGTCGGCGCAATGGGCGTCTTCGCCATCCTCCTCCGCGCCGCGTGGCAGCGCCGGAAGCGCGCGTGGGCCGTCGTCGCCTGGCTCGGCATCTTGAACATCGTGATGCCCCCGCTGTCGTGGCTCGTCTCGACCACCATCATCGACCGCTACGCGCGCGCGAGTGAACAGGCCGTGCTTTCCGAACCGGCCGATCGTTTCGAGGGCAGGGTGGTGCTGCTCACCGCCTCGGATCCGGCTCCCGCGATCTACGGCCCGCTGTACCTCGGCCACCACGGCCGCCCTCGCCCCGATCGGTGGTGGACCCTGTCGATGTCGCCGCAAGGTCACCAGGTCACCCGCGTCGGAGACAAATCGTTGGAGCTCAAAGTGATCGACGGCCGCCTGCTCGACACCGTCTTCGAGCAGCTGATGCGCAGCGACGCCTTCGGCTTCAGTCCCGGCCAGGTCGTCACGCTCGACGGGCTTCGCGTCACCGTGCTCGAGGTAGACGAGGGGCACCCAACGCGCCTGCGCGCCGACTTCGACCTTCCGCTGGAAGCGCACCGGCTGCTCATCTGGAAGAACGGAGCGTTCGTCCAAATCTCCGCTCCCGCGCTCGACGAGACGCTCACGTTGCCGCCCGAACCGCCGCTGTTCGAGCTCGCGTTTCGAAATGGGTAGGATGCGCGCCCCGTGATCACCTCCTTGCTGTTGACGATCGCTGCCCAGGTGCCTGAGCCGTCGCCGCCTCCGGACGCGCGGGAAGCGCCCGCAGTCGCAGCGATGCCGCCCGCCTTCTTCGACCAGGCCCTCGTCTGGGACAGCGCCACCCACGCCCCGCGCCTGGGCCGCGAGAAGAAGACGCTGACCCGCTTCGAGTTCTACGAGCGGGTCGGCCGCCCTGACCTGGTCGCCCTGAGCAGAGGCGCGATGAACCGCCGCATCGGTTTCGCCATCGCGGCCGGCGCACTCGCGGTTGGCGGCGTCATCGCCGGCGTGCTGATGCTCTCGAAGGCGACCGACATGAACTCGGCGTTCTGTGTCGACAACGTCGACAACTACAACCGCTGCACTGCGTCAAACCGCTTCCAGCAAATCGGCGGCACCGCCTTCATCGCCGCAGGCCTCGGCAGCGCGATGCTGCTCACGACCATCGCCTACTGGCAGAAGCCCGACGTCGTCGACCACGACGAAGCGATTCACCTCGTGTCCCAGTACAACGCGACGATGCTGAAGAAGCTGCGCGCCGTCCCCTCGTCGCTGCGGTGGATGCCGGCGTTCGGACCCCAGGGCGGGATGCTCGCCGTTTCCGGCCAGTTTTGATCGCGGCAGTGACAACACCGGCCCGGTGATCGTCCGCGGCAAGCGGTGAGCGTGATAGACGCGGCGGCATGAGCCGAGCCGCCATCACCGACCTCTACCGAATCGATGACCTGCTGGAGCCCGAAGAGAGGGCAGCCCGCGACACCGTCGCCGCTTTCATCGACAAAGAATATTTGCCGATCGTCGGCAAACACTTCCGCAACGGCACGTTTCCATCGGAAGTCATCCCGCGGCTCGCTGAGCTCGGCGTGTTCGGAGCGACCCTCAAGGGCTACGGCTGCGCCGGCCTCAACAACATCACCTACGGCCTCATTCTTCAGGAACTCGAGCGCGGCGACTCGGGCCTGCGCAGCTTCGCGTCGGTGCAGAGCTCGCTGTGCATGTACCCCATCTACGCGTACGGCTCGGACGAGCAGAAAGAACGGTGGCTGCCGGGCATGGCGCAGGGAAAGCTCATCGGCTGCTTCGGCCTGACCGAGCCCGACTTCGGTTCGGACCCGGGCGGCATGCGCACCCGCGCAAAGAAAGACGGCGACCACTACGTGCTCAACGGCGCAAAGATGTGGATCACGAACGGCACCATCGCCGACGTGGCGATCGTCTGGGCGAAGGTCGACGACGGCGGGCAAGAGAGCATCCGCGGCTTCCTGGTCGAGAAGGGCATGCCTGGTTACAAAGCCGAAGAGATCAAGGGGAAGTTCTCGCTGCGCGCCTCGTACACGGCCGAGCTTTCTTTCGCCGACGTCCGCGTGCCGGCAAAGAACATGCTGCCGAACGTGCAGGGCCTGCGGGGCCCGCTGTCGTGCCTCAACAACGCGCGCATGGGCATCTCGTTCGCGGTGATGGGCGCCGCGGTGGCGTGCTTCGAAGGCGCCCGCGAGTACGCGCTGTCGCGCATCCAGTTCAACAAGCCGATCGCCGCCTTCCAGCTGACGCAGGAAAAGCTGGCCGACATGCTCCAGGAAATCGTGAAGGGCCAGCTGCTCGCGTGGCGGCTCGCGAAGCTCAAAGACATCCACGGCAAGGTCTCGCCCGAGCAGGTGTCGGTCTGTAAGCGGAACAACGTGAAGGTCGCGCTCGACATCGCGCGCGTGGCCCGCAGCATCTACGGCGCCAACGGCATCACCGACGAGTACCCGCCCGTGCGCCACATGCTGAACCTCGAGTCCGTCTACACCTACGAGGGCACGCACGAGGTGCATACGCTGATTCTCGGCAAGGCCATCACCGGGCTGGACGCCTTCGCCTGATGGCCTTCCTCAAGAAGATCCCGGTGCGGTTCGACGACGTCGACTTCGCGCGCGTCGTCTATTTCCCGAAGCTCTTCGGCTACTGCCACCAGACTTTCGAAGACTTCTTCGCCGAGGCCGTCGGCATCACGTACGCGCAGATGCTGCAGAAGCGCAAAGTCGGCTACCCCAGCGTTCACGCCGAAGCCGACTTCAAGCACCCGCTGCGGTTCGGCGACATCGTTCGCATCTCGATGGAAACGGTGAAGCTGTCGTCGAAGTCGATCACCAACCGCTACCAGCTGTTCTTGAACGACACCGCGACCCTCTGCGCCCAGGTCGAGATCATCACCGTGCCCATCGACATGGACACCTTCAAAGCCAAGGCAGTGCCCGAGGACGTGCGGATGGCGTTCCTCAACCACCTCACCGGGCTGACTGTCTAAGCGCGCTTGATGGTGATCCAGGTCTCGGCAGCAGCGGGGCCTGGTTCGGCAGCAACAGCAGGCGCGGGCGCCTCGGGCTCATCGGCCTCGGAGTGCCGCGATGCAATCTCGGCCTCGGTGAGGAATCCAACGGCCTGGCCATCGCGGTTCCAGAAGCGCACCGTCTTTTCGCTGGCCTCGAACAGTTCCTTCGCCGTCTCGGGCGGCACCAGCGCGTGGTCAATCTTGTCGGGGTCCGGGCGCTCGACGACGGCGAGCTTCCCTTCCTCGAGCAGCTTCGCCTGCGCTTCCGACAGCTCGAGCCGACGCAGCTTCTGCTTGCGCGTCACGAAGTAGAAGGTCGTCGGGCCAGACTCGACCTCGACCTGTGCGGCCAGCACCTTCTCGCGAATGAAGCGGTCGAGCTGCACCTGCTTCTTGGCGTCGTTGCGCTGCGCTTCCTTGCTGCCGGGCAGCGGAGGCAGCTTCGGGATCCGCATCGGCGCCGACGAAACCGGCGGGCGGGAAGAGGGCGGGGGCCGGTTGGAGGCAGGCGGAGGCCGGCTGGGAGGTGGAGGCCGGTTCGAGGCAGGCCTCGGCGCGGCAAACGACTGCGCGCGCGACGGCGGGCGGTCACCTCGCGGTGGCGGCGCCTTCGCCTTCTCTTCGTCGGCCTTCTTTGCCTGGTCCTCGGAAACAAGACCGGCTTTGAGCAGTTTGTCTTTCAGGCTCTGCATGCGTTCGCGGCTTCTACCACTTGTTCATCGCCCTGCTAGGGTGCCCGCCCTTCCAGTGACTCCTTCGCGTACTGCCATCATTTTCCTCTTGCTCCTCGGGGCCTGCTCGGACCCGGTCGACAAGGCCGCCAAGAAGCGCATCTTCTCGCCCGAAGACCCGCCCCAGGCCGTCGCCGCCGCGAGCCAGAAGCTGGCCCCCGAAGAGGTCGCCGACAACCCAGAGGTCGCCCGTCGCGTGCTGGGCATGGGCGCCGCCGAAGCCGTCGAGCGCATCGGGGCCCACCAGTTCACCGCCACCGTCAGCTACGAGTGGACGACGCCCGGCGCGAAGAACGTGCTGCTCAAAGAGACGCGCACCCTGCAGGCCGGCTCGGGCGGCGTCGGCGGCGACTTCCACGCCACGGTCGAGAACTCCCGCGACCAGGGCCTCGAGGTGATGCGCATTCAGAACCTGGTCTACGCGCGCAGCCGCTACGGCAAGTTCCGCCAGCGCCTGCGCGACCGCGGCATCGCCGAACGCATGCGCGAAGAGATGTACGGCGCCATCAAGGACTTCGACACGCTCTTCCGAGGCCGCCTGAAGCTGACCGCGAACGGCACGGTCACCGTCGAGGGAAGAACCGCCTGGAAGTACCAGGTGACGCTGGGCGACCCCCTACCCGAGCAGGTCACCAAGCTGCCGCCCATCGTCCCCACCCGCGGCGGCGTCGACGAGACCACCCAGCGCCGCCTCGCCTTCTACGAGCTCCGCACCCCGCGGACCCTGCAGGGCGAAGTGCTCGTCGACGCGCTCACCTCCGTCGTCCTCAAGACGCGCCTCGACGGCCGCATCGGCGTGAAGCGCGAGGCCCGCACCCTGGGCGACGGTGGCACCTCGCCCGCTGCTGACGCCGAGCTGCGCCTCGTCCTCGACTCCCAGCTTCAGAACATCGGCAAAGAGCCCCCCATGAAGGCCCCCACCGAGTTCCTGCCCGACCAGGACAAGCCCGAAGGCATCGCCGCAGCCCTGGAAAGGTTCGGAATCGTCCGCGCCGGCACCGACGGGGGCACCCACGGCCCCTCGGATGTCGTGCCCGATGAAGACGAAGCGCCCTGACCTGGCTGTCGCAGTAACCCCCTACAACCAGACTGTAAACGTGGCCGCCGGCTCAGGAATTCGACTGGCCAGCCGCTTGTAATACCTTGAGAGGAACACCGCAGCGCCGCTGTCCAGACCTGCTGTAACTGCGGGGAAACCTGCCCTTCGGGGCGGGCTGTTTTTGGAGCCTCGGCGCTGCGGTCTTCGTCATCTCGGCCAAAAATTTGCGGGGTCTCCTCTGATCTCTACAATGCCCACCAGATGCGGCTTGGCCGCGTCCGACATGGCCGGTTGTTCAGGTGGATCAACAGAGAGGATTATCGACATGGATCGCAAGAGCTCGAACGCAGCGGTGGTGACGACGGAAGAAGTGACGACGGCGCTCAACAACAGCCGCGTCGCCACCCAGGAAGAAGAGAAGACGCTGCGCATGCGGTACGGCTCGAAGGTCGAGCTCGGCCGCCCCCTGCCGAAGGCGGCGGGCAACAACGAAGAGCTCGGCGATGAGCTGCTGCTCATCGAGATGCAGCTCTTCCGCGCGATGAAGGCGAAGCGGGCGGGCGTGGCGCAGGCGGCCGCTCCGGCGCCGACCACGCGCAACGCGGCCAAGAGCAAGATCGTCGCGTCGCTCAAGTCGAAGAAGAAGTAGCCCGTTCATCCGGGAGCACAGCCCGTTCATCCGGGAGCACAGCCCGTTCATCCGGGAGCACAGCCCGTTCATCCGGGAGCACAGCCCGTTCATCCGGGAGCACAGCCCGTTCATCTGGGAGCACAGCCCGTTCATCCCGAGAGCAGTCGAGGGATGAGCCTCCTCGGTGCACGGCCTCAGGCGCCCATTCGCCGCACCAGTCGCTGTCCCGCCGAGGTGAGGTGGGCGGCGTCAGGGACGGTGGAGCTGGTTCCCGCCCTGGCAGCCAGGCCCGAGAACCACGCGCCCAGGCCCGGGTTGCGAAAGTAGTCCTCGTCGAACTTTTCCCTCACCTCGTCCTGGAAGCCAGCGGCGACGACCGCGGCCCGAAGGGTCAGGGGAAAAGGGTCGTCGACCCCCGAGAAGAAACCTCCGCGCGGAACCCCGACGTGCAGCGCGCGGGTGAGCCGGTCTTCGTACTCCTCGGCCATTTCCTTTCTCGGCCCCCGGGAGTGGAGGTCGACCGCGTACGGCAGCAACGCAGCCGCAAACCGCAGCCGGGTGAGCGCGATGAAGGCGTCGTGGCGCGCGGCCTCTTTCGCGAGCGCCGCCGGAAGCTGCATCGTTCGCCTGAGCCAGCCCGGCTCCAACGTGAAGGCCGAGAAGAAAGCGCGCACGCCCGCGGTCAGCACGGGCTCGACCCACCGGCTCGTCCCGCGCGACCACAGCTGCGCCTCGCCGAAGTCCGCCAACATCTGCTCACACGCATCGAGGCCCCCGCGGCTGTCGACGGTGAGGTGCACCGCGTCCGGCATCCGTTCCACCGCCACGCGTGAAGGCCCGTCGTGAAGGATGAGCCGCGTCGAGGGCAGGTGAACTGCATCGAAGGTGCGGTCGACCGCTGGGCGCAGCTCTTCGACGCGGAAGTACTGCATCAGCTGCGGCGCCGTGCCGAGGTGCTGCAGATCGTGAAGCCGCGCGGTCGAGGCCTTGAGCAGCGGGTCGAGCCGCTTCAGCGCGTAGTTCAGCAGATCCCGGTACGCGTCTTCGGTGGTGAGCAGCAGCTTCTCGGCGGCCTGCAGCCAATCGTCTGGCCGCGGCGACGGCACGCGCGCGCGGATGTTCGCCTCGATCACCTGCGCCCACGCGCCCTGCCTTTCCCACAGCGCATCGTTCGCATCGCGCTCGAGCGCATGGCGGCGATCTCTCGCCGCATCACCGGCGATCCCCGCCAGCCCATCACGAAGGCTCATCGTGCGAAGGGAAGAGAGAATCGGCTTCTCGAGCTCCGCATCGCGCTCGCGAACAGCATTGGCGGACGCGGCAAACGTCCGGGCCCAGCCGAGAAACTCGAGGAAGCGCAACAGCCACGCCTTCGTCTCGTCGTCCGTCTTCGGGCTCTGCGTCGCCTCGCGCACGCGCAGGTACGTCTCTTCCCGGAAGAGGACATCGAAGTTGCCGTCGGCGGGCTTGCCGCGGGCGAGGGCTGAGAGAAATTCCTCGGCGCGCTCTGCCAAACCGTTGAAAGAGAGCTCCACGTTGGAGGTATGAACAACGCGGTCTTGTTCCAGAGTCAATCACCGTGAAGCGCCGCACCGTGACCGCCACCGCTGGCCGGCTGGACGACGTGCTCGCCGCCGCGCTGCTGGTGCCGCTGGTCGAGGCGCAGGCGCTGATTTCGCGCGGCGCCGTGTACCTCGACGGCAAGCGCGTGCAGTCGGCGCAGACGGTGGTGAAGGCGGGCCAGAAGCTGTCGGCGGTGCTCGAAGAGGGCGGCCAGCCAGTGACCGCGGTGGGGTCGACGCCTGCGCCACTCGTCATCCTCTTCGAAGACGAGGCGTTGCTGGTGGTCGACAAGGCGGCGGGAGTCGTCGCGCAGCCGACTGAAGGCCGCGTCGGCGACAGCCTCATCGACCTCGCCCGCTACCACCTGAAGTCACAGCCCGGCCTCGTGCATCGGCTGGATCGCGAGACGTCAGGCGTCACCATCTTCGGCAAGACGCCCGACGCGACGCGCGCGCTGGCGGAAGAGTTTCGTTCAGGGCGGGCGAAGAAGCGGTACCTCGCGGTCACGGCTCCGGGGTTGCCGACGAAGGGGCAGATCGACCTTCCGCTTTCACGAGATCCGTCGCGGCCCGGCCGGTGGCGCGCGGCGACGCAGTTTCAGGGCATCGATGCGCTCACCCTCTACGTGCGGCTCTCGTCGACGCCCGAGCTCGCGACCGTCGAGCTCTTTCCGCAGACGGGCCGCACCCACCAACTGCGCGCCCACCTCGCGGGCATCGGCTTCCCGATTCGCGGAGACAAGATGTACGGCGGCGGCGGTGACTCACGCTGCCTGCTCCACGCCCAGCGGCTCGAAGTGCTCGGTCGGACCTTCGAAGCGCCGGTGCCGGCAGACATGAAGCAGTACGGCCTGCGCTGAATCGTGACGTGTTGGTCAAGACGATGCGCCCTGCGTCGGTTTTGACGAACACCCCCGGCCAGGCAGTGAAGCAGCCAGTACGACAGTTCAGATGTCCGTGCTCCGATCGGACGTCGAGCCGCCCCAGTGGCAAGGCGAACGACCGAGGCGCACTTTCTGTGCGCCGCAGGAAGTTCAACGCAGCCAATGGGGATGGGGCGGCGTCCCAGCGGTGCACGAACTTCTGAACTGTCGTACCAGGTCACGGGTCGAGCTCGACGACGAAGAAGGTGAAGACGCCGACCCCGCCGTTGCGCTGCCGGCTCACCTGCACGTTGGTCGACGTGGTCAGCTCGAAGCGCGCGTTGCCTTCGCCGAGGTAGCTGGTGCCGCCGGCGTAGTTCGTCTCTCCGCAGCTCTGCCCTGACGCCGCTTGCGAGCTGGCGAAGACGATGGTGCGGGTGATGTCGACGGGGGAAATCGGCACCGCGAGCGTCGAGGTGCCGATGGGCAGGGTGACCGTCTTCGCCTGCACGTTGCCCCGGGTGCCGAAGTCCAGGCGTTCCCAGATCAGCTGGTAGATGGGTGGGTCGACGCAGCCGCCGTCCATGCCGAGGTTCCGACTGAAGCCGATGGACGATGCGGACGGTAGGTCGGCGCGGACGAAGACGCTGCAGCTGAGGGCGGGGTTCAGGTTCGGCACGCGGTGCTGCGTGAGCACGGCGGTGTTGAGCGACGCTGCGGGCAACGCGGTGACCAGCGCGATGCTCTCTCCGCTGGGGAGGCCGGCGTCGAAGGTGCCGCGCGTGACCGTGAGGCCCTGAAGCTCGACCGCCTGCACTTCAAAGGAAGAGCCGCTGCACATCGTCGCATCGTCGCCGAGGTCTCCGATGATGTTGGTGCCCGACGTGAGCTGCGTGGTGAACAGGTCCTCGTCGTCGATGTCTCCGCTTGACGTGTTGAAGGACTTGAGAAGAAAGCTCGACGACGGGCTGACCGCGGCCGGCAGGGTGATGTTGAACGGAGGCGGCTGGCAGCTGCCGGACACGCGTTCGACGCGCAACGCGGTGGGAAGCTCGACCGTCTGCCACGCGACCACGCCGCCGCTCTGGCCGTCGACGCGAATGCACCCGACCTGGTTCGTTGCGGTCAGCCGGCAACGCACGCCCGCAGTGCCGCCCGAGCCGGAGGAGGTCGTCGCCTGGAAGAAGAGCGCCGTCTTGCCCATCGATTGGTGCGGGGGGGTAATCGTGCAGAAGGCGCCGGTGTCTACCGTCTGCCCGCCGTCGGCGAGGTTGATGGGGCCGGCGAAGTTGCACGTGCCTCGCCGCACAGCGCCGATGACAGCGGGGAACTGGCGCTGGGTCGACCCAAAAGAGGCGGTTGCGATCTGGGTCGAGGCTCCACCGGTCAGCGGCTTCACGTAGTAGTCGATGTCCGTCTGGCCGTTTGGAATCGTCGCCACCGTGGTCGGCGTCGTGCAGTTGGCGTCCGAGTAGTGACGCATCGTGCCGACGGGAAACTCCGAGAGGCCCACTGTCGTCGCCGATGTCACTGGCGTCGCGACTGCTCCTCGCCGCGCCTGCACGGTCGAGAGCACACACTGGCCCGCGAGCAGTGGACTCGGCACCGTCGTGGTCAGGAAGACGAGCGCGTTCGGGCCGAGGGCAGCGCCGCCGCCTGAACCACCCGCTCCGCCGCCGGTCGAACCACCTGTGCCGCCACCTGCCGAACCACCTGTGCCGCCACCTGCCGAACCACCTGCGCCGCCGCCTGCCGAACCACCTGCGCCGCCGCCTGCCGAACCACCTGCGCCGCCGCCTGCCGAACCACCTGCGCCGCCGCCCGTTGTGCCGCCTCCCGAGCCGCCCGCCCCTCCGCCTTCCGAGCCACCGCCGATTCCGCCACCGCCAGATCCACCCGCGCCGCCACCTTTGGACCCGCCGTCTTCGACGGTTCCGGTTGTCACGCAGGTGCGACTGACGAGCCCGCACCCGTAACCATCGAGGCAGTCTGCATCGGTGGTGCACGCATAGACGGCCGGGGTGCCACCCGGGTCACACTGGCAACCCACGAGGGCGATACTGAGCCAGGCGGCGACAGCGAAACGCATGCCGCGGACCTTATCAGTCAGCGTAGGAGCCGTAGGGCTGGCCCACCTTGTTCTTGTGGGCACCGGCCGCGGCGGCGTTCAGCGTGAGCTCGACATCGCCTCCGCTTGCGCTGACTTCGATCGAACGGCGCTCGACGCTCTCGCCGCCCGCCCAGGCCGCGATCTTCCGCGTTCCGACCGGCACGTTCTCGAGCCGGAAGGTGCCGTCGGCCTCCACCTTGGTGAACAGCCCGTTCGGAGCGACCAGAATGCTCGCGCTCATGCGTGAGTGCATGTTGCAGAAAATCTCGACCACGCCCGGGTTCGACATCACGCGGCTCTTCACCGCATCGCCCGCGCGCGCATTGCCGAGGTCGAAAGCGTTGCCTTCGGATGTCGAGAACACGTTGTGAAAGATGCTGTCGAGGTTCGGGAAGTTCACCTTGGTTCCTCGCGCCACGACTGCCGTCCGCGGCGAGAACTGCTTTCCTTCCTGGCGCACTTCGAAAGAGCCGTTCGACGCCCCGGCCTTGACGTCTTCCACGAACACCCACGCCGGCCCGCTGGCGCCCGTCACTCTCACCCGACCTGTGACCACCGCCGTGCCCGCCTTCGACGGACGCGCTTCCTTGGCTGCAGGTGGCTCTTTCTCCTTTTGCATCGCAACAGCAGCGACCGGCACAGGCGCTTCGATCGCCGCCACCGGCAACAGCGCCTGGCCCTGCGCGAGCCGCAGCAGCTGTTGATCATGCTCGAGCTGCAGCTGCAGAATCTTCACCAGCAGCGCGCGCTGTTCGGCGAGCTCCTTCTCGAGGCGTGCGATCTCGTCGCGCGCCGACTTCGTCACCTTGCCGTCCTTCACCTGCCCCGCAGACTGCGCCTGCGCGAGCCCGACGACCGACAGCAACCCCAGCAGCAGAAAGCGCTTCATCTTTCGTCTCCTCTAGTACGCCAGCACGAGCGAGCTCGTGAACACGTCGTTCGGCACGTTCGGCACGCCGCCGTACTCGCCGTTGAAAAGGTATTCAGCCTTCAGCGTCACGTGCTCGTTGAAGGAAACGCGGGCACCGACAGTCGCGCGCCACGACCGGGTCAGGTACGCGCGTTCGTCGCCGAGCCAGACGAAGGCATCGCGGAACTCGCCGCGCACGAGCACCCCGAGCAGCGAGGTGATGCGCCAGAAGATCGCCAGGTAGCCGCTGTCGTTGAGGCGAAGACCATAGGCGTGGTCGACCTCTCGGCCCGCGGCTCCGCCCTTCAGGTACTGGGCTTCGACGCCAACCGGGCCGATGTCCCAGAGCAGATCCACGCCGACGAACCACAGCGGATCCTTCGTGTCGCGCGCGTGATCCTGCGGGCCCCACTCGCCCGAGACGCCGAGCTCGAGGTCTCCCAGCGGCGCGGAATCGAAGAGGCCAGTCGGCTTCAACGAGAGGCGGCCGCTGAACGTCTTGCCTGAGTTGCTGTCGATCTCGTCGTAGAAGTGAAACTGCTCGGTCGTCGACGAGCCGTTGGTGAAAGCAGCAGCGACGGTGAGGAAGTCGCCCTTGAAGAGCTTGGCCCGCGCCTTCACGCCCAGCGGCGTGCCCGTCGTGTAGCGGGCGATCAGCGACGGCGTGATGCCGAAGCGCATCGGCGAGTGGCGCGTGCGGTACTCGACGCCCATCAACGACTCCATCTTTCCGGCGAACAGCGAGAGCCGCTGATCCGCGGTCGGCATCCACTCGACCTGCGCGAGATCGAGATCGAAAGTGTCGCCCAGGTTGAAGTCATTGCCCGTGCGCGGGGTGAAGTTGAGGCCGACGGTGAAGAGCAGGTCTTCGCGAAAGGCCGCGCGCACGTTGAGGTTCGCGACGTTGAGGATGAAGCCCAGCGCGCCGCGCGAGTTCACCGAGTCGTAGCGGTCGACGCCGGGCGCTTCGCCCAGGTCGGCGACGTCGCCGCGCGAGTTCACCGCCGTCGCGAGAATATCGCCGTAGAACACCCAGCCGTACTGGCCCGCGTACTTAGGGAAAATCTTGTTGCCGAAGTCCTGCAAATACCCGGCGCCATTTCCCGTCGGCACGAAGAAGCCGAAGTCGACGTAGCCCGACAGCGTCACCGCGTTCGAGACGGTCTGAAAAAAGGACGGAGCGCCTTCTGCCGCCGGCGCCTGCTTCGACTCGATTCGCGAAAGCTTTTCTTCCAGCGCCGAGATGCGTTCGGGGTCCGACAGCGGCACCTCATAGAGAATGTCGCCGTCTTCCGTCTCGACCTCTTTCGCCTGTGACAGCACCAGCAGCGACACCAGAAAGAGGCTCATGGCGGCAGCACCGGGGCCGTGATGCGCGAGCTGGGCTGCGGGGCGCCAGTGAGGGTGCGGAGGAAAGAGACGAGGTCGGCCTGCTCGAGCGCGGTGAGGTGCAGCGGGCGAACCTGCACCGACTTCTTGCCCGGCACGTTCGAGTTCGAGCCGCCGCGGTCGTACATCCACACGACGTCTTCCAGCGTCGCGTACGCCCCGTCGTGCATGTACGGAGCGGTCAATTCGACGTCCCGCAGCGACGGCGTGCGCCACGTGCCCCGCAGCGATTCGCCCAGCGGCAGCTCGAGGTACGCGCGGCGCGACGTGTCAGTGGGACTGTCGGACCACATCGAGTCGCGGCGGAACCCATTCGCCCGCAGCTTCGCGAGCCCGTCGAGGCCGCCCGCGGGAAGGCAGTTCTTCCCGTTCACGCAGTCGCACACCGAGCCCTCGTGGCAGTCGGCCTCGGTCGGCACCGCCGCGCCCAGCTGCGGCACTCCCACGTTGTGGAACTGGCTGTCGGACATCAGCGGCGTGTTGTGGCAGTCGATGCACGAGCCCTTGCCGACGAACACGCGTGCGCCGCGCTTCTGTTCGGCGGTGAGCAGCGTCGACTGCGCGCCCTCGTTCACCCAGCGATCGAAGGTCGAGTCGCGGCTGACCAGGGTTTGCTCGTAGGCCGCGATCGCCTTTGACCAGTTCACGTACGCGCCGGTGATCGTGTGCTGGTCGTCCGCGTCCATGCAGTCGAAGGCATCACCGAACGGCTCGGTGGTGGATCCGGCCTGGCACCCGGGAAGCGAGCCTGGGCGGCCTTCGAGAGGAAAGCGGGGCCAGCAGGACGATGCGCCGTCGGTCGAGGTGGCGTTGCGACAGGGGGCCGGACAAACGCCGGCGACCTTCGTGCACTGGCCTACGGCGTCGACGCGGGCGGCGGTCTCGGCCAGCGTGCCGTTGAAGGGCAGGGGAAACGCAGTGAAAACACCCGCGTAGGCGGCGGCGTACTTCTCGTTCATCAGCCAGAGGATCTTCAGCCGATTCGACGCCATCGACACGAAGCTCTCGGAGACCGCGACGATCTGCGACCACAGCGAATCGTTGCGCCCATTCCAGTAGATGATCCCGTAGTAGGCCGAGTTCACCGTCTGCTGCGAGTTGACGTCGTACCAACCGCCGCCGATCGAGACGTGGTTGGGGTTCGAGGTGAAGTCGGCTCCGGCGCGCGCGGGGTCGTGGCAGGTAGCGCACGAGATGTTCAGCGGCTGGCCTTTGGGCGCGCGTGCGTACGGCGTCGGGCGGCGAAGCGTGTCGAGCAGCGTCGCGGTGCCCGAGAAGCGTGGGTCGAAGTACAGCTGCTGGCCCAGGGCCTGTGCCTTCGGGTTCTGCGCGTACTTGTTCGATGGGTCGTTGGGAGGCGCCTCGGGCAGGTTCGCCAGCGCCTGCAGCTGACGCCATTCTTCGCCGCTGAACGCACAGTCGTCCGAGCCGCAGAGCACCTTGTCGACGTCCGGCCCGCAGCCTGCCGACAACACCAGCGCCACGACGACCACCGCCTTCTTCAACGCGCGCCCCCTCGCCAGAAAGCGAGCACCGCGAAGAGCAGCGCGAACAGCGGAACGAGGTACGCGAGCCGCCACGTCGCCTCATCCATGTCTTTCGGGACGGCGATGAACTTCGCCGGCGGCACCGCATCCTTCACTTCGATGCGACGAACGTCGCCCGACCACGTCGACGAGGCCGAGGTGCTGTCAGCCCAGGCGAGGCGATCGTCGATGGTCAGCGCGAGATGAACGCCCGAGCCTTCGGCGGCCTTTGCCAAAGCAACGTCACCGACCTGGCTGCCGAGCACGAGCAGCGCGACGACGCGATCGCCGATGCGCACCGCAACGGCCGCGACTTCGATCACGCGGTCGTCCACCAGCCATACGCCCGTCGCCGCGCCTTCCTGCGACATCGCCGCCTTCACGACCGCGGAGGTCGAGAGGTCGAGCCCTTTGAGCTTCGTCGCGCCGAGCACCACCTTCACCCGGCCCGCGGACGAGAGCACCGCGTACATCGGCAGGCCGTTGAGCTTCTGAACGTCCTGGAGGACGTCGAGAATCGTCGCGTCGTCGACGTCGGCCACGCTCAAGGTGGACTTCAGCCGCGGGTCTTCCGCCAGCAGCTGCGCGGCGCCCTTCACGCGATCCTGCGCGGCCTGGCGCAGCAACGCGATCAGCCCTTCGGCGCGCTCGAGCGAATCGGCATTTGCGGCGGCCTTCTCGCTGCGGCTTTGCTGGCGAACGGCGACGAACCAGGCGAGGGCGAGGACGAGGCCGAGAATCGCTCCGGCGGTGCTGACCAGCGATCGCCGCTTCACCATCTGGGTGCGGGAGTTGGTGGTGGTGCTCATCGCAGCTCCACCGTCTGCGGGCCGGTGTTCAGGTCGACGTCTTTGCTGAGGACGACCTGGCCGTTGACGAGCACGTCGAGGTGCGCGCGGCCGACCGGCAACACGAGCTGTTCACCCTGGCGGGCCGTCTTCCCTGCGATGCGCACCATGCCCCCTTCTGGAACATGGTCGAATTGCACAATGGCAAGCTCTGCGACCAGCGGAAAACGCTGCGCGATCTGCTTGCCGGCCTCGAGCGCCATCGACGCCCGCACCGGTGCGTAGCCCGCCTTGTCGAGCCGCACGTCCAGCGGGCCTGACGGAAACCCCGCCATCGTCGCCGGAGTCACTTTTCCCGTCGGCTCGCCCGCCACGAAGATGAAAGCGCCCGAAGGCTCCGAGTCGATCTGCACGCTCGCCGTCAGCAAAGCTGCACCGGCGGAAGGCAGGGGATCGCCCATCGCGGCGAACGCCGCGGCAACGAGCAGGAGACCCGCGGTGGCGAAAGAGGCGACCTGCCACAGCGGCCGGGGACGCAGCGCGGTCGGCATCGGCGTGCGGGCAACGCCCTGCGGGGTGGCAGCGCCGAGGCGGCGCAGCTCGTGGAAGGAGGCGGTGACGTTGGTGCCGCGGGCGATGGACTTCTTCAGCTCGGCCTTGCGCGTGCCGCCGAGCTCTTCGAGCCACTTGCCGAGATCCCGATCAGACGGGCGGAAGCTGCGGTTGCGAAGGTAACGGTCGAGCGCCTCTTCGAGCTCCGCCGCCGTCTGAAAGCGCTGCGACGGCTCGCGGGCCAACGCCTTGATCACGATCGCTTCGAGCTGGGGGTCGAGCTCAGGGCGTTGGTCTCGCAGCGACGGAACCTCACCCAGGCGCACGGCCATCAGCGTGGCGCCCGAGCTCTCGCGGCGGAACAGGGTGGTGCCGGCGAGCAGCTCCCAGAGGACGATGCCGAGGCCGAACACGTCACAGCGGCGATCGATCACCATCCCGTCGCTGAACTGCTCGGGGGCGAGGTACCCCATCTTGCCTTTTATCATCCCGACTTCGGTCTCGAAGGTGTTCGTCGCGGCCTTCGCGATGCCGAAGTCCACCACCTTCACGTGGCCCTGGTAGGTGACGAGCACGTTCGACGGGTTGACGTCGCGGTGAACGAGGTCCAGCGGGCGGCCGTCGGCGTCGGTGAGCTCGTGGGCGAAGTGAAGGGCCTCGGCGGCGCGCTGAACGATGAACGCGGCGATGTCGGGGTCCACTTGCGCGCCTGCTGCGGCGGACATGGCGGCGATGTGCTGCAGGTCTTCGCCGGGCAGGTACTCCATCGCCATGAAGTAGGCGCCCTGCTCGAGGCCCAGCTCGTAGATGCGGACGATGTGCGGGTGGTCGAGGCGCGCGGCGAGGCGGGCTTCGTCGAGGAACATCTGCACGAAAGGGGTGCTCGCCGCGTTCGCCGCCAGCACGCGCTTCAGCGCCACCACCCGGGTGAAGCCTTCGACGCCGACCTGCACCGCGAGTGAGAGCTCGGCCATGCCGCCCTTCGCCAGCGGGCCGATGATCCGGTACTTGCCGAACGCCTCAAGCCCTTCCGGGCGGTACGACGGCGCGGTGTTCTCTACGCTGGGCCGCGGGTCGGGAGGGCTCATCAGGAGGACGCGACTACCATCCTTGCCGGGGCTTGAGAATGGGCGGCTCCGTCCAAGCTCGCCGTCGCCTTCGAGACGGTGTTGAACGCCGACACCACCGAGGCGACCGCGCTCGCCTCCTGCACCGGTACGTCGCCTACTCGCGCTCCGAGTTCATGCGGCCGCGGAGACTCGACCCGCAGATCGCGGATCAAGCGTGCGGAGGTCCTACAAAAACACCTTCGGCAAAAAACCAGCCAGCGTTCCAGCCGGCCACGCATTCCGTCAGAGCGCGAATGTGCTTCGGCAAGGCGGTCAGTTTCGTACCAAGCTGGAGCCAGGAGTTGTGAGACATCGCTCGTCATCACTTCATCCACTTCAGGCCATCGAGCTACTGCTCGGACTTGTGCGGGAGTTAGAAGTGCCCGAACTGCGAAGGCGGCTTCGAGGCTTTCCGCACCGGAACCAGGGTACTGCTGGAGTACTGCTGGAGTAGTTTCAATAGCAGCGGTCGCATGGAAGACGCCGCGTAAGATCGTTTGGCGCCGAACGGTTGAGATGACGTCCTGAAATTCTTTAGATCCACAGCGCACAGGCTGGCGGTGAGTGGGTCGGCAAACTTCCAGGTCTGTACCGCGACGCCGGTCGACGAGGCTGCCTTCGGGTTTGGCGAGGGTCGTCGCGCAAAGAACACGCGCTTAATCCGTGAATGGCGTCTGCGCAATGGCTGGTAGTTGGAAGCCGAAGGCAACGCAGAATGCGAGCATTGAGAAGGTGCGGATCACGCGGATCGGTTACCAATGAAAATAGAATTCGGTCAATTCGAATCAAGTAGGGCGCGTCATGCCGCACAAGTGTAGTCACTGCCTTCGACCCAGCCGCGCTCGTTCAGAAATGCCCGGATGCTCTGGCGTGCGCCCTTCGCGCCGACCGCCGCGACGAGGTGACCCGAGGGAGCGCCGACGTCCTCGAGGCCGACCACGGGCGCGCCTGCGATCACCGTGCCGATCTTCTTTGCGTTCACCTCGATGAACCGGTCGACGCCGCCCAGCCGCCGCGCGAGCTTGAGTCCGGTCGCTCCGGCGCCCCAGATCGTGACCGGAGCGCGAAGCAACGGCTTCAGAAACCGCGCCTTCAAGTCGAGATGCCGGTCGAGCCCGTAGCGCGGATCCGTTCGCGTGACGCGCGCCGCATGGTCCCGCCACCTGAACATCACCGGCTCGATGCAGCGCAGCTTCCGCCCGCTCTCGAGCAGCCGCAGGAACAGCTCCCAGTCTTCCGGGAAGTCGCCGTCGCGCCAGCCCCCCGCCCACTCGAACGCTTCGCGCCGCAGCGTGATGCTCGGGTTGCACAGCGGGCTTTCCACCAATCGATCGGCGAACAGCGCTTGGGCCGTGGTCAGCGAGCTCAGCCACCTCGCGTACGACTGCAGGTTCGGGCTCACCGCGGCGCCGTCGTTGAACACCTCGACCTGGGTCCCCACCCCACACAACGACTCGTCTTCGTTCAGCGCCTGCACCGACAGTGCGAGCCGCCGTGCATCGCACTCGTCGTCCGCGTCCATCCGCGCGATGAAAGGGGCCTGCGCGTGCGACAGCGCCAGATTCGACGCGGCCACCACGCCCACGCCTTCCGTGCGCAGCACCTTCACGCGCGAATCCGACTTCGCGATTCTCTCGAGCACCTCGAGAGTCCCGTCGCCCGACCCGTCGTCGACCGCGATCAGCTCCAGCTTGGTCAGCGACTGCCCGAGAATGCACTGCACCGCGCGCGCGACGGTCGCCTCCGCGTCGCGTGCTGGCAGCAACACCGAGACCCCAATCGCCACCGGCGCAACTGTAGCAATGGCCCGCGCGCGGTTCTGAGGGATCGCTACCAACCTTGGGCACGGCTAGATTCGAAGAAATGTTGCCGCCGACAATGCCAGAGCTTTCGCAGCCCGGCGCACAGCCATACTTCATCTGGTCGACCCAGATGACGGTCGCTCAACTGCATGAAGCGCTGCGATCGCCGGATCCAGAGGTCCGCGCGTACTGGACCGGCACGTTGCTTCGAGAGGCAAACAGCCGGGACGTGTGGCTCTTCGTCAGCCCGCAGCAAATCCGGGCGCAGTGGCCGCGTCTCCTCAGGCATCTCGGGCGAACCCGCTCGCGCTGGGCGTTCTTGCTTGGGCTCCCCACTCCGATCTGGCCGCCGGTGATCGATCATGCGGAATAGCTTTGATCGGCGGGTAGTGTCGGAGGCGACGCTGGAGCTCTTGCGGGGCTGTCAGGCACATGCGCGCTGCGAGCTGGGCGGCGGAGCTGGATTGAGCGGGGCGTACCTCTCTCACCGATTGTCTCAGGATGTCGACCTCTTCTGTTCAGACCTCCGCGACGTCCGCAAGCTCGTGGACTCGCTTCCAAAGCTCGCGCGCGAGCGAGGCCACCCGCTCACTCTCGTCCGAGATGAGGGCTCCTTTGCGCGAGCGCACTGCCATCTGCCGGGCGGAAGTCTGGAGATCGATGTCGTCGTCGAGTCTTCACCAGACCTTGCTCCCGCGACTTTGCTCGAGGGGGTCGTCGTCCGGTCTTTCGACGACATGCGGGCGTCAAAGCTCACCTGCCTGCTGTCACGCTCTGAGCCCAGAGATCTGGTGGACATCCTTTTCCTCGAACGGGCAGGTCATTCGGTTGAAGACGACCTCGCGCTCGCGCTCCGAAAAGACAGCGGCATCGATCCAGCTGTCCTTGCGTGGCTGATGCGACAGTTTCCGACCCGGCCGATGCCCCAGATGCTCGAGCCGCTATCCCAAGACGAGCTGGTGAGGTTCCGCGATCAACTGAGTGAGCGGTTCAGGGCGCTCTCAATTCCGGCCGAAGGCTAGTCCCAGGGGACTGGTCATCCACACCGTCGGCCGTTGCAACTGTATCAACGGGCCGCTTCAATCTGCCCCCGATGAAACCGGGAATCTTTGCGCTCGTGGTGCTGGCCGCAGTCGCCCTGGCTGGCGCCGGCGCGTACTTCTTCTTTCAATCGAAGCCGCCTGTCGCGTCGATGCCGCCGGGACCTCCCGCGACGCTGCTCGTCCAGTCGGATCCCAGTGGCGCCGCCGTGAAGCTCGACGGCTTCCCCTACGGTGTCGCGCCGGTCGCAATCTCGCCTGTCGCGCCCGGCGAGCACTCGCTGGAAGTCACCGCCATCGGTGGAAAAGCGAAGACGCAAGTCGTAACGATTCAGCCCGGCGAAAGGCACTCGGTCACCGTTCAGATCTCGCCCTGACGGAGCGCGCGTGGTGTGTAGACTCCGCCACGCCGCAGCATGAGCACCGACTCCACGCCAGTTCCGGATCTGCCCGACCGTCTCGAGACGGTGCGCATGGATGCGCTGTCGGCCGCCGCGCGCGATGGCAGCCGTGGCGTGCTCGAGATGCACCGCGCGATCGCGAACCGGCTCCTTCGCGAAGGAGCCCCCGCCCGCGCCTTCAGTGAGCTCGTCCGCGCCACCCGCGAAGTTCCGATGAGCGCGCACCTCGCCGCTGCGCTCGCGCACATCGCCCTTCGCGCCGGCACACTTTCCGCCGCCGTCACGCTGCTCACCCAGGGCCTCGACGAGGTCGAAGGCCAGGAACGCGCTGGGGTTCGACACGCCCTCGCGCGGCTCTACCGCCGCAGCGACGACCTCGAGCTCGCGCGCGAACAGCTCGTCGTTCTGCTCGCCGAGAACCCCACCGACCGCCGCGCGCGGATCACGCTCAACGCGCTGCTCGAACGCGAAGAACGGTGGGACGAGCTCGATGCCTCGCTGGAAAAAGAGACGCGGGAAGAGCTTCGCCGCGGCACCCTTCGCCGCGCCTCCCGCACCGCGCTGAAGCGGGCCCGCCTCTGGGGCGAGCGCCTCGACAACCCCGCGCGCGCGGCGCTCCGCTACGGCCAGGCCGCGCAGTTCGCCGAGCAGGGCAAGGACTTCGAGAGCTGCTTCCTGCTGCGGCTGCTCTGGCTGCGGTCGCTTCACAAGTCGAACGCCCCAGAGCGCGCGATGACGGAAGCAGTCGACGCCGCGATGCGCGCCGGTGTTCGCGTCGGCAAGGTCGACCGCGTGCGCCACATGGTCACCGAGCTCCAGCTGAAGGGCGCGCCGATCTCGCTCACCGACATCGCGGTGCCGATCGTCACCGAGGGCAAAGAGCCCACCACGTCTGCCGGCAGGTCGTTTCACGAGCCGAAGCGAAACTCGACGCAGGTCGAGCTGATGGCCGTCGCTGCCGAGGCCGAGAAGTCGGGTCGCAAGCCCGAGGTCGCGGCGCTGCTTCGTGCAGCGATCGACGAAGGTCCGGATCCGCAGGCACTCAAGCGGCTCGAGGCCCACTTCGTCGCGCGTGGCGCCTGGCGTGAGCTGGCCCAGTTCTACGGAGACAACGCCCAGCGCGCCCGCGGCAACGCCGAGAAGGCGCAGTGGAAAGAGAAGCTCGCCGAGCTGCTGGAGTCCGAGCTCAACGACGCAGTCGGCGCCGCCCGCGCCTGGGCCGAGGTCGTCGAGCTCACCGGCGATCAACGCGCCGTGAAGGAACAGGTGCGCCTGCACTCCGAGCGCAAAGACGGCAAGAGCGTGCGGCGCGCGTTGGACGAGGGAGTGACGCGCGCGACCGCTCCGCTCGCCCGCGCCGATGCGCTGGTCGCCCGTGCCGAAGAAGCGCTGACGCGAAAAGACCAGACCACCGCGCGCGACGATTTTCAGTCGGCGCTCTCGGCCCTTCCGCAGCATCCGGCCGCGCTCGCGGGTCTCGCCGAGCTCGGAGACCTGCACCTGCTGCCGTTGCTGAAGGCCGCGCTCGACAACATGGCCCGTCGCAAGGCCGGTCGCGGAGAGCTGTACCGCCGCCTCGGCCGCCTCGCCGATACAAGCGACAAGGACTCAGGGCTCGGCCAGCTCGCGTGGGCCGAAGTGATGTTCGAGCTGCCCGAAGACGAAGAAGCGCAAGGCCGGCTCTCGGTGCTCGCGCGCGCAGGCGGCGACGCAGCCCAGCTCGAGACCACGCTTCGCGCGAAGATCTCGAAGGTGCCGCGCGGCCCGCAGACGCGGCTCGCCCGCCTCGAGCTCGTCTACCTTCTCGAGAACGCCGAGCGCCTGGAAGACGCCCTCTCCGAGCTGCGTCAGGCGGTTCGCTTCGAGCCCGGCCACCAGGAAGCGTGGCTCGCCCTCGCCGATCGCCTCGAGCAGCGCAGCCAGTGGGCCGAGGCCGCGTGGGCGCTGGAGCACGGCACCACCGCCACGTCCGACGGCTCGCTGCGCATGAAGCTGTGGATGCGGCTCTCGCGCTTCTCTGCCGAAAGGCTGGGCGACAACGAAAAGGCGCAGACGTATGCGAACCGCGCCGAGAAGCTGCGCCGTGAGCTGGCGGAAGACGAGCAAGCCGTCGAGGTGACGAACTCAACTCCGTTGGTTTCTGCTCCCAGAAATGCGCGGCCGCCTGCGCACGCCGAGCCGACGCCTATCGATCACGACTTCGAGAAGCTGGCCGACCTGCTCGAGGCCGTGCCGGAGCCCGAGCCGACGCCGCCGTTGCCGCCCGTGGTGCCGAAGCGGGGTGGGGTGCCCGCTGCGGCGATTCAGATGCTCCGCGTGCTCGCGTCCGGCGGGATGGTGAAGGTGAAGAGCGCCGGCCGTGGCCTGCAGGTGCCGCAGCCCCCGTCCGTGCCGTGGGCCGAGGTCTCGCAAAAGGGGCCGAAGCTCCTGGCGAAGCCCGCGCCGCCTTCGGTGTCCGTGCCGTGGGGAGAAGAAGTGAAGAGCGCGGGCCGCGGCGTCCCCGTGCCGGGGCTCGAGCCGCGCCCAGAGTTGAAGAGCGCCGGTCGGGGCGTGCCGGTGATGCCGGTGATGCCGGCGAAGCCCGACCCGAAGAGCGCCGGCATCGGCATTCGCATTCCCGCCGTCGAGCCCCGACAGAAGCCGGCAGTGCCGCTGAAGCCGCGCGCGAGTGCTCCCGACACCGCGTCGCACCAGGCGGTCACCGCGCCGCAGCCGGCCTTGCAGCCGGTGCTGCAGGAAACGAAGAACCTTCGGGTACCGCAGGTGCCCGTCGAGCCGCCGTCGCGCCCGATTCAGTTCGAGGACGACGAATGGGAAGGCAGCACCGTCGGCAAGCTCGACGACGACCAGGACATCTCGGTCGAAGAAGCGATGAGCGGTGAAGATGACCTTGTCGAAATCGGCAGCGCGGATCTGCTGCAGCCCATCGACGAAGACTGGGAAGCACCTCCCGGTGAAATCTCGAAAGAGAAGCCCGGCCATTCGACCCAGGAAATTCCGGTGGTCTCGCCCGCGCTGGGCGACCCCTCGCTCGTGGTGCCGCCTTCGTTCGGCCCCTCGCCTGCGAAGGTTCACAGCAAGGAACGCGAGCAGCTTTTCGAGCGCGTGCGTGGCGCGCCGCTGGATCCCGACGCCTACCGTCTTCTCGCCGAGCACTTCGACGCCGGTGGTGACGCGACCCGCAGCAGCCTGATGTTGGAAATCGCGCTCGCGCTGGAAGGCGACCCACATGCCGCTCCGCGCGCGCCGAAGATGATTCTCTCGGCCACCGATCGCGCGGGCCTCAAGCACCCGGTGCTGCGTGGAGAAGAAGGCGAGCTGCTCGGGCTCTGCGGGCTCGCGCTGTGCCGCATCTACCCGACCCGCGGCGCCGAGGCCGGCACCCGCGACGAGTTCCGCCTCGACCTCGGCAAGGGAGCCAAAGGCGCCGCCGACGCGTTGCTCACCGCCGTCCGCATTCTCGGCCTCCGCGCCCCCGACGTTTACCCGAGCAACGACAACGGCCCGCCGTTCGCGCTGGTGTTCCCCGGCGTGCCGCGCCTGCTCGTCGGCCGCCTCGCCATCAAGCGCGAGCTGCCCGACGCCGAGCTGCGCTTCTTCGCCGGCCGCGCGCTCTTCACCCAGAACCCCGACCTGCTGTGCCTGCGAAACCTGCGCCGCGAGCAGCTCATCCGCGCGCTTCAGGTGCTGAGCCAGGTGCTTCGCGGCCAGTCGCTTTCCGCCGAGGCGCGGGCGGTACGAGACGGCCTGCCTCCGAAGGGGTGGGAAAGGCTCAAGCAGCTCAACGAAAGGGTCGGCCGCTCGATGAACCTCGGGGCGCTGGCGGAAGGCGCGCGGCACTCGGCGAACCGCGCGGGGCTGGTGGTGAGTGGAGGCGTCGCTCCGGCGCTGGCCGCGCTGCGGGCCAAGAAGGCGCTGTCGAGCGAAATGATCGAGCTGGTGCGGTTCGCGGCGAGTGAACGCTACCTGCTGCTTCGCTCGCGAAAGCTCGGCGCGAAGTAGTAGGACGCCGCCCCATGCTCATCTCGACCAAACAAGCCCTCACCGGCCAGGCGGCGGTCGGTTCCGAAGTCACGGTGCAGGGCTGGATTCGCACCAAGCGTGACTCGAAGGCCGGCATCAGCTTTCTCGCGGTCAACGACGGCTCGACCTTCGACTCGTTGCAGGTCGTCGCTCCGAACACGCTGCCGAACTACGCGAACGAAGTCGCGAAGCTGAACACGGGCTGCTCGGTCATCTGCACCGGCACGCTGGTTCAGTCACAGGGCAAGGGCCAGAGCGTCGAGATCCAGGCCACCGACGTGAAGGTGGTCGGCCTGGTCGACGACCCCGACACGTACCCGGTGCAGCCGAAGCAGCACTCGCTGGAGTTCCTTCGCGAGGTCGCCCACCTTCGTCCGCGCACCAACACGTTCGGCGCCGTCGCCCGCGTCCGCAACTGCATGGCGCAGGCGATTCACCGCTTCTTCCACACCAACGGCTTCATCTGGGTGAACACGCCCATCGTGACCGCGAGTGATGCGGAAGGCGCGGGCCAGATGTTCCGCGTCTCGACGCTCGACATCTCGAACCTGCCCCGCGACGACAAGGGCGCTGTCGACTGGAAGAAGGACTTCTTCGGGAAAGAGACCTTCCTCACCGTGTCGGGCCAGCTCAACGTCGAGGCGTACTGCCTCGCGATGTCGAAGGTCTACACGTTCGGCCCGACGTTCCGCGCCGAGAACTCGAACACCACCCGGCACCTCGCCGAGTTCTGGATGATCGAGCCCGAGATTGCTTTCGCTGACTTGAACGCCGACGCGACGCTGGCCGAAGAGTTCTTGAAGTACGTCTTCAAGGCGGTGCTCGACGAACGCGCCGACGACATGAAGTTCTTCGTCGAACGCCACGACAAGGCGGCGATCACCCGGCTCGAGGCGTTCATCAACTCGTCTTTCGAACGCATCGAGTACACGGACGCGATCTCGATTCTCGAGAAGTCGGGGCAGAAGTTCGACTTCCAGGTGAAGTGGGGCACCGACCTGCAGACCGAGCACGAGCGGTACCTGGTCGAGAAGCACGTGGGCCGGCCGGTGGTGGTGATGAACTACCCCGAGGCGATGAAGGCCTTCTACATGCGGCTCAATGACGACGGGAAGACGGTCGCCGCGATGGACGTGCTGGCCCCTGGCATTGGCGAAATCATCGGCGGCTCGCAGCGTGAAGAACGCTTGAGCGTGCTCGACCAGCGCATGGCCCAGTTCAAGCTCAACCCGGCGCACTACCAGTGGTACCGCGACCTGCGCCGCTACGGCTCGGTGCCGCACGCCGGCTTCGGCCTCGGGTTCGAACGGCTCGTCGTCTACGTCTGCGCCCTTGCCAACATCCGCGACGCCATTCCGTACCCCCGCGCCCCCGGACTCGCCGAGTTCTAGGCACGTGGGCAAGCGGCTCACCGCCGAGCAGGCGAACGCGTTGCTCGCCAGCGCGGACTTCAAAGATCGCGAGCCTATCGATCTGTTGAAACTCGGCACTTGCGAGCGGACGACGTGCCGCAGTGGCTGCAGGCCGCGAGTCAGAAGCTGCACCGCAAGTGGGACTTCGAACTGCTGCGTCCACATACGAGTCTGCGCGGCCGGAAGCGGCTTCAGATGTTGAGCTGGCTGCAGACCGGAAAATGAAAGACCCCGAGAACCCGCTGCAGGACTTCACGATCTTCGACTGGCTGGCGGTCGGCGCCGTCGGCCTCGCCGTGCTCTTCTGCCTTCAGTGGCCGTTTCTCGCTGCCCCACAGTTCGCAAAGATGTTCGCCGATTTCGGCGGCGAGCTACCCGACCTGACGCAGCTGGCGCTGACGACCTGGTTTCCGCTGATGCTGGGTCTGAACCCGGCGTCGGTCGTCTTCCACGCCCTGAGCCAGAAGCACACGCTGGCCCGTCGGCGTTTGTTGATTGGCGCAGCGCTGGTGCTGTCGCTTGGCTTCAACGCTCTGCTGCTGGTGGCGATGTATCTGCCAATCTTTTCGATCGCAGGGAAGATCGAGTAGCCAGCTGCTCGTAGAAGTACTTCCGGAACTGCAGCGTCACGCGGTCGGTCGCGACGCTGAGCTCCTTGTGCGGTGCGAAGTGCCGCCCGCTGGATCTCGACGCCTTCCTCGACGAGCACCTGAAGCGCTTCCTGCGCGCCCACCGTCAGTGATTCGGGCCGGCGTCCATCAACGCCAGGTTCGTCTCGCCGCCGTCCGCGATGCCCGCGTCGTACGAGCTGCTGAACGCCGGACCCGGGTGAAGCCGCGCCGACCCGCCCTGCGTGCCCAGCGACAGCGCGAAGAACACCGACGCCGCGATCGCCAACAGCACCGCCGCCATCGGCCGCGACGGCGACTCCAACAACCCGTCGAGCCCGCGCACCTTCAGCTCGCGCGTCGCCGCCGCCTGCAGCTTTCCCGCGCAGCTCGCACACGCCGCCAGGTGCTGCTCGAAAGACGGAAGCTCGTCATCGCCCAGCCGCGCCTCGGCGAAACGCTTCAAGTCGAAGACCGACACATGCGCGCTCATTCGATCGCCGCCTTCAGCCGCGCGCGCACTTCACACAAGCTCTGACGCAACCGCTGCAGCGACAGCCCGAGGCGGTCGGCCAACTCGGCCTGCGCCGTTCCCGGGTTCTGCATCACGGTGGTGAAGACACGCTGGGCGCGAGGAGACAGCCCGGCCGCGGCGAGCGCGGTCTGCTGCAGCAGCTGACGGCTCTCCAACCGGGCGTCTGGCTGCGCGTGCGGATCCGACACCTCCGGAGCGTCGTCCCACTGCACGTTCGGCCGGCGCTGCTGACGCCGGTAATCGCTGGCGAGAAACAGCGCCTGGCGAATCGCCAGGCCCGGCAGCTCGAGCCTTCCGAGCCGGCCCGCCTTCCACTGCTCGAACAGGCGGGCCCACGCGTCGTGCGCCAGCTCGCGCGCTTCGTGAATCCGCAGCCCCTTCGACAACAGCGCGAGCACCACCACGTGGTCGTGGCGGGCAATCTGCGCAGCCCAGTCGGTGTCCATCACCACCTCTCAACGGCCCTGGGGCAGCCCCATATCGCAGGTCTTCTATTCTTCGCTGCTCTTCACCAGCTGGTACTTGTGAAGCAGCGAGTACAGGTGCTTGCGATCGAGCCCCGCGTCGCGCGCCGCCCGGGCGATGTTTCCCTGTGACTTCGACAGCAGCCGGGTCAGGTACTCGCGCTCGAACCCGCGCACCAGCTCGTCTTTGCAGTCCTTGAAGGGCCCCGCGTACTTCACCGGCAGCTGCTCGCCCTCGACCTTCTCGGGCCCCGAGTAGTCGCGAAGGAACGCGTCCATCGCCAGCTCAGGCATGTCGGCCATGTACTTCCGGCGCTCGACGAAGTTCCGCAGCTCACGCACGTTGCCAGGCCAGGTGTGGCCCAGCACCTTCTGCCGCTCGGCCTCGGGCAACTTCTCCCACAGCGGCACCGCGGCCCAGGTGTCGACCAGCAAGGGAATGTCTTCCTTGCGATCGCGCAGCGGCGGCAGGGCGACGGTGAACACCGACAGCCGGAAGTAGAGGTCTTCACGGAAGCGGCCCTTCTGCACCTCTTCCCACAGGTCTTTCTTGCTCGCCGCGATCACGCGCGTGTCGAACTTGATCCCCGCGCTGGAAGAGCCGACCCGGCGGAACTCGCGATCTTCCAGCGCGCGCAGGAGCTTCGGCTGCAGCTCCAGCGACAGGTCGTCGATCTCGTCAATGAACAGCGTGCCGCCGTCGGCCGCTTCGAGGAACCCCTTTCGCTGGCTCACCGCGCCGGTGAAAGAGCCCTTCTCGTGGCCGAACAGCTCGGACTCGATCAGCTGATCAGGCACCGACGCGCAGTCGAACACCACGAAAGGGCCCTGCGCCCGCGTCGACAGCTTGTGAATCGTCTTCGATGCAGCGCCCTTGCCGCAGCCCGTCTCGCCAATCAGCAGCAGCGTCGATTCCGTCGGAGCGATGCGCTTGATCAACGCGAAAATCTGTCGCATCGGCGTCGACTTGCCGACCAGGTCGACCAGGCGATCTTCCTGCAGCGGAGAGACATCCAGCGCCTTGAGGCTCGGTTGGAAGCGCAGCTGCACATCGCCGATCTCCAGCATCGCGCCGGGCTTCAGGTACCCCTCGCGAATCTGCGCGCCCTCGATGAACGTGCCGTTGGTGCTGCCCTGGTCCTGCACCAGAAACTGTTCGCCGTGGCGGCTCAGCACTGCGTGGTTCCGGCTCACCGTCGGGTGATCCAGCACGATGTCGTTCTCGGGCGCCTTGCCGATTTTCAGCAGCTTCCCCATCGGGAAGCTCTGGCCCTTCGAGTCCGTGTTGATCAGCACCAGGTGAAACTCTTGCGACGCGATGCCGTCGATCTTCGCGCGCAGCCCCAGCACGGTGCGTTGGGGAATGCCACCTCGGGGATTGGCGGGGGTCGTCATGGAAGCAGCGCTGGATTGTAGGGGGTAGTGTGGGGCGCGTCATGCCCTTGTCGTTGGTAGGCCTCGATCTCGCCAGTGCCTTCTACGTCCGTCAGGCGGGCAAACAGGCCATGCCCGTGCTCGTGCTGGGCAGCGGCGATGGCCGCGTTGCCTTTGCCATCGCCAACCGCGGCCACCGGGTGGTGGCAGTGGAACCCTCGCCGCGCATGCACGCCACGGCCGGCGAGAAGCGGCCCGAAGCTGCCGACGTGAAGCTGGTGCACGCGGATCTGCGCACCGTACGGCTCGACGAGAAGTTCGGGCTGGTGGTCGCTCCGCAGAACGCGCTCGGCCTGATGGGCGGCCCGGACGAACTCGACGCCGCGCTGGCGACCGTGCGGTTCCACCTCGGCGACGACGGCGTTTTCGCTTTCGATCTTCGCAGCGACTCCGACACCAATCCCCAGCCATTGGGCCGCCCCGCCTTTGCCGCCCACATGCGCGAGAGGGGAGGCCAGTCTGCCCGTCGCCTTCGCCGCCGCGCCTTCAGCCCCAACGAGGTCGACTTGACGCTGGGCCGGGTGGGCCTCGAAGCGCGCGAACGTTACGGCGACTTCCTCTTGCGCCCTCATGAAGAGACCGACGCTCTGCAGGTCGTGATCGCAGGCACGAAACCTGGCGAGCCCCGTTAGCGTATGGAGCCCGTGAAGCCGCCGAGAGACTCTGAAGTCACGCCCGAAGCGCTGTACCTGCGCCGCCGCGAGTTCATCAAATCGGCCGGGCTCTTCGCCGCCACCACCGCGGCGATCGGCGGTGGAGTCCTCGCGCTCACCGGCTCGGGCAAGTCGAAGGTGAAGCCGCCGCCGGACGTCGCGGTTCCCGGGCAGCAGCCCGCGGCGCCGCTGACCATCGCGAAGAAGGGCGAGTACGTGGTCGACGAAGCGCTGACGCCGCTGGACGATGTCTCGACCTACAACAACTTCTACGAGTTCGGCCTCGACAAGGGTGATCCGGCCCAGAACGCGCACACGCTGCGCCCGCGCCCGTGGACGGTCGAGATCGCCGGCGAGGTCGACCAACCCCGCCGCATCGACCTCGACGCGCTGATCAAGTCCGTCGACCTCGAAGAGCGCATCTACCGGATGCGCTGCGTCGAGGCCTGGTCGATGGTCATCCCCTGGCTCGGCTTCCCGCTGTCTGCGTTGCTGAAGCAGGTCGAGCCCACCTCAGCCGCGAAGTTCGTCGCCTTCACCACGCTCTACGACACCGAGCAGATGCCCGGCCAGAAGCAGCGCACGCTCGACTGGCCGTACGTCGAAGGCCTGCGGCTCGACGAGGCGATGCACCCGCTGACGCTGATGGCGGTCGGCCTCTACGGCAAGTCCCTGCCCAATCAAAACGGAGCGCCCCTTCGCCTCGTCACCCCCTGGAAGTACGGCTTCAAGGGCATCAAGAGCATCGTGAAGATTGAGCTCGTGCGCGAGCTGCCGCCGACGACGTGGAACCAGGCGGCTCCGGGTGAGTACGGCTTCTACGCGAACGTGAACCCCGACGTGCCGCACCCCCGGTGGAGCCAGGCCTCCGAGCGCCGCATCGGCGAGCTCACCCGCCGCAAGACGCTGCCCTTCAATGGGTACGGAGATCAGGTCGCGTCGCTGTACACGGGCATGGACCTGAAGACCTGGTTCTGATCGCCCAGCAGGCTATTTGGGCTCGACGACGACGCGCTTCTGCTGAGGGCGATACTTGAGCGGCTCGCCCGAGAGCGGGTTCGGCTCGGGAAGCGGCGCCGCCGTCACTGGCGCCGCCGCGTCAGGCGCCATCGAAACAGCCACGCGGTCTTTGCAGCCCGCCACCAGGCACAGCGCCACGCATAACGTGAGAGCTTTCATCGCGGCACGGACACTACCCCGCGGCGTTTAGAACGCGAGCGCGAGGCCCAACGTGAAAGACGGCCGAACCACCGCGTCCAGCCGCTCGTTCAGCTTGAGCAGCATCACCGAAACATCACCTTCCAGCGACAGCCACAGCGGCCCGGCCAGCTTCAGCCGCGCGCCCCCTCGAGGCGCGAGGACCCCCGCCAGCGACGTGCTGAACTGCCGCGCCTGGCTGTACTGCCACAGAAACGCGGGCCCAACCTCGGCGCCCAGCGACAGAAAGATGGGGCCGAACTCCCACGCCCACCTGAAGCCGACCCGCGCCTGAACGCCGTTCTCGCTGATTGCCTGCGAGCCCGTCGTGTCGCCCACCAGCGCCAGCGACAACCCCGGGCCCTGGCGCGGCTCGAACCCCACCCGCACCACGCCCTTCCACTGCGACTCGTCGGCGACGCCCTTCGTCGCTCCGAAGGAAGCGCCCAGCACCCGCTTGTTCTCTTCGGGCCGCGTCACTTCGATTTCCTGCGAGACGACCGTCGACCCGCCGCCCTTCGCCGCTACCACGATCGACGACGTCATCAGCGTCAGCTCTTCCCACTTCACCGTCTTGTGCGCGCCCTCGGGTAACACCACCCGGCCGCCCCAGCTCTGCCCGCCCTTGAACAGCCGCAGCCCGTACGACCCGGGAGCGAGCGCAATCTCACGCGCCGAGCCCGTCGGCACCTCGACCACCACCTGGTCGCGCGACAGGTCCGTCACCATCGAACGGTCGGCCCCTTCGGGAAGAATCAGCGCCGCCGACGGCTTCACCAGCGACGCCAGCACCAGCTCGCCCTGGCCCGACAGCCGGTAGTCGTACGACGGGTGCTGCGCGCCGACCGCCATCATCGCCGTCGCCGTCACCGTGTGATCGAACGCGTACTTGTAGGCCTCGGCGAGGGTGACGAGCTTGTCGCCCGACGCATCGGCCGCTCCGCGCAACCCCGAGATGAGGTTGTGGGTGAAGAAGCTGCCCATCACTTCCGACGACTCCAGCGCCGACTCGTCGGCCGCGCTCGAGGTGATGAAGGCGTCGCCGCTGGCGACCAGCGTGTCCGTCAGCTTGATGGTGAAGGGCTCGGCCGGCTTGCCGCCTTTCTGCAGAAACCCCGCGCCCGACTTGCAGGCATCGACGATCGCCAGCCGCAGGTCGGCGCCCGTGCCCAGCAGCATCGACTTCAGCCGCCCATACGGCAGCTTTTCCTGCCCCATCTCGATCGCTTCGCCGTCGCTGTGCCCCGAGAAATAGAAGATGAGCACGGTGCGGGTCTCAGGCGACCGCTTGAACATAGCGACCCGCTCTTTGGCGTCGATGATCGCGCGCTCGAGGTCGGCCACCTTGCGGCCCTGCAAGAGCATCACGTCGTCCATGCCGACATCGCCCAGCTCGATCAGCACGCGGGCCATCTTCCCGGCGTCGCTTTCGGCGTAGCGCAGCGGCGGCATCGCCAGCCCACCCGCATTGTTGCCGACGACAATCGCCAGGCGGCGCGACTCGGCCGCGGCCGGCAACGCCACGAGCGCCAACCCGAGCACTGCCGCCTTCAGGCAGGTCATTTAACGGCCTTCACGAAGTCGAGGCTGATCACCCGCGCATCCTTCACTTCGGGCCGGGCGGGATTCAAGTCCACGGCCTGCCGCAGCGCCTTCGCGTCCACGGGCTCATTCGAGAACACCGCGACCAGCTTCTCGGTGCCGGCCACCGCGTCGAGCTCGACCGCGCCCGGAAGCTCATGCGAGCCGCGCTCGATCGCCACGCTCTTGTCGCCACCGAACGGGTGGTAGACGGTGAAAGCGCCGCTGCCGTCGCGCGAGCCGATGAGCACGTACTTCGCGCTGCCCGGGTTCACGACGAACATGATCTTGTCACCCGGCCGAAGCACCGAGCCGTTCTTCACCGGAAACTGGCCTTCCGACTGCCGCTGCGCGACCACTTCCATCGCGATCCGCGCATCGCCCTTCAGCGTGACGTCGTTGTTCTTCGCGCCCTTCACCCCGATGTAGACCTCGTCTTCCGTCTGGGTCCCCGGGCCGTCGACGCTGGCCACGTTCACCACCCCGACCGCGATCGCCGCTGCCGCCGCCGCGCCCGCCAGCGGTCCGAACACCCGCCACGGCCCCACGAGCTTCAGCCGATCGAAGAACGACGGCGCCATCACCCGCGCCGTCACCTTCTCGAGCGTGCGCGGAAAGACGAACTGCTGAAATTTCTCTTTGTCTTCGTTGAGCTCGCGCCACCGCGTCCGGCAGGTGTCGCAGTCATCGAGGTGCGCCTTCGCGTCGTTGGCCGCCGCGGCGTCCAGGGCCGACAGCATCAACAGGTCGATGGTCTCAGAGCTCAGGTGTCCGCGCGCGTTCATGCTGCACCTCCCATCCCGTCGCGAGAAAGGAACTTCTTGGAACGGCTCATGAAGTCGTTGAGCCGGTTGATGACGGTTCGCCGCGAGATGCCCAGCGTCTTCGCGATCTGCTCCTGCTCCATGCCGTCGATGTAATAGAGCACTGCCGGCGCCCTCAGGTTCTCGGGGGCCCGCTGCACCAGCTGCATCGCCAGGTCCCTGTCCAACAATGCCCCTTCGGGGTGTGCCCCACCCGGATCCGGAAGCTCGTCCACTGGCTCGGCCTGGCGGTTCCGGTCACGAATCTGGTTCAGGCAGTAGTTCGTCGAGATGCGGTAAATCCACGCCAGGGCCGCCTGGTCATCGGGAGCCGACTGGATGTGCCGCATCACGCGCACGAAAACCTCCTGGGTGGCGTCCTCTGCGAGGGCGTCGTCCTTCAGCAATCTCCGGCATCTGGAATAGATGACGGCGCCGTACTTCCGGTACAGGTCGTTGACCCGCCCATCGGAAAGGACCCCGCTCGCGCTCACCGTGTGCAACCTTTCATTTGCTTAAGCAAGCCCCCGGGTTCTCAGTTAAACGGCTTACCGCATGTGCGGCGTCTTCGGCATCTTTGGTCATGAGGAAGCTTCCAATCTCACTTACCTGGGGTTGCATGCGCTTCAACACCGCGGCCAGGAGTCGGCAGGCATCGTGGCAGCCGACGGCCCGGTGCTGAAGTCGTACAAGCAGATGGGGCTCGTCGCCGATGTGTTCAATGCCACGACACTCGGGATGCTGCCCGGGCGCAGCGCAATCGGACACGTGCGGTACAGCACCGCCGGCAGCAGCCTCCTCGCCAACGCCCAGCCGCTGATGGTCGCGTGGTCGATGGGGCAGATGTCGGTCGCCCACAACGGCAACCTCGTCAACCACGACGCCCTGAAGAAGAAGCTCGAGCTCGAAGGCACCATCTACCAGTCGGACTCCGACACCGAGACCGTGCTGCACCTCATCGCCAGGTCGCGCGGCACCACCTTCGAAGACCGCGTCGTCGAGGCCCTGAAGCAGACGGTGGGGGCGTACTCGCTGCTGTTCCTCACCGACAAGAAGCTCGTCGCGGTGCGTGATGCCTTCGGCTTCAGGCCGCTGGTGCTCGGCCGCCTCAAGAACGCGTACGTCCTTGCTTCTGAGACCACCGCCCTCGACCTCATCGAGGCCGAGTTCCTTCGGGAAATCGAGCCGGGCGAGATGGTCGTCATCGACGAGCACGGCCTCAAGTCGACCTTTCCCTTCGAGAAGAAGCGCAGCGGCCGCTGCATCTTCGAGCACGTCTACTTCGCGCGCAGCGACACCCAGCTGTTCGGCCGGTCGGTGTTCGAGACCCGCAAGAAGCTCGGCGTGCAGCTGGCGAAAGAACAGCCGGCCAACGCCGACGTCGTCATCGCCGTGCCCGACTCGGGGGTTCCCGCTGCCATCGGCTACGCGCAGGGCAGCGGCATTCCGTACGACATCGGCCTCATTCGCAGCCACTACGTCGGCCGGACCTTCATCGAGCCCCAGCAGTCGATTCGCCACTTCGGCGTGAAGCTGAAGCTGTCGGCCGTGCGCGCGACGCTCAAAGACAAGCGCGTGGTCGTCATCGACGACTCGATCGTCCGCGGCACCACGTCGCGCAAAATCGTGAAGATGCTCAAAGACGCCGGGGCCCGCGAGGTCCACGTCCGCATCGCCAGCCCGCCCACCACCTGGCCCTGCTACTACGGCATCGACACGCCTTCACGGCAAGAGCTCATCGCCGCCTCGCACTCGATCGACGAGATCGCCAAGTACATCACCGCCGACTCGCTGGGGTACCTCACCCTCGACGGCCTCCACGCCACCGTCGGAGACCCCGAGCGCATGACGTACTGCTCGGCCTGCTTCTCGGGCGCGTACCTGACCGCGCTCAAGGCCTAGAAGGGCATCGAGATGAAAAGCCCCATCGCGGCGAAGCGCTTCTTCCTCTCGCTGCTCGCGATCAGCGGCTTGATGATGGCGATGGTGATGAGGCCCTTCGCCGAAGCGGTCTTCATGGCCGCCGTGCTCGCCGGCGCGCTCTTCAAGCTCAACATCCGCATCAGCAAGAAGCTGAAGAACAGCCGCGCGATTACCGCTGGCATTCTGGTCTTCGCGGTCATCGTCGCCGTCATTGGCCCCATCGTCGGGCTCTCGGCTTTCGTGTTCGGCGAGGCGCGCGCGGGCTTGAAGTTCGTCAATGAGACAGTGAAGAGCGAAGGCATCCAGGGCCTGCTCGACAAGATGCCGGGCCCGCTGAAGAAGGTTGGCGTCGCCGTTCTCTCGCAGCTACCGAAGGACGCCGAAGGCGAGCTCGACCCAGCCGAGGTCGGCAGGTCGATGACCGCCCAGGGCGGCACTGCGGCGGCGGCGGTCGGCTCGGCCCTGAGCGCCACCGGTGAGATCGCCTTCCAGCTGGCGATGATGCTCATTGCGCTCTACTTCCTGCTGCTGCAGGGCGAAGAGCTGGTCGCCTGGGTGGACAAGGCGTCGCCGCTGCGCTTCGGCCAGACCCACGAGCTGCTGCTGGAATTCAAGAAGGTCTCGTACTCGGTGATGGTCAGCACGGTCATCACCTCGGGCGTTCAGGCGATCGCCGCGTTGGTTGGCTACCTCATCGCGCGCGTGCCACACCCGCTGTTCTTCACCGCGGTCACCTTCTTCGTCGCCTTCATCCCCGCCATCGGCGCCGGCGCCGTGTGCGTCAGCGCGTCCATTCTTCTGCTGGGCACCGGCCACCCGTACATGGCGATCTTCCTCGCCATCTGGGGCGTCGTGATCGTCGGGCTCGTCGACAACGTCGTCAAGCCGCTGCTGATGAAAGACGAGATGCAAATGAACGGGGCGCTGGTCTTCTTCTCGCTGCTCGGCGGCCTCGCCGCTTTCGGCCCCACCGGCCTGCTGATCGGCCCGCTGGTGATGTCGGCCTTCCTTGCCCTGATGCGCATGTACCGCCGCGATTTCTCCGAGCCAGCGGCGGTGCCCGTCACCGTCGACCAGGAGCCGCCGCCTTCAGTCTGAACAGTTTCAAACCTGCGAACTTACGGGACTCGAAGCAGCCCCTTCAGCGCTGGAGCACTCCGATGAGCAACATCCGCGACGACTTCGAGGACGTGAAGATCCTCGACAATTTCTACCAGACGTCCGCCTTCTTCCCGATGCCGGTGGTCCTGGTCGGCACGGTCGCAGAGGACGGGCAGACGAATCTCGGGCCCTACTCGCTCTGCTTCCCACACGTCATCTCGGGGAAGCACGCGATGATGTTGATCGCCCGCGGCACCAGCAACACCGCGGCGAACATCCGACGCACCGGGCTGGCGTCGCTCAACTTCATCCCGGACGAGCGCGCCTACCTCGAGAACTGCGTCATCCTTGGGTTCCCCGGTGAGACCACGGCCGAGAAGATGAAGAACAGCATCTTCACCCTCTTGCCCTCGCGGCGAGACGCCCCGGGCGCGGGGCCCTTTCCACAGCTCGTCGGCGAGTCGGTGCAGGTCTTCGAGTGCACGTGGGATCCTTCGCACCCGCACCAGAGCCACGGCCTCGAGCATCACTACCTGCTGCAGATCGATCGGATCGTGATGCACCACAAGTGGCGCCAGGCGCTCGTCTCGGGGGGCGAGTTTCCCCGCCTGCCAATCGACTACGGGTACCGCGACAGCCTGCACTTCTGGTTCACCAAAGGCCGCAAGCCGTGGCCGGTCGACCTCCCGAAGGGCCACGGGGTGGACGTCGGCACCGTGCTGTTCCAGGCCAACCGAATCGACCCAGACGTCACCTGGGAGCCCGAGGCCTGTGCGGAGCTCGTCGGCGTGCCACGGGTCTTCCTCAAGACGGTGCTCTCGGGCTGCGTGGAACGGGCGAAGGCCCGGGGCGTCAGGGTGATTACGCCTGGCTTTCTCCACGAGCTCCGCGACAAGCGCGCCGAAGAACGAACCACTCCGCTGTCCCTGCTCGCAAAGCTGAAGCAGGTCTTTGCGACCCACGGCGAGGATTAGAGAAGGACTGCTGGTCTCGATCTTGCGTCACCCGCCCGCATGCTCACGCTGCTCGCCACGTTGATCGCAGTCCAGCTCCAGCCGCTGGGGCCGACGGACACCGACACGCCCACCCGCCCAGACACCTCGTTGGTTCCCGCAGCGCGGGCTCCCAGCGTCGTCGGGCTCGAGGCGTCGCCCAACCGCTCGGTCTACAAAATCCACCTGGCCGTCGATGTTCCGGTCACCCTCGCCGGCGCCGTCGTTGCGGGCATTCGTCTGTTCGGCACCGAGAAGCTGATTCGGCCAAGCTGCCCCTGCGACCGGGCCACGTTGAACCCGTTCGACCGGAGCTCGGTCAAGTACAACAACCCATCGATCCAGCTCGTCGCCGACGTTTCGCTGGCGCTGATCATCGCCACCCCGATCGTGCTCGACCTGATTGACCTGGGGTTCTCGAAGCCCTTCTTCGAGGATTTGATGATCTTTATCGAGACGCTGGCCCTCAACACCGGGGTTCAGGCGGCGACGGCGTTGATCGTTCAGCGCCCAAGACCCAGCTCCTACGCTGGCGACCCGGGGATCATCTCTCGCGGAGAAGGGTACACGTCGTTCTACGCTGGCCACGTCGCGACCACCTTTGCAGCCATGGCCGTCGTCTCGCAGACCCTGCGCTTGCGCTTCGGAATCAAAGTCTGGCCCTGGATTCTCACCACCGCGCTGGGCACGATGATGGCCCTCGAGCGCGTCGGCTCGGGTGCCCATTTCCCCACCGACGTGATCGTCGGCGCCGTCGCCGGGCTGGCGGTCGGCATCACCGTGCCCTGGCTGCATCAGCGCGCCCCTGCGAGCCAGGTTCGCCTTGTCCCTGCGCGCGGTGGCCTCGGCCTGGCCGGGCAGTTCTAACGAACGACTGTGGCGTTCTTGCGCGGCCTGGGCATTTAGCGCCGGTGCGCTGCGAGCCACGCGTTCACCGCGATGGGCAGCCGCGCCGGCCTGCACGAAGTCTCCGCGACTGCGCAGTGCGCTGGCGAGGTTGCCGAGCGTCGTCGCGACGAATGCGTGATTGGGCCCGAGCAGCTTCACGCGGATCGCCAGCGCGCGGCGGTGGTACGCGACGCCCGCCTCGGGATCGCCGCCGCGGTCGACGGCCATGGCGAGGTTGTTCAGCAGCGAGGCGACCCGCGGGTGATCGCCGCCGAAGCGCTCGGTCGCCGCGGCGACGACTTGCGCTCCCAGCAACCAGCGCACTGCGTGGCTCGGAGCGTGGGCCCCGGGCCTTCGAACGCGAACGAGTGCTTCGTGTCGGCCGCGAGACCCGACGCACGGCCAGTGAAATGTGCCTGGGCGTCCTCTACATCACTGAGTAGGGCCTGAGCAGAAGGCGCGCAGGTCTTCGGGCAGCGGCGACTCGAAGGTCACCTCTTCCTTCGTCCCCGGGTGTTGAAACCGAATCTTCGTCGCGTGGAGCGCGTGCCGTGGCAGCCGCAGCTTGAGCCACGCCTCGGGCTCGAGCGCGTGCTTGCTGAAGCGATCGAAGTAGCCCGGGTCGAAGCCGTACATCTTGTCGCCCACCAGCGGAAACCCCGCCTGCTGCAGGTGAATGCGAATCTGGTGTTGCCGGCCCGTGCGCGGAAAACACCGAAGCACCGCGAAGTCCGCCCCGTCTTTCGAGAACCGCTTCTCGACCTTGAACGCCGTCTGCGCAGGCTTGCCATTCTTGGCGTCGATGCGCACCGCGATGCGAATCAGCTCGGTGCCTTCCGAGATCGGCGCGTCCACCTCGAACGCATCCACCTTGGGCTGCCCTTCACAGACGGCCAGGTACTCTTTGTGGACCTCCGAGCCGGTAAACGCGAGCCCCAGCGCCTGGCTCACCTTCGTCGATCGCGCGCACACCAGCAGCCCCGACGTCTCGCGATCCAGCCGGTGCGCCGGCCACGCCTCCTCGCCCCGCGCCTTCAGCTGCGAGACCAACGTGCCGTGGTGGTACCGCGCGGTCGGGTGAATCGGCAGGCCCGCCGGCTTGTCGAGGATCAGCAGCCACTCGTCGCGAAAGACTTCCTTCACCTGGTCCGCGTCGGGCGTCTCGGGCTCGGGCAACGCCTTGCGCCGCAGCTTGAAGGTCAGCCCCGTCGTCACCAGCGTCGACGGCTTCAGCCTCCTCTCGCTGATCAGCTCGTTCTCGATGATCGACTTGACCCGGGTGCGCGAGAGGCGCCGGATCTTGGCGCACAGGTAGAGGTCGAGACGCCAGCCCGCGAAGTTCGGCTCGACGCAGAACTCCATCTCGATAAATTCGTCCATACCCTATGGTGGCCCCTTAACCATGATGGCTCTGCTCCCGGCAACGTTGGCACTCGCGATCGCGGCCGCTCCGGCGGGCAAGGTCGCGCTCGTCGATCTCGACACCCCCATGGTCGGCATGGCGTCTCAGGTCACCCAGGCCCTGAAAGACGCCGCCGCGGCCCAGAAGCTCGCCGTGATCAGCCCCGAGGAGCTGCGCACCCAGCTCGGCATCAAGAAGTACCTCGAGCTGGTGAAGTGCGGCCCCAAGCCCGCCTGCGTCTCGCAGGTCATCGGCGATGTGCCCGGCATCGCCCGCGTCGTCGCCGGCTCGCTGACCGTCGATGACAAGCACTACAACCTGAAGCTCGCGCTCATCGACCTGCAGAGCCTCAACGTCGTCGCCGACGTCGATCGCGCGATCCTGATCGCGTCGCGCCGCTTCCAGAAAGACGTCAAAGACCTCGTCGGCCCGCTGCTGCGGGGCGAGCGCGAGGCCCGAAGCACGCTGGTGGTGAAGACCAACGCGAACGACGCCCAGGTCACCGTCAACGGCGAGTTCATCGGCGTCGCTCCTGTCACGCTCACGCTCAAGCCCGGCAAGCACGAGGTGAAGATCGCCCGCGCGAAGTACCTGCCCGTCACCCGTCTCGTCGACCTCGAGCCGAACCAGACCTTCACCGCCGACATCCGGATGATCTTGAAGCCGGGCGAGAAGGCCGAGGACGGCGTGCCCGCACTCGTTGCAGCGAACGGGCAGGGCGCTGACGACGGCCCCGGCTTCCGGCTCCGCGCGCCGACCATCGTCTCCCTCGCCGCCACCCTGGTCGCTTTTGGCGTCGGCACCGTCTTCGGCATCCAGTCCAGCTCGGGCGAGAAGACGCTGCTCGCCGGCTACAACAAGACGACGATGATCTATTCGGGCAAGCGCACCGACGCGATCGCCGTTCACAACAACGCGCTCATCGCCAACGTCTCTTTCGCCGTCGCGGGAGCCGCGCTCATCGTCACCGCCGTCCTCTTCGTCTTCGACATCCGCGCGGGGAACACGCCGGTGCAGCTTGCTCCGGCCGTGAACCCCGACGGCGCCGGCGTCTTCTTCGGTGGGCACTTCTAAGATGCGCACCCGCGTCCTTCTTCTCGTGGTGCTCGCCGCCGGCTGCAAGCCTTCGGTGGATCCGAACCAGGGCAAGTACACCTGCACCACCACCGCCGACTGCGGCCCCGACTACGAGTGCAAGGCGCAGCTGGCCGGCGGCTCGCTGTGTTTCAAGAAGGGCACCTGCTTCGCCGAGACGTGCAACGGCAAAGACGACGACTGCAACGGCGGCATCGACGAGACGTTTCCGATGGCGAAGATGCTCTGCACCAGCAGCGCATTGGGCGAGTGCGCGCCAGGCCGCTTCAGCTGCATCGACGCTGGCACCGTCTGCGTGTCCGAAGTGAAGCCCATCGCCGAGCTCTGCAACGGAAAAGACGACGACTGCGACGGCATGACCGACGAGACGTTCACCCTCGCCACCGACGACCTCAACTGCGGCGTCTGCGGCAACGCCTGCGCCCCGGGCACGTCTTGCCAGCTCGGCGCCTGCCGCGAGACCAACTGCGCCGATGGCCTCGACAACGACGGCGACGGTGGCCTCGACTGCGCCGACCCCGCCTGCCAGCAGCGCACCTGCTTCACCAACGGTGACGCAGGCTTCGTCTGCGGCAAGCTCCCCGACGCGGGCACTCCTGACGCGGGCACTCCTGACGCGGGCACTCCTGACGCGGGCGATGGCGGAGAGCCGGATGGAGGGATTCCGGACGCGGGCATAGGCCTCGACGCGGGCATCGATGCAGGCCTCGACGATGGTGGCCGCTTCTTCTGCTTCCCTGTCGAGCAGTGCGATGACGGTACCGACAACGACCAGGACTTCCTCACCGACTGCGAAGACCCCGACTGCAACGGCCGCACCTGCGCCAGCGGCACCGTCTGCACCAACTTCATCTGCCCGGGGCCGGGATGAGGTGGCTCGCGGTGCTCCTGTTCGCGGCCTGCTCGCCGCAGCAGGTCCTCGTGGTGATGAACGCTCAGAACAACTCGGGGCAGAGCGGCGTCGCCACGCTCACCAGCCTCGGCAGCACCACCCAGGTCGACCTTCGCCTCGCCGCCTCCGAGTTCGGTGAAGCCCAGCCCACCCACCTGCACAATGGCCGCTGCGGCGAGATCGGCCCGAAGCAGGACTTGAGCTCGCGCGGAAGAACCATCGGCCTCGCCAGCGTCACGACTTCAGCCGACGGCGGCTTCGGCGAATCGTCCGCCGAGGTCGACCTCACCTTCGCCGAGATCACCAACGGCGACTGGGTCATCAACGTGCACGACGCGCAGGACTTCTCGCTCTACGTGTCCTGCGGGAACATCCGCTGATCTCCGTTCGGGTCGTGCGGATGCTGGATGTCGCTCCGTCCCGCCCGGGCGAGCGCGCGTTTGTCGCCGCGGCCAGCGGGCTCTGCGAGTCTCACGGGCAGCTCTTCGTCGTCGCCGATGACGAGCACACGCTCGCCGTCTTTCCCGCGCACGGGAGTGCTCCCGGCGTTCGCCACCTGCTGCTTCGCCCCGACGCGCAGGACCACTCGCCGATGCCGAAGAAGCACAAGCCCGACCTCGAGGCGATCTGCCTGCTGCCGAACGGCGACCTGCTCGCGCTGCCGTCGGGAAGCGCGCCCAACCGCCAGGCCGGCGCCATCATCTCTCTTCACGAAGGCCGGCCCGTGGTGCCCTCGCGGGCCGTCGACTTCACACCGCTGTTCGAGCGCCTTCGCGAAGAGACGGGCCAGCTCAACCTCGAAGGCGCCGCGGTGCTCGGCCAGTCGCTGTGGCTTGCCCAGCGCGGGAACAACGCCACCGCCAGCGCGCTCTTCGAAATCGACCTGCGCCGCTTCGGTGGCGACGAGGTGCCGGCCTCCGCTTTCCGGCGCGCCGTGCCACTGAACCTGGGCGACATCGACGGCATCCCGCTGACTCCCACCGACCTCTGCGCGCTGGACGACGGCCGCCTCGCCGTGTCGGCCGTCTGTGAAGACACTGCCGACGCCTACCTCGATGGCCCCTGCTCCGCAGCGGCGCTCGCGGTGCTCGAGCCAGGTCACCCCGTCCTTCACCGGCTCGAAGAGCTTGACCCGGTCTTCAAGGTCGAAGGGCTGCTGGTGCGCCCCGACGGCGTGGTGTGGATGGTCTGCGACGCCGACGATCCGGCTCGGGCGGCGCCGCTGCTCGAAGGCCGACTCGATTAACAAGCCAGTGGATCAGTGCGGGCGGGTATGATTTTGCGCGGGGTCCCAAGATGAAACGATTCGCCGTCATCCTGCTTCTCTGCATCGGCTGCGTCACCCCTCAGGTCACGGTAACGCCCGACGAGAAGCCCGCGAAGGACGCAGGTCCCCTGCGCATCACCCTCGTCGCGACCAACGACCAGCACGGGTGGGTGATGGGCCAGGTCGAGAAGTTCGGCGCCAGTGAGATTCGCGCCGGCGGCTCTGCCGTGATGGCCGCGTACCTGAAGATTCTGCGGGGCAACAACTTCGGCGGCGTCGTGCTGCTCGACGCCGGAGACCTCTTCCAGGGCACCCTGGCCGCCAACCTGTCGGAAGGCGCGGCCGTCATCGATGCGATGAACGCGCTCAGCTACGACGTCGCCGCCATCGGCAACCACGAGTTCGACTACGGCCCCGTCGGGCCGGTCTCGGTCGCCACCCAGCCCAACGTGGATCCCTTCGGCGCGCTGAAGGCCCGCATCGCCCAGGCGAAGTTCCCGCTGCTCTCGGCCAACATCTACGAAGAGGCCTCCGGTCGCCGCCCCGCGTGGCTCCCCGGCGATGGCCTGCTGATGATTGAACGGAAGGGAATCAAGATTGGCATCTTCGGGTTGACCACGCCGCAGACCCCCGTCACCACGGTGCCCGTGAATGTCGCTACGCTGCGGTTCAGCCCGCTCGCCCCTGAGGCACTCACCGCGGCGAAGCAGCTGCGCGAGAAGGGCGCTGACATCGTCATCGGCGTCGTCCACGCCGGCGGCAAGTGCGCGAAGTGGGACAACCCCGACGACACGAGCAGCTGCGACGAGAAGACCGGAGAAGTCTTCGACATGATGCGCGGCCTGCCCCCCGGCACCCTCGATGGCGTCGTCGCCGGTCACACCCACGGCGTCATCGCCCACAATATCAACGGCACCCCCGTCACCGAGACCTACGGCCTCGGCCGCTTCTTCTCGACCATCGAGCTCTTCATCGACCCCGTCACCCGCAAGGTCATCCCCTCGAAGACGGTGATGACGCCGCTGATTCCACTTTGTGAGACCGTCGACCAGGAGTCCGGCAGCTGTGACCCGCGCGTGCTTCGCGGCAAGGCCAACGTCGTCGCCGTGCAGGCCAGTTTCATGGGCCAGCCCATCGTGCCCGACGAGAAGGTCACCGCCCTCTTGAGCCCGGCGCTGCAGCAGGTCGCGAAGCTGCAGAACGAGAGCCTCGGCCTCTCGGTGCCGAAGACGCTGGGCCGCGACTACGAGAACGAGTCTGGCCTCGGCAGCTTCCTCGCCGACTCGCTGCGCGGGGTCGAGAAGGCCGACATCGCCCTCATGAATCCGGGCGGGCTTCGCGCGGACTTGAAGGCTGGCGATGTCACCTACGGCGCCGTCTACGAAGTGCTGCCCTTCGACAATGCAATCAGCACGCTGAAGCTCACCGGCGACGAGCTGATGCGCCTGCTCACCGCCGCGTACGGCTCGCGCAAAGGCGTCTTCCAGGCGTCGGGCATCGAAGTGAAGCTCTCGCGCTGCCCCACGGCCGACCGCCTCAAGACCGTCACCCTCGAAGGCGGCAAGCCGCTGGATCTTTCGAAGCAGTACCGGGTCGTGATGCCTGACTTCCTGGCGCGCGGGGGCGACGGGCTCGCTCCGATTTTATCGACCATCGAGCCCGACCAGGTCGACCTCGGCGAGAACCGCGAGCTCAACCTGCGCGATGCGCTTGTCGATTTCTGGAAGAAAAAGAAGGAGCCTTTCGCCAGCCCCCGTTCGGGCCGCGTCTCCTTTCTGCAGGACGGCGACAAGTGCAGCCCGGGCACCAAGCTCGACGGGCAAACCGGAAGTCCGTAAGAATCGTTTCGTCTCACCATCTGCTGGGAGGGGAAGTGCTCTACAAAGTCACGCCGAACCTGACGCCGCAGCCCGTCGAAAAGCCGGCCAGGGACCCGAACGCCCCGAAAGTCCCGCGCAAGAAGCGCAAGTCGGCCGTCTACGACGCCGACGGCAACGAAGTGCTGATCACGATGATGTGCCTCAAGTGCCGCGCGATGAAGCCGCTGATGATGTTCGGCCTTCGCAAGATGGCCGACGGCGCGATTCGCAACCAGCCCTGGTGCCGCACCTGCCGTTCGGGCGCTGGGGTGAAGAAGCCTGTTCTCAGCGCTGCCGAAGGTCAGGCCGAGGCCGCCGCGCTTCCGGCCGCTGCGCTCGAGGCTGCCACCGCTGCCGCCGACCTGGGTCCGACCACCGACCACGCGGATGCCGACGGCGACGCCGAGCACACGGCGCCTGCGGCTGAAAATCCCGCCGCCGTCTGATGGCGCTGCCGCTCGCGGGCCTTCGCGTCCTCGATCTCTCTCGGGTCCTCTCGGGCCCGTTCTGCACGATGAACCTCGGCGACCTGGGCGCCGAGGTGATCAAGATCGAAGAGGTGAAGAAGGGCGATGACACCCGCGCCTTCGGCCCTCCCTTCGTCCAGGGCGAGTCGACCTACTTTCTTTCCATCAACCGCAACAAGAAGTCGCTGGCCGTCGATTTGAAGGCCCCGCAGGGCTGCGCGCTCGTCAAGCGGCTCGCCGCCACCTGCGACATCGTCGTCGAGAACTTCAGGCCTGGCGTCGCTGCCCGCCTCGGCCTCGATGCGGCCGCGCTTCGCAAAGAGACGCCGCGCCTCATCTACTGCTCCATCTCTGGCTTCGGCCACGAAGGTGACCCCGCGTTCACGGCGCTGCCCGGCTACGACGCCATCATGCAGGGCCTCGCCGGCCTTCAACACCTCACCGGCCAGCCCGACGGCCCGCCCACCCGCGTCGGAGTGCCGATCAGCGATCTGCTTTCCGGCATGGCCGCCTTCCAGGCGATTCTCGCGGCGCTCTACACCCGAGAGAAGACGGGGCAGGGCGCCTTCCTCGACATCTCGATGCTCGACGCCACCGCGCAGGTGCTCACCTTTCACGCGTCGTCCGCGCTCAACGCCGGCACCACGCCGCGGCGGCTCGGCAACCGGCACGCGTCGATTTCTCCGTACGAGACCTTCGCGGGCAGCGACGGCGTCTTCTTCAACATCGCGATCGGCAACGACGCGCAGTTCGCCGAGCTCTGCAAGCTGCTCAACGCCGCCGCCTGGGTCGCCGACCCGCTGTTCGCCACCAACCCCTCGCGCGTGAAGAACCGCGACCAGCTGTCGCCGCAGCTGCAGGCCCGCTTCGCGAAAGCGCCCGCGCTTCACTGGGTCGGCGCGCTCGCGAAGGCCGGGATTCCCGCGGGCACCATCGCCACCGTCAACGAGGTCGTGGCCCACCCGCAGCTCGCCGCGCGCGGGAAGCTGCTGGAAGTTTCGCACCCGACTGCGGGCCGGCTGAAGCTCATCGGCAGCCCGCTGCCTCAGGCCTCGAAGACTGCCGCGCCGCCGCCGCTGTTGGGTGAGCACTCGCGCGAGGTGTTGTCGCAGCTGCTCGGGGTCGGCGAGCCTGAGATCGCCGACCTGCTGCAACGGGGTGTGATTAAGTCCGCGCCGTGAATGCGGCGTTTGCGGTGCTCGCGAAGGACGCGTTCACCGGAAAACAGTTCGGGCGCTTCGAGGTGCTCTGCAAGCTCGGCGAAGGGGGGATGTCCGAAGTCTTCCTCGCCTGGCAGAAGAGCGTCGGTGGCTTTCGCCGCCCGGTGGTGCTCAAGCGAATCCTCGAGTCGATTCG